>Ga0247762_1000344_pt1 | contig 14871 bp, 11 predicted proteins | sample UWRJL081202R4_FD_181016 | JGI IMG/M metagenome (GOLD analysis project Ga0247762, IMG submission 181016) | Plant litter microbial communities from Arlington Agricultural Research Station in Wisconsin, United States - UWRJ-L081-202R-4 | ecosystem: Environmental > Terrestrial > Plant litter >...
AGCCGACCGTCATCGGTGAACCCGGTCGCGGCTGGGGCGTATCCCTCCTTGAACACCGGCGTCACCTGCTCATACGCGCGGCACTCCGGCAGCTGGGTGGAGTTGTTCTGGGCGCGCAGCCCGGCATTGGGGCAGTCGTCGGCCATCGCAGGAGCGGTAGAGAGGCCCAGCGTTGCGACAACCATGACGGCAACGGCGCTTGCGCCCCGCCGCGCCATGAATCGACGGGGCGAGCCTTCAGCCGGACTGAGGATGGCCAGCGCGATCGGGGGGACGATGAGCATGGACGGGTCCTTGCGGGAGCGGGGGGTGGATCGGCGGTGGCTCTGGAAGGTCATCGCTTGCTCCCGGTCGTGAACGTGACGGACTTGACGCGGCTCGCCGCGGTGCCGCCGGCCGGCGTGTACTTCACGCGAACGGCGACCCTGAGCCGTCCGCGCTTGGCGCGTTCGAGCGCCTTCCGCCCGGTGCTGCTGAGCTTGACGACGACCTTGACCGTGCCGGCCTTCGTCAAAGTCCGCTTCGCCGCGGCCGTGCCCGGCGCCGACGTCTCCACCTGGCCGGCCCCCGGCACCTTCACCGAGAACGTGGCCGTCGCGCCGGACACCGAGGACCCGGCGATCGAGAACGCGTTGGACGGCGCGCGGAAGAGCGCCACGGCCACCGTGTTGGACAGGTTGCCGCAGTTGATGGTCAACGGCAGCGTCCCACGCGCGTCGTCCGGGACCGTGATCGAGAAGCCCGTGGGCGTCCAGCCCGCCGGCGTCACCGACGCATCGCCCAGGGACACCGACCCGCCGACGCCCAGGTCGCGGCCGGTGATCGCGATCACGTCGCCTGGGCGCGGCTTCTTGTTGTAGGCATCAAGTCGCGGGGCCGTGCAGCCGTACGTGGCGATCGCGGACGGGGGAAGCAGCGCGGGGAACGCTCGCGGCAGCGGCGCGGTTGCGAACGTCACCGGGTCGCTGTAACCGGTCCCGTCCGCGCTGCTGGACAGCAACCGGGCCGTGAACCGCTCGCCAGCGGGCAGACCGGACACCGCCTCCGAGACGCCGCGCACGCCGCTCGCCGCACTCAACGGCCGCGCGGGCGACACCAAGGTGTAGGCGCTGTCCAAGGACGACACCTCGAACTGGTATGTCCCCGCCGCCCCATGCGTGGAGACGGTCCCGTTCAGCGTCGCCGTGGTCGTGCCCACGCCCGTCACCGCGCCCACCGTGGCGATCGGCAACGGCGGCGTGGTGAACGTGCCGTCCGCGCCCGCCCAGGTCCCCACTCCGCTCGTGGCGACGACCCGCACGTGGTAGGTCGTCGACGGCTCGAGCTCACCGGCCAGCGCCGTGACGCCCTTCTCACCGCTGCTGGAGCCGCCCTCGGTCTCCGGCGTCCTCAAGCCATAAGCCGGGCTCAACCCGTACTCGAAGTGGTAGGTCGTAGCGACGCCACGCGGATCGATCGTCCCCACCAGCGTCGCGTGCGTCGTCGTCACGTCGGTCGCCGACGCCGGCTCGGCGGGCGCGGTCCGGAACGTCCCGTCCGGGCCATGCTGCACACCGCCCGCACCGTTGTCCGCCGTGACCCGGTAGTGGTAGGTCGTCGCGGGCTGGAGCCCGTCGATCACCACTCCGACCGCCACGTCGGCCGTCCCCGCCCCGGCGTCCCCGTCGGGCGACGTGGACGAGCCATAGGTCGTGTCGAGGCCGTAGTCCACGTGCCAACTCGTCTGCGTGTGGTTCGGGTTGACGACCCCGTGCACGCGAGCGCTCGTGGGCGCCATCGACGTGGCGAACGGCGCGCCGACGATCGTCGGCGCGATCGCGTCGGTGCTGAACGACCGGTCATCGCCGAAGATCGACCCGCCGGCGTTGCTCCCGACGACCCGATAGTGGTAGGTCTGGTTGGGCGTCAGCCCGCTCAGGACGGCCGAGGCCGGGACCGTGCCACTGCCCGAGCCGGCGCTGGTGCCGGGCGTGGTCGTGCCGTAGTTGGTGTCCAGCCCGTACTCGAAGTGGTAGGTCGCCGGAACGCCGCCCGGGTCGATCGTTCCGTTGAGCGTCGCGGTGGTCCCTGTGACGGACGAGGCGGGATCCGTGGTTACCGTGGGACCGTCGAACCGGACGAAGCGCGCGATCGTCCCGGCGCCGCTGCCGACGGCATAGATGGTGCCCGAGGAGGGGTCGACGGCCAGCTGGGCGACCTCGACCGCCGACGAGGCGTCGAACACCGGCCCACGGATGGTGCCGGTGTAGGAGGCGATCTGAAGTCCGGTCAGACCGGACTCGGCGACGAACGCCTCACCGGACGCCGGATCGATCGCGATCCCCGCCGGGGCGCCGTGGCTGCCGTCGTCGATCGTGGCGTCGAACGTGCCAGCAGCGGTGTAGCGAGCGACGCTGGGCGCGCAGTACCTGTCGGTGACGTACACGTTGTGCGAGGGATCCACGGCCAGCGCGTTCGGACAGAGGACCTCAGCGATCGCGAAGGACTGCAGGAACGCCCCGGTGGCGCCGCTGAAGGCGGCCACGACGTTCCCGCCGACGCTGTCGATGGCCGTCGCGTACACCGTGCCGTCGGTGGGATCGACAGCGATCGGCGCGTCGTAGCCGATGGTCGTTCCCGAGCTGCCGACGTCCAAGGCGTACTGGAACACCCCGGACGCGGAGTACTTCAGGACGGCGCCGGAGGTGTCCGGGGTGGCCGCAGAGACGTACAACGCGTCGCTCGTGGGGTCGACCGCCAGCGGACCGATCGACGCGTAGGCCGTGCCATCGATCGAGATCGCGGCCTGGAACGCTCCGCTGTCGTCCAAGCGCTCGACCCGCGGATCCGGCGTGACGCCGTCCGGAAGCATGTGCCCCGGGTCGGAGGCCCAGACGTCCCCGGAGGACGGCACGACCGTGACGCCCGCCGGCCCGCCCGTGAACTGCCCGTCGCCGGAGCCGGGGCCTCCGAGATTGCCGGCGAAGCCATGGCTGACGGTGGCCAGGGCCGGGGTGCAGGCTACGGCCGAGAGCGCGAGGGCGCTGACGGTCATAAGACACGTGCGTCGCAACCGCGACATGCGGACGGCGACGCCGGCGCCTCGGGCGCGGGCGATGAAGGGCATGGCTGCTTTCTCTCGGGATGACCCACGGACACCGATCGACGCGCCTCGCCGAGCCCCGCGCTCCTCTCGCGGTGCCCGGAGCATGCGCCCACCAGCGACGGCTGCTGACCGTGACGCCCGGACACTGGGAATCAGACTCAACGCCGTAATCCATTCTTACACGAGGGCGTTTCTCTTCGTCAAGTCAGGTCGCGCAGACCTGTCACGGTCAACCAGGCGACGCGCTAAGTCACGGCCAGCGAGCTCAGGCTGTCCGAGAAGGTGCCCGACACAGTCGCCGCCCCGGTGCCAAGGCCACCAGTTGCCGTCAGCCCCTCGGCGTTGGCGAACGTCGCGACGTGCGTCGTGTTGTTGATCGTCCCTTCCAGGCTCCCCTCGAGAGTCTCGTCCAGAGGGCCGCTGGGAAGAGTGAAGACCTGAGTGACGTGAATGCCGTCGATAGCGAAAGTCCCCGACGCGAGCGCAGTGACCCGCCATGGGAAGCCAGTCCCCGTCATGTGAAACGGGACCCCTGCAATCGCCCCCGCGCCAGTGCAGTGGCTGAACGACGCGCCGGTGACGTTCGCCGTCGTGGCGTTCGTGACCACGAGCGCCAAAGCCGAGTCAGTGCAGCTGAAGCCATACAAGACTCCGCCGAGATTCGCGGTGAGCCCCAGGTTCAGCGAAGTCAACGTGTGGGCGCCGAGCCCGTCAAACGTGGCCGCCGAGGCGATCTGCGGTACTCCCACCACCGCCGTCGCCGCCACCGCCGTCAACATCCGTACAAACTTGAAGATGAGCATCCGCTCCTCCTTGCATCGAGGTCGCGCCGGATCTCCCCCGACGCGAGAGGATCCATGAGGCGGCGGAGCCCTGGAGAGGCCCCGCCACCACACGTACATCAACTACGCTAAGTCACGGCCAGCGAGTTCAGGCTGTCCGAGAAGGTGCCCGACACAGTCGCCGCCCCGGTGCCAAGGCCACCAGTTGCCGTCAGCCCCTCGGCGTTGGCGAACGTCGCGACATGCGTCGTGTTGTTGATCGTCCCTTCCAGGCTCCCCTCGAGAGTCTCGTCCACAGGGCCGCTGGGAAGAGTGAAGATGTTAGTGACGTGAATGCCGTCGATGGCGAAAGTCCCCGACGCGAGCGCAGTGACCCGCCACGGGAAGCCAGTCCCCGTCGCGTGAACCGGGGCACCTGCAACCGCCCCGATGCCAGTGCAATGGCTGAACGACGCGCCGGTGACGTTCGCCGTCGTGGCGTTCGTGACCACGAGCGTGAAGCTTGAGTCAGTGCAGTTGGCGCCACCCTGGACTCCGCCGAGATTCGCGGTGAACCCCAGGTTCAGCGAAGTCAGCGTGTGGGAGCCGAGCCCGTCAAACGTCGCCGCCGAGGCCATCGACGGAAGAGCGCAAACGGCCATGGTGACGGCCGAGAGCAGCAGGCCCTTCTTGTACAACTTGTGCATTGTGAGATGCTCCTTGAAGTCCCGGCCGAGAGGCCGGGAATGTGGGCGGTCCGGAGCGCTTGCTTTGGTAGGTGGTGCTCCGGGCCGTTCATGGTTGAGCCGGCGAGAGGCGGGAAGACCTCCGGAAGGCCGGGGAAGGCGTGGTTGGCGGTGTGGTGCTCCTCGGGTGGAGAGTCGTGGCGCTGGTGGCGACTGAGGCTTTCCCGGGCCGGTCGTGGACGCAGCGCCTCCGGTGAGAAGTACTTACTACGCCGATCGCAGCGGTCGTGTCAATACCTCCCGGAGCGGCGCGAGCCGGGCTCGTTGGCCGCCGTTCCGGAAACCATAAACTGGTGTTACTGGCGGCCTTGGCCTCAAGGGCGGCGCGACCAGACAACCGGTACAAATATGTAACCGTTCTTGAGGCCCAGTCCGCCTGGCAGGACGTGCCGGATCGGCAACCTGCGCGTCGGTAGAAAACGCTGAGTTTTTAGTATGTGGACGTCTCCGCGGTTGAACGTCATCGTTCAACCACAGACGTTTGATTATTAATGCTGCGCGTCTTGGATCGCTGCGCGAACGCAGACCAAGAGGCGGGTCGACGCGATGTTCGCGGCCGGCTCCCTGCCCGCGGGGCGGGCCGTCCCACGCACGACCTCGTTGAGACACGGCCGCAGCGACGGCACACCGCCTGCGGCCCTCTTTGACGTCCCACGCAAGGGAACCTCCCAACGTCGCCTCGACGGGAGCCTCGGCCCCCATGGCGGCCGCCCGGTCCACGCCGTGCGGCGCCTTCGTCGCCGGCCGCACATAGGATGTGCCGGTGATCGGTGACGACATGGAACCCGTGGTCCAATGACCGACGTCCAGCAGACGCTGCGCTCGGTGGTCGAGGACCTGGCGACGCTGCGCCGTGGCGCCGGCTCGGAGGGCGAGCGGGAGGCGGCGCGAAGGCTGGCCGGTCACCTCCGCGCCGCGGGCGCTGAGGACGTGCGCGTGGAGGACGTGCCGTACCGCCCGGGGTACGCCAAGCTCCTGCTGCCGTTGAACGTCGTCGCCGGGGTGGCCGGCGTGGTCGCCCATCGCCGCGGCCGCGCGCCGGGCGCCGCCGTGGTCGCGGCTCTCTGCGGCGCGCTGGTGGCCGACGACGTCGCCAACGGCCGGCGCCTGTGGCGCGCGGTGGCGACGCGCCGGAAGGAGACGACCAACGTCGTGGCGGTGGCCGGGGATCCGCAGGCCGACCGGACCCTCGTCGTGCTCGCCCACCACGACGCCGCGCCGACCGGCGTCGTGTTCGACCAGCGCCCGCAGAAGTGGCTGGCGCGCCGGTTCCCCGGCCTGGTCGCCCGGGCCGACACCAGCGCGCCGCTGTGGTGGCCGATCATCGGCGCGCCGCTGATCATCGCCATCGGGGCGCTCACCGGCCGCCGGCGGGTCACCCGCGCCGGGCTCGGCGCGCTCGCGACCACGACCGCGCTGGGCGCGGACATCGCCCGCGACCGGATCGTCCCCGGCGCCAACGACAACCTCTCCGGCTGCGCCGCCCTGGTCGGCCTCGCGCAACGGCGCGATCTGCCGGTTCGCGTCCTGCTGGCCAGCTGCGGCGCCGAAGAGGTCCTGCAGGGCGGCATCTACGCCTTCGCCGACGACCACCTCAAGTCGCTGGACCCGTCACGGACCTGGGTGCTCAACCTCGACACGATCGGCTCGCCGGAGCTCATCATGATCGAGGGCGAAGGCACGCTCCGGGTTCGCGACTACCCGGACCCTGGCTTCCGCGACCTGATCGCCGCCGCCGCCCAGCGGGTCTCGGCTGGGCTGCAGCGTGGCTGCCGAGCCCGTTCCAGCACCGACGCGGTCATCGCGAGCAAGGCCGGGTTCCCCACGGCGACGCTGTGCTCCTGGGACCCCGTGACCAAGTGCCTGACCGACTACCACCTGCCCACCGACACCCCGGATCGCCTGCACTACGCGACGATCGAGCGAGCCGTCGACGTCGTCGCCGCCGTCGCGCGCGACCTCGCGAGCGGTCACCACCCGTCGACGAACAGGTCGAGCGCCAGCTCGCCGTCCGGCGCGACGCGATAGCGGTCGAGGTCGGTGACGCCCGCGCGGCGGAGCGCCTCGTCGTCCAGCAGCGCCTCGCCGGTCTGCTCGCGCGGGTCGGCGCAGAGGATCGCCAGCGCCGCGTCGGCCATGATCGCGGGCGTCCTGGACCGTGCGACCTGGTCGTCGCCGCCGAGCAGGTTGCGCACCGCCGCGGTGGCGATGAACGTCCGCGGCCAGAGGCAGTTGGCGCCGATCCCGTGCTCGGCCTCGTCGCGGGCGAGGCCGAGCGTCAGCATCGACATCCCCATCTTGGTCAGCGTGTAGGGCGCGTGCCCGGCGACCCACCCCCCGGCGTTGCCCAGCGGCGGCGACAGCGTCAGCACGTGCGCGCGCGGCGACGCGCGCAGGTGCGGGAGGCAGGCCCGGGTCAGCAGGTACGTCCCGCGCACGTTGACGTCGGTCATCAGCGCGAGGCGGGCGGGCGGCAGGTCGGCGATCGGCGCCAGCGCGATCGCGCTCGCGTTGTTGATGACCATGTCGATCCCGCCGAACCGCTCCACCGTCCGCGCGACGCAGCGCTCGACGTCCTCCTCGCTGCGCACGTCGCCGACGTGCGCCAGCGCCCGGCCGCCGGCCTCGACGATCTGCTCGGCGGCGCTGTGCACGGTGCCGGGCAGCTTGGGGTGCGGCGTGTCGGTCTTGGCCAGCAGCGCGACGTTGCACCCGGCCCGGCCCAGCGCGACGCCGATCGCCAGGCCGATGCCGCGGCTGCCGCCGGAGATGACCGCGGTGCGCCCGGCCAGGACGCTCGTCCTCACGCGCCGACCTCCATCGTCCCCGTCCGCCGCCGCCGCAGCTGCGCGGAGATGACGATCGCCACGACGACCGCGGCGCCGTTGAACACGTCGGTCACCCACGGCGCGACGCCCGCGATCGTGAGCCCGGCGACGGTCGTGCCGACGAAGAACAGCGCCAGCAGCGTGCCCGGCACGTTGAACCGGCCCGGCTCCCACGTGGTGGCGCCGAGGAAGACCGCCGCCAGCGCGGGCAGGATGAACCCGAGGCCGCCGACCGACGGGTCGCCGCTGCCCTGCGCCGCCAGCTGCAGGACGCCGCCGAAGCCGGCGATCGTCCCCGCCGCGACGAAGCCGAGCGTGACCGTCCGCGGGACGTTCAGGCCGGTCAGCCGCGCCGAGCTCTGGTTGGACCCGATCGCCAGCAGCCGGCGTCCGAACGGCGTCTGCGTCAGCAGGAACCACACCGCCGCGCAGATGACCAACATGATGAGGAAGATGATCGGCAGGCCAGCGACGGTCTTGGTGGCGACGTCGGTCAGCGTCGACGGGATGCCCTCGCTGAGCGGGACGCCGTCGGTGTAAGCCTGGACCAGGCCGCTCATGATCGTGCCGGTGCCGAGCGTCGCGATGATCGAGTTGACGCCCAGGTAGGCGACGATCAGCCCGTTGACGAGCCCGAGCACGGCGCCGAAGGCCACGGCCACGAGCGCCGCCGGCAGCAGCGGCACGCCGTGCTTGCCGGCCAGCGCCGCGCAGGTGATCGCCGAGACGCTGACGATGTTGCCGACCGAGACGTCGAAGCGCCCGCCGGTCAGCGGGACCACGATCGCCAGCGCGACGATCGCCAGCACCGAGTTCGACGTGGCGATGTTGCGGAAGTTCGCCGCGCTGGCGAACGTGTCGGGCTGCAGCAGCGAGAAGACGACGACCACGCCGATCAGCAGCAGCAGGACGCCGAAGCGCTCGGCCTCGTGCAGCAGCGACCGCGAGCGCGCGGGCGCCGGGGCCGGCGTCGGGGCCGGGGCGTTGGCGGCGGCGCTCATCGGACCTCCTCCGCGTGCAGGCGCTCGGTGATCCCGTGCGCGTCGAGGCCCGGCCCGCTGATCTCGGCGGTGATCCGCCCGTCGCGCAGGATCAGCACGCGGTCGCAGACGTGGGCCAGCTCCTCGAGGTCGGAGGAGACGAGAAGCACCGCCAGGCCGTCGGCGCGCGCCGCGGCGATCACGTCGTAGATCTCCGCGCGGGCGCCGACGTCAACGCCTTGGGTCGGCTCGTCGAGCAGCAGCAGCAGCCGCGGCGAGCGGCGCAGCCAGCGCGCCAGGATCACCTTCTGCTGGTTGCCGCCCGACAGCGCCGACAGCGGCGCGTCGCGGCCCGGGCCCTTGATGCCGAAGGCCGCGATCGAGTCGGTCGCGTCGGCGCGCTCGGCGCCCTTGCGCAGCCGCAGGCCGTGGCGGTAGCGCCCGAGCTGGGCGGCGCTGAGGTTCGCGGTCACCGACAGGTCGAGGAACGCCGCGTCGCGCACGCGGTCCTCGGGGACGAACGCGACGCCCGCGCCCATCGCGGCGGCCGGCGTGTCCGGCGCGTGGGTCGACGCGTCGAGCGCCATCGACCCCGCGTCGCGATCGTGGTCGCCGAAGATCATGCGCAGCAGCTCTGAGCGCCCGGAGCCCAGGAGCCCCGCGATCCCGACGATCTCCCCCGCGCGCACCCGCAGCGACACGTCCTTCAGCGGACCGCCGGCGAGGCCGTCGACCGCCAGCCGCACGTCGCCCGGCGCGGTCGCGCCGCCGAGCGGGGTCGTGACGTCCAGCCGCCGGCCGACGATGGCGGCGACCAGGTCGTCGGTGCTCAGGCCGTCCGCCGACCGCGTCGTCACGTGCGCGCCGTCGCGCAGGACCGTGACGTCGTCGACGATCGCCAGGACCTCCTCGAGGCGGTGGCTGACGTAGAGGATCGTCTCCCCCGCCGCGGCGTAGCGGCGGATGGCCTCCAACAAGGTCTCGACCTCGTGCTCGGGCAGCGACGCGGTCGGCTCGTCGAGGACGAGCACCGAGCCGGCGTCGTGACGGTCCTGGAGCGCACGGGCGATCGCGACCATCGTGCGCCCCGCCGGACGCAGGTCGCCGAGGCGGTCCGTGGCACGGGCCTCGACCTCGAAGCGCTCGAGCACCGCGTCGGCGCGGGCGGCCAGCTCGCGCCAGGCGATCCGCCCGCCGCGGGCCGGGAAGCCCGCGGCGCTGCCGATCGCCAGGTTCTCGGCGACCGTCAGCTCCAGGAAGACCGCCGGGTCCTGGTGGACGAAGCGCAGCCCGTGGCCCATCGCCAGCGCCGGGGTCATCCCGTCGGCGGCGATCGTCTCGCCGCCGACGTGGAGGAGGCCGCCCGGATCCCCCTGGTGCACGCCGGCCAGGATCTTGATCAGCGTGGACTTGCCCGAGCCGTTGCCGCCGACCAGCCCGTGGACGCGGCCGGGCGCGACCGCGAACGACACGTCGTCCAGCGCGCGCGTCGGCCCGAACGACTTGGCGAGCCGCTCGACGGCGAGCGCCGCGCCCGGGCGCTCGCCGTCGACGATGGCGGCGGCCGCGCCGCCGTCCGGCTCGCGGGTCACGACCCGGAGCCCTTCCAGATCGAGGTGAAGGCCTTGACGTAGTCATAGGGGACCTGGACCGGGCCCGAGGCGGGCAGGTTGTGGTCCTTGTCGACGTAGAACGTCACGTTGGCCTCGGCCGGGATGTCGGCGCTCGCCTCGCCGGCCAGCAGCCGGTTCATGACGTCGAGCGCGTCCCAGCCCCACATCTCCACCGGCGCGAAGTTCGACGCCACCGTGTCGGCGAGCACGCCGGCGCGCACGTTGGCGGTGCTCAGCTTGCCGCCGTCACCGCAGCAGATCAGCTTGAACTTGCCCTTGTTGGCCTGCAGCGCGGCCTGGATGCCCAGCGGCAGGAACGCGTCGTTGCCGTAGTAGAAGATCTGGGCGCCCGGGTTCTGCAGGATGCCGCTCTTGATGATCTGCTGGCCCTTGGTGACCGCCTGCGGGATCGTGAACTTGATCTCCTTGATCTTGCAGTCCGGGCAGAGCTCGGCGACCTTGGACTTCAGGCCCTCGCGCCGGGCGCCCTGGAAGAGCTGGCCCTGGGGCAGCGCGGTCACGATCGTCGGGTTCTCGATGCCCTGCTTGGACGCCAGCGCGAGCATCTGCTCGGCGTCGGCGGCGCCCTGGTTGCGGTAGTACTCCAGCGAGTCCGCGGCCCGGCCGAGCCGGACGTGGCCGGTGTAGAGGCTCTCCCCGCCCTGGCCGAGCGCCGGGTTGTCGCAGTCCAGGCCGGCGTAGGTGATCACGGGGATCTTGGCGGCCTTGGCCGCCTGCAGGCCGGTCTTGATGTTCGGGCAGTCCGACAGCGTGTCGATGATCCCGTCGGCCTTGGCGGCGACCGCCTGGCGGATGATCGAGATGCTCTGCTGCGGGTCGTTCTTGTTGTCGACCACCTTGATGTTCCAGCCGAGCACCTTCGCCGCGGCCATGACGCCGTCGCCGAAGCGGGCGCAGCCCTCGAAGGCCACGCAGTTGGAGAACCAGATCGTCTTGCCCGGCACGGCGGCGGGGCCCTTGGCGGGCGCCGGCTCGACGATGCCCTTGGCGTTGCGGGCCAGCACCGCGTCGGCGTCCAGCTTGCCCGCGGCGGCGCCGGCGGCGGCCGTGGTCGTCGCGCCGGCGGACGCCGAGGAGCCGCCCTCGTCGTCGTCGGATCCACACGCCGTCAGCGCGCCGGCCGACACGAGGGCAAGCGCGGCGGCGCAGGTGGCTACCCAGCTTTTCGAACTGCTCATTGATGGTCTCCTCCTTGCGGTGGGTCCGAGGTTCGTCTCGGCCCTTGACCAGGCGACTATCGAGCAGCGGCGGCCCGTGTTCCCAGCCGCGTTCGCCGATGCAGAACCGTGTCAGCCCGACGCGGCGCCGGCGTCGAAGTCGTGCGCGAAGTGCCGGCCGCGGACGGTCGTGAAGACCGTGCAGCCGACGGGGTAGCTCAGCGGTCCGTGGTGGATCCCGAGCGGGGCGTAGAAGTAGTCGCCCGCGGTCAGGACCTCGCCGTCGACGTGCATCTCGCCGTCGACGATCACGCACCAGTGGTCGAGGTCGTCGTGGACGTGGCGCGCCTCGACGAAGCCCGCCGGGAAGCGCGCGAGGATCGTCATCTGCCCGGCGGGCTCCTCGGCGCCATCGCCGAAGACCCGGCACACGGGGCCCTCCGGCGGCGGCGGGAACCCGAACGGCTCCGCCGAGGTCCAGGGCGCGTCGGCGACGTGCTTGACGACCGGCCCCGGCTCAGGCACCGGCCTCGACCAGCCGGTAGACGTCGCCGAGGAACTGCCGCGTCGCCGAGGCGGCCAGCACCCCGGCCTCGCGCGGCGCCAGCGCGTGCAGCTCGGGGTAGAGCACCTCCGGGCCGGACGGCGGCAGCGGCCCCTTGCGCGCCAGCACGGCGATCATCTCCACGTCCGGGAAGCTCCCGTGGCCCGGCAGCGCGCGGCGGCTGAACGCGTCGGCGAAGTAGTCGACGCCGTCCTCGATCCCCGCGCCGTCGGCGAGCTGGAGCTGGAAGACGAGCTCCAGCGGCACCGCCTCCAGCGCCTCGGGCGCCACGCCGGCGCGACCCAGGTTGTAGGTGTCGAGCAACAACCCCAGGTTGGGACGGTCGACGGCCTGCACGAAGGCCAGCGCGTCGTCGAGGTCGTGGACCTTCGTGGTCGGGATCTGCTCCAGGTGGGGCTTGATGCCGTGCGCGGCGGCGCGCTCGGCGAAGCCGCCGAGCGCCTCGACCGTCTCGTCGAACGACACGGCGGGGCCGTCGAAGGTCCCGAGCGTGCTCACGTAGGTGGCCCCGAGCGCGTCGGCCCAGCGGAACAGCTTCTCCTCGGTCATGACGAGGTGCTCGCGGTGCTTGGCGGCCACGCCGGTCGGGTGCTCGGGATCGAAGCCCGGGTACCACGCGAGGTAGGGGTCGATCGTCGTCACGCGCACGTCGCGCGCGTCGAGCTCGCGGCGCAGCTCGGCGATCGGGCGCCCGGAGTCCTCCCAGGCGGCGAGGTCGCCGACCATGCAGGACATGGCCGCGTAGCCGCCGGCCCCGACCGCCTCGGCGCGGTCGAGGATGTGATGGGGCATCGAGTTCGACGCCCAGTAGATGAGCTCCGGGAAGGGACGGTCGGTCATGGGGTTCTCCAGGGGTCAGGCGAACGGCCGCGGCGCGGTCGCCCAGGGATCGATCAGGGTCTTGATCGGCGGCGCGCCGCCGGGCCGCGCGAAGGCCGCCGCGGCGGGGCCGCCCTCGCCCGCCAGCGCGTCGAGGCCGACGACGTCGGGGGCGACGTCGGACCAGGGCGCGTCGCGCGCGCCGATCAGGTCCAGCGCCCGCGGCAGGTCGACCGCGCGGACGAGCGCGAGCGTGCCGTGCAGCGTGATCTCCTGGAGCGTGATCCGGTCCAGGTCGATCGGCCGCCGCACGCCGTGGACGCCGACGGCCACCAGGCGGCCGCCCGGTCGCGTCAGCGCCACCGCGGCGTCGAGCGGGCCCTGGGCGCCGGACATCTCGTAGACCACGTCGAACATCCCGTGCTCGGCGAGCTGCGCGGTGACGTCGGCGTCGGCGTCCGTCTCGGCGGCGACGGTGCGGGCGGCGCCGAGCGCCGCGGCGATCGCCAGGCGCTCGGGGTCGCGCTCGAAGACGGTGACCTCGGCGCCGCGCGAGGACGCGGCCCACGTCGCGAACGAGCCGATCCCGCCGGCGCCGAGCACCAGCGCGCGCTCGCCGGCGGCCAGGCCCGCGACCGAGATCGCGTGCTCGGCGACCGCCATCGGCTGCGCCAGCGCGGCGGCGTCGCCGCTGACGCCGTGCGGCGCGGCCGGCTCGCAGATCGCGGCCGGCACCACGCAGTAGCCGGCCAGCCCGCCGTCGCGGTGCACGCCCGCCGTCGCGTAGCCGAGGCAGAGGTTCGTCCGCCCCTCGCGGCAGCGGACGCAGGTGCCGCAGGAGACGCCCGCGCCGCAGGCGACCAGGTCGCCGACCGCGAGCTGCGTGACGCCCGCGCCCGCCTCGACGACCTCGCCCGCGAACTCGTGCCCGAGCACGATCGGCCAGCCGGCCTCGGTGCCCGCCGGCACGACGGCCTCGCCGAGGCGGAACAGCGTCGCGTCGGTGCCGCAGATGCCCGCGCCGGTGATGCGCAGCAGGACGTCGCCGGGTCCGGGCTCGGGGATCGGGATCTCCTCGATCCGCAGGTCGCCCTGGCCGTGGATGCGCGCGGCGCGCATCGTGGCCGTCAAGGTGGTGGTGTCGGTCATGAGGTCCCTCAGGCGGTGACGTCGACGGCGAGGCCGACCTGTTCGAGCAGGAAGTCGCGCGAGGCCTCGGCCTCGCGGCGCAGCGCCGGCACGTCGGCCCCGAGCAGCTCGCGGCCCCACTTGCGCGGCTCGCCGTCGACGAAGACGGTGTCGACGTTGCCGGAGTCGGTGCCGAGCACGACGGTCGCGACAGCGTTGTTGAGCGGCAGGTTGTCGATGTCGTCGCCGCGCACGAGGACGACGTCGGCGGCCTTGCCCGGCGTCAGGCTGCCGCTCACGTCGGCGACCCCGTTGGCCTCGGCGCCGGCGATCGTCGCGTAGCGCAGCGCCTCGCGCACCGGGAGCACGGCCGGCGCGTCGGCGTCGCCGTGGTTGTGGCGCCGGTGGGCGAGCATCCGCTGGACGCCGAGCACGAAGCGCATCTGCGTGTAGATGTCGCTGGACAGGCAGCACTCGACGTCGATGCTCAGGCCGGGCGCCAGGCCGCGGTCCAGCGCTTCCTGGATCGGCGGGACCGAGTCCACGCAGCCCAGCTGCGCGTCCGACGTCGCGGCCAGCGCGACGCGGCAGCCCGCCTCCGCCAGCGCGTCCCACGCCTGGTCGCCGATGCTCTGGCAGTGGATGAACGTCATGTCCGGCGAGAGCACGCCGTCGGCGGCGAGTTGGAGGAGATGCTCGCCGGCGCCGGGGCCGAAGACGGCGTCGACCGTCACCCCCACCCCCAGCTCGCCCGCCAGCGCGGCCGTCGCGGCGGTCAGCTCGATCTCGCCGGTGACCAGCTCGGGCACCGAGCGGGCGTAGGCGCCGACCCGCAGGCGCAGGCGCTGGTCGTCGCCGGCGAAGGCCCCGTCGCGCAGGCGGCGCAGGTCCTCCTCCCAGCGGTGGTCCCAGTCCCCGAAGAGCGGCCGGACCGGCACGATCGTCGCGCGCACGCCCGACTCCTCCCACGCGCGCACGGCCGCGTCGCCGTGCTCGGTGGTGCGCCGGTTGTGCGTGAAGTCGAGCACGCTGGTGATGCCCGACTGCAACGCCGTCAGCGCGGCCAGCCGCGTGCCGACGTAGATGTCGTGCGGGCGGAAGACCGGGCCCATCTGGCCGTGGACGACGCCGATGTAGTCGCTCAGCGCCCCGTCGCAGAACATGCGCC
>Ga0247762_1000345_pt1 | contig 14790 bp, 11 predicted proteins | sample UWRJL081202R4_FD_181016 | JGI IMG/M metagenome (GOLD analysis project Ga0247762, IMG submission 181016) | Plant litter microbial communities from Arlington Agricultural Research Station in Wisconsin, United States - UWRJ-L081-202R-4 | ecosystem: Environmental > Terrestrial > Plant litter >...
GGTCTTGTGGCGGAGGTCCTGGAGCAGCAGGTCGGCGAGGTCGGGCGAGAAGCCGTTGCGGACGACGACGCGGAGGACGTCGAGGGTCTCGATGGCCGGTGGCATGGGGTAGGCGGGCACGATCCAGCCGCGGGTGCGGAGCGCGTCGGAGACGTCGTAGACGTCGAAGGGGGCGTCGTCGTCGACGGCGAAGGCGAGGACGGGCAGTTGGCTGCCGTCGGAGATCAGCCGGTAGGGCGACAGCTCGGCGATCTGCTCGGCCAGGTGGCGGGCGGTTTCGCGCGAAGCCTGTTGCACGCGTCGGTAGCCCTCGTGGCCGAGGCGGATCAGGTTGTAGTACTGCGCGACGATCTGGGCGCCGCCGCGTGAGAAGTTCAGGGCGAACGTGGGCATCGAGCCGCCGAGGTAGTCGACGTCGAAGACGAGGTCATCGGGCAGCGCGTCCTTGTCGCGCCAGACCGCCCAGCCGACGCCCGGGTAGACCAGCCCGTACTTGTGGCCCGAGGCGTTGATCGACTGCACGCGCGGCAGGCGGAAGTCCCAGACCAGGTCGGGGTCGAGGAACGGCGCGACGAAGCCGCCGCCGGCCCCGTCGACGTGCATCGGGACGTCGGGGCCGCCGTCGGCGGCGAGGCGGTCCAGGGCCGCGGCGATCTCGGCGACCGGCTCGTAGGTGCCGTCGAAGGTCGAGCCGAGGATCGCGACGACGCCGATCGTGTTCTCGTCGCAGTGCGCGACGGCACCCTCGGGGGTCAGGTGCGTGGCGTCCTCGCCGACCGGCACCAGCCGCGGCTCGACGTCCCAGTAGCGGCAGAACTTCTCCCAGCAGACCTGGACGTTGGCGCCCATCACGAGGTTGGGCTTCTCGGTGGACCTGCCCGCCGCGCGACGGCGCTCGCGCCAGCGCCACTTCAACGCCAGGCCGCCGAGCATGCACGCCTCGCTGGAGCCGGTCGTCGAGCAGCCGGTCGCCTGTCCGGCCGCGTCGGCGCCCCACAGCGCGGCGAGCATCGACACGCAGCGCCGCTCGAGCTCCGCGGTCTGCGGGTACTCGTCCTTGTCGATCATGTTCTTGTCCAGGCACTCGTCGATCAGCACGCGCGCCTGGGGCTCCATCCACGTCGTCACGAACGTGGCGAGGTTCAACCGCGCCTGGCCGTCCAGCAGCAGCTCGTCGTGCACGAGCTGGTAGGCCGCCTCGTGCGAGAGCTCCCCGTCGGGCAGGCGGTGCTTGGGGACCGACGACGGCTCGCCCAGCGGCGCGAGCTGCGGCCGGATCGCGAGCTGGTCGTCGGCGTCGAACGACGCGTGATGCAAGGGCATGGCGCGACGCTACTCCAGGCGCGGGCCGCCGACGAACGCGAGCGGGCGGTGGCGGAGGGGGTGATCGCGCGTCGCGATCGTGGGTGCGGGGATGCGGATCGCGCCGGTGCCGCCGCCGTGATCGAGTCTCGGGGCGCGACGGCGAAGGGCGTCCTTCGGCGGAAGACCGCGCGGACCACGAGGAGCCACCATGCACTTGCCAGGACGTACGCCGGGTCGGGTCGCGGCGGTCGCCGTGCTCGCCGTCGCCTTGCCGCTGCTGACCGCGGCGTGCGGGAAGGACGACCCAGGGCCCGCGGCGGCCGTCGCCGAGAAGCGGTCAGCGGCGGAGGGGCGGACGCTCGTCGTCGACACGTCGTTCATCGTCAAGTCGCTCGACCCGCAGCGCAACCTGCAGCCCACGGCGCTGATGGCCAACAAGGCGACCTACGACACGCTGTTGACCTCCACCGGGTCCGGCGCGACGCCGCGGCCGTCGGCGGCGGCGTCGTTCACGGCCTCCGCGGACGCCAAGCGCTACACCTTCCGCCTGCGCGACGACATCGTCTTCTCCGACGGCTCGCCGCTGAGGGCGGCGGACGTCGTGTTCTCCTTCCGTCGCCTGCTCGCGCTCGCCGACGCCCCCTCGTACCTGCTCGCGGGCGTGACCGCGACCGCGCCCGACGACCACACCGTGGTCCTGGAGTCCGCGACGCCGAACCCGGCGATCCCGACGATCGTCACCTCGCCCGCGCTGGGCATCGTGAACTCCACGGTCGTCAAGGCCCACGGCGGCGATGACGGCGCCCATGCGGCCGACCGCGACAAAGCCGAGCGGTACCTGAACGCCAACTCGGCGGGCAGCGGGCCCTACGTCCTGAAGTCCTACGCCTCGGGCGAGAGGATCGCGCTCACGGCCAACCCGAAGTACTGGAACGCCCGCGCCCGGCCCGCCTTCGCGGACGTCGTCATCCGCAACATGCAGGCGCCGGCCCAGCTGCTCAACGTCCAGCGCGGCACCGACGAGGTCGCGCTCGACCTGTCGGCACAACAGGCGGCCGGCCTGCGGTCCAACGAGAAGCTCCAGGTCTCGACCGGGGCCTCGCCCAACCTGTTCACGCTGCAGGCCAACCAGGACCCGAAGGTCTCGCCGGTCACCTCCAACCTCCAGATCCAGGCGGCGATCCGCCGCGGGGTCGACTACGCCGGCCTGGTCGCGACCGCCGGCGCCGGCACGGTGCAGGCCGCCGGCGTCATCCCGATCCCGTTCCTCGGCGCGCTGCCCACCGACCAGGCCGTCACGCGCGACGTCGCCGAGGCTCGGCGGCTCGTGGCGGCGTCGGGCATCGAGGACCCCAAGATCCGGCTGAGCTTCCCGAGCGACATCTCGATCAACGGCCTGCAGTTCGCGACCCTGGCGCAGCGCGTCGCCGCCGATCTGCAGGAGATCGGCATCGACGTCGCGCTCGCCGCCGAGCCCGTCGTCACGTTCCTGCCCAAGTACAAGGCCGGCAAGGACGCGATGGTCCTGTCCTACTGGGGACCGGACTACACCGACCCGCAGGACTACCTCGTCTTCACCCCCGGCGGGACGGTGGCCAAGTTCATGAGCTGGAAGGCGGGCGCCGACCCCGGCCTCGAGGCCCTCGCCGCGCGCGCCGGCGCGACCTCCGACGACGTCGTGCGCAAGGACCTCTTCACCCGCATCCAGCGCCGGCTCAACGAGCGCAGCCCGTGGATCCCGCTGATCCAGCCGGCCCAGGCGATCGTCGGCTCCAGCGGCCTGACGGGCCTGGCGCTGCACTCGACCTGGACGCTGGACCTCGCGGCGGTCGCCGTCCGGTGAACGCGAGCGAACGCAGGTTTCTGACTAGCCCTACCCCCAGGGCCGGATCACGTTGAAATGATGGCGCCCATGGGGCGCTCGGTCCTGGTAGTGGACGACGACACGTACTTCCGCGACATCGCGGTTCGGATCCTCCAGTCCTGGGGCCACGAGGTCGTGGGCCAGGCCGGAAGCGTGGGGGAGGCCCTCGAGCAGACGCTCGAGCTGCGCCCCGACACGGCGGTCGTCGACATCGGCCTGCCCGACGGCGACGGCTTCGACCTGACCCGCCGGCTCGTGGCGCTGCCGTGGCCGCTGCGCGTGCTCGTGATCTCCTCGGACGCGGACGTCGCCAACGAGCTGGTCGCGCAGCGCGCGGGGGCGATCGGGTTCTTCCCCAAGGCCGACATATCGGGGCCGGGCTTCCGGCGGGCGCTCGCGGAGTCGGAGTAGGGCGGCGTGTCGACCGAGCGCGAGGCGGGCGGCCGGGAGGCCGACGCGGCCGAGCTGGCGCGGCTCGTCGAGCAGGAGGCGGCGCTGCGGCGGCTGGCCGAGCTGGCGGCGCGCGGCGCGGAGCGCCAGGAGGTGTTCGACGCCATCGTCGTCGAGGCGTCCCGGCTGCTGGGGCCGTCGCTGATGACGCTCGTGCAGATCGACCCGGGCGGCACGGCGACGTTCGTCGCGCTGCGCGGATCGACGACCGGCTACGCGTCGGGGACGCGCCTGGCGGCCGACGGCGGCGGCGTGTTCGAGCGCGTGCTGCACAGCGGCAAGCCCGCGCGCGTCGACTACGCCGACCTCTCCGGCTTCCGGGCCGAGCAGGCGATCCAGCGCGGCTTCAGCGGCGCGGTCGGGGCGCCGATCCACGTCAACGGGCGGCTCTGGGGCGCGCTGGTGGCGTCGGCGCGCGAGGAGCCGCTGCCGCTCTCGCTCGACACGCGGCTGGCGACGTTCGCCGAGCTGCTCGGCCCCGCGATCGCGGGGGCGCTGGCCCGTGCCGAGCTGCTCGACCTGCTCGACGAGCAGGCGGCGCTGCGACGCGTCGCGGAGCTCGTCGCGCGCGGGTGCAGCCAGCAGGAGCTGTTCCAGGCCGTCGCCGACGAGGCGTCGAGGCTCGTCGACGGCGAGGGCACGACGCTCCTGCGCCTGGCGCCGGACCGCAGGGGCGGCCTGGTCCTCGCGACGTCCGGCGCGGCGGCGGTCCCGGTCGGGACCGAGCTGACGATCCCCGACGACGACGAGGGCATCGTCGCCGCGATCATCCGCAACCGCGCTCCCGCGAGGGTCGACAACTACCCCGACGTCCAGGGCACGTCCTACGCCCGCGACGACTGGGGGATCGCCTCGGCCGCCGGCGTGCCGATCATCCTCGACGACGAGCTCTGGGGCCTGCTGGCCGCGTCGACCTGGGACCATCCGCTGCCCAAGGGCGTCGAGCAGCGCCTGCAGCAGTTCGCCGAGCTGACCGGCGCCGCGCTGGCCAACTCGGCGGCGCGCGCCGAGGTCGAGGCGCTGGCCACCGAGCAGGCCGCGCTGCGGCGCGTGGCCGAGCTGGTCGCGCGCGCGGCCAAGCCGGAGGACGTCTTCGCCGCGATCGCGCGCGAGGCGGCGCAGCTGCTCGCCGAGCCGATGATGCTCGTCCGGATCGACGACAGCGACACGTTGGTCGTCGTCGCGTCGGTCAACGGCCCGAGCGACCCGGGCTGGTCGATCGCCATGAGCTCGGACACGCTCGCCGCCGAGGTCGTCCGGACGGGCCGCGCGGCGCGCAAGGACGAGGACGCCGGCGAGGAGGCCCCGCGCTTCGCCGAGCGCCCGGGCGCGTCGCTGTCGGCGGTCGCCGCCCCGATCACCATCGGCGGCCGGATCTGGGGCATGCTGGCCGCCAGCTCGGCCGAGCACATGCTCCCGGCCGGGACCGAGGAGCGCCTGGGCCAGTTCGCCGAGCTGATCGCGGTCGCGATCGCCAACGCCGAGAGCCGCGCCGCGCTGTCGGCGTCGCGCGCGCGGGTCCTGGCGACCGCCGACGAGGTCCGCCGCCGCATCCAGCGCGACGTCCACGACGGCGCCCAGCAGCGCCTCGTGCACACCGTGCTGACGCTGAAGCTCGCGCGCGAGGCGCTGCTCGACGTCGGCGGTCCGGCCGCCGCGCTCGTCGACGAGTCGCTCGAGCAGGCGCAGCGGGCGGTGAACGAGATGAGCGACATCGTTCGCGGGATCCTGCCCGCCGCGCTGACCCGCGGCGGCCTGCGCGCCGGCGTCGAGTCGCTCGTCGTCGACCTCCCGCTGGACATCGACCTGCGCGTCGAGTGCGACCGCCTGAGCCTCGACCTCGAGACCACGGCCTACTTCGTCGCCGCCGAGTCGCTGACCAACGTCGTCAAGCACGCCCACGCCGACCGGGCGTCCGTCTCGATCCGCGTCGAGGGCGGCCACCTCGGCGTCGAGGTCGCCGACGAGGGCGTCGGCGGGGCCCAGCGCACGGGCGGCACCGGCATCACGGGGCTCTTCGACCGCATCGACGCCGCCGGCGGCACGCTCACGGTGACGAGCCCGCCCGGCGAGGGGACGACGGTCTGCGCGACGCTGCCGCTCGACGGCGCGGTGGCCTCCTAGCGGTCGCGCTAGCGGTCGGCCGACCGCAGCGGCACGACGGCGGAGACGATCGTGCCGCCGCCTTCGGGGCTGTCGACCTGCAGCCGCCCGTCGAGGGCCGCGAGGCGATCGGCGACCCCGAGCAGGCCCTGGCCCTCGCGCCGCGCGCCGCCGCGCCCGTCGTCCACGATCGACACCATCAACATCTCGTGCTCGGCGTCGATCGTCCCGGTGATGGCGACGCGCGTCGCCTGCGCGTGCTTGGTCACGTTGGTCAGCGCCTCGGAGACGACGAAGTACGCGGTCGCCTCGATGGCCGGCGGGAGCCGCTCGGCGGGGACGTCGACCGTCACCGGGATCGCCATCCGCCGCGCGATCGTCGCGATCGCGACCCGGAGCCCGCCGGTGGTGAGCGTGCCGGGCAGGATGCCGTGGACCAGGTCGCGCAGCTCGTCGTTGGCCGCCTCGGAATGGGCCAGGCCCTCGACGACGAGGTCGCGTCCCGGGCCCGCCTCCAGCACGCGCAGCGCGAGCTTGAGCGTGACGACCGTGTGGACGAGGCGCTGCTGCGCGCCGTCGTGCAGGTCGCGCACCACGCGCTTGCGCTCCTGGTCGGCGGCGGCCACGAGGCGCGCGCGCGACCCCGCCAGGTCCGCCCGCGCCTCCAGGTTGGAGATCGCGGTCGCGACGAGGTCGGCGAAGCGGGCGACGCGTTCCTCGGTGCCCGGCGGGAAGCCGTCGGCGTTGCGGGTCACGACGGTCATCGCGCCCCAGACGCGGCCGTCGACGACGATCGGCGCGCCGATGCCCCAGCGCAGGTCGAAGCTCCGCGCGTACTCGCCGAGCGGCCCGTGCCACTGCTCCCGCGCGATCCGCACCGGCTTCGCCAGCCGTCGCACGAACGACGACACGTTGTCGCCCGCGATCGAGATCTTGGTGTTGGCCGGCGTGATCGCGTCGCCCCAGCCCGACAGGACGGTGGCGTCGTCGTCGCCGTCGAAGCGGACGACCTGCGTCGGGGAGGACCACATCAGCCGGCCGAGCTCCTGCCCGACCGCCGCGAACACCGCGTCGGGCGACGCCTCGTGCGCGACGAGCGTCGCGACCCGCCGCAGCGCCGCCTGCTCGTCGGCCAGGTGCGAGAGGTCCGAGCGCGCCCGGCCGTTGGCCATCGCGGTGGCGATGAGCGTGGTGAAGTCGCTGATCCGGTCGGCGGTGTCGTCGGGCAGGCGATCCCGGCGGCGGTGGATGGACACGCCGCCCCACAGCTCGCCGTCGAGGATGATCGGGCAGGCGACGGTCGAGACCAGGCCGAAGTTCTCGCGGATGTAGCGCCCCATCGCGCTCGGGACGGTGCTCCAGTCGTCGCGGCGCACCGGCCGGCCGGTCTCTCGGAGCGTCCAGGAGAGGTCGTCGGGCGTCACCACCCAGCGCGGGGCCACCTCCGGGTGCTCGCCCTCGGCGGCCCAGGTCGCGACGACCTCCAGCGCGTCGGGGTCCTCGAAGCGGAACAGCTCCGCCAGGTCGGCGCCGAGCAGCCGGCCGATCGTCGCGGTCACCTCCACGCCCAGCCGCTGCTCGTCGACGCCCTCGGCGACGAGCGTCGCGATGTGGCGCAACGCCGACTGGTCGTCGACGAGGCGCTGGCGCCCCGCCCGCGCCTGGCTGTTGCTGATCGCCGTGGCGACGAGCTCGGTGAACGCGGCGATGCGCGCGCCGAGGTCGTGCGGGAGCCGCGCGTCGTCGGTGACGCCGACGATCAACACGCCCCAGATGGCGTCCTCGACCATGATCGGCGCTCCGACCCGCGTGGTGACCCCGCGGGGCTGGAGGGCGGCGGTGATCGGGTCGGTCCCGGGGCCGTAGTCGCTGCGGCTGGCGACCCGGCCGGTGCGCAGCACCCGCGACGCGAGGTTGACGCCGTCGTCGGGGGCGATCAGGTCGAGCGGGACGGCGTTCCCGCGCAGCGCCCAGGTGGCGATCGGGATCGCGGTGCCGTCCGCCTCGTAGCGGTTCATGTTCGCGAGGTCGACGCCGAGCAGGAGGCCGACCTCGCGCGTGACGGCGCCGAAGAGCGCCTCGGCGGGCACGTCGCGGGCGACGAGCGTCGCCACGCGGCGCAGCGCGGCCTGCTCGTCGGCCAGCCGCGTCAGCTCGCGGCGCGCCGCCATGCTGGCGACGCGCGTGGCGGCGAGCTCGCCGAACGGCGCGAGCCGCTCCTCGACGTCGTCGGGCAGCGGCGCGCCGGTGAGCCGCCCGCCGAGGATCGCGCCGCCGATCTCGCCCTCGACCAGGATGGGGACGAGCACGGTCGCGCCGATCGACGCCGCGCGCAGGGCGGCCGCGAAAGGGCCTGGCGCCTGGGCCACGTCCGCCACGCGCGCGGGCGCGCGCGAGAGACCGAGGCGCTCGCCGCCCGGCAGGTCCTCCAGCGCGCAGCGGGCGCCCGCGGCGAAGCCCGGGACGGGCGCGCCCGCGGTGCCCAGGACCGTCATGGCGTCGTCGGGCTCGCGGCGCAGGATCTGGAGCAGGGGCAGGGCGGTCATCCGCCCGACCTCGGTGGCGATCGTCGCGAACGCCCGCAGCGCCGAGGCCTCCTCGGCGATCTCGGCCGCCACCCGTCGCAGCGACGCGCGCCGCGGCGGGGCGCGCTCGCGCAGCTCGTCGTCGTCGGCTTCGACGACGTCCGTGAACGCGACGACGACGCCGCGGTCGCCGCCCGGGAGGTCGATCGGGACGGCGGCGAAGGCGACGCGGATCGCGGTCCCGTCGCGGCGGACGAGCCGGTCGAGGTCGCGCACGACCGCTCGGCCGGTCGTCGCCGGCGCCAGCACGGCCGCGTCGCCCGAGCCGTCGTGGACGGTCGCGCCGCGCGGCTCGTCGTGGCCCAGCGCGGCGCGCGCGAAGCCGTTGGCCAGGCGGATCGCGCCGTCCGCTCCCAGGATCATCGTCGCCTGCACCGCGTCGCGAACCAGGGCCGAGAGGACCTCTTCGGCCCCGTCCGTGGGTGCAGCCGGATCGATCGAAGGTTCTGGCACGCGCGTGCTCTTCTCGCGGGCACGAGTCTCGCGACGAGGGTGGTGTCCGTCAAGGGACAGACATGGACAAGGGATCCTGAGCGATAAGGGCGGTCACGTGCCCACGTCGAGGTCGTAGGTCGCGCCGCGCCACGGAGCGCGCCGCGGCGTGCCGTCGGCGACGCCGACGCCGGCCACCCGCGCCCAGTCGCTGAGCAGGACCCCGCGATGGGGCGGGCTGCGCATCCACGCCAGGACGATGGCGCGCGGCGCGGCGGCGCGCCCGGCGCCCCACGCGAGGTCCTCGCCCAGCCACCACGACCGGCGGCCGAGCATCCAGCCGGTGCGCTCGACGCGGCCGCGCAGCGTCCCGCCGCCGGGCGAGACGTGCTCGAAGTACCGGCGGGCCACCATGTCGCGCGCGTGGCGGCGGGCGGCGCGCTCCAGCCGCGGATCGCGGTCGAGCGGCCGCCGGCCGTGGTCCTGGCGCACGACGTTGACGAGGCAGAGCACCGCCGCCGCGCGCGGGACGACGCGCTCGCAGCGGTCCCGTCCCGGGTGCGACGCGACCGCGGCGGCGGGGACGACCGCGGCGGCGGGGACGACCGCGGCGAGCGTCGCGATCGTCGCGAGGCCCGCCGCGGCGCGCGCCGCCAGGCGGTCACGCCGCGAGCGCGTCGGCATGGGCGTCGTCGCGCGGCAGGTGCGCGGCGGACCACTCGTACAAGGCCATCAGCACCTCGGTGAGGTTCCAGCCGAGGTCGGTGAGCGAGTACTCGACCCGCGCCGGGATCTCCGCGTAGACGTGCCGGCGGATCAGGCTGCGCCGCTCGAGGAGGCGCAGCGTCTGCGTCAGCGTCTTCTTGGAGATCTCGCCGACGTCGTAGAGGATCTCCGAGTAGCGCCGCGTCCCGGAGGCCAGCAGGTAGAGCACCTCGACCGACCACTTGCTGGAGATCAGCTCCAGCGCACCGCGGGTGCCCTGCACCATCTCGTAGTCGGAGACGTCGCCCGGCATCGCGATCAGCCGAGCTTCAGGCGGATCGTGTGCAGCGCCTGGACGTTGCCCGCGAGGTCGATCGCGCGGGTCCGGATCAGGTAGGTGCCCTTCGGCATCCGCTTGGGCAGGGCCAGCTGCCAGCGGGTCGTCCCGGAGGCCACGACGTAGCGCTTGGCCGAGCACGTCCCGCGGGCGCCGAGCTTCCCGGTGCGCGTGACCGGCCGGCAGCGCTTGCCGTCGACGCGCAGGATCGAGAGCGTCACGAGCGCGACGCCGCACCCGCGGTCGGCGGCCGTGCCGCGCAGCACCCGCGTCTTGGCGGCGTCGCGGGCCGCCTTGGGCCCGAAGCCCGACGTGGGCCGGATCGAGTCGGTGCACTTGGTCAGCACGCTCTGGAGCGCCTGCACCGTCGGGGCCGGCTGCATCGGCGGGGGCGGCGTGTCCGTGGCGCTCGCGACGGCGCAGGGGAGGGCGCCGAGCAGGCCGAGCGACATGATGATCTTGGGGAGGGTGCTGCGGGGCATCTCGTCTCCTGGAGGGGTTCGGTGGTCGCCCTCCAGGGAACCGTCGCGCGGCAGCACGGACAACAAGGGCGTCGGCTCACGCGACAGCACCGGTCGATCACGCCGCCGCGTCTCGCCTGATCGGAGCGAGTTGTTGCACAACGCGCGCGCGCGGCGAGCGTGGGCGGATGCTGCTCGACGAAGATCGCCCGCCGGCGGAGTGGACGCCGGAGCCCCCTCGCCCGCCCGCCGCGCCGTGGCTGCTGCGGTGGCTGCCCCACAGCGCCGCGCGCGCCACGGCGCTCGCGCTGATCGTGCTCCTGGTCGTCACCGCCGGCACGCTGGTCGCCGGCGTGCGCGTCCAGCGCCAGGACGCCGGCCATGTCGGCGTCATCCGCAACGGCGGCCCGCTCGACGACCGGCGCATCCGCCAGGTGCTGATGCCCGGCGCCAAGCTCACCTTCACCGGGATGTTCTCCCAGAAGCCCCACGAGTACCCGGCGGCGAAGGTCGTGTTGTTCTACACCATCACCGGCGACGCCCGCCGCGGCGAACGGCGCGAGGTCGACGTCGTGAGCGTGCCGACCCGGGACGGCGTCCTGGTCGGGCTGGAGGGCACGGTCTTCTTCCGGTTCGTCGGCGAGCGCGACATCGCGCTCCTGCGCCTCTTCGACCAGACGTTCGGCACGCGCAAGTTCCCCGTCGTCGGGAGCGACGAGACCGTCTACCCGTGGAAGGACGACGCCGCGTTCGGCGCGCTGCTGGACGCGACGTTCCGGCCGATCCTCGACAACGACCTGCGAACCGAGATCGGTCGCTTCGCGTGCGCGCAGCTGGTCGCGTCCTGCACGATGGTGCGGCGCGTGGCCACGCCGGTCAATGGCCGGCGGGACTCGATCGCCAACGCGAGCATCGCCGCGGTCGAGGACCGGCTGAACCGGTCGCTGCGCGCGGACCTGAGCGAGACGCTGGGCGGCGACTACTTCCGTGACATCCACGTCCGGATCGCGCGCGTGACGCTGCCGCGCACCGTGCAGGGCGCCGTCGACGCGGTCCAGGCGGAGTACGTCGCGGTCAGCGGCGCCAAGGCCCAGGTGCGCAAGGCGGAGTACGAGGACGCCCGGAACGCGAAGCTCGCGGCGACCTTGGACAAGAGCCCGGCGCTCACGCGCATCCAGCAGATCAAGGCGGCGCCCACGGGCTCGACGATCGTCCTGTCGGAGTCCGCGGGCGACAAGGCCCCCGGCATCAACGTCGGCGGCGGCTGAGCGGCCCGCCGCCGACGTCGTGCCGGCGCCGGTCAGTCGTCGACCGGAGGCGCGGCGGGCCAGGCGGTGTCGACCACCGTCTTGGCGGCCGTGTCCTGCGTCAGCGCGGCCTGCAGCACGCGCTGGGTCCCGGCGCGCAGCGGCCCGCCGGACTCCAGCGTGCCGCGGACCTGCAGGAGCTCGTCGTCGAGCAGCGGAGACACGTTGGGCATCACCACGGCCCAGCCGACCGGAGCCGGGTCGTCGGCCGCGCGGGCGATCGGGCGGTCGTCGACCGGCGGCGGCGGGGCGACGTCGATCGACTTGATGTAGGCGATGGCCTGGTCGCGCCCGTTGAGCGCCGTGAACAGCGAGGTGCTGAGGCTGTTCAGCAGCGTGCTGTGGGCGGTGTCGATCAGGCCCGTCGAGAGCGTCGCCATGCGGTGCTGCAGGCTGAGCACGGCGAACGCGGTGTCGTACATCGTGGCGGCGGGGCCGGTGGGGACGAGGTCCTGGGCGCGATGCACGCGCTTGGACTTCGACCGGGCCTTCGCCTTGGACTTGCTCTTGGACGCGGCCGGAAGCGGGCGCAGCTTCAGCCGCCCGTCGCGCGTGAACGCGTTGGCGTGGAAGGTCGGCGCGAAGTCGTCGACGACCGGCGGCGGCGCCGGCGTGTTCTGGATGACGTACTTCGCGCTGATCCACGCCTTGCGCAGGTTGACGCGGGCCGACATCAACGTCGCGGCCGCCGCGTTGGGCTGGTGCTCGTCGGCCGACACCGCGGCGCGGTCGAGCGCCGCCTGGACGCGGACGAGCCGCTCGTTGACCAGCGACGGGTAGACGAGCGGGCCGGTCGGGGCGTCGCCCGCCAGGGCGGGGGAGGCGCAGCCGAGAGCGGCTGCGGTGGTCGCCGCGGCGACGGCGATCCGAGAGGAGACCATGGGGTCTGTCCTTTCCTGTGAGGGTGGGAAGGCGCGACCGTAGGCGGGCGCGGGCGGCGCGGAGGGCGCCTCGGCGGGTCCAGGGGGCCTGGAGGTTCCCGGCGGTCGCGGGCGCCGGACCTACGCTGGCGACCATGACCACCATCGTGCTCGGACGCGGCGCGGCGGCGTCGGTCGTCGCGGTCCTCGCCGTCCTGGCGCTCGGGCCGGGGCCGGTCTCGGGGCCGGCCCCGGCGGCCGCCGCCGAGCTCCTCCCCGACCTCGACCAGGAGACGCCGGCGCAGCTCGACGTCCGCGCGAGCGGCGCGCCCGGCCGGCGGACCTACCGGCTCGGCTTCGGCTCGGGCGTGCGCAACGTCGGCACGGGCCCGCTGGTGATCGAGGGCCGCCGCGCGGATGGGTCCGGGATGGTCGCGCGGCAGCGGATCGACGACGACGCGGGCGGCCCGCCGCGGGTCGTCGGCGGGGTCGGCGCGCTGCGCTACGTGCGCTCCGCCGACCACCAGCACTGGCACCTGCTGGGCTTCGACCGCTACGAGCTGCGCCCGGTCGGCGGCGGCGCGCCGGTGCGCGATCGCAAGAGCGGGTTCTGCCTCGGCGATCGCTACCGCGTGACGACCAGGCGCGTGCCGGGCGCGGTGCCGGAGGCGGTCTACCGCAGCCGGTGCGGGCTGCGACGGCCGGGGCTGCGGCGCGTCGTCGAGGGGATCTCGGTCGGCTACGGCGACTTCTACGCGGCGCACCTGGAGTACCAGGACCTGCCGCTCGACGGGCTGGCCGCGGGACGCTACGTGCTCGTGCACCGCGTCAACGCCGACCGCGCGCTGCGAGAGTCCGACTACACCAACAACGCGGCGTCGCTGCTGCTGGCATTGCGCTGGCGGGACGGGGTGCCGCGCGTGACGGTCCTGGCGAGCTGCCCGGACCGCGCGCGCTGCGACGCCCCGGCGCGGGCGGCGGCGACGCGGTCGGCCGTCGTCCCCGCCGCGCGGCCGCCCGGCCGCGGCCGGGCGGCGCTCTGCTCGCTCAGCCCCAGCGGCGCTGACGGGCGGCCTTCCTGAGCATGGTCGCCGCCGACTCCTCGCGGTCGAGCGCCGCGCGGTAGACGGCGTGGGCCGCGGAGCGGTCGTCGGGACGGGCGGCGTTCCACGCGCGGAGGGCCTGCGTCGCGTCGTGGGCGGCGAAGACCCAGGCGTCGAAGATCTCTTCGAGCCGCGGGGGGAAGCGGGGGACGGTCATGGAGGAGGTGGTCATGACGCCACCGTCCCGCGCGCGGCGACGACCACAACAACGCGCCGCGATCGGTCGGTCGCCGGGCGCGCTTGGAGACGGCGCGGTCGGGCGTAGCGTCGGAGACCGGATGCGGATGGTCGGTCGCTACGAGATGCTGCGGGAGATCGGGCGCGGCGGGATGGCCACGGTCTACCTCGCGCGCCAGCCGGACCTGCGCCGGCTCGCGGCGCTCAAGGAGCTCGGCCTCCTGCGCGCCGAGGACCCGTCCCTGGTCGGGCGCTTCACGCACGAGGCGCGGATGGCGGGCTCGCTCAACCACCCCAACATCGTCACGGTGTACGACTTCTTCGTCGACGGCGGCACGCCGTACATCGCCATGGAGTACGTCGAGGGCGGGTCGCTGCGCGCGCACGTCGCGCGCCGCCCGACGCTGGCCCAGGTCGGCGGCGTGCTCGACGGCCTGCTGTCCGGGCTGGAGGCGGCGGCGCGCCACGGGATCGTCCACCGCGACCTCAAGCCCGAGAACGTCCTGGTGACCGAGGACGGCGGGATCAAGATCACCGACTTCGGCATCGGCAAGGCGACCGCCGGGCTGTTCACGGCGACGAGCCTGACGGCGACCGGGGCGACGATGGGCACGCCGGCCTACATGGCGCCGGAGCAGGCGCGCGGCCTGGACGTGGGCCCGGTGACCGACCTGTACGCCGTGGGCGTCATCGCCTACGAGCTGCTCTCGGGGCGGACCCCGTTCGGCGACACCCCGACGCCGATGGCGATGCTGATGCGCCACGTCAACGACCCGCCGCCGCCGTTGGGGCCGGAGGTCGACCCGGCGCTGGCCGCGTGGGTCGCCGCGCTGCTGGTGAAGGACCCGGCGGCGCGGACGCCCACGGCGGCCGCCGCGCGGGAGCATCTCGACGAGCTGTTGGAGGCGTCGCTCGGGTCGCGCTGGCGCCGGGCGTCGGCGCTGCCGGTCGACGACGCGGCGGCGGTCGTGACCGCGCTGACCGGCCGCGGCCCCGCGGCCCCCGGAACGGCGCCCGCGCCGGTGGCCGCGGTCCTGACGCCGCCGACCGTCCGCGCCGCGCCGCGCCGCCCGGAGGAGGACGAGACGGTGGCGCCTCGGC
>Ga0247762_1000346_pt1 | contig 14770 bp, 12 predicted proteins | sample UWRJL081202R4_FD_181016 | JGI IMG/M metagenome (GOLD analysis project Ga0247762, IMG submission 181016) | Plant litter microbial communities from Arlington Agricultural Research Station in Wisconsin, United States - UWRJ-L081-202R-4 | ecosystem: Environmental > Terrestrial > Plant litter >...
ATTCCATACCAGCCAGAAGATGATCGCATCCACGTTGACCGGAACGGTGTCCTGCGTGAGCGCGGATTCTGCGGTCACTGTGCTGATGCGAACTCGTTGATCGACAAAAGCACTCAGAGTATCGACGATGGGGATCATCAGGAATAAGCCCGGTCCCTGCAGCCTCAGGTATCGACCGAAGCGAAGCACAGCCACCTTCTCCCATTGACGCACCACTTTCGCGGAAAAGAGGAAGAAGGAGCCGATGAGTGCAGCCACGATGATCGGAAGAGGATTGCCCGCCCACACTGCTCCGGCACCACCCACCGCCACGCAAACCACCATGATGGCTACTCCCGGCGTGCTGATCTCCATAGGAATACGCATTGCTTATCTCCTCCGTGTAGCTTCCCTGGCCGCGTACTTTTTTAGAGCTTCTTCTAACTCGTTCAACGTAAAACCATTGGCTCCTGCGCGTGCGACGAACTCCGTAACCAGATGTTCCATCTGTCGCTTGCGGACACCACTATCTTTCTCCGTCTGCTGTTCCGCGATGAAGGTGCCGGTTCCCTGCTGCGTCTCCAGGAAGCCACGGATCTCCATCTCGCGATAAGCACGCGTCACCGTATTCGGATTGATGGCGAGATCGACGGCCAGCTGACGAACGGTAGGCAGCTGCTCACCAGGCTTCAGTCCGCCCGATGCCAGGGCACCGTGCACCTGGTCGATAAGCTGCCGATAAACAGGCACGCCGGTCTCCGGATTCAGATGGAAGCTGAACGGGAGTCTCGCACTGGGATCTCTGCTCTTCATTCCTGTTGACTATTGTACTAATTATCTAGTACATGTCAAGAACTGGGTGAAAAACATGATCTACCTTCGGCGAGTGTTTCTTTGCGCGTTTGTTCTGATGACGACATACACCTTGACCGTGAAAGCGCAGATGTTCGCCGCCAAAAAGCATCAGCTCTTCCTCAACTGCACCGGCGAACGTCATGGGCCGGTCGTTATCTTCGAATCCGGCATGGGGGACAACACAAGTTCTGACTGGAACAAGGTGCGGCCAGAGATCGCAAAGTTCACGAAAGCCTGCAGTTACGACAGAGCAGGCCTTGGCAAGAGTACGACCGATGCCACACCTGGCTATGGTCCGCACGCCGACACTCTGGAAGAGAAGGTCGAAGATCTTCACCAGCTACTTTTGTCCGCTCATATCGCGCCGCCTTACCTAAGCGTCGGCCATTCCGCGGGCGGCATACTCGTCCGCCGCTTTGCTTCAAAATATCCCGGTTCCGTGCAGGGTATGGTGCTGGTCGATTCCGCTCACGAGGAGCAGGTATGGCGCTTTATCGATATCGATCCGAAGGTGATTCAGGGCGTGTCCCTGAAACCAGAAGATCTTCGCAAGAGCGGCATGCTCCCCGCGCGCGAGCGTTCTACCTGGCACACAGACATCCCGCTCATTGTGATTCAGCATGGTCGTTCCATCACGGGAGACGGCCTGACCAAAGCTCACGAGGCAGAGTTTGAAGCGGCCATGCACTCAATGCAGAAAGACCTTGCCAGTCGTTCTCCCCAAGGAGAATTACGCACCGCCGAACACAGCGGCCACGATATCGAGATAGAAGAACCCGAGGTCGTGGCCAAAGCGATTCGAGATATCTGGGACAAGCTCGAAGCACGTACGTGAGCGTCCAGCCTACTCCCACTCAATCGTGCCAGGTGGCTTCGAAGTAATGTCGTAGACCACGCGGTTGATGCCGTGGATCTCATTCACAATGCGCGAGGAGATGGTCTTCAACACCTCGTAAGGCAGCGGAGCCCAGTCCGCCGTCATACCATCTTCCGATTCCACCGCACGGATGGCGCAGGTGTAGGCGTACGTGCGCTGATCACCCATCACACCCACACTCTTGACCGGCAGCAGCACGGCGAAGCTCTGCCAGAGCTTGTTGTAGAGACCGGCTTTTTTGATCTCCGTGACAACGATCTCGTCTGCTTCCTGCAACAGCGCCACGCGGTCGGGCGTGATCTCGCCGACGATACGAACAGCGAGGCCAGGCCCTGGGAATGGCTGACGGTCCAGGATCTCGGCTGGCATCTTCAGGTCGCGGCCAATGCGTCGCACCTCGTCTTTGAAGAGATCGCGCAAAGGCTCGATCAGCTTGAGCTTCATGTTCTCCGGCAGGCCACCCACATTGTGGTGACTCTTGATCGTCTGCGAAGGTCCCTTGACGCTGGACGATTCGATCACGTCGGGATAGAGCGTTCCCTGCACCAGCCAGGCTACTTCGCTGTCCGCAGCTTCCGCCGCAAGAATCTTCGCTGCCTCATCGTCGAAGACGGTGATGAACTCCCGTCCGATGATCTTGCGCTTCGTCTCAGGATCCGTGATGCCGCCAAGCTGTGAGAGGAAGCGCTTCGAGGCATCCACGGCAACGACCTTCAGGCCAAGCTTCTCGCGCATCGTTGCCTGTACCTTGGTGAACTCGTCTTTACGCAGGACGCCGTTGTTCACGAAGATGCACGTCAGGCGATCGCCAATCGCGCGCTGCACCAGCACGGCTGCGACGGACGAATCCACACCACCCGAGAGACCGCAGATCGCATGGCCCGAACCGACCTGTTGCTTGATCTTCTCTACCGTCGTCTGGATGAAGTGCTCAGGAGTCCAGTCGGCCTTTGCTCCGCAGATATCGAAGACGAAGTTATGCAGAAGCTCGGTGCCTTGCGGCGTGTGATGCACCTCGGGATGAAACTGCACGGCCCAGATTCTACGCTGCTCATCCGCGATACCAGCAGGAGCGTGCGCGGTCTTCGCCGTGAGCTTGAACCCCGGTGGCATGTCCACCACCGAATCGCCATGCGACATCCACACATCCAGCTGCTCAGGCAAACCACCGAAGATCTTCGTCTGCGCCACGATGTCGATCATCGCGTTGCCGTACTCACGCTTCGCCGCGGGCTCCACCTTGCCACCGAGATGATGCGCGATGAACTGCATGCCGTAGCAGATGCCGAGAATTGGCCGACCCAGCGCCAGCACCGCAGGGTCGGCCTTCGGCGCGTCATCGTCATAGACCGAGCTGGGACCTCCGGATAGAATCACGCCCGCTGGCTTGTACGAGAGCACCTCGTTCAACGATGCCGTACATGGGATCACGACAGAAAAGACATTGAACTCGCGGATGCGGCGCGCAATGAGCTGTGTGTACTGAGCGCCGAAATCAAGAATGACAATGGTGGAGTTGGAATTAGGGGTAGGCACGTCTTCATTGTAAATCTGGTCGCTCATCCCAAGTAAAAAAGCGCACACAGATTGCTCTGCGTGCGCTCAGGTCCAGAGCTGAAGCGAACCTACGATGGATCTTTCTGCCGCGTGCTCGTAACGCCTGTAAGAATGGCCGCTCCGACCAGAACGAGATCCACCACAACGATCCAATGCTGCGGAATATGAGCCAGGTGCATGCCGTAGGTGACACCACCGATCAAGATCAAATACCCAACCAGATAGATACCAAGGGACATGTCGTTACTCTCCTGAAGTTGCTGTACGGGAGAGTGTGATGCCAATCTTCGCCAAAGTGTCTCTTGCAAGCCTAAGATTTCACTGATCCGGTCGCTGCCCAGAGATGGAGATACCCCGCCAGCCGCGCCACGTGAAAGAAGTCCGAACCGATGCAATAGGCCACTCCCACGCCGAAGGTCCACCAGAAAAGAAAATCATCCGTGATCGCAGCTTGAAAAGGCAGAGGCGTCGCAGAGAAGACGAGCGCCAGTACCAGCAAGGCAATCTTCACGATGCCCATCACCAGGTTGATCTCGATCAGTCCTGCTCTCAGGCCTCCAAGTCGAGTCGCTGCACGCAGACTCGCGAATGGTCCAAGACCGTCGCGCATGGCCAGCAACGGAGCCGCTGTGAAGATCCATCCAATCGCAGCCCAGAAGAGAAACAGCCCAAGAGACAGTGCAATCGCAGCTGCGATGTACACCATGACCTGCGGTTCCGCGCCCGCTTCGGAAGGTTGCAGAATCGTCTTCTGCGCCACTGCGGAGAGTACGAACCACCACAACACCGCGCTGCCGCAGAGAGGTATCAGACGAACCACGTTCAGAACGAAAAGGGTAAAGGGCCGTGCATGAAGACTCTTCTCCATCCGCTGCAGAACGAGAGTTCGCCCCACGGCAGAAACCACAGCCCACGCAAGAATCAGCAACGGCACAAACCATTTCGCCACTGCAAGCGCGGGCGGAGCCACCATCATCAGCGCCTGCGCTACCGTTGCCGAACCGCGCATTGGGTCGGTCAACATCTGATTAATCGAAAGCTGCGCGATGCCCGTGTAGGGCCACGTAACGCTCGCAAGGATCTGGCCGCCGTAGTGCGCGAGTGCAAGCAGTGTCGGAATACCGAAAATCCATCGCCACGCGATCTCCAGTAACGTCAGCGAAGGCCGGTTCCTGCACCACGTAATCGTCGTAACAAAGTTCTGCGTGGGACGAAGCTGCGCGTCGATCTTCTGCTGAGGCGTCGGCATTACTTCACCACGATGTTCACGAGCTTGCCCGGCACATAGATCAGCTTCACGATGGTCTTCCCCACCAGACGTGAAGCTACTTTCTCTTCAGCATGCGCGGCAGACTTGATCGCGTCCTCGCTGGCATCTGCGGCAACGCGCACCACGCTCGCCAGCTTCCCATTCACCTGGATTGGAATCTCGATCTCGTCTTCCTTCGCCAACTCCGCATCGGCGACGGGCCAGTTCGCGCGGAAGACAGGTCCTTCGTTGCCGAGCAGCACCCACAGTTCCTGCGAGAGGAACGGAGCGAATGGTGCGAGCAACAACGTCAGCGAGCGGAAGACCTCCGTCTGTGTCTCCACGGCGATGGCACCGCCGTCCATCAACGCCTCGCTTGCGCTGATCTCATTCATCAGAGTCATAACCGACGCGATACAGGTGTTGAAGTGCCAGCGACCGCTGAAGTCCAGCGTGATCTTGGCGATCGTCTGGTTCAGCTTACGCAGCAGCTTCATGCCTTCGGGCGTAAGCGCGGCAAAGGAACTGGCATGCGTCTTCTTCTCACGCTTCTCATGCGCCGCGATCTCAGGACCATACTTCGTAGTCAAACGATAAACGCGCGCCAGGAAGCGTGAGATACCCGCAACACCATCTTCCTGCCACTCCAGATCGCGATCCGGTGGTGCGGCAAAAAGCGCGTACATGCGCGTTGCGTCCGCGCCGTACTTCGCGATCATCTCGTCAGGGGAAACGATGTTCCCCTTCGACTTCGCCATCTTCGCGCCGTTCTTGATCACCATGCCCTGCGTGAACAGACGCGTCGCAGGCTCGTCATTTTCAATTAGGCCAAGATCGCGCATCACCTTCGTCCAGTAGCGCGAATAGATCAGATGCAAGATCGCGTGCTCCACACCGCCGATGTATTGGTCTATAGGAAACCAATAGTTCGCCTTGACCGAATCGAAGGGAGCGCTGTCGTTCTTTGCATCCGTGTAGCGGTAGAAGTACCAGCTCGAATCGACGAAGGTATCCATCGTGTCCGTCTCGCGCTTCGCATCGCCGTTGCAGGTCGGGCACTTTACATTCACAAACTCAGGCACACGCGAGAGCGGAGAACCGCCTTCACCAATTATGTCGATCTTCTCCGGCAACAGCACTGGAAGCTGCTCCAGCGGTACAGGCTGCATGCCGCACTCGTTGCAGTAGACGATCGGGATCGGGGTACCCCAGTAGCGTTGGCGGCTAACGCCCCAGTCCTTCAAGCGATACGTCACCGTCGCTTTGCCAAAGCCATTCGCCTCGGCATACGCAGCCATTTCTCCCTGCGCTTCCAGTGGATTCTTTCCAGTCCAATCGCCAGAGTCGATCAACACAGCTTCGTCTTCGCCGCTGTAGGGCAACGCGAGATCGTCGGTATCTATATTCGGCGCAACGACACGCTTGATCTCCAAACCGTACTTTGTCGCAAACTCAAAATCGCGTTCGTCGTGCGCAGGCACACCCATGATGGCGCCCGTTCCGTAGTCCGCGAGGATGTAATTACCGATCCAGATCGGAACCTGCTCGCCGTTGAAGGGATTCGTTGCAAACTTGCCCGTCGCCACACCCTGCTTCTCAATCGCACCGAGAGCGTCGGTCTCCTTCGCAATCTTCTGCTGCTCGATCATCGCATCGATCTGCTGCTGCAACGCGGAGTCCGCCGCGCCGAACTCCTTCGCCAGAGGATGCTCCGGCGCAATCTGCACACTGGTCGCGCCAAAGATCGTATCGATGCGCGTCGTGAAGACCGTGATCGTATGGCTTGTGCCGGTGACATGGAAGATGACCTCAGCGCCTTCGCTGCGGCCAATCCAGTTCCGCTGCATGGTGCGGACCTTCTCCGGCCATCCGTCCAGCTTGTCGATACCGTCCAGCAACTCGTCCGCGTACTTCGTGATGCGGAAGAACCACTGCGTCAGGTCGCGCTGCTCAACAATCGTGTCTTCATGGCGCCAGCAGCGGCCATTGACCACTTGCTCATTCGCGAGCACCGTCGCGCACTGCGGACACCAGTTCACCTTCGACTGCTTCCGGTAGGCGAGCCCCTTCTCGTACATCTTCAGAAAGAGCCATTGGTTCCACTTGTAGTAATCCGGCAGGCAGGTCGTGACCTCACGCTGCCAGTCGTAGCTCAAACCCATGCGCCGCATCTGCACGCGCATCTCGGCGATGTTGCCCAGCGTCCACTCGCGCGGAGGAATGTTGTTCTTGATCGCAGCGTTCTCTGCCGGAAGGCCGAACGAATCCCAACCCATCGGGTGCAGCACATTGAAACCGCGCATCCACTGGTAGCGCGCCAGCGCGTCGCCGATGGAGTAGTTGCGCACATGCCCCATATGCAACTGGCCGCTCGGATACGGCAGCATCTCCAGGACGTAGTACTTGGGCTTGCCCGCCGCTACATCTTCGGCGGCGTAGAGAGACGCATCGGCATCCCAGACCGCCTGCCAGCGGGGTTCAATTTCGGAAGGGGTGTAACGCAGCGGCTGCGCGGGATCAATGATTTGCTCTTCAGACATGTCAAATCGATTGTATCGCCGCGCAACGCCGCTTACCCTTAACCGGCCGCCAGTGCCCGCAGCGTACTCATATTCCGCAAAACATCTCCGGGCTCGTCCACCGGCGTCTCCGCGATGAATGCCGAATGCGCAAACCGTGGATCCCGTAGCAACCGGCGAAACGCCGCCGCTCCGATCGTCCCATCGCCGATATGCTCATGCCGGTCCAGCTTCGATCCGCAGGCGGCCTTGGCGTCGTTGCAGTGCCAGAGCAGCACATGCTCCAGGCCAATCGTCTCGGAGATCTGCTTCACCGTGTCCTCGTAGCCTGCTTCGCTCACAATGTCGTACCCGGCTACGTGAACATGGCAGGTGTCGAGGCACACCGCCACCGGGGCGCACTTTTCCAGGTGCTTATGAAGCTCGCCCACCTGCTCCAGCTTGCCGCCGAGCGAAAACTCCGCACCGGCGGTGTTCTCCAGCAGAATCTTGAAGTTCGCATCCTGCCAGGCGAGGCCGTCAATCGCCCGCTCGATACCCTCGGCGGCGTACGCCAGCCCCTGGTCGCGCGTCAGCCCCTTGTAGGATCCCGGATGCAGCACAAGGTACTCCGCGCCCAAGGCGAGAGCCCGTTCGACTTCCCCACGAAACGCCGCCGTCGCGTTCTGCCGGACCGACTCTGTCTGCGAACAAAGATTAATCAGGTAGCTGGCATGGATCGAGACCGGGCTGATTCCGTGCTCGGCCCGCAGCGACCGCATCTTCGCGGCGTCCTCCGGCTTCACCGCAGCTGCCTTCCACTGCCTTGGGGAGGAGGAAAAGATCTGAAAACAGTTCGCTCCACACTCCACCGCACGTTCTACTGCTGTAAAGGTTCCACCCGTGGTGGAAAGGTGCATTCCGATGCGCTTCGTCGCCTTGGTTGTCTCTGCCATCCCTCAAGAATACTGCGACGTACCGGCCCGGGGCTGTGTATCCTTGGCGCATCCTCCTGGAGATAGATTTATGCCTCAGAGCTTCAAAAGCCACACCAAGTGGGATCCCATGACGCATTTCGTCATCATGCCCCTCGCCCTCATTCTTGTTTTCGGTTTTGCCCGGGCGCTGTATGTGCGCCCAAACCCGAATCACGTCGGCCTGTTGCTCATGGCGATCACGATTCTTCTGCTCGCGGAGAAGACCCGCAACTACGCCCTCAAGAATCAGGACCGCATCATCCGCCTGGAAGAGCAGATCCGCCTCTCCCGCCTGATGCCCACCGAGCCTGGAGTCGTAGAAGCCCTCAGCGTGGACCAGTTGGTCGGCTTGCGCTTTGCTTCGGACGCAGAAGCTCCAGAGCTGGCTCGCCGCGCCGTGCGCGAAAACCTCGGCCGGAAGCAGATCAAGGAAGCCATCACCATTTGGCGGCCGGATGAGTGCCGCGCCTAGCCCCCCAAACGCAGAAGAGCCCGGGCGCACGGCCCGGGCTCTTCCGCGTAAGTCCACAGTTACTTCGTAATTTCAACACCCCGCCAGAAGGCGATGTGGTGTTTCACCTGGCGGGCCGCCGGTTTGGGATCGGGGTAATACCAGGCCGCGTCGGGATTCTCCTGGCCGTCTACCAGCAGCGTAAAGTAACGGGCCTGGCCTTTCCACGGGCAGCTTGAGCTCGTCGAGCTGGAGCGCAGGAACTCGCGCTTTACCGTCTCTTCGGGAAAGTAGATATTGCCTTCGATCACTTCGGTCGTTTCGCTCTCGGCCACAGTCTGGCCGTTCCACATTGCCTTTGCCATTTCGCTCAACTCGCAATCTATTAATGATTTCCGCGCAGACACATCACGCGTTTTTGGAGCTTGACGCATAGGGTTACGGCCAGCTAGGCCATTTGCCTCATTATAGACGATGATCGCAGCAGAGAAAAGGGCTGGTGCCGACATGGGGTCGACACCAGCCCTTCGGAGGAGTAAAGGCCTAAGCGACCGCTTCAACCAGCGGGCGCGTTTTTTCTGGATCGGGACGCGCGAGCGGAGTCGCCTCTTTCGCAGGAGCGGTCTCCACGGCGACGCCCGTGTCCTTCTCAAACGTGCACTCGACCACCGGTGCCGTCACCTCTTCGGCACCCTTTTTCTTGCGGCGCTTGGGAAGTGCCTCTGTATTGTTCGGGCAGATGAGGTGGATGGTTCCGTCCCTGGGTACCTCTAACAGGTAGCTCGAATTGCACTTCGGGCAGGGGCCAGGCACAAGCTTCTGGTTCGAGGTGAAGTCGCACTTCGGGTAATTTGTGCAACCGTAGAAGTAGTTGCCGGTGCGTGCCTTGCGCTCGGCAATGGCTCCGCCGTCCTTCGGGCAAGGGACATCAAGAAGCACCTGCTTCACGTACTTGCACTTGGGGTAACCAGAGCATGAGACGAACTCGCCATAGGCACCAGTACGCTTCACCAGCTCCATGCCGCAGAGCGGGCAGGGCTCGCCGGTGGGCTCTGGCGGTTTCTGCTGCACCTTCTGATTCAGCCGTCGGACCGTCTTGCATGGCGGATCCGCGTTGTAGTCCTGGCAGGCCATGAAGGGACCCCATGGACCGTTCTTGAGCATCATCTGCTTACCGCAGTTGTCGCAGTACTCTTCTTCCTCCTCCGCGCCTTGGGCATCGCCCGCAGCCAGATCCGGTTTGTCTGCGTAGTTTTCCTTGGTGAAGTCACAGGAGACGGGATCGGCGACGATCTTCTTTCCGCGCTCCGCCGCCAGCTTCAGCGCAGTCGTCAGCTCCTTGGCGTCGTGGACCTCTTCGGAGAAGGCCTCCGCATCATCTACCATTCCCTTGATGGCAAAGGGGAACTTGAACTTGGCCGTGATTTTCGTTGCGGCTGCCTTCGGGTCTTTTTTGTAACCGGAGACGGCGATCGTCATCGGCTTGATCTTGGAGTAGTTCGAGCAGGCGTAGAAGCTGCCGAACTTGCCCCAGCGCAGGATCAGTGGCGAGCCGCACTTTTCGCACTTCTCGTCCGTAGCCTTCTCCCAGCGCTTGATTTCCTCCATCTCCTCCGAGGCGACCTTGATCTCGTCCGACAGGTGGGTATAAAAGCCATCCAGCAGGCTGGTCCACTTCTCTTCCCCGTTTTCCACGAGGTCGAGCTCGTCTTCAAGCTTGGCGGTATAGGCCATGTCGAAGATATACGGGAAGTTCTTCACCAGAAGGCTCGTGACCACCATGCCTATCTCCGTGGGAATGAACTTCTTGGAGATCTTCTTCACATAGTCGCGTTCCTGGATCGTATTAATGATGGACGCATAGGTTGACGGACGTCCGATGCCGCGCTCTTCAAGCTCCTTCACCAGCGAGGCTTCGTTGAAGCGTGGCGGCGGCTCGGTAAACTTCTGCTCCGTCACGATATCGATCAGATCCAGAGCCTGTCCCGCCTTGAGCGCAGGGAGAGACTTGTCCTCGTCCTCTTCACCTTCACCGGGGTTCTCCGTCTTCATCGCGTCGGCGGTCTTCTGCACGATGGCATCGGACTTCGCAGGTTCGGCTACCTTCAAAAATCCGTCGAACTTCAGAACCGATCCGGTCACGCGCAGGTTGTAGGTGCGATCAGCCTTGGCTTCGATCTCAACCGCAGTCTGATCGTAGACCGCAGCCGTCATCTGGCTGGCGACGAAGCGCTGCCAGATCAGGCGATAGAGCCGGAACTGTTCGTCCGAGAGGAACTTCTTGATCTTCTCCGGAGTCATCGCCACATGCGTCGGGCGGATGGCTTCGTGGGCGTCCTGCGCATCTTTTTTGCCCTTGAAGCTGTTGGGCTTCTCCGGCAGATACTTTTCGCCCAGGCTCTTGATGTACGTGCGGGCCTCGCTGATCGCTTCCGGCGAAACGCGCGTCGAATCGGTACGCATGTAGGTGATCAAACCGACTGTGCCTTCCGGTCCAAGCTCGATGCCTTCGTACAGACGCTGCGCCACACCCATCGTCCGGCGCACGTTAAAGCCAAGCCGGTTGGCCGCATCCTGCTGCAGGCGTGAGGTGCTGTAAGGAGCAGGAGCGTTCCGGCGGCGTTCCTTAGCTTCCACACTGGCTACGACCCACTTTGCCTTTTCGAGCTGAGCTACGGCGTTTTTCGTGGTCGCTTCGTCCGCAAAGGCGGGAGCGCCGACGGTTTCGACCGAGATTCGCTGCCCATCCACGGCGTAGAGCCGAGCGGTAAAGTTCTGCTTGTTTCCCGACGGGCGCAGGTTCGCGTCCACGGGCCAGTACTCCACGGGATTGAAAGCCTTGATCTCGTTTTCGCGATCCACGATCAGACGCAGGGCCACCGTCTGCACACGTCCGGCAGAGAGGCCGCGGCGGACCTTGTCCCAGAGCAGCGGAGAGATCTCGTAGCCCACCAGACGATCCAAAACCCGGCGCGTCTGCTGCGCATCCACCAGGTTGGCGTCGACCTTGCGTGCGTGGGTGAACGCCTCAACGACGGCCTTCTTGGTGATCTCATTAAAGGTGACGCGCTGGATCGTGGACTTGCCCTTCAGCGAGCCCGTCAACTGCATCTCCAGATGCGCCGCGATGGCTTCGCCCTCGCGATCGGGATCGGGCGCCAGATAGACGGCGTCGGCCTTGGCGGCCAGTTTCTTGAGCTTCTCGACGAGCTTTTCCTTGCCCGGAGAAATAATGAGTTGCGGTTCGAACGTGCGCTTCTTCAGCTCGACGCCAATGCCGTTCTTTGGCAGGTCCATGATGTGGCCCAGCGAGGCCTCAACAATATAGTCACTGCCGAGATATTTATTGATCGTCTTGGCCTTTGCGGGCGACTCGACGATCACCAGATTTTTTGCCATTCTGCCACTTCTTTCTAACTACTTCCGCCATCGCGGCGGACAACCGCATTCCTCAGCCATTGTCTCCGTGAACCTAACACGGTTTCCTGTTAGCCGTCATTTCTCTTCTCAACGTCACGGTTGCAGTATTCGACCCTGCAAAGCGCAAAAGGTTTCCTAAAGCCCTGCCTGGGAAGGTTTCTAGAAGGTCCGAAGGTAATTTTTACCGGGGGTCTGCCGCACCTTGCCAGCAAGCTCCAACTCAAACAAAGCATTGAAGATCTCCGCCGAAGGAAGAATTCCCTCCAAGCTCTCGATCAGCAGATCCAGCTGCGTGCTCTCGTCCATCCGCAGCAAATCGTAAACTCTCTGTTCCGCGGCGGACATGGCCAGACCGTTGCCCTGCTCCGGAAATAAAGATGCTGTGCCGCCTTCTTTCGATTCAGACCCACCGTGGACCCGGTCTTCCAGCTCCACTCGAATCTGGCTCGGAAGATCCTCCCAAATGTCCTCCCAGGTCGCCGTGAGTTTGGCTCCCTGCTTAATGAGGGTGTTGGGTCCCCAGGCGTTTTTGTTCGTCACATTTCCAGGCACGGCGTAGACGTCGCGATTCTGCTCCAGGGCGCAACGGGCGGTGATGCGTGTGCCGGAGTGTTCGGCCGCCTCCACGACGAGCACGCCCACCGACATACCCGACAGAATCCGGTTGCGGATGGGGAAGTTCTGCGGCGCTGGGAACGTTCCCAGGGGATATTCGCTCACGATGGCGCCGCCGCCCTGCAGAATGTCTTCCGCCAGACGCTTGTTCTCCTTCGGATAGATGACGTCGATGCCTGTACCCCAGACGGCGACGGTCTTCCCCTTGGCCTCCAATGCACCCTTGTGCGCGTGCGTGTCCACTCCACGCGCCATGCCGCTGAAGATCGCCATGCCACGGTTTGCGAGGTCGCGTGAGAGCATCTGCGCCATCCCTGCGCCGTAGGGCGAAGGGTGCCTGGTTCCAACGACGGCGATGCCAGCGTAGGCCAGCAGGCGGATGTCGCCCCTGTACCAAAGCACAGCCGGGGGATCGTAGATCTCTCGCAGCCGCTCGGGATATTCAAGGTCGTCGTAGGTGATGAATTCGCCTCCCGCCTGCGAGATCCGTTCGACCTCCCCCTCGGCTATGGTCTTCGCCTTGCCGTCCGCGATAAAGCCTGCGGAACTCCCGGGCATGCCCAGGCCCTCAAGCTGTGTGAGATCGGCGCGGAAGAGATCACCCGGTTGGCGAAGACGGGACATCGCGCGCAAAGCGCGAGCCTGCCCGATGCCGGGGGTAAGGATGAGTGCCAACCAGGCCAGCCGGTCGTCGGGTCTCTGTGTGCCTTGTCTGTTTCGTGTTGCTTTACTTTCGATTGTGGTGGTGCTCTCTTCCACACTGGAACTCTGCTGCATCGTGCGTTTCCTCTCGCTGAATGGGTGGGGAATGAAGACGTTATACAACACAAGTGAGACAATTCCCGTCACATCCGAGTCAACCACTTCCTCCTGCGCGTCTGTAGTCAAGAGTCTCCATGTCAAACATTCTCTCCAGCCACGATCTCCTCTCCGTCTTAGCGTTCGCGGGACGCAGCACACTCATGGCGGATTTCTTCAAGCTTGGAGCCCTTGGACTTTTCCTTTTGTCCGTTGTGGACGCGTCTTTTCTGCCACTCCCCCTGCCGGGAGCCAGCGATCTGCTCATCGCTCTTCTGGCGGCGCGACAGCACGCATGGCTCATCCTCACGCTGGCGGCTACTGCTGGTTCCGTTTTGGGAGGGGCTGCCTGTTATTACGTAGGCTCCCTCGGCGGCGTACACATGCTGGAGAAGCGCGTACCCGCGCGATACTATGCGCGCATCACGCATTGGGTAGAAAAGAATGCCTTCCTGGCAGTGGCGCTTCCGGCGATTCTGCCTCCACCCTTCCCTCTGATCCCGTTTGTGCTGGCGGCAGGCGCGCTCCAGATGCCGAAGCGCCGGTTCTTCACGGCCTTTACGATTTCACGGGCGTTGCGACACGGTCTTTTTGCGTGGCTAGGCCTGCACTATGCGAACAAACTGAAGTTTGTCTGGACCCTTTTCCAGAGCCGATGGGCATCTGTAGTCCTGGTCATCTTCTGGATCGCCATCATCGCAGCCGTTATCTATGGCATATGGAGTCTGGTTCGCACCACCCGTGCGAACCGCTCCAAGACGCACCAGCCAGAACCCGCCTAGGCTCCTAGAACTCCCACCGCAAAAGCGTGGCGCCGACGGTAAAGCCCGCTCCCACACTGGCCAGAAGAACCAGTCCACCCTTCTTCAGGCGACCTTCGTCCAGCGCCGTTCCAATCGCCAGCGGAATCGTCGCGGCCGTGGTGTTTCCGTAGCGGTCGATGTTGATGATGACTGAGTCTACCGGCATTCCTAGCCGCTCCGCTGTCGAGAGAATGATCCGCTTATTCGCCTGATGCGGAATAAAGCAGGCAAGCTCCGAGCCTTCAATTCCGTTGCGCTCCAGGATCTGCTCGGCGGCTTCGGCCATCTTGCGCACGGCAAACTTGTACACAGCCTGACCATCCTGGTGGATGTAGTGCCATCGCTGAGCAAGAGTCTCCTGACTGGTGGGATGGAGGCTTCCGCCGCCCGGCATGTTGAGGCTGGCCCCTCCGCCACCATCCACTTCGTGCCAGAAATCCACCAGACCAACTTCATCCCCTTCGCACGGTTCCAGCAGGACACATCCTGCGCCATCCCCAAAGAGAATGCAGGTCGATCGATCCGTGTAATCGACGATCGAGCTCATCACATCCGCGCCGATCACCAGAATCTTTTTGTGCGATCCGCTTTCAATAAACTTTGCCCCTACCTGGAGTGCATAGACGAATCCGGAGCAGGCCGCCGAGAGATCGAAGCCCCAGGCGTGTGGCGCGCCGAGCTTGCTTTGTAC
>Ga0247762_1000347_pt1 | contig 14707 bp, 15 predicted proteins | sample UWRJL081202R4_FD_181016 | JGI IMG/M metagenome (GOLD analysis project Ga0247762, IMG submission 181016) | Plant litter microbial communities from Arlington Agricultural Research Station in Wisconsin, United States - UWRJ-L081-202R-4 | ecosystem: Environmental > Terrestrial > Plant litter >...
CAGTTATATTCAGTCTTCCTAACTTTGCACTTCGAACACAAATTTTACATAACGATCACTGTATATGAAAAAAATAACCCTGTTCCTCCTGATGACTTTCAGCGTTGCCGTGGCCTTTGCCCAAGACCTTCCCGCGGCACAAGTCCCTGCACCTGTAACCAGCGCACTAACGAAAGCATATCCTAACGCCGAAAAAACCAAATGGAAATTAAAGGACGATGTTTACCACGCAGACTTTAAAATAGCGAAAGACAAGTACGACGTTTGGTTTGATAAGACCGGCAAAGTAACGAAGCGTAAATATGAGATCTCCAGCAAAGATCTGCCGGCTGCTATTCAGGCGACTCTGACAAAAGAGTACAGTGAGTATACAGTTCACGACGCCGAGAAGACAGAAGCAAAAGGCGTATCAACATATAAAGTAGAACTCAAAAAAGCCGGCGAAGAACGCAAGATCACTTTTGGCGAAGATGGCAAGGTGGTAGAGAAGAAGAAAGATAAAGAGGACTAAAAGAAGCACTACAGATGTTCATGCAGCCTCTTCCGATTTTCGGGAGAGGCTTTTTTGATTTTAGACATATCGCGCTGAATCGACATAATGGATATGTACAATAAGATCAAGTTATCTAATAGAAGTTTCTTTATTTGTGAGACTAGGTCATGTTGTTGGATGTCAAGCGAATAAAAAAATAAAATGGAATGAATATAAATTTGGAAGACCGTGAATACATGAATATCTTAGTTGGGAATATTTCAGAGAGAAGAGGAAATGATATATAAAAGTATATTCAGAGAACTGTTGGATTGAAATGTCTAACCTCTCTTCGACATCAAAAAGTTATTGATTTAACTAAGGATTTGCTGTGCTCAAATGAAGTACAGTCATGGCCTCGTGCATTCAATGAGTCTATTAATATAGACAGCCCGATTTTTCTGCTCGCAAAAATTTAGAGTCCATTAAAAGAATCGGTCGCGTTGAGGATTGTTCGAAAACGAAAAAGGGACTGTTTCCAGTCCCTTTAATTCTTTTACTTGATTACGTTCCCCGAAAGGAAGAGGCTTGATCAAGCATCACGATACAAATATACGGAAAGGACCAAAATTGTTAGACATAAGATTCTAAAAATTGATGAAGTTCGAAAAAGTTAGGTTATACGTTTCCTCGCCCAGGATTGATCGATTTCTTATTGCGACCGATAATAACAAAACCAAAGCTGTCCGGCTATACAAGGCAAATTTGAAGGTTTCTCAAGCCTTTCTACCGGTTTTAGCAATATTAGAAGTAACTCTCCGAAACCGGTTAAATGCAATTTTAAGCAGCCATTTTACGGATTCCGACTGGATCATAAATCAGAAAACCGGTTTTATGGTTCATCATTCATTGACATATGTTCGGGGAGGTAGAACTATGCATAATCATTACCTGAAAAAGCAGGTCGAAAAAGCGGAGACGCGCATCAGAAATTCTGGGATGCCGGTAACAAGTGGGAAAATAATTTCAGAGCAGATGTTTGGCTTCTGGACAGAACTATTCGAACGAACTTACTATCGAATTCTACTTGGGCGTCCAATTCAAATTTTTACGAACCTACCTTCTGGCCATGGTCGCGATGAAGTAATCGATGCCTTAAATCAAATCCGGCTTTTTAGAAACAGACTATATCACAATGAACCTTTATGTTTTAATGCCGCCGCCATTAGCTTTCAAAAAGCTGAAGATATTCACGGCCTAATCAAAGATATTTTAAATTGGTGTGACCCGGAATTAACAATCTGGATTAAGGACATTGATCAAATTGCCGTTAAGATTCGAAATGCAAAAAAAATCTAACTCCTTTTAATTTCAATATGCCACCCTGCCTGGAATAGAATCCTGATCAATGTGGTCGTCTGCTATGGGTATATGGAATAGTGAATCCCCCAAAAAGGGAATTGATTATATCCTCGCTATCTAGCATCTTAGCTATAAGCAAATTCCTCCATACGTTATGACTAAATTAACCGTTCCGCTCCTGATCCTCACAGCCTTTAGTATTTCTCAATGTTCCGATAACGACAAAGAATCCGAAAAGAAAGGCTGCACATTCGAGCTTGCCGATAACTATGACCCGAAGGCAGTTATCGACGACGGTTCGTGCGAACCCGTAGGCTGTCAGAAATGTACATATACCGTTAAAGGCAATGACATGATTTTGGACGGCGTAAAGCTTGGTCTTAAACCAGGAGATTTCATTTGTCTCTCCGCTAAAGTTAAATACACAAACCTGCGATTCGAAAATCTTAGCGGCAGCGCAGACAAGCCCATATCCATCATAAACTGCAATGGCACAGCTACCCTTGATGCGACTGGTGCATCGTACGGTATTGTTGTACTGCAGAGTAAGTATGTGAGAATACAAGGTGTCGGTTCCGGCTACGGCATCCAGGTATCAGGTGGAAATATGGGTATAATACTCAGCGGGCTTACCACGAATGTCGAGGTTTCCGGCGTCGAGGTGTTGAATTCAGTTACCAGCGGGATCCGGGCAGGAACGGAGCCGACATGCGATGACGCCACCATACGCGCTAACTTCACGATGAACGATGTATCGATACACGATAACTATATTCACGATACCGGTGCCGAGGGTCTGTATGTCGGCAGCCCTTATTATAGTGCTGGCCAGGAAGTAACCGGTTGCGGAACCCGCCTGCCGCACGAAATTCACGGCCTCGATATATATAATAATCGAATTGAAAACGCCGGCTGGGATGGCATGCAGGTCTCCTCCGCAACAAAAGATACTGAGATTTACAACAATACAATAAAGCGAACCGGTACAGCCGGAGAGACGTATCAGGATACGGGAATTCTTATCGGCGATGGCACCACCGGCGCATGTTATAGTAACACCGTAGCCGCACCCGGCAACATCGCTATTATGGTATACGGTACAGGTGACAATCTCATCTACAATAACCTGGTGACTGATGCAGGTGACGTTGGAATAATATGTTACGACTCAGAAGAACTGAAGAACGCCGCCGGCTATCGTATTTTGAATAATACGATTGTTAGTCCTCACACCGACGGTATATTGCTCTCCGTTAAAACAGTTGCCGGTACTAAGGTCATCAACAATCTGGTCGTTGCCCCCGGTAGCTTGAATGACTATGGTAATAATACCGACAGAGCTTACCTGAATATCTATGGTAATATGACAGTAGAATCCAGTAACAACTATTTTAATGCTGCCATCACCGAAGCGCGTTTCAAAGACCCTGCAAAAGGCGACTATCAGCTCACTGCCCAGTCGCCCGCCAAAGATGCCGGTAAGGACGTTTCCTCTCTTTCGGTAAAGACCGATCTGTTGGGGAAACCACGCCCATCAGGCAAAGCTTTTGACATCGGCGCATACGAGTACCAGTAATAAACGCAGGTTGTAATTCAAAACGGGAACAAATTTAACCGCCACCGCGTATCCCTATCATAACGCCAGCGATATGCACGAACGTAAAACACCCATCACCCTCAACTGCGGCCTCGACCTTATGCGCGAGGTACTGTATGGAAAGTGGAAGATCAGCATACTCTACTACATATCGCAAGGCACAAAACGCCCCAGCGATCTTCACCGCAAGATCCCCGATGCTACACGGCGCGTGCTGAACATGCAGATCGCCCAATTAGAAGAGCACGAGCTTATCGAAAAAAAAGTATATGCAGAAATGCCCCCTAAAGTGGAGTACAGCCTGACTGCCTTTGGCGAAAGCCTGATGCCCGTAGTCTTGCTTATGGGCAAATGGGGCGACGATAACCAGGACCGGCTGAGACGCGTGATCCTCAAAAGCCTCAACATAACACCCGAGGCGCTCGAATTATCAGAAAAGCTTCCCAACCGCCTTAACGGATAAGGAGATACGTTTTGCCGTATCTCCTTATCATCAGCTATACTGTAGGCACGGTGCCGCCGTCGATGACGAACTCTGCACCATTGATATAGGCCGCACGATCGGATGTCAGGAAAGCTACGAGCTCCGCCACCTCTTCAGGCTTTGCAGGCCGCCCCATCGGTATCCCACCGAGCGAATCCATTAAAATTTTAAGTCCTCCGCTGAAATCTGTTTTGTTGTTATCGGCAATACGCTCGATAAGAGCATCAGCGGCCGAAGTCTGTATAAAGCCCGGAGATACACGGTTAACACGAACACCGCGCGCGGCAGCCTCGTTCGAGAGCGCCTTGCTGTAATTATTGAGGGCAGCCTTGGCGGCAGCATAGGCCAGCGTAGCATCATACAGAGGTTTCGCGCTTTGAATAGACGTTATGTGAATAATAACACCGGATCCTTGCTTGAACATCCCCGGAAGTAAGCCCCTGTCCAACCGCACCGCTGCCAGCAGATTCAGGTTAATATCGGCTTGCCACCAATCTTCAGACAGCGCCAGTACTCCACCTGCTGGAGCTTTTGAACCGCCTGCATTGTGTATAATAATGTCAATACCTCCGAAACGCGCGTTCACTTCACGCACCACGTGTGCTACACCGGCTGCAGTGCTGATGTCAGCCTGTATACATCGCTCACGTTCTGTCGGGTTGTCCGGAAGGTTCCGCGCCGTAGTCAGTATGCGTGCGCCGCCTGATGCAAGGCGATCAGCGATAGCCTTGCCCGCACCCTTTGTGCCGCCCGTAACCAGCACCCGTTTACCCGTAAACTCGGTGCTGTGAATGGAAGATGTTGCCATATCAGTTACGGATAGTTAGCGTGGCGATTTTGTCGTTCGCGATAGTAAGAAAGAAACGCAGCGATACTGGGCTTCCGGGGAACGAGCCGGAGACATCAGCCGTAATTACAGTCTCGCTTCCTTCAGGTGAAACACCCGTTACATTGATAGTGAACTGGTACTGGTTCAGTGTCTGAACGCACCACCGACGTATAGCTTCAGGGCTACTGTATTCATGACCTTCGTCCGTTACGATAGCAGAAGGGCCGAAGCACGAAAACATGGCCGCCGCATCACGATTGTTTACCGCCTTCGCATACGTTGCAAAAGATGGTGGTATGGAAATGTTTGTAGACATACAGATTTGTTTTTTGATGTGACAAAGTTCTGTATGCCAACACGAAGCGGCAATCGGTGAAATTCTTTTCAAATAGGGAGAAAATTATCCCTATGGTAAAAGCTCGCTTTTACGCGTTATCCCAACGGATATAACCGTTTCCAGATATCCGGATAATCCAATACCAGGTTTTGCGAATCGACATGGATTTCCGCCGTAAAGCCCGAGTCCATGCTTGCATAACGGTAGTGACCCGGACCAAGATGAGTATACTGTTGCTGTACCGGCTTGATCTTGCGCATCTCCAGGTCTATGTATAACACGTTAGTGATCTTCGACTCTCCCGTCGCAAGCTTGAGCCTGTTGATGGCGAGTGTATTGGTAAACGGTGTTATCGAGATATCCACATCGTCACATCCTTCCAGTCCCGCTATAGGTCGGCCCGATGCGTCCTGCCACTGGCCGGACGGTTGCCTTTGTAGAGTTAATGCGTAAGGTGTTGTGGACTGAACGTCGACAGTTACCCGCTGCGTATACCAGTCAGTGTCGGCTTCAATCGTATAGGCAACCTGGGCAGGAATGTCATCAATCATGCCCGTAATGTAGCTGCGTATAAAGGCGGCGTTACCGTGCTGCCATGTAAAGAACTCGAGAGTCCGGTGGTAAAGTCCTTGCCATACCACCGGCTGATCATGAGTTTGCATAGGGAGAGGGGTTTGTCGTTAGCGCAAAGTCGCAGTCGTGAGCACCGGAAGGTGATCGGACGGATAATACTTGCCGTCGTTATCGGTTATTACGTGGTATTTGTCGCTCGTCCACTGTGGCGACAGGAAGACGTAGTCGATAGGATTACATTTTTGCGCGTTTACAGTAAACGTACAGAATGTGCCGGGAGGTGTGCTGGGAGCGGGGTCGCTAAGTGTTAATACACCAGGCGCCATCATAACCTTATAAGGCGCTTCGTCACGGGTACAGTTGAAGTCGCCTGTTATTACCACGGGCAGTTTACCGGCAAGCTCATTAGCCTTTGTTTTGATTATTTCCGCACTTTTTTCACGCGCCGTTTTGCCTATATGGTCAAAGTGTGTGTTTATCGAAAGGAACTCTTTGCCAGAAGTCTTTTCTTTAAAACGGCTCCATGTGGCGATACGCGTAATGGCCGCATCCCAGCTCTTGCTACCGGGCACGTCCGGTGTTTCAGAAAGCCAGAATGTGCCTGACGATTGTGAGCTCAGCTTGTCTTTCTTATAAAGAATAGCAGAAAACTCTCCTTCACGCTTTCCATCAGTCCGACCTACGCCCACAGAAACATATTGGGGTAGATTCGCAAGCAGGTCATCTACCTGGTTCGCCAACGCTTCCTGTACACCCAGAATATCCGGATCATATTTACGGATAAGATCGTATACCTTGTTCTTCCGCGAAGACCATTGATTCACACCGTCCGACGGATTGTCGTAACGAATGTTATACGTCATAACACGGAGCTGCTGAGCACGGACGCCCGATGATACCAGGATAAGAACCAGGACCACGCCAAAGATTCGAAGTTTTGATAATGAAATTATTGATGACATAATACTGTGATAACATGAATGTTTATAGCGCCGGAAAGCCGATAGATGGATTCGCAGCAGTGCTAAATATAAAATATATTTCGTGGCTTTCTTCCTCACATAATGCTAACCGGTTGAGTGTGATGATGGAAAAGATTTATCGCTCCGGATTCTGGGAAATACCGATGGTATTAGCAACTTTGCCCCGTTAGTATAAAATAAATTTCAGAGTTGCATGAGCTACTATCTTCGCGTACTCGGTAAACACGATCCCGATATTACTGTATCTGCCATCAAAACCCATCTTAAGAAGTCTGGTATTGAAATAGATATAGAGGTCGAATCAGGAACCGACGAGCGTTGGGAGATTATCTCCGTATCCGATGCTGCTGGAAATCCTATTGCGCAACTCGAGCGCAACTCCACCGAAGAAGAAGGTTCCCTGGGGTACGAAGAGCTGGCAGAGTTTAAAGAAGACATTACGGATGAACAACCCGCCTCGGCAGTGCAATGGCTCAAACAATTCTTCACTGAGGTAAAAGTTATCTACGCCTTTCAGGTACTCGACTTTGCAGACGATAGCCAGGGCTGGGACATTCTTGACGCCATCAAAACCATGCTCCTTACACTCACGAAAGGAATAGACCAGGCTGATAACGAAGGCTTTTCCAACGAAGAAGGATACCACATACTCTGGCAGTTCTTCAATACCGTGGAAGGCGAATGGTCTATGGCCGTACTGGATGAAAATAACAAATGGGTCAAATTCACGATGGAGCTTGGTAATGAAGAACATCGCGCTGCCTTTAGAAAAGGAAAAGTGCCTGAAGGAGTGTCGCCCATAAAGTCTTAGTACATAGGCACCAAAGCAGGGGTATAAACATATGAGCTAATATGTTCACATGATCATGTATACGGTCTGCTTCCGGCGATTTAAACAAATATGCTACGTCAGCAAATTTGTTCAGTGTTTTAAGCCGCAAAGTGATAGCCGATACCTTTGATCGTAATGATCTGTATAGACGGATCGTCCTTCAGATAATCGCGAAGCTTGGTGATATAAACATCGAGGTTGCGGGAATTGAAGAACGAATCGTCGCCCCAAAGCTTCAAGAGAATATCCTTGCGCAGAACGGTGGCATTCCGGTTGTCGACAAGTGTTTGAAGCAATGTGGATTCGCGGTGTGAAAGCTTCTTCACAGCATCTTCATAACGGAGCTCATATCGCAAAGGCAGAAATTCATAGCGGCCAATCGTAACATTCTCTACCGGCGTGCTCTTCTGCGAACGTGTAAGCTGCAGCAGGTTGGTTACACGTACAATCAGCTCTTCCATGCTGAACGGTTTGCGCAGGTAGTCGTTGCCGCCGGACTCAAAACCTTTCAGTACATCTTCAGTCTGAATCTTAGCCGTAACAAAGATTATCGGTATGGAAGGAGCAAGCTGCCGGATCTCGCGGGCGATAGTGTAACCGTCCTTGATAGGTAACATAATATCCAGCACGCAGATATCCGGCTGTATAGCCCGGAATTTGCTCACCGCATCGTTGCCGTCATCGATCATAATCACCTCGAAGTCGCGGCTCTCGAGACTTTCCTTTACAATTCTCCCCAGAAAGGGTTCGTCTTCAACATACAGGATCTTGATCTTACTCATGTGCTGCCGCCCCCTGACGCGGAAGTGTTATAGTAAAGCAGCTACCCTTACCCGGCTCGCTCTCCACAATGATGGTGCCATCATGGCTGCGGATCACACTGGCTACATAGTTCAGGCCCAGCCCGTAACCCTTGGCGTTGTGAACATCGCCCGTGGGAACCCGGAAAAACTTTTCGAAGATCTTCTTATGATATTCCGGCGCAATACCTAAACCCTGATCTTTTACCGAAAGCCTTACCGAATCGTCGGAGTTCTGCAGCGACACCGTAATAACAGGATGCCCCGGACTGTACTTCAACGCATTGTCGATAAGATTATAGACCACATTGGTAAGATGTATCGTGCCGCCCCGAAGACTGAAATTTGTACCGTCTGTGGTATAACGTACTGTAGCACCCCGTTTTTCAAACACCATCTTCATCGACGCAATGATCTGCTGCGTGGTCGCGTTCAGATCTATCGTCTCCGCCCGATAATCTACACCGTTGGTTTCGAAAATAGACGTCTTGAGGATTTTGTCCGTCATCAGCGAAAGACGGTTTAGCTCATGCTGCGCAATGTCGAGATACTCCTGCGTAAGCTTGGGGTTATCCATCGCGTGAAAATTCCGCAGGGCTTCAAGCGCAACACTTACCGTAGCTACCGGCGTCTTGAGCTCGTGCGTTACGTTGCTGATAAAGTCGTTCTTGGCGTCCATAAGCCGCTGCTGCGATCGCAGATTGCGATACATGACAAAGAACGTGATGGCGGTAAGCAAGGAAAGAAAGACCGAGAAAAAGATCTGCGGTGTGATCTGAGCCAGTATAATACCACGCACATTAGCAAGCGATGTACTGTAGCGAATCATTGGGTTGATATGAACGGGCTCCAGTGTCAGCGAGTCGCCGTACATAGCACGGTCGCTGCGTCGCTCGGCTTCATGCGCAAACTCGAACTCTTTGGCAAAAGGGAAAGGGCCACGGTGATCGTCGCCGTCTGGGGGAGCTATCACGGTATGGCGTATGCGGAACGGAACGTTGATACCGGCCTTGGTAAGTGCTTCGCGAAATTGAACCCGAAGCGTATCGATATCGAGCGTATCAGGAGCCATACGTATAATGAAACGCTTGCGGCCGTTGCCCGGTTTGCCGGCTACAGCCCGTATTCGTCCTGCCAGCGGCCTTAACATCTCGTGATTGACGGAAGAGTCGTTGCCGGCAAACGTTGTGTAGATTTCCAACTGCCCGGAATCGTTACGGGTTACATGTTTCATGCGCTCCGTCCGTATGGCAAATATATTGTTTATCGACTTACGCAAATTCATTTCATCGGCTGTCGGTGGCATAGAATCGGCCGGTATGATCTCGATGTTTTGTAAGAATGTCGAATCGCGCAGCGCCATCACCGTCGTTCGGAAGATCATCCCGCTCTCACGACGCAATCCATGGAACGCCTTTTCATAAGCGCCCTGAATCCAGAAGAACTGTAGTATGGTCAGTAGCGCCAGGCTGCAGATCATTAACGACAGGGTTACAATGTTTTTGTTTCGCTTCATGTTATTATCTCTCGCACTCTATGCCGTTCCCGGCCACTAATCCTGAACATTGTTCGTGTTACTGCCGGTTGTCGATGCAACCGGTATACAAAGTTAATAAGCTCGGCGCATGCTCCATGCCGCTTTAACCTTAATTAACAATCCTTTCAGATCTATTAACCCGTTACCAACATCTCTAACGGTAGTTTTACAAAGGAATTTAACGAATAGAACTACCCAAAACCATTTGCTATATGAAAAAAATAATACTTCTATGCGGTTTGCTCGCCTGTCTGGCAGCAGCCCGCGTGGTCTTTGCGCAAACTACATCGGGAGTGATACAATACGAGGTTAAGATCAATCTGCATCGCCGCCTTCCGCCGGAGCGGCAGGAAATGAAAGACGCCATCCCCGAGTTCAACATACACCAGGAAGAATTGTTGTTTAATGAAACGACATCGCTATACAAACCAGTAGAAGACGATGAAGAAGATATGGAAGCAGAAAGCGGCGGTATGCGTATGCGCTTCAGAAGACCACAAGGCATATATTACTTCGACCAGGCTACTTCCAAAAGCATTATGCAGCAGGATGTAATGGGCAAGAAGTACCTCGTGGAAGACTCTATAACCATATTGCCCTGGAAGCTCGGCACAGAAACTAAAACCATACTCGGCCAGGTTTGTAAACAGGCTACTTACCGTAACGAAGAGCGCAAGCAGGATGTAGTAGCCTGGTATACTGACAAGCTGCGCCCATTTCTCGGTCCTGAGCGCTATAACTCTTTGCCCGGTGCAGTGCTGCAAATTGATATCAATGCCGGCGAACTTGTTATCACCGCGTTGAAGATAGAACAACGGCCATTAAAAAAGAATGAGATGAAAGCCCCTGCAGGTGGCGAACGTATAACATCAACCGAATTCCAGAAGGTAGCGCAGGAGCAGATGCAGCGGATGAGAGGTCCTGGTGGTCCAGGTCCCAGGCCTTAAAAAGGAACTGCGCTACATAATCCCCCTATACACACCTCCATCCTTACTTACCCACTATGAAACGATTTTTATACCTGGTCCTACTGATCAGCAACATCGGTTTTGCCCAAAAGATTACGGTGAAGGGCCACCTGAAAGACACTACAGGCACTGCGCTGCCGTCTGCCACAGTAATGATGCTAAACCCGCGTGACTCGTCGCTTGTAAACTTCGGCCTCACTACTGCCGACGGCGCCTTCGAGATCCGTAACCTGGCGCGCCAGGAATATATCCTGAAGATAACCTACCTCAGCTATGCACCGCTCATGCAACGTATAGAGCCGGCAACTGCCGATATAGTAGATGTAGGCGACCTCCGCATGTTACCACAGGCACGTCAGCTCGGCGAGATAACCGTAGAAGACGAGGCGCCCGTGCGTGTGAAGCGTGATACCATCGAGTTCAACGCCAGGGCGTTTAAAACAAACGAGAACGCTGTAGTAGAAGATCTCCTGAAAAAGCTGCCGGGCGTGGAAGTCGATAACGACGGCACCATACGCGCGCAGGGCGAACAGGTACAGCGGGTAACCATAGACGGCAAGGAGTTCTTCGGCAGAGACCCCAAGCTCGCCACGCGCAATCTGCCCGCCGATGCCATAGCCAAAGTACAGGTGTTCGACAAAAAATCGGATCAGGCCGTGTTCTCCGGTATAGATGATGGCCAGCGCGAGAAGACAATAAACCTCGAGCTGAAAGAAGAAAAACGTAATGGCGCATTCGGTACACTGCTCGCCGGCGCCGGCACGGATGATCGCTACCAGGCACGCGCCAGTATCAACCGCTTTCGCAAGCAGCAGCAGCTCTCCGTTCTCGGCATGGCTAACAATATCAATGAGCAGGGCTTCGGTATAGATGATTATATGAGCTTCACCGGCGCATCTTCACAGATGGCTTCAGGCGGCCCCGTGCGGATAACAGTAGGCGGTGGTTCTACAAACCAGTCCGGCGTATCGCTCAACATGGGCGGACGCACAAGCGGTGTCATGAAGAACTATGCAGGCGGTGTAAACTACAACAGCGATCTCTCGAAGAAAACCACGCTCAACACCAGCTATTTCTATAACCACCTGGACCATAATCTGCAACAAAACACCGAACGGATAAACTTTTCCCCTACAGGCGATCTTACCTTTAACCAGAACAGCCGCCAGAATAGCACAAACACTAACCACCGCATCAACGCCGTACTCGATCATAAAATAGACTCGCTCAACTCGATCAAGCTCAACACGAACGTAACCTACAACGAGACCTCTACCGACGAAACCAGTACAAGCGAGAACCTCGATGCCAGCAATAATCTCCTGAACGACAACGCCAAGCGAACCCTCGCAGACGGCACATCCATTTCTACAACCAACAGCCTGCTGTGGCGCCACCGCTTTGCTAAAAAGGGCCGCACCCTTTCCGTAAATGCGCAGCTCAATACAACCAACAGCGACCGTGACGGCAGCATAGACGCATTGACCAATTATTATACACGCGAGGAAGAAGGCCGGCAAACACTGCAGACCAATGAACAGACCACGAGCACGCTTACGTATGCCGGCACATTGAACTATACCGAGCCCCTCGGTGGACGCAAATACCTGGAAGCCAGCTACAGCTACCGCGCCAACCGGAACGATGTTGAAAAGAATGTATACGACGTAAACTCCGGCGAGTCCATCTTCAACGACAGCCTGAGCAACAAATACAACAGCAACTACCAATACCACCGCGGTGGCCTCAACTTCCGCCTTAACCGCACAGCCTATACACTCACGGTGGGTGCAGGCATACAGCAAACCTTCCTCGATGGCGAGCTCAGGCTGGGCAACACCACCATCTCGAAATCATATCGCAATGTATTGCCGCTGGCCCGTTTCAACTACGACTTCAGCTCTACACGCCACCTCCGCTTCGACTACGAGACCTCCATGCAGGAACCTACCATACAACAGCTTCAACCCGTGGTAGACAACAGCGACCCGCTGAACCTGTCAGTGGGCAATCCCGAGCTGAGGCCGGCCTACGCTCACAGCGCGCGCCTGAACTACATCCTCTTCAACCCCGCGTCGTTCATAAACTTCTTCGGCTTTGCAACGGTAACCTATACAAAGAATGCCATCGTAACCTCGCAGTCCTATACCGAAGAGAGTGTACGGATCTCTAAACCCGTTAACGTAGACAATACATTAAGCCTGAATGGTAATGCCACCGTTGGATTCCCCATTCAGAAGCTGAACAGCCGCTTCAGCATCTCCGCCACGGCCAGCCAGCAGAAAGGCGTTAACGTCATAGACGACATCCAGAGCACCATCGCTCAAAACACACTCGGCGGCAGATTCCGCTACGACTATCGCTATAAGGAAGTATTCGACGTTGCGTTAAGCGCTAATATCAGCCGCCAGTCAACAACCTATGCATTCGATGCCTCGTCGAACCAACTCTACTATAACAACACCTACACAGCCGAAGGCAACCTCCACCTGCTGAATAACATGTACCTGGTAAGATCGTCGTTGGAATACCTCACATACCAAAGCAAGACCAACAACTATAGCCAAACCATACCTTTTCTGAATATATCCATATCGCGTTACATCCTGAAAGCAAAGAGTGGCGAGCTGAAGCTGTCCGTAAACAACCTCCTGGACAAAAGCACCGGCGTATCACAAACTGCCGACGTAAACTACTTCCAGCGCCAGGTCACCAACTCCCTCGGCCGCTACTACATGATCACCTTCATATACTCCCTCAACAAACAACTCAACCCCATGGCCGGCATGCGCCCACCTCCAGGCGGCGGCATGCGCATAATAGGCACACCAACGCCATAGGTTGGCGGTCGTATCGCGACCTGGTCTCCTCATAAGCTGCATAACCGACCAGGTCCGATACACCCCCAATTCTTCGCTCTCGCTCTCACACTCACACTCACACTGCCCCCATACCAGGAAACTGCCTGTCATAACCTTTATCGCTCAATCGTTATTTCATCCCATCATCCCTCAATCCCCCCAAATCCCACTCTCTAATGAAAATCTAATCCCCCTATTTCAAACGTTTGTACGCCGTTTAAACAAGCGTTTAAAATTAATCTCTTAAACACTTGTTTAAAATTTTAAACAACCGTTTAACTTTGCCCTCGTTAAGGTAATCGAGATGACACGGGAGAAAATTCTTTTGGCTGCAAAGGAGCTCTTTGAAGAGAAAGGGTTTGATATTACCAGCGTACGCGAGATCGCGTCTAAGGCAGGCGTTAACCCTGCACTGATCAACTACCACTTCGGCTCAAAAGAAAATCTGCTCATACTTCTGATGGAAGAAGCAGTAGAGCAGGGACGCCTCAAGCTCAGCACCATCAATTCTTCTGACGCCACACCCGAAGAAAAACTCGTCGCCGTGGTCGATATGTATGTGGAGAAGATCTTCTCCAACTGTCGCTTCCACCAGTCACTGCACCGCGAGCTGGCAATGTTGCAGCACCCGGAGCTTATCGACAACATAACCCGCATCCTCAACCGCAACAGCGCGGAGCTGTTAAAGGTACTTGAAGAAGGACAACGCAAAAAGATCTATAAGAAGAACGCTGACATCCAGCTCGCCATGGGCACCATGTTCGGCGTAATGTACCAGGTAACACACCCTATCTTCAAAAAGCGATACACAGTCGCCGGCGAAGATGAAGAGGCCTTCAAGGCTCGTATCAAAAAATACATCTTCGAACTACTCACCAGTTATTTATTGAAATCGTAAAATATGTACAGGAAAGCAAGTATCGGTATTTTTATTCTCGGTGTATTAGCCGGCGGTGCAGTACATGCACAAACGGTTAAGAAGCTCACGCTGAAGGAGGCGCTCGACCTGGGCGTAACAAACAGCAAGGAGCTCACGATATCATCCGAAAAAGTAAAAGAGGCGCAAGCCAAA
>Ga0247762_1000348_pt1 | contig 14695 bp, 10 predicted proteins | sample UWRJL081202R4_FD_181016 | JGI IMG/M metagenome (GOLD analysis project Ga0247762, IMG submission 181016) | Plant litter microbial communities from Arlington Agricultural Research Station in Wisconsin, United States - UWRJ-L081-202R-4 | ecosystem: Environmental > Terrestrial > Plant litter >...
TCTTCACGCATGCCGCCTTCAAGGCGCTCTTGTTCCTCGGTGCGGGCTCCGTGATCCATGCGATGCATCACGAGCAGGATATGCGGAACATGGGCGGGCTCTGGAAGAAGATTCCGTTCACCTACGCAATGATGGTGATCGGCACCATCGCGCTCACCGGCTTTCCGTTTACCGCGGGCTATTTCTCGAAGGACGCGATCATCGAGGCTGCCTATGCCGGCCACAATGCTTTCGCGCCTTACGCCTTCTACATGACCGTGATCGCCGCCGCGCTCACCTCATTCTATTCGTGGCGTCTGATCTTCCTCACGTTCCACGGCGAAACGCGCGCGGATCATCACACCTACGATCACGCGCATGAATCTCCGCTCGTGATGCTGGTGCCGCTTGCAATTCTTGCAGTCGGCGCGCTGGTGCTCGGCTTCGCCTTCAAGGGCGTGTTCCTCTACGAGGCGGGCGTCGAAAAGTTCTTCCGCCAGTCGCTGTTTTCGCACGACCACTGGCACATCCTGCACGACATGCATGAAGTGCCGGGCTGGGTGCCGTGGCTGCCGACGGTGATGATGGCGGGCGGTTTCGCCGTCTCATACTGGTTCTACATGGTGAACCCGCGCCTGCCGGTTGCGCTCGCGAAGAGTCAGGACGTGCTGTACCGCTTCCTCTTGAACAAGTGGTACTTCGACGAACTCTACGACTTCATCTTTGTGCGTCCGGCGAAGTGGCTAGGCCACTTCTTATGGAAAAAGGGCGACGGCTTCGTCATCGACGGCTTTGGGCCGAACGGCATTTCCGCGCGCGTACTCGATGTGACGCGTAACGTCGTGCGGCTGCAGACCGGCTACCTCTATCACTATGCCTTCGTGATGCTGATCGGCGTCGCCGCGTTCATTACCTGGTTCCTGTTCAGAGGAGCCGTCTAATGGCGACCTGGCCCATTCTTTCCCTTACGACGTTCCTGCCGGTCGTCGGCGCGCTCTTCATTCTGCTGCTGCGCGGCCACGATGAGGGCACGAAGCGCAATGCGCGCTGGGTCGCGCTCTGGACGACGATCATTACCTTCGTCGTTTCGATTTTCCTGATCACGGGATTCGACAAGGGCAATCCCGGCTTTCAATTCGTCGAAGATCATCCGTGGCTCGGCGGTACCATCCGCTACAAGATGGGCGTCGACGGCATCTCGTTGCCGTTCGTGATCCTGACCACGTTCCTGATGCCGATTGCGATCATCGCGGGCTGGCACGCGATCGAAAAGCGCGTGAAGGAATATCTCGTTCTTTTCCTGCTGCTCGAGACGCTGATGATCGGCACCTTCTCGGCGCTCGACATCGTCCTGTTCTACGTCTTCTTCGAAGGCGGCCTGATCCCGATGTTCCTGATCATCGGCGTTTGGGGCGGCGCGGGCCGCGTCTATGCGAGCTTCAAGTTCTTCCTCTACACGCTCGCGGGCTCGGTGCTGATGCTGCTCGCGATCATGGCGATCTATCTGCAGGCCGGCACGACCGACATCGTGAAGCTGCTTACTTTCGGCTTCCCGCGCGGTATGCAGACGTGGCTGTGGCTCGCGTTCTTCGCGTCCTTCGCCGTGAAGCTGCCGATGTGGCCGGTGCATACCTGGCTCCCGGACGCGCACGTCGAAGCGCCGACCGCGGGTTCGGTGATCCTCGCCGCTGTGCTTCTGAAAATGGGCGGCTATGGTTTCCTGCGTTTCTCGCTGCCGATGTTTCCGCATGCGTCGGAACTGTTCGCGCCGATGATGTTCTTCCTCTCGGTCGTTGCGATCATCTACACGTCGCTGGTCGCGCTGATGCAGGAGGACATCAAGAAACTGATCGCTTACTCCTCTGTTGCGCATATGGGCTTCGTTACGCTCGGCATTTTCACATTCTCAAATGAAGGCGTGCAGGCGGGCGTGTTCCAGATGGTGTCGCACGGTATCGTCTCCGGTGCGCTCTTCCTTTGCGTCGGCGTCGTCTACGACCGGATGCACACGCGCGAAATCGCGGCTTACGGCGGACTCGTAAACCGGATGCCGATTTACGCTGCTGTCTTCATGGTTTTCACCATGGCGAATGTCGGCTTGCCGGGTACCAGCGGTTTCGTCGGCGAGTTGCTCGCACTGATGGCGGCATTCAAGGCGAATACCTGGGTCGCAGTGTTTGCGACACTCGGTGTTATTCTTTCGGCCTGCTATGCGCTCTGGCTCTACCGCCGTGTTGTTTTCGGCGTGCTTGAGAAAGACAGTCTCAAGACAATCACCGATCTCGAAGCGCGTGAAATCTTGATTCTCGCGCCGCTCGTATTCCTCACCATCCTGCTCGGCTTCTGGCCCGCGCCGGTGCTCGATATGAGCGCGGCGGCGGTCGCCAATCTCGTTGCGCAGACCAAGGCCGCGCTTGGGCCGGCCAAAGCCGCGCTGCTCGGAGTGCAATAACCGCCATGACGCTTAGTTCTCTCATGCCGGTTCTGCCCGAGCTTGTGATCATCATCGGTGCGATGGCGCTGTTGATGCTCGGCGTTTTCAGAGGCGAGGGCAGCACCGCACTGGTTGAAATCGGTGCGCTTCTTGTAATCGCTGCGGCCGTCGTGCTGGTCGTGCTGCAGCCGGCGGCACCGGTTGAACTCTTCGGCGGCAGCATCGTGGTCGATGCCTTCTCGCGCTTCTTCAAGGTGCTGATCCTGATCGGTGCCGCGGCGGCGCTCATCATGTCCGCGCCGTTCTGGCGCAATCATGCGCTGAACCGTTTCGAATTCTCGATCGTGGTGCTGCTCTCCGTCACCGGCATGATGGTAATGGTATCGGCGCGCGATCTGATCTCGCTCTACCTCGGCATCGAACTGATGTCGCTTTCGCTTTACGTGATTGCGGCGATCGACCGCGAGAACCTGCGTTCGACCGAAGCGGGCTTGAAATATTTCGTTCTCGGCGCGCTTTCCTCCGGCATGCTGCTCTATGGCGCGTCGCTGATTTACGGCTTCACGGGAACGGTGTCTTTCGCCGGTATCGCGGCCGTAGCCAAAGAACCTTCCATCGGCCTTATCTTCGGCATCGTGTTCCTGTTCGCGGGACTCGCATTCAAGGTCTCGGCCGTGCCGTTCCATATGTGGACGCCGGACGTCTATGAAGGCGCGCCGACGCCGGTGACGGCCTTCTTCGCGGCCGCGCCGAAGGTTGCGGCGATTGCGTTGTTCTGCCGTGTTGCCGTCTCTTCTTTCCCGGCGATTGCACTCCAGTGGCAGCAGATCGTCGTCTTCATCGCGATAGCATCTATGGTGCTCGGCGCGTTCGCGGCGATCGGCCAGCGCAACATCAAGCGCCTGATGGCCTATTCGTCCATCGGTCACGTCGGCTACGCGCTCGTGGGCCTGGCGCCGGGAACGGCGGCCGGCGTTTCGGGCGTGCTCATCTATATGTCGATCTATCTTGCGATGACGCTCGGCACCTTTGCCTGCATCATTGCAATGCGCCGCGACGGCGGTCAGGTCGAGGACATCGAGCAGCTTTCGGGACTTGCGCGGACACAACCCGCGATGGCGTTTGTACTCGCGGCACTTCTCTTTTCGCTTGCCGGTATTCCGCCGCTCGCGGGCTTCTTCGCGAAGTTTTACGTTTTCCTCGCGGCGGTCGAAGGCAAGTTCTACACGCTTGCCGTGATCGGCGTGCTCGCGAGCGTGGTCGGCGCTTACTACTATCTTCGCATCGTGAAGATCATGTACATCGACGAACCGGTCGCGCGCTTCCTGCCGATGCCGAAGCCGGTCGCGGCGGTGCTCTTCGTCACGGGCGCGTTCACGATCCTCTTCTTCGTCTATCCCGCGCCGCTCGTTGCTGCGGCAAACGCGGCAGCGAAGTCGCTGTTCTGATGACGGATTTTCCGGCCTTCGCGGGCGGACTTCCGGTCACTCACTTTGCCGAAATCGGTTCGACCAATGCCGAAGCGCTGGCGCGCGCGACGTCGGCAGCGCCAGAACAATGGATCGTCGCAGACCGGCAACTTACCGGGCGCGGAAGGCGAGGAAGGCAGTGGATTTCGGAACCGGGCAATCTCTATTCGACGGTTCTGCTCTATGACCCGGCACCTCAAGCTTCGAGCCCACAGATCTGTTTCGTCGTAGCACTCGCCTTACATGATGCGGTCTGCGACGCCTTGCCGAAGCTCGATCATCAATATCTACGTCTGAAGTGGCCGAACGATCTCTTGCTCGACGGCAAGAAACTCGCGGGCATTCTTGTTGAAGGCGTGAGCGCGGGAATGCGGCATGCGGTCGTGACGGGGATTGGCGTCAACTGCGCGCATCACCCGAAGGATACGCCTTATCCCGTCACCGATTTCGCAAACGAGGGATTTTCGCTGCCGCCGTCCGTGCTGCTCGAGCGCCTGGGTGCGCGGATGATGGAACGTCTGGCGCAATGGCGCGGCGGACGGGACTTTGCGGCGATCCGCAATGCCTGGCTCGCGCGTGCACACGATCTCGGCCGCGAGATCGAGGTAAAATTGCCGGAACGCGCGCTGAAAGGCCGCTTCGAGGAAATCGACAGCGACGGCGCACTTGTGCTTGCGCTGTCGAGCGGCCATCGTGAATTGATAAGAGCCGGGGATGTGTTTCCGGCATCAAGCCGGTAAGTTCGACTCTTGGCACCTCCGCAACAAGAACTGTTATTCGCGCCGCTCGGCGGCGTCGGCGAGATCGGAATGAATCTCGCGCTCTACGGCCTTGCCTCTGGCAATCGCCGGGAGTGGCTTTGCGTCGATATGGGCGTTTCCTTCGGCGATAACGAAACGCCGGGGATCGACCTCATCATGGCCGATATCGGCTTTGCTGAAGAGCAACGGCGCGATCTCAAAGGGATTGTGCTGACGCATGGTCACGAGGACCACGTCGGCGCTTTGTTCGATCTCTGGCCGAAGTTGCGCGTACCGGTCTACGCGACGCCGTTTACCGCGACGCTGATCGCGTCAAAGAAGATGATGGAGCCGCATGGTCCGGAAATTCCGATCACGGTCGTGCCGGTTGGCGGCCGCGTTACTATCGGTTCCTTCGATGTGGAGTTCGTCCCGGTCGCGCATTCTATTCCGGAAAGCCATGCGCTTGCGATCCGCACGTCGGCGGGGCTTGTCGTTCATACCGGCGACTGGAAACTCGACCCGACGCCGATTGCCGGCGAAATCACGGACGAGAAAAAGTTTCGCGCGCTCGGCGCTGAAGGCGTCCGCGCCGTCATTTGCGACTCTACCAACGCTGTGCGCGATGGCATTTCGCCGTCAGAAGCCGATGTTGCCGAGGGTCTGAAGAAAGTGATTGCGCGCGCAAAAGGCCGCGTTGCTGTAACGACATTTGCATCGAACGTAGCGCGGCTGCGCTCGGCCGCACTTGCCGCCGCTGCCTGCGGACGGGAAGTGATCGTTGCCGGCCGTGCAATGGAGCGCGTGATCGGCGTTGCGCGCGAACTCGGCTATCTCGAAGGCGTGCCGCAATTCCGCGGCATGGATGCTTACCAGACGCTGCAGCCGAACAAGGTCATGTTGCTGCTTACCGGCAGCCAGGGCGAGCCGCGTGCCGCGCTTGCGCGCATATCGATCGACGATCATCCCGCGGTCGAGCTTTCGAGCAATGACATGCTGATCATGTCCTCGCGCACGATTCCCGGAAACGAAAAGGCCGTGAACCGGATTATCAACGCGATAATTTCCAAAGGCGTCGAGGTCGTGACGGACCGGACCGAACTCGTACACGTGTCGGGGCATCCGCGCCGGGGCGAACTCAAGCAGATGTACGAATGGCTGAAGCCCGAACTCGTCGTGCCGGTGCACGGCGAAGCGCTGCATCTCCACGAAAATGCGCTGCTCGCGCGCGAAGCAGGGATCAAGGAAGTCGTTTCCTGCGAGAATGGCGACATCGTGCGGCTTTCGCCGGGCCCGGCGGGCGTGATCGATCAATTTCAATCCGGACGTCTTTACAAGGACGGGATGCTTTTGATTTCGTCCGCGGACGAAGTGGTAAAGGACCGCAAGCGCCTTGGCTTTGCCGGCGTGATTTCTATTGCGGTCGCACTACAAGGCCGGGGCGAACTGGCGGACGAACCGGTCGTCGAATTTGCCGGTATTCCGGAACGAGCGGGCAAAAGCGGCCCTATGTTCGATCTGATTGTGGACGCGGTTCACAGCGGCTTCGAAAGCTTGCCGAAACCCCGCCGTCGCGATCCCGAGCAGGTCGAAGAGGCAATCCGGCGCAGCGTGCGCGGGGCCGTGAATGCGGCATGGGGCAAGAAGCCCACGTGTCACGTGCTCGTACTCGAAGTATAAGCGTCGCGAGAGGTGCATCATGATCGGCCGGCTTAATCACGTTGCAATTGCGGTGAAGGACATCAAGGCGGCGTCCGAAGTTTACCGGAAGAAACTCGGCGCGGAAGTTTCCGAGATCGTGCCGCAGCCGGATCACGGTGTTTCAACCGTGTTCATCACGCTGCCGAATACCAAGATCGAACTGCTGGAGCCGCTCGGCGAAAATTCGCCGATTGCGAAGTTTCTCGAGCGCAACCCCGAAGGCGGCGTGCATCACGTCTGCTATGAGGTCGATGACATTCTTGCCGCGCGCGATCAGTTAAAGGCGACCGGTGCGCGCGTGCTGGGTGATGGAAATCCGAAAATCGGCGCGCATGGCAAGCCCGTGCTGTTTCTGCATCCGAAGGATTTTCTCGGCACGCTCACGGAGATCGAGCAGGCGTAGGCCATGAACATCACACTCGCCGTCGCGATCTATTTTATTCTGTGGTGGACGGTGCTTTTCGCCGTGCTTCCGTTCGGCGTGCGCTCCCACAAGGAAGCGGGCGTAACGCCGGGCGAGGGCACAGATCACGGCGCGCCGGTTGTACCCGCGCTGCTAAAAAAAGCGGTGTGGACGACGATCGTTTCGACGGTGTTGTTTTTCGCCGGATGGGCGATGTGGCGCGCGGGATGGGTTTCCATCGACAGCTTGCCGATGCCCTACAAGGCCATCACGCTCTAAGTGGCATCCCACAAAAGACAACGGGCGAGCTTGGCAGCTCGCCCGCTTCTGGTGACCACCTTTTCCGCCGTCGCGACGAGCGCGCCATCCGGATGGGGTTTCTCTTCCTCCCGAGACCTGGGCCCCGGCTTGCGCCGTTTCCCGATCGGTGGCGGAAGGTAGAACAGCTTGATCCGGCTTGTCATTCTTGCGCCGCAACAAAACCGTCATGGTTGCTATACCAACCATCTGCCGCAGCCGCCGGGGCTTGTCATTCCATAGAGTTATGCGTTCATGCCCCGTCTTCCGCAGCTTTTATGAGTCGAAAGTCCCCGCCTGATGCGCCTTTCCCGCTATTTCCTGCCGATCCTGCGCGACACCCCGAAGGACGCGGAGATCGTGTCCCACCGGTTGATGCTGCGCGCCGGGATGATCCGGCAGGAGTCCGCGGGGATCTATGCCTGGCTGCCACTCGGGCATCGGGTACTGAACAAGGTCTGCCAGATCATCCGCGAGGAGCAGAACCGCGCGGGCGCGATCGAGATGCTGATGCCGACCATTCAGTCGGCCGACCTCTGGCGGGAGAGCGGCCGCTACGACGACTACGGCAAGGAAATGCTTCGTATCCAGGACCGGCATGAGCGCGAGATGCTCTACGGCCCGACCAACGAAGAAATGATCACGGAAATCTTCCGTGCCTATGTGAAGTCATACAAAAACCTTCCGCTCAATCTCTATCATCTGCAGTGGAAATTCCGCGACGAGGTGCGGCCGCGCTTCGGGGTTTATCGCTCGCGCGAATTTCTCATGAAGGATGCGTACAGCTTCGATCTCGATGCGGCGGGGGCAAAACATTCCTACAACAAGATGTTCGTGGCTTACCTGCGGACGTTTTCGCGCATGGGCCTGAAGGCGATCCCGATGGTTGCGGATACGGGGCCGATAGGCGGCAACCTTTCGCATGAATTCATTATTCTCGCCTCGACCGGCGAGAGCGAAGTGTTCTGTCACAAAGATTATCTGGGCTTCGATGTGCCGGAATCTAGCGTGAACTTCGACAGCGTCGACGAACTCGAAAAACTCGTCGGCAAATGGACGTCGCTTTATGCGGCGACGTCGGAAAAACATGATGCGGCTGCATTCGGAAAAATTCCGGGCGACAAGCAGATGTCAGCACGTGGCATCGAGGTCGGTCACATCTTCTATTTCGGTACGAAATATACCGAGCCGATGAAGGCCGCAGTGCAGACGCCAGAGGGTAAGAACGAACTCGTTCACATGGGCTCATACGGCATCGGACCGACGCGGCTGGTCGCGGCGATCATCGAAGCGAGCCATGACGAGGCCGGCATCGTCTGGCCCGAGGCAATTGCGCCGTTCAAGGTCGGCATTCTGAACCTGAAGCAGGGCGACAGCACGACGGACGCGGCTTGCGAAAAGCTTTACGCAGAGCTGACTTCGCGCGGCATCGACGTCCTCTATGACGATACCGACGACCGTGCAGGCGCGAAATTCGCGAGCGCCGATCTGATCGGGTTGCCGTACCAAATTCTCGTCGGCCCGAAAGGTCTGGCGGAAGGCAAAATCGAATTGAAGCAGCGCGCGGGCGGCGCGCGAGAGATGATTACGCCTGAAGATGCGGTGAAGCGTCTCGCTGCGTAAGCGGCGGGAACGTCAGGAGGGATCATGGCGGCGAAGAGCGGAACGGCGCCGTTCTCGCGATACGAATGGATGCTTGCGGGGCGCTATCTGCGCTCGCGCCGCAAGGAAGGATTCATTTCCGTCATCGCGGGGTTTTCCTTCGTCGGCATCATGCTCGGTGTCGCGACCCTGATCATCGTCATGGCGGTGATGAACGGATTCCGTTTCGAACTGCTCAACAAAATCCTCGGCCTTAACGGGCACATGCTCGTGCAGCCGGTCGGCACGCCGCTCACGGACTTCGATGCCGTTTCGCAGCGTCTCCTGAAGATCAAAGGCATCACGCATGCAATTCCGCTGGTTGAAGGGCAGGCGCTTGCGTCTTCGCCGTTCCATGCAGGCGGCGTGCTGGTGCGCGGACTGCGCGAGCAGGATCTGAAAGCGCTTCCTGCTGTCGGACCCAATATAAAATTCGGTTCGCTCGAAGGTTTCGATACCGGGCAGGGCATCGTCATCGGCAAGCGGCTGGCCGATCAGCTATCGGTGCGCGCGGGCGACAACGTCACGCTGGTTTCGCCGCGCGGTTCGGTCACGCCAATGGGCACGACGCCGCGCATCAAAACCTACAAGGTCGCGGGCATTTTTGAGATAGGCATGTCGGAATACGATTCCGTCTTCGTCTTCATGCCGCTCACGGAGGCGCAGGCCTATTTCAATCGCGCGGGCGACGTGAACGCGATCGAAATCTACACCGACAACGCCGATCAAGTCGTGCAGTACCGGCAACTCGTGAACGATAATGCGGGGCGACAGGTTTACATCATCGACTGGCGGCAGCGGAATTCGTCGTTCTTCAGCGCGTTGCAGGTCGAGCGTACCGTGATGTTCATGATCCTGACGCTGATCGTGCTGGTCGCAGCCCTCAACATCATTTCCGGCCTGATCATTCTCGTGAAAGACAAAGGCCACGACATCGCGATCCTGCGCACCATGGGCGCCACGAAATACGCGGTGATGCGCATCTTCCTGATTACCGGATCGAGCATCGGCATCGTCGGCACGCTGGTCGGTTTCGCAATCGGTCTGCTTGTCTGTCTCAATATCGAGGAAATCCGGCGCTTCGTATCGTGGCTGACTTCGACGCAGCTTTTCCCGCCGGAGCTTTATTACCTGAGCCGGTTGCCGGCGCGTATCGATAGCGGCGAGACGACCGCCGTAATCATGATGGCGTTGCTGCTTTCGTTCATCGCGACGCTTTATCCGGCGTGGCGCGCAGCGCGCCTCGATCCCGTGGAAGCGCTACGGTACGAATAAATGGAAAAGGCGCCCGCGCTTCATCTCGAGGACGTACGCCGCGGCTATGTGCAGGGCGAAACGGAACTCAATATTCTCCGTGGCGCGACCATATCGGTCTGGCCCGGAGAGTCGGTCGCGCTGATTGCGCCATCGGGTGCAGGCAAATCGACGCTGCTCCACATGGCCGGACTTCTTGAGCATCCCGATGGCGGCGAAGTCTATATCAACGGTAAAGCGACTGCGAAGCTCGGCGACACCGCGCGGACAGCAATCCGCCGCGACGAGATCGGTTTCGTCTATCAGTTTCACCACTTGCTGCCGGAGTTCACGGCAAGCGAGAACGTGACGCTGCCGCAAATGATTGCGGGTCTTAAACGCAGCGAAGCACGGAAACGCGCGGACGAGCTGTTGAAGTTCCTGGGGCTCGGCGAGCGGCTTGAGCATCGGCCTTCCGAGCTTTCCGGCGGAGAACAGCAGCGCGTGGCAATTGCACGCGCAGTCGCTAATGCGCCGCGCTTACTGCTCGCGGACGAGCCGACCGGAAACCTGGATCCCAAGACCGCGGATCATGTGTTCGGAACTCTTTCCAAGCTTGTGCAGGCGACGAAGCTCGCGGCGATCATTGCGACCCACAACCTTGAACTTGCGAAGCGCATGACCCGCCGCGTGACGCTGCGCGACGGCAAGATTGTGGAACTCGAATAGTCCACAGACCCGTTTTGCGTATCCTCGCTGAACTACGACAATAGCGTTATCCAAGAGTCGCTGAGGCCGCCGTGGCGAAAACGCCGTTCGTTCATCTGCATGTGCATTCGTCCTATTCTCTACTCGAGGGTGCGCTTCCGCTCGCGCGTCTCGCGGAGCTTGCGAGCAAAGACAGGCAGCCGGCGTTTGCGCTGACCGACACCGGCAACCTCTTCGGCGCGCTCGAATTTTCAGAAAAAATGGCTGAGAAGGGCGTGCAGCCCATCGTCGGCTGTTCGCTTGCCGTCGGCTTCGCAGATGAACCGCCGCAACGCGCGGGCGCAGCACCTCTACCGTTGCCGCGCATCGTACTGCTTGCAGCAACCGAGACTGGCTACCGCAATCTGATGACGCTGACCTCGCGCAGCTTCATGGAAAGCGCGGATAGCGAGGAGCCGCGTGTCGAACTCGAATGGCTTATCGAGAATGCGAGCGGTTTGATTGCGCTCACAGGCGGTCCGTCCGGGCCTATCGATCGCCTGAGCGTCGAGAAGCCCGATCTCGCGCGTGCCCGGCTCGAAAGGCTGAAAGAGATTTACGGTGACCGTCTCTATATCGAATTGCAGCGTCACAGTCTGACATCGGAACGCCGCTCCGAGCCGCAATTGCTCGCGCTTGCGGAGAGTTTGCAAATTCCAATCGTCGCGACGAACGAACCGTTCTTCGCCTCGCGCGACGACTACGAAGCACAGGATGCGTTGCTTGCGATCGCCGAGGGACGCCGTATCGCGGAAACCGACCGCCGTCAGCTCAGCCCCGAGCATTATCTAAAGACGCAAAAAGAAATGGCGGAGCTGTTCGTCGATCTTCCGGAAGCGATTGCTGCGACCGCCGAAATTGCGCAGCGCTGCTCCTATCGGCCGACTGCGCGCAAGCCGATCCTGCCGAATTTCGGCGGGGCGCGGACGGATGAAACGGAAGAGCTTAGACGCCTCGCCGAAGAAGGCCTGCGGCGGCGCATGAAGGCCTTCGGCATCGCTGATGGATACACGGAAGCGCAATATCGCGAGCGGCTCGACTTCGAGCTAAACGTGATCGGCAACATGAAATATGCCGGTTACTTCCTGATCGTCGCTGACTTCATCGTCTGGGCGAAACAGCAGAACATTCCGGTGGGGCCCGGACGCGGTTCGGGTGCGGGTTCGCTCGTCGCCTATGCGCTTACGATCACCGATCTCGACCCGATGCGTTTCGGTCTTCTGTTCGAGCGGTTTCTCAATCCCGAACGCGTATCGATGCCGGACTTCGACATCGACTTCTGTCAGGATCGCCGCGACGAAGTGATACGCTATGTGCAGGAACGCTACGGCCGCGACCGTGTCGCGCAGATCATCACCTTCGGTTCCTTGCAGGCCCGCGGCGTGTTGCGCGACGTCGGCCGCGTGCTGGAAATGCCGTACGGGCAGGTGGACAAGCTCTGCAAGCTTGTACCGGTCAACCCGACGAATCCCGTAACGCTCGCAAAGGCGATCGAAGGCGATCCGCGTTTGCAGGAAGCGGCGAAGCAGGAGCCGATCGTACAACGCGCCTTCGATATCGCGCTGAAGCTCGAGGGTCTGCATCGCCACGCCTCGACCCACGCCGCCGGCATCGTGATCGGCGATAGGCCGCTTGGCGAACTGATCCCGCTCTATCGCGATCCGCGATCGAACATGCCGGTGACCCAGTTCAACATGAAATGGGTGGAAGTCGCGGGCCTTGTGAAGTTCGACTTTCTCGGACTGAAGACGCTCACCGTCATTCGCACGGCTACCGAATTGCTCCGCCAACGCGACGTGATCGTCGACATCGACAAGATTCCGCTCGACGACAAAAAGACATTCGAGATGCTGGCGCGCGGCGAAACGGTTGGTGTGTTCCAGGTCGAAGGTCAGGGCATGCGCCGGGCGCTGGTCGATATGAGGCCTGACCGCTTCGAAGATATCATTGCGCTGGTCGCGCTCTATCGCCCGGGCCCGATGGCGAATATTCCGACCTATTGCTTCCGCAAGGTCGGCAAGGAAAAGCCCGACTACATCCATCCGAAGCTTGAGCCGGTGCTGAAGGAAACCTTCGGCGTTATCGTGTACCAAGAGCAGGTCATGGAAGCCGCGCGCGTACTTGCCGGCTATTCGCTCGGCGAAGCCGATCTCCTCCGGCGCGCGATGGGCAAGAAGATCAAGAAGGAGATGAACGCGCAGCAGCAGCGTTTCGTCACCGGCGCAATTGAACAAGGCATCGAGAAGGGCCAGGCGCAGTCGATTTTCGATCTGCTCGCGAAGTTTGCCGACTACGGCTTCAACAAGAGCCATGCCGCGGCTTATGCGCTGGTCGCGTATCAAACCGCCTATCTGAAAGCGAATTATCCGGTCGAGTTTCTCGCGGCCTCGATGACGCTCGATATGGGCAACACCGACAAGCTCGCGGAGTTCCGCCGTGAAGCGCAGCGGCTGAAAATCAACGTCGAGCCGCCTTCGGTAAACAAATCGGGCCGGGCGTTCGAGGTCGAGGGCAACACGATCTTCTATTCGCTGGCAGCGTTGAAAGGCGTCGGCGGTGTGGCGGTGGACTCGATCGTTGCCGCACGGAAGGACAAACCGTTCAAGGATCTCGCCGACTTCGCGTCGCGCGTCGATCCGAAATCGGTCAATAAGCGCATGCTCGAAAGTTTGGCGGGCGCAGGCGCGTTCGATGCGCTGGAGAAGAACCGTGCACGCGCCTTTGCAGGTTGCGAGTCGGTGCTGCGGCATGCGCAGCGTAGCGGCGAAGATCGCGCTTCAGGCCAGAATGAATTGTTTGGAGGCAGCACGGACACGGTCGTGCTTCGTCTGCCCGATGTGGAGCCTTGGCTGCCTGCCGACCGGCTCGCAAAAGAATTCGACGCCGCCGGTTTCTATCTGTCCGGCCATCCGCTCGACGATTATGCGGTCGCGTTGAAGCGTATGCGGATTCAGTCCTGGGCCGAGTTTCAGGTGAGCGCGCGTGCAGGCACAAGCGGCGGGCGCCTGGCTGCTACCGTCGTGTCGCGGCAGGAGCGGCGAACCAAGACCGGCTCGCGCATGGCGAATATCAAGCTCTCCGACCCGACCGGATATTTCGAGGCTGTAATCTTTCAGGAGGGGCTTGCGCAATATCAGCGCGATCTTGAGCCGGGCAAGAACGTGCTCATTCAGGTCGGTGCGGACGCGCAGGGCGACGAAGTGCGGCTTCGTATCGGCAGCGTCGAGCCGCTCGATCAGGTCGCTGCGAAAAACCAGCGCGGTCTGCTCGTCGTCATGAAACCCGAGGCTTCGATCGAACAGATCGCGAAGCGTCTTCAGAACGGCACCAATGGCAACGGCAACGGAAAACCGGCCGAAGCAAAAGTGGAAGCCAAGGGCGAGGTGAATATCATCGTCTCGCTCGAGGAAGGCCTGTCCGAAGTCGAGGTGAAGCTGCCGGGGCGCTATTCAATTTCGCCGCAGGTCGCCGGTAATGTCCGCGCCGTAGAGGGTGTGCTGGAAGTCCAGGAAATATAGTTATATCAATGACTTAAAGCCATTTTCTCGCGCCGCAACCTATCGGTTGCGTGTACCAGCCAAGCCGCCTATATACCCGGCCATCTCGCACGCGGGCGCTTCGATCCTGAGAGGGATCATCCGGTGCAGGGCCATCCGGCCTTGCTCTGCCCGCGGAGGCAAACCGGAGTTGGACTATGTCGCTGCCCGACTACAGCATGCGTCAGCTATTGGAAGCTGGCGTGCACTTTGGCCATCAGGCCCATCGTTGGAATCCGAAGATGCAGTCTTTCATCTTCGGCACCCGCAACAACATTCATATCATCGACCTCGCGCAGACCGTGCCCGCGCTTTCGCGCGCGTTGCAGGCGGTGTCAGACGTCGTCGCCAAAGGCGGACGAATTCTTTTCGTCGGTACCAAGCGGCAGGCGTCGGAATCGATCGCTGACGCTGCCAAGCGCTCCGCGCAGTATTTCGTGAACTCGCGCTGGCTCGGCGGCACGCTCACGAACTGGAAGACGATTTCGAACTCGATCGCGCGTCTCAAGAAGATC
>Ga0247762_1000350_pt1 | contig 14604 bp, 8 predicted proteins | sample UWRJL081202R4_FD_181016 | JGI IMG/M metagenome (GOLD analysis project Ga0247762, IMG submission 181016) | Plant litter microbial communities from Arlington Agricultural Research Station in Wisconsin, United States - UWRJ-L081-202R-4 | ecosystem: Environmental > Terrestrial > Plant litter >...
CACCTCAAGAGTAATGTGGCAACGCAGGAACTGAAATCACTAGGCCGTTTTTGACACCAGCAGTGAGGTATGTTATTTAATTCGATGATCCACGAAAAACCTTACCACAATTTGAATATTAACCAAAATATTTTATATTTAATAGTTAATACAAGTGTTGCACGGCTGTCTTCAGTTAATGTTGTGAAACTGTGGTAGAACCATAAAATTATCAAAAACCCTAGCTTTATTTATAAAAATTTTCATATTTCATAGGGCAGATCCTACTTATTAATTAAGTAGGATAATAGGGATTAAGACAAGTCATCATGGCCTTAATATTGTGGGCTATAGACGTGCTGCATATACCTAAACAAAGAGATGCAAAAACGTGAGTTTTAACTAATCTTCTAAAATAGGATAAAAAAAAAAAGGATTGTAGCCTGAAATTCGGCTACATGAATAAGTAATTGCTAGTAATCGTGAATCACCATGACACGGTGAATATAACATCAGATTGGTACTAATCACTCGTCACATGCTGAAAGGAATTTACGCAATAAGTTTGCTTTTCTGTTATTAAAAGAAGTGAATGTATAGATTTAGATATTTTAGCAGGATTCTTCGTATGCTTGATTCTGATTAGTGTTAAGTCGAAATACAGTTCGTGTAGTGGAAGTTGCACGGGGCTAATAAAAATAAACAATTATATGTATATATAAATAAATAAGTATTTAAAAATATAAACTTTATTTATATATATAAAGGAGAGTTCCGTTTGCTGGTATGACGGGTTAGGCTGTAAACTTAATGACTATTTTAGTCGTCGAAGGTTCAATTCCTTTCTCTCCTAACAAAAAGGGCGTTTAAGAGCACGTATACTGCGCCTTAATTAGAGTGAGGAATAATAAGATTATTATTAGTGTATTGTATCTATTAAATATATTTCTTTCTTTTTTTTTAGATTTTTTTAAGATTATAATGATAATCTAAAGACTAAAGAGGAGGTATTATTATATGGTTGTATACCACTGTTCAAGGCGAGGTGGGGCCCTGAGTCTAGTCTATTCTTTTAAAAAAAAGTAGATATATATATAGAAATATATGTAATAAGTTTCTATAGCTCAACGGTAGAGCATAATACTGTTAATATTATGATAAATGTTCGATTCATTTTAGAAGCTAATACAATTATTGTATCTTTCCATATTCTATGGAATATTATATGGAATATGGAAAATTAGATGGTAATTACATTAAGAAAAAAACAAAAAAATGACTAATTTAGTTAGAAGTAATTTTCAAGATCATCCTTTTCATCTAGTATCCCCTTCTCCTTGACCATTATACACAAGTATATGCTTGTTAAATTTAACTACAAGTGCTGCCCTATCAATGCATAACTTTAATAATAGTTATTATATATTTTATATTTCTTTAATTTTAGTTATTTCATCTATGTCCTTTTGATTTAGAGATATAATTTCTGAGGGTATAGCCAAATCTTATTATCGTTTAAATATTACAAGAGCAATTTCCGCCGAGACATTAAATAAAGCCTTGGTTGATTATAAAAATACAAATAATATCACAGCATATGCAAACAAAGATAATTTAGGTTATTATTTAGCCGGTCTTTTAGAAGGAGATGGACATTTGTCTCTTCCTTCTTTAGGTAATACTACTCTTAATAGAGTACTTAACCCTAGGATCGTTTTTACTTCTCATGTTGATAATTTAGGTTTTTATACCTTTTTACAGTCAGAGTTAGGAAATATAGGACGTTTTCAAATCTCAGGTAATACAATTCGTTATATTATAGGAGATATTAAAGGTATTTTATATTTTATAGATTTAATACATGGGAAATTAAGAACACCTAAGAATAAAAGATTGAATGATCTAATAGAATTCCTTAATGCTAAATATTCTTTAAATATATCTCAAAGTTTGTTAGATAAATCTAGTTTTATAGATAACAGTTGATTTACGGGATTTACAGATGCAGACGGGCATTTTGGTATTAAATATTTGGAAAGATTAGAGAAATCAGAGACACGTAAAAGATCTAGAAGTGAAAGCATTTCACTTGTATTCAGATTAGATCAACGTGCTTATGATGAACCTACATTTACTAGTATGAGACCATTTATGGATGATCTTGCTTCTTTTTTATCTTGTAATGTAAACATTTATACTACTGCTCAAAATAAGGAAGTTTTATCTTTGTATGTATCAGCTATAGATAATCTTAAGTTAATTGTAGATTATTTTAACAAATATCCATTAATGGGTAATAAGCTTAATGACTTTAAAAAGTGAGAAACTGTATATAATATAATCAAATCCAAAGAACATCTTTCTGTTGAAGGAAAATTAAAAGTAAGAAATTTAATGTTGCGCTGTATAGATGCTAAGCTTTAGATTTATGCGCGGCTTAATTATAAGGCGGCTAGCTCCGCTGTCAACCTCCTCCATGCGAAGCAAGAAAAAAAAAAGTGCTCTCATTAAATTCCACCAATTGCTGGAAAACCCTATATATTTACCGTATTAGGATAATCAGCAGGGGACCAGGAGACGGATAAATATCTTCTGTTACCTTCAGAGATTAAATGTGGAAAGTTAATACGTTGTTTTGTGATAAACAACCTATTAATTAAGATATAATCCAATAAATATAGTAATATATTTTATTTTTTTGACTTTTTTAGGTGATCACACTCTCGCTGTGCAAAAAGGATTAAATTTAGGTATTATACTTTTTATAGTTTCTGAAGCATTATTTTTTTTAGCTATATTTTGAGCTTTTTTCCATAACAAAGCATTGTGGATAGGAACCAAACTCCGGGGACACCCTAAAGTTCTAATAACTAAGCTATTAATCGAAAGATTCTTAGTGGCCTCATTAATGATTGAGGGTATAGTAACATCATTAGAGATTCTTGGTTTATACCAAGGAATGGGTTATCGCGGATCTAAACCAGATAGTCTTATATCTGTAAAAGAGCAACGAGCAGACGGTTCCTCGATATTAAATAAATATCGTAAGGTGTGCTCTAAGTGCCAGGGAAACTTGGTTTTTATACATTCTAAGTGGAATGTTAATACTTCTATATTTGCCTCTCCTTTGAGAGAGACAAAAAATATTCTATGTTCAATTAAGTCTCAAAAATCTTATTTTTATAGTAAAGCTATTATATCTGATAATTCAACTTTAGAATTAAACCCTAATTATATTACAGGATTTACTGATGGGGAAGGATGCTTTTTTATAGGTCTTTATTCAGATTTTAATTATAAAGCCGGATACAGAGTAAAAGCTAGCTTCCAGATAGGTATACATCAAAAAGATTTCCCCTTATTAGAACAAATTCAATCGTACTTTGGTGTTGGGAAAATAACAAAACATGGTGCAGAATCTGTCCAATTTAGAGTAACAAGTCTAGAAGATTTAAATATTATTGTAAATCATTTTGATGCTTACCCTTTATTGACAGATAAACAATCCGATTATTTACTTTTTAAAGAAGTTATAAGTTTAATGAAAGAAGGAAAACATCTTACTTTAGAGGGTTTAAATAGAATAGTATCTATTAAAGCTAGGCTAAATGGCGGTTCTGATAAATTAAATTTAGCTTTCTCTAATATAGAACCTGTTTTAAGACCAACAGCCTTAAATAGAAAGATACAAGATTTACATTGATTAGCTGGATTTACTGACGCTGAAGGTTGTTTTTTTATATCTTTAAAAAAATCACCTGATTCTAAGTTAGGGGAAACAGTATGATTAAAATTTATTTTAACTCAACACAGTAGAGATAAAGAACTTTTAGAAAGTTTAATTTCTGAATTAAATTGCGGTCGTTATATATCTAAAGCTGGTTATGGGGAATTTGTCGTTGAAAAATTTTCAGATATCTGAAGTAAAATAATTCCCATTTTTGAGGAATATAAATTACAAGGTGTAAAATCAAAAAATTATGAGGAATTTAAACAAGCGGCGATATTAATAAAAAATAAAGCCCATTTAACGCGAGATGGGTTAGATCAAATAAAAAAAATAAAAGGAGGGATGAATAAAAATAGAATATAGTATTAACATAGAATATATCAAATTAAACTAAAAAATAAATCGAGTGCTTTAACACCTACTGTTGAATTAGGTGCTCAATGACCTCCTATAGGTATAGAACCTGTAAATCCTTTTGAATTACCTCTTCTTAATACAGTAATACTTCTATCTAGTGGTGCTACTGTAACTTATGCTCATCACTCTTTAATACATGGAGAAAGAAAAGGAGCTTTATATGGATCTATTGCTACTATATTATTAGCAATTATCTTTACTGCTTTCCAGGGAATTGAATATAGTGTATCTTCTTTTACTATAAGTGACGGTGCTTTTGGTACATGTTTCTTCTTCTCTACTGGTTTCCACGGCTTTGTACCTATTTTTAATTATAATACTATTATTCGTTCTAGATGCACAACTACATCCCTAAAAAATTTAAATACTCTCAATAAAAGATCTTATTCTACGATAAAAGTAAAAGACTCAATTTGCCCAAACTGAGTTACAGGATTTGCTGATGCTGAGTCTTCTTTTACTTTAAAAGTTTCTAAAAAAAGTACTGCTAAAGCTGGTTGAGTTATAATACCTGAATTTAGAATTGAACTCCACAGTAGAGATATTACTTTATTAAGAAAAATAAAAAATTTTTTTGGTGTAGGTATATTAAGTGAGCGTTTAGATAGAAATGCCGTGGTATATAGTGTTCAATCTATTAAAGATATTTTAAATGTTATTATACCTCATTTTGATAATTACCCGCTAATAACACAAAAAAAAGCAGATTATCTTTTATTTAGAGAAGCTATCAATTTATTAACCTTAAAAGTACAATCCGATCTTAATGGAATATATCAAATTTTGGAAAAAAAAGCAGCCATGAATAATGGTTTATCTGATATATTAAAAAATAGTTTTCCAAATATTATACCGGCTGTTCGTCCTTTAATCAGGTTTGAAGGTGATTTTCATCCTAATTGATTAGTAGGGTTTACTGACGGAGAAGGTTGTTTTTATGTTAATACTAAAAAAGCTAAAACTTCAACAGGTTATCAAATTATTATGACTTTTTCAATTTCTCAACATGTAAGAGATCAAGAATTATTAGCTAAAATTAGTAATTTTTTAGAAAGTGGTGGGATTGAAAAAGTTTCAACTAGACCTACTGGTGCAACATTTGTTGTATACAAATTTGCCGATATTAAAGATAAAATAATACCTTTTTTCGGTAAGTACCCTTTACAAGGAGTGAAATATTGAGATTATCTTGATTTTTGTAAAATAGCTAATATAATGGAAACTAAAGAACATTTAACTTTAGAGGGTTTAAAAAAAATAAAATCCTTAAAATCTGGAATGAATAGTAGTAGAATATTATAAATAACATGAAGGCCCTGTTTTATTTAATGCTATAAAATAAAGCTATAAAAACAAATTATGTTTTTTTAATGTTAAATTTAACAGAAAATAAATTTAATTGCATGAAGATCTTTAAATATAGATAATATGCAGCCAAATATATATTACATATTACAGAGAATTGTAATATTTAGAGGTTCAACGACTAACTATACAGTATTGTACTGGATTACAAATTTTACTGAGCAATATATTAAATATTGCTTAGATGATATAGTCTGAACAGTAGCGCGAGTTACTGAGTAACAGGTAATGCTTACTTAATACAAAAAAAATTTTTTTTTTTAATAAGCACTAATAATATGAATTATTGATAATAAATTTGTTCATGTTATAATTGGTACTATTTTCTTAGGTGTAGCGTTATGAAGAATATATGCATATCATCTAACAGATAACCACCATTTGGGATTTGAAGGTGGTATATTATATTGACATTTTGTAGATGTAGTTTGATTATTTTTATATGTATCTATATATTATTGAGGATCATAATATAATAAGTTTGTTTAATAAATTGTTATGAGCGAGCTTGCTAAAAAAAAATCAGGCAAGCTCGCCTTAATATAGTATAGTTTAAAAGAGTGTAGTTTAATGGTAAAGCAAAAAGCTTCAACCTTTTTAATCTTAGTTCGACTCTAAGTACTCTTGTATATATATATATATTTTTTTAATGAATAATAGGGATATTAGTATAATGGTTATTACAAGAGGCTTTTAATCTCGTAGATGCTGGTTCGAATCCAGCATTTCTCAAACCAGATATTCCCTTAAAAAGCGTACATAGTTTAATGGTAAAACACCCGGTTTCCACCCGGTTAATGTTAGTTCGAATCTTACTGGACGCAAAAAAAAAATAATAATAATTAGTAAGTTAACCAAATATTCACTTAAAAAGCGTACATAGTTTAATGGTAAAGCACTCGGTTTTCACCTGGTTAATGTTAGTTCAAATCTTACTGAACGAAAAAAAAAATAATTATTAGAATTAGTAACTTAATTGGTAAAGGACTTCCTTGTCACGGAAGGAGATGCTGGTTCGAGTCCGGCTTAGTTCGTTTTATATGGTTTAGTATTTAAATTCATTAAATAACTTCTTGTTATAAATAATACTATATATTGGTTTGAAGTTTAAAGGAATTGTTGCTACCGGTAAGGCGAGATATTTGCTAAATATTGTGTTATTCACTTAGGTGTTCGATTCACCTCAATTCCAAAAAAAATTATTTGTAATGATTATTAATAAAATAATCAATATTACTTAATAAGGTTTTGAATAAAAAAAAATTTTTTTTTAATCAAATGAATTAATAGCGATCTCCTTTATATTAAGGTATAATAATTATATTATGATAATGAATACTAATTTATTTTTAATAAATGAAACATTTACAAATGGTTATATATCTAACATATTAGATATAATGACTGTACTTGCAATTTTTTGTGCTATATCTGTTATTGTAAATAAAAATCCTATTATCTCAGTTTTATTTTTAATAGGATTATTTGCTAGTATTTCTTCTTACTTAATTATATTAGGATTAAATTTTATAGGTTTATCTTATTTGATTGTATACATCGGAGCGGTATCCATATTATTTTTATTTATTTTAATGTTGATAAATATTAGAATAAGTGAACTTCAAAGTAACACTAATAATAGTATACCTTTAACAATAATTATTGGAATATCTATTAGTTATTCTTTATTTCAGTTATTACCTTATGATATAGCAATTTTAAGTAATTTTAATAGTAAATTAAATTATAATTTATACAATATTTTTATAAATAAACCACAACCACAAAATAATTTTAATTATATAGTTAATACTAATAAAGATAATGATTTATTATTTGTAACTAGTAAAATCTGAGATGGGAATTTAGCTGAAAATAACCATATTACAAGTATAGGTAACGTGATGTACACTAACTATAATATATGGTTAATAATAGCAAGTTTTATTCTTCTATTAGCGATGGTGGGTGCAATTGTCATAACAATAAAGAATCCATCGAATAAGTAAAAACTATAATTTTAATAAACGACAAAATTTATCAATTACTAATAAAAGGTTTTATAGCACAATTATAAATAGTAGATTACTTCCTAACTGGATTACTGGATTTTCTGACGGTGAATCTTCATTTTCGGTATCCATCAGTAAAAATAATAAATATTCAACTGGTTGAGTAATAGTTCCTGCATTTGCTATTGAACTAAAAATTAGGGATATTTCATTATTATACAGAATTCAAGAATTTTTTTGGGTTGGAAAAGTTCAAATAATAAAAGATAAAGGTCATGCGGTATATGTTGTAAATTCTATAAAAGATATTTATAATGTAATTATACCTCATTTTGATCAATACCCTTTATTGACAATAAAAAGGGTTAATTATTTACTTTTCAAAGAAATCATTTTTTTAATGAATGATAAAAAACATTTAACTGAGGAAGGATTAATAAGAATTATGAGTATTAGAGTTAAAATGAATAAAAAAACATTAATAACTTCATACGATGGTCCTTTAATAGATATAGATGTTCCAATAGTGCCTTCATTAAATAAAAGTGATATAACTTCAGATTGATTAACTGGATTTACAGATGCTGAAGGATGCTTCTTCTTAAATATAAGAGAAAATAGAAATAAAACAGGTTATTGAGTAACAGCTGGATTTAGTCTTGTACAACATTCTAGAGATTTATTATTATTTAAAGTAATTCAAGAATATTTAGGTTATGGTAATTTAGTGGAAGAAAAAATAGAAGTAGTAAGATTAAAAGTAGAAAATTTTAAATTAATATGAGAACAAGTACTACCATTCTTTACTAATAACCCGCTACAAAGTAGTAAAAAACTAAATTTTAATGATTTTTGTAGTGCATGTGACATAATAAAAAAAAAAGTACATTTAACTGAAGAAGGAATAATAGCTTTAAAAGCAATTAAATCTGAAATGAATACAGGAAGAAAAGATTAATGCTTACTAGTTTGGTAGGGGCAATAGTTATAACTATAAAACAAAAAAACTAAATTTAAAAGAAATTAGCTCAATGGTAGAGCAACCGTTTTACACACGGAAGGTTATGAGTTCGAAACTCTTATTTCTTAAAAAAATTTTTTAACTTAACAGGTAAAGTGCATTTTTGATAAGAATGATATTCAAGAAAAAAAATACGCCATATCTTCCGGATTACTGATTTATTAGGCCGCTGGACGTTAAGCCATATCCTCCGGATTAGGATACCTTATCCCGGTAGGGTTGGGGATTTTTAAATATATTATAAAATAATAAGTGATATTTTCTAAATAAAAAATAAGAAATATATAAGTTATAGTTTAACGGTAAAACATTTTAGGTAGTTCTTATATGAAAAGAGATTATCAAAGATAGGTTCCTATGTTATCAAGTGGGCTGAAAATTTTAGAATTAATCTTTAGTTTAAGGTAAAGGGAATATTTAGGTTTAAATCCTAAGAACTTAACATGAAAAGAATAGAAATAATAATGATATATATAAGTTTTACTCTTTATCTAATAAAAGAGCTATTGTGTGGCAACCCCGGTCTGCATATCAGGAAAGTGGGTGGTGTAAACACCGGGTACGCTCGTGGCTCTTTTTTTGTTAAAAAGGGTAGCGGGGGTTTGGCAGGTATAGTTAGAACAGGATTTTCATTCGGTAGAGTACCCTTAATCGCAAATACATTAATACGAACACGCAGGTATTTATCTAACATGAGTCAAGTGAACCTTCAAGTATTGTCGTTAATATTTTCTCCTGATTTTAAACCTGTTAAATTATATGATAATGTGTTAGAATCAAAAAAAGATATAATAAAAGAATTTAAAGATAAAACCATTATCTATATGTTTTTTAATAAAATCACGGAGGAAATATACATAGGTAGCGGATTACAAGGTGGTCGACGAATAAGTAGTTATTTCAGTCCATCTGTTCTAAAAAGTACAACACGTAGTCAAATTTATAATAGTTTAATTAAGTATGGTCACAGTAATTTTAGCTTAATTATTCTAGAGGTTTGTGATTTATCACTCTTAACCTGTTTAGAGGCGAAAAAGAAAGCTTACTTAGATAGAGAGAGTTATTATATTTCGTGTGCCCTAGGTAGTTACGGAGAAAAGGTAATGAATATATTAAGTACAGCAGGATCTAGCTTAGGTTATACACATACAGCAGAAAGTAAATTAAAAATGAGTGAATTAAAAGCAGGAGAACTGAACAGTATGTTTAATAAAAAACACTTAGAGGAAACAAAAAAGGCCATTAGCTTAGCTATGAAAACACGAGGAGGTCACCAACAAACTGAGGAAACTAAAGTAAAAATTAGTGAAGCTCATAAAGGAAAAGTTCTATCTCAAGAAATAAAGGATAAAATTAGTTTAACTTCAAAAAATAGAACTGTATCTGAAGAAACTAAGGCTAAATTAAGTTTAGGAATGCTTAATAAAATTCCCGGGTTAGAAACACGAGAAAAAATGAGCAAAAGTCATAGTAAGGCTATTATGGTGACAAATATTACTAATAATCAAATGACAATGTATTCTTATATAAAGGAGGCTGCATTGGAATTAAATACAACTAGTATAAAAATTAGGAGACATATCGAAAAAAAGACAGTTATGTTTGATTTATATCTTATAACTGTTTATTCAAACAATTAATATAAATATCACGGAATCATTCCTCGCTCCTCCGGAGGCTAAGTGGGTGGGCGTGATATTTATCAGATTCCTTAACTTAACAGGTTAAAGTGCATTTTTGATAAGAATGATATCAGCGTTCAAGTCGCTGAGGAATTATGGGTGTTAAATTACAATTTAGAATTAAAGAATATTGACCGAGTGGTTTAAGGTGGCTAGCTTGAGACTAGTTATGGTTATTGCCATCATAGGTTCGAATCCTATATATTCTATATCCTTAATATTTCAAAGAAAAATATGAGCACGTATACAGCGCCTTAAAAGAATAAGGGATTTATATTTATATTTATATTTATATTTATATTTAGTAAATTTATTTACTAAATATAAAATACTAAAGACTAAATACTAAAGACTAAAGACTAAATACTAAAAACTAAATACTAAAAAAATTTTTTATACTTTTTTTTTAATTAAGATAATTATATTATATTTAAGGCTAGATAAATAAAGCTCATAATTTAGTTAAATGTACTTTTTGTATTTATGGTGCAACGAAGCACGGATTAGAGTCAGGTTGGTTTAGACACTTCATTTGGGTTGGAGAACTTCTGTGTTCGAATCACAGTAATCCGATACTAATTGTTTAATACCCTTATTAAGTAAAGGTATACTTAAAAATCATATAGAAATATAATGGATATAGATATCAATTTATATATATATTTATATATATAAGTATATAAAGAGACTACTATGCAATAGAGGGGCTATGTATTAAAGAATGGATATACTCAAAGGCCAATCCAAGGCAATTATGACAATACGATCATATGAACTCTTAGAGAAATTAGTATATAAACGAAGTAAATTGAAATATCTTATTAACTTCAGGAAAACAAATCAAACGAGATTCTATTATTAGTGTGAACGAAAATAGAGTAGCCTACATAAATAAGTAAAATGGTTTAAAAACTGTTTGAATATTATGGGGAACCTTCCTCAAAGGCTAAATATAATACATAAGCTATAGCGAAAAGTACCGTGAGGGAAGTTATTAAGTAGTAGTTTTATAAGCAGCTCAAGCAAATAAAAGCAAGAGCGTACCTTTTGCATAATGGGTCACCAAGTTAACATTAGATGCGAGCATAATCTTTTATATTCAATTTATGTTGAATAATATAAATTGAAAATAAATAAATTTGCACAGTTAAACCAGTCGTTAAAATAATGAACAGTGTCTAAAGTTAGACCCGAAGCCTAGTGATCTTACCATGGTCAGGACTATAAAGGTCCGAACGGGTTATCGTTGCAAAGATATCCGAAGAACTGTGGTAAGCAAGTGAAAGACAATTCTGACTAGGATAGCTGGTTTTCTGCGAAACCTATAATAGTAGGCAATTTAAGTAACATCTTAGTAGGTACAGAACTTAATCTCAGGCAAGGTGTATATTTTTTTTAATAAAATACATTTTATTTTGTATACATCGGGGAATCGTGAAGATTTTATCGGTGAGTATGTAGACTCGGAATGACAAAGATGAATCTTGAATTATCAGACATAGAGTGATAAGGTTGTATGTACAGCCTTTTTGTAGAAGTGAACCTTCTGCTATAAACCATCAAATTGCGGGAACACCCTAAAGCAATCTTAACCAAGCAAACATGGTAACATAGTTTGTGGCACAGGTAATGACTCGTGGTACGGTAAAATCAAGATTGATATACGAAAGTTTAGTGGGTAATCCGCAGCCAAGTGCCATAAAAATGAGAGCGTACCTTTTGCATAATGGATCAGTTAAGATTAGATTCATTACAAGCTAGGGGTAAGTTCTTTATAATGGTATGCAGTTCATCGACTAAATGTTGGTTGGCGCAAGCTTAAGATATAGTCAGGCCTCATTCGAAAGGATGCAATGGCAATAAAGTAATTTTATTTTACATATATATATAAATTTAAATAAGAAGCCGACTTTTACAAAAGACTTAATACGACAGGCGACTATCTTTCGAAGGGTAACTGACTTATAAGGGCTGACACCCTTTATAAGTAGTGTTAATAGATTAAGGTACTGTAAAAGTAGATGTTAACAGTTTGCTAAGGCGGAGCCTTAGCCGGATCTAGGAGAGATTCTAGAGATCTGAGAGATGAGCTTGAATATTCTTTTTATTCATGACCCATGTTTGGTATGAGACGAACACTAAGCTGTTAGGCTTAAATAAAAAACATTCAAAAATAAAAAGTCACAAAAAATAACCTATTTCGTGCCCACGGGGCAATAAAAAATTATTCTAGTTATAATAATATAACTATAACTATAACTCCAATCAAATGTTATGAAAATGCATTGTTAAATAAAAATATAATTCTTACTGAAAATAAGAATGAATCCGGTATTTATCGTTGAGTGAATAGATTAAATAGCAATACTTATGTAGGTAGCGGTTTAAATCTATCAAAAAGAGTAGGAGAATACTACAAAAAAAGTGAATTAAATAGGAATCCTAGACCTATACATGCTGCTTTACTAAAATATGGATATGAAAATTTCAATTTAGAAATTTTAGAGTATTGCAAAGCAGATGAGCTACTGGTAAGAGAACAGTATTATTTGGATTTATTAATACCTGAGTATAATATTTTAACACGTGCTTATTCTTTGTTAGGTTTTAAACATAGCCCAGAAAATATTGCTAAGTTTAAACTAAAAAAGATTTCACAGGAACATAAAGATATTTTATCTTTAACTCATTTAGGTAAGGTTGTTAGTCAAGAAACTAAAGATAAATTATCTCTTGCTACAACCAATTATAAAAAAAATAATCCTCTTTCATCTGAAGCTTTAGCTAATATAAAAGCTAAAACTTTGGCGCGTGAAGGAGTATCTGTCTCAATTTTAAATATTCAAACTAATGAAGTAATAAGTTTTTCAACTTTAACTGAAGCAGGACAATATTTAGATGTAAAAAGACAAGCTATACGAAACGCAATTAATAGAGGAAGTCTTGTTAAAGGACTTTATCGTGTTTCAGAAGATAAGTAGGCAGTATATACACTTAAATAGGTACAATTAAATTTATATAAAATTACTTTAGCTTCGATATTAAAGAAAAGAAGCCAGGAATATAAAGCATTAATAATGTATATTATAACCTGTTGTCTAAATGGATAGTTCATTTTTTGAATTGTTTAGGGAGAAGATCCATGTTTAATTAGTACAAAAGCATGGATTTCTGTGTATGTCAAAAGGGAAACAGCCCAGAACAAGAGTTAAGGTTCCAAAATTATTATTAAGTGAAATCAAGAAAGTTTTTATATAAGTCGACAAGAAGATAGGCTTGGAAGCAGCCATAATTTAAAGATCTCGTAATAGAGTCACTTGTTAAACCTTAAAAGCATCTAAAATTTAACGGATCTAAATAATATACCGAAACCTTGTCCATATAAAATATTAATTATTATTTAATGTTATATTATGGGGTAGTAGAACGTTGAATGAATTTTGACTTTTGTAAAAAAAAAATATATAAGGAATTCAAGTGAGAATGGTGACATGAGTAGCAAAAAAGAAGGTAAAACTTCTCGCCTAAAGCTTATGGCTTGATTAAGTAACGGCCTCTAAGTTAATAATCTTAAGGTTATTGCGATGAGAATAATGAGAATATCTCTTCTGATTTTTTAAGGAAAACATTTAAAAGTGCATAGTGTGCTGGAAAACTTAAAAAGGATTTTAGTATTTATGTTGTAAAAATTTATAAGTATATAGTGCTTATTTGAGCATATTATAGTGCTTAAATATAATAATCTTTAAGTAGATTATTATATTTAAGTAGGTATATATATATATAAATGGGATTAAAAAAAACATGTATTAATATATATTTATGTATATTAAAGATGTATTTATTATTAATAACATATGTAAATATTTGTTTTAAACACAAATATCTTAGGTTCCTTACATAGGGGATTAATATGTAAATTTTTCGTCATAAAAAAAGAATCCTATTGGATTTATTAATTCAACGCTGTGAAACACAGCGTTGAAATTTAATAAAAAAACCGTACCTAGAGTCTGAAACAAGTAAGCTAGTAGAGAATACGAAGGCGTTAATGAGATAACAATCATAAAGGAACTCGGCAAACTAACTACCGTAACTTAGGGATAAGGAGGGCTCATGAATCTCGATTAATACGAGTAAAAGTGAAGAAGCATGAAATATTGTTGTACGACTGTTTAATTAAAACAAAGCACTTTGCAAAAAGATGATAAATCTAAGTATTGAGTGTGATCTCTGCCCGATACCGGCTGGTTAACGAATTAACTAAATTATCTAAGGTTTGGTTTTAGAGGAACCCCCGGTTAATGGCGGCCTTAGCGTGAGGGTCCTAAGGTAGCGAAATGCCTTGGCCGTTAAATGCGGTCTTGCATGAATGATGTAACGATACAACAGCTGTCT
>Ga0247762_1000351_pt1 | contig 14598 bp, 11 predicted proteins | sample UWRJL081202R4_FD_181016 | JGI IMG/M metagenome (GOLD analysis project Ga0247762, IMG submission 181016) | Plant litter microbial communities from Arlington Agricultural Research Station in Wisconsin, United States - UWRJ-L081-202R-4 | ecosystem: Environmental > Terrestrial > Plant litter >...
GTCTGGAAGCGATACATCTCGCCTCTGCCACCATACGGGCGGGCATGGCGGATTGTATCATTGCCGGTGGCGCCGAGTCTATGTCGCTTGTGCCGACCATGGGTTGGAAAACCGCGCTGAACTATAACATCGCGAAAGACCATCCGGACTATTACACAAGCATGGGTCTGACCGCCGAACAAGTAGCGCAGCAGTATAAAATATCGCGCGAGGACCAGGATAAGTTTGCATACGAATCGCACATGAGAGCGGTGCAGGCCCAGAAGGAGGGCAAGTTCAAAGACGAGATCCACCCGATAACGGTAAAAGAAATTTACGTAGACGATAACAGCAAAAAGAAGACGCGCGAATTCGTAGTCGATACAGACGAAGGTCCGCGTCCCGATACCAACATGGATGCGTTGGCGAAACTCAAACCGGTATTTGCATTAGGCGGTTCCGTAACGGCCGGCAACTCGTCGCCCACCAATGATGGCGCTGCCTTCGCCGTGGTTATGAGCGAGCGCATGGTAAAACAACTTAATCTTAAACCGATCGCCCGCCTGGTAAGCTACGCCGTGGCAGGAGTTGAGCCGCGCATCATGGGCATCGGTCCGGTAAAGGCAGTGCCGAAGGCGCTTGAAAAAGCCGGACTTAAGCTGAACGATATCGACCTGGTGGAATTGAACGAAGCTTTCGCCGCGCAGTCACTAGCCGTGGTACGGGAGCTGGGCATAAACCCGGAGATCCTCAATGTTAACGGTGGTGCCATTGCACTCGGTCACCCGCTGGGCAGCTCGGGCGCGCGCCTGTCGCTCACCATATTGAACGAGCTTCGTCGCCGCAAGAAAAAATACGGACTGGTAACAGCCTGCGTCGGCGGTGGCCAGGGAGTAGCAGGCATCTATGAATTATTGAACTAAAAAATTAAAAATACAAAGCGATATGAGTACCACAGCGCAAACCAAAAGTGCTATCAAGGGCGGAGAATTTTTAATCCGCGAAACCCTGGCAAGCGAGATCTTCATACCTGAAGAGTTCAACGAAGAGCAGAAAATGATCGAGCAGCAGTGCCAGGACTTTCTGGCGAAGGAAGTGTTTCCGCGTCTCGATGAGATCGACTCGATGAAAGATCCGAAGCTCATGCCGTCGCTGCTCGACAAAGCCGGCGAGCTCGGTCTGCTCGGCACATCGGTACCGACAGAGTATGGTGGTTTCGGAATGGACTTCAACACAACCATGCTGGTGGCCGAAGTAATTGGCGGCGGTCACTCCGTGGCAGTAGCACTTTCGGCACATACCGGTATCGGTACATTGCCGATCGTATATTATGGCAACGAAGAGCAGAAGAAAAAATATCTTCCCAAGCTGGCAACCGGCGAGTGGAAAGCAGCTTACTGTCTGACCGAACCCGACTCCGGCTCTGATGCCAACTCCGGCAAGACAAAAGCCGCGCTTACTCCCGACGGTAAGCACTATGTTATCAACGGACAGAAAATGTGGATAACTAACGGCGGCTTCGCCGATGTATATATCGTATTCGCGAAGATCGATGCTGACAAAAACCTCAGCGCCTTTATCGTAGAAAAAGGCTTCGGCGGAATCACGATGAATGAAGAGGAGCATAAGATGGGTATCAAAGGCTCGTCTACACGTCAGATCTTTTTCAACGACTGCAAAGTGCCTGTGGAAAACCTGCTGTCTGAACGCGAAAACGGATTCAAGATCGCGGTTAACATTCTGAATGTAGGCCGTATCAAACTGGCCGTAGCCGCCATCGGCGGAAGCAAGCGCACCATATCTATCGCTACTAACTATGCGAAAGAAAGAAAGCAGTTCGGAACATCGATCGCTAACTTCGGTGCTATAAAACATAAGATCGCCGAGATGGCTGTCAAAGTATTTGCCAGCGAGTCGGCTTGCTATCGTGCCGGTCAGAACATAGACGATGCCGCGCATGCGCTGCAGGCATCGGGTATGGACTCCGCGAAAGCAAAACTCAAATCGTTGGAAGAGTTCGCGATCGAATGTGCGATCATGAAAGTGCACGGCTCCGAAGTGCTCGACTTTGTGGTGGACGAAGGCGTGCAGATCTATGGCGGTATGGGTTTCTCGGCAGAAGGACCGATGGACCGCGCATATCGTGATGCCCGCATTAACCGTATTTTCGAAGGAACCAACGAAATCAACCGCATGCTTACCATAGACATGCTGCTGAAGCGCGCCATGAAGGGTTCGATCGATCTGATGACGCCCGCTATGAATGTGCAAAAAGAACTTATGGCTATACCTGATTTTGGCGCTGCCGAAGAAGAAGGTATATTCGTAAAAGAAAAGAAGGTAATAGCAAACCTTAAAAAAGCCGGGCTCATGGTAGCCGGCGCTGCCGTTCAGAAATTCATGATGAAACTTTCGGACGAGCAGGAGGTGCTGATGAACCTGGCCGATGTGATGATCGAAGCTTATGTAGCCGAGTCAACGCTGTTGCGCGTGGAAAAACTGATTTCCCTGCGCGGCGAAAAGGCGGCAGAGGTTGAAAAGGAAATGGCGATGATCTATCTGCACGATGCAGTAGAGAAGGGAGCATCGGCAGCCCGTCAGGCAGTGATGGCATTTGCAGAAGGCGACGAGCTGAAACTGATGCTGATGGGCCTGAAGCGGTTCACAAAGGTAGATGCTTATAACCTGAAAGAGGCACGCCGCAAGGTGGCTAACCACGTAATTGAAAAAGGACAATATCCTTTTTAAGACATACCAATACCCGTTAACCTAAGTCAAAACCCAAACGGAAAGCCGCTTCGATTCGTCGGAGTGGCTTTTTTCATGCTTATAATTTTATTGTTTCAAAACAGTAATCACTGTTCATTTCTGTAAAACCCCACTGTTCAAAAGTCGACAGAAGGGATAAACACCGGATGCAAAAACCCTTTTTTTAACGAAAAATGGGGGGTTCAATGAATTTGCACGGTCTTTGAAATGGCAGAAGAAAAACATTACTCACATGGTATCGAAAACAATACTTCTGCTGTTGGTGGCGCTCTTTATGTTCCCCGTTTGTATTGGAATTGGCGCCGCTTTTTTTGGGATTTTTGCCGGATTGGCCGGAGCTTTCTTGGGTATAATATCCGGTATACTGGGAGCGATATTCGGAATTATAGGAAGTATTTTCGGATGCCTGTTCGGCTGGCACTGGAACGTATGGACTGTGGCGGTGCTTGTATTGGTAGTGGTATTGATCTCCCGGTCGCGCAAGCTTTAAGCGGCGACCGGGTTCTCATAGCATAGACACCGATGTATTATGAGATCGGGTGACGGTTATACAACATCGGGTTTAAAAAATACCTGGAGTACACAGGACTCTTTTTTACCTCGCGTAGCTCAGGCTTTTTCTTGTTTACAAAGACTACGCGGTATTGAACCTCAAAACCCTTTTCGGTATGGATATCTTTCTTTACGAGATACCATTGTTTGTTCCAGGGGTTGAGAACTTTTACTTCAATGTGAAAGAGTCCCGTTCCGCTTCTCACGCGGACAAACTTTTCGGGATTCTTGTTGTAGAGCTTGCCGTTTATATAAACGTGCATTCGGGTTCCTTTCTCGGTCTGAACAGCGATGCCTGAATCGTATGCCCATGCCGTAATTGAAAGTAACGCTAACAAAACTGTAAACGCTGACTTCTTCATTGGCTGTGCTTTAGTGTATTAAGGCAAGCACCGTGCCACCGTTGGCAATCTTTTAAAATAAAAAAGGCTGCAAAACTGCAACCTTTTTAAGAACTGATCTTATTGTCAGCGCCTAGCTATTGCGATACTTTACGCGACAACCAATGGCTTTCGTTTTCTCGGTACGTACGGGCTTGCCTGCAAGCAAAGCATCTACGGCTTCTTCAACATATTTTTTATTTGCGGCAGAAGCATCACGTGTGTTGTCATCTATCGCGCCGATGTAGGCTACTGAGTATTTGTCGTTAGTTTTTTTCAATACAAATACTGTCGGCGTACTGGCTGCGCCAAATGCTTTGGCTACAGTTTGGTTTTCGTCTACCAGGTAAGGAAAGTCATAACCTTTGCGGCGAGCCTGTGATACCATTTCATCAAACGAATCGCCAGGCGATATTTCCGGATCGTTAGCATTGATCGCGATAACGGGAAAACCCTGCGATGCGTATTTTTTATTCAGCGCGATGATGCGATCGTTATATGCCTTGGAGTATGGGCAGGTGTTGCAATCGAAGATCACGATGATGCCTTTGGCATTCTTATAGTTTGCCAGCGATACCATCTGGCCGTCGGTGTTCTTTAAATTAAAGTCGGCCACGGTGTCGCCGATCTGATAGCCGGACGGAGCTGCGGCTATAAAAAGCACGATGCCCAGAAGCAGCATGAGTGTGTGAGGTGTTTTCATATCAGGTTTGTTTATTAGAGTTGTTTGTTCTTATTCACGCCATTATACTACCGTACGGCAGAGATCATTTGCTCAAGCTCTTTAGCATCGGCAAATTCTTTTTCAGCAAACTTGCGCGCGCCCGTCTTCGGGTTTATTACCAACGTGGCGGGTATGGCGCCGTTCCAGCTTTTATCTACTTTGTCTATCCAGGTGTTATAATCAATCTCGTCCAGCAGTAGTACTTTGGACTTAATGTTCTTGCGGCTCATAAAGGCGTTTACACGCTCCAGCTTATCGGCAAAGTCCAGGTTGATGAGCGTTACCTTTACAACAGGCTTGCCCGCGGTGCCGAGTTGCTCAAAAAGAGGAAGCTCCTTAACACAGGGTGCACACCAGGTGGCCCAGAAATTAATAACCTGGATGGTATCCGATTTGGTTTTCAGCAGCTTTTCTACCGCATTAAATTTTACTACCGAAGCCTTTTGTGCAAAGGCGGTGCCTGCCGCAAGCAAAAACAAAATCGACATTACTCTTTTCATGTTATAACTCCTGTTATTTGTTTTTTTTCTAAGAATCCGCGTTGCCCCTCGAGGTATTAATCCTGTCAATCTTTTCACCTTTAACCCTCCTGCTTTGGACTAAATTACGCGTTTTCAAGTTTACAAAAACATTAAAATTCAGGTAGTTAACGAGTCGTTAAAGAGTATCAAATTTTCAAAAAAAAGATTTCCACAAAACTGCTTAGTTATCCACATTAACCCATTATTATCTATTAATGTGCAGATGAACAAGTAGTTACAATGAAAACAATGAATCTCCGCTTTGTGGACAACTTTTAGACGTAAAAAAAGAGCGACAAAACAGGGTGTTGAAACGAGGCGCCTCTTTGATGATAAAATCCTGAAAGTGAACCGAATTAATCTTTTGCATCCCCTGAAAAGGGTAGGTAAGTTTTAGAGGTGAATTTTCAATAAAAAAGGCTGACTCGTTTTCACAAGTCAGCCCTTTAAAACCGGAAAGAACCGGCATTGGTTTAAACTGAAAAAGAAGACTTTTATAAAGTGCCTTCGGTCTATGCCTCGTTTAAGGCAAGCGACCTGACGTTTTCAACTTCTTTGTGGAGAACACGCGGAGCCAGTTTGTACGTCTCGTCAAACCAGCTTTCGTAATCCTTGTACTGAAGACAGTTTGTAAGGATTTTTCCGTCGATCAGGATTTTAATCAAAACTTCCTGGTCGAGCGTTGTCAGAATTTCTTTTTGTTGCGTTTCGGGTAACTCATTGAGCTGAATGTACTCAATGCCCTTGTAAATTTTTGAATTAACCTTCATAAGCAAGCCTCACTATTCTCTGGTTCTCAGAACTGAATATGTTTTAAACTGATTTTGTAACCTTTTGGTTTAATTCTTCTGCAAGTTAATTGTTAAAATGTCTTTAGCGTATTACAAAATTTTGAAATTTGCTTTACGATTGACAGATGGCTGGATTTTTTGATACTCCGATAGAATACCTGAAAGGCGTAGGCCCCCAGCGGGCTATATTGTTTAATAAAGAACTGGCCATTTTTACATTTGGCGATCTTATACAGCATTATCCCTTTCGCTATGAAGACCGCTTAAAATTTTATGCCATCCATGAGCTCGTTGAAGAAATGCCCAATATTCAGATCAAGGGCACAATCACGAAGAAGGAGCTCATCGGCGCCGGACCCAAACAAAGGTTAGTGGCACATTTCGCCGATGAAACAGGTACAATGGAGCTTGTATGGTTTAAAGGCATAAATTGGGTTAACGGTAAGCTGAAACCCGGTATAGAATATGTCGCATTTGGCAAGCCTAACCGCTTTGGTAGTCGCATAAGCATGGCACATCCTGAGGTTGAACCACTTACAGCCCGCAATGAGCAGGGTGGATATCTGCAGCCTGTATATCCGCTTACTGAAAAATTACGCTCGCGCCACCTCGATAATAAGACATTATTAAAACTGTTTGAAGAATTACTGGGGCTTGCCAGGGACAAAATACGGGAAACACTTCCACATAAAATCTTGAACGAACGTAAGTTTTTATCGAAACGTGAAGCCCTCGTTAACATACATTTTCCTCAGAACACCGAGCTTCTTATACAGGCGCAACAACGGCTTAAGTTTGAAGAGTTCTTCTATATACAACTGCGGTTACTGAAAATGAAGCTTGTGCGCCAACACAAGTTCAAAGGCCGCGTATTTCAAGATACAACACTGTTGACAAAGTTCTATAATGAGCATCTACCGTTTGCGCTTACGGATGCACAGAAAAAAGTGATCAAAGAAATATATGCCGACCTCAAAAGCGGGAGCCAGATGAACCGCCTGCTCCAGGGTGATGTAGGCAGCGGTAAAACAATCGTTGGCTTTATATGTATGTTGGTGGTTGTAGGGTCAAACGCGCAATGCGCACTGATGGCGCCCACCGAAATACTGGCCATACAACACTATAAGAATCTTCTTCGGCATGCAGACAAAATGAATATATCCGTTGCGCTGCTTACCGGATCCACCAAAAAATCCGAACGAAAAGTAATACACGAGCAGCTGCGTAGCGGCGAGCTCAAAATATTGATCGGTACGCACGCCCTGCTGGAAGAAGAGGTGCAGTTTCAGAATCTCGGTCTTGCAGTTGTGGACGAGCAGCATCGTTTCGGCGTTGCCCAGCGATCCAAATTATGGCAAAAGAATGCAGATCTGTTTCCGCATGTTCTGGTAATGACGGCAACGCCCATTCCGCGCACCCTGGCCATGACGCTATATGGCGATCTCGATGTATCGGTTATCGACCAGTTGCCCGCCGGCCGCAAGCCTATCAAGACCTTGCACAAATACGACTCGCACCGCCTGCAGGTAAACCAGTTTATACGCGACCAGATAGCCGTGGGCCGGCAGATATATATCGTATATCCGCTGATTGATGAATCGGAAAAGCTGGACCTCAAACATCTTATGGACGGTTATGAAAGTGCATGCCGTGCTTTTCCCGACGTGGCGATAAGTATAGTACACGGCAAAATGAAACCCGATGCCAAAGACTACGAGATGGCGCGTTTCGCAAAAGGCGAAACGAAGATCATGGTTGCTACTACGGTGATCGAGGTAGGCGTGGATGTGCCAAACGCATCGGTAATGATTATAGAAAACGCCGAGCGCTTCGGCCTGTCGCAGCTGCATCAGCTTCGTGGTCGCGTGGGGCGCGGCGCAGAACAATCGTACTGCGTGTTGATGACGGATTTTAAGATCAGCGCCGATTCGCGTGTGCGTATCGATACCATGGTAAAGACCAATAACGGGTTTGAAATATCGGAAACCGATCTCAAGCTGCGTGGCCCCGGCGACCTGATGGGTACGCAGCAGAGTGGCGCGTTAGATCTGCTGATTGGCGATCTTGGCAGGGATGGCGCAATCTTGCAGGATGCACGCGAAGTCGCTTCTGCTGTGCTACAGGACGATCCGGAACTTCAAAAACCTGAAAACCGCGAAATAAAAACGCAAATCGACGCCATGCGTAAAACCGTTGTGAACTGGAGCCGTATAAGCTAGGGCTAAATGCCTGAAAAATAGTACCTTTGAGTTTATACCCGACCGTCTGCTCCATGAAGCACGTACCCTTAATTCTCCTGCTCTTTGTTTCGTATACATTGCGGGGACAATCCGGAAATTACTTTCTCTCACATTTCTCGCCCACAAAAGACCGCTTCGACAACGTTTGTTTCGATATGGTACAGACCGGAAACGGTTTGATGTACTTCGCTACGCAGGGCGGCATTATTCAATTCGATGGTTTGGACTGGAATCTTATTCCGGGTACGGGCGCGGTGTATTCCCTGCAAGTCAATGGCGAAGACTTGTATTGGGCCGGCGCCGCCGGTTATGGAACAATAGGAGAGGACCAAAACGGCCTGCCGCAGGTCGTCACACTGTCAAAAGGCCTGAAGGACGTATTTCAGGCGATCACCGTAAAAGACAGGACGTGTTTTGTAAACGATGGCAATCTCTTTATTCTCACACAGGGACAGCAGAACGCCTTGACCATTCACCGTACCGAAGCAACAGGTTCGTTCATCAGCATATTCGAGATCTTCGGAATGTTGTTCGTAAACACGGAGCACGGTGTTTTCAAAATACAAAATGATAAGCTTGTGGCCTCCACGCTCGCGCTGCCCCCCGGAGCACAAGTACTATTCTCCAGCCATTTCGAAAACGCCTACCTGTTGGGCTTGTCTGACAACAGAATATATCTCTGCGGCGAAAACCTGAAACCCCGGCAGCTGAAACTGGAAGACGAAGCGTACGTAAACGCCAGCGTAATAGTAAGCGCACGCTGGGTAAACCAGGATATGTTTGCGCTCGGTACGCTGCGCGGAGGATTGATCTTCGTACACGCATCGACAGGAAAGACACAGGAGATCATAAACTATACAAACGGCCTGCCCGATAACGAAGTGTTCGCGCTGATGAGCGATAAGAACCAGTGTATATGGGCGGCACATGAATATGGATTTACACGGGTCGCCCCGTATCTGCCTTTCCGTTCGTTCGGACATTACCCCGGGTTGCAGGGTAATTTACTCTGCGCGCTCTCGTTTGACAACGAAGTATATGTTGGTACATCGCTCGGTTTATATAAGCTGCAAAAAGAAGAGGTATACGACGAAAAAGTATATTATGTCGAAAGTACGGTAGCGCCGAAGAAGCAAACGCCGCGCACGGTTGCACAGCCCAGGAAAACGGAAACAGCCGAGGCCCCGGGACAGGTTGAAACACCACCGCCTGCATCGCAGGCTACTCTCGACCAGGAAACGGCAACGAAGAACCAGGGCTTCTGGAGATTTTTAAAGAAGAAGAAAAACAAACAGGCCGCCCCGGCAACAACGGCACCGGTAACAGCTCCTTCATCCGATGATAAGGTCGCACAGGAAACGCCGTCTGAATCTGTAACCTCAACACCCGAAAGCGGGCTCCAAAATCAGAAGCTCAGGAAAACACAGAAGGTACTCCGCTCGTCGCAGTTTGTATATAAGAAGGTAAACGGCATCGACGCTAAGATCACACACCTGTTGAATATACAAGGCACCATTGTGGCCGCGGGTCTCGGAGGAGCATTCGAGGTGAACGGCCTTCAGGCGACCACCATCCTGTCAGAGCCCACGCGTTCTGCATTTGCTTCCGACGCGGGTACATTGTTTTTGTCTACCTACAACGATAGGGTACACGTACTCCGGTACGATGTAGACGAGTGGAAGATGGTGCACTTCCTGGATAATCTTCATGACCAGATAAACTTTATGTTTCAGGGTATCGGCGACGAGGTATGGCTGTGTGCGCTGGATAACGTGTACCGGTTGGATATGACAGGTGACAAGGCCCGCAACGTCGAGACACTGGAGGTCAGCAACCCGAACTTTGAAGACTATGTGGGCATCGCGTCGAACAAGGAGGTGATGCTGGCCAACACACATGGCTTCCTTCGTTATAATCGTGAGAAGAAAAGTTTCCAGCCGATCGATTCGCTTACGCGAAAGGAAGCCATGAATTACTTTGCCGACGGCCGCCACCTGTGGTATCGTGATGCGCACAGCTGGAAATGGTTGGGACAGGTGCCGAAGCAAAGCAATCTGCATTTGTTAAACCTGTTTCAGAACCTACGCTTTATACGATCCGACCAGAACCCGGAGAACCTCTGGATCATAACCGGCAACAACGAGCTTTATAAGTTCTATGGCGAGCGCCTTATACCGTATGAACGTGGCTATCCCGTTATACTCAAGTCGGTTCGGAACGGCGATGCCAGGATAGCCGACCGGCACAAGCTGGTATTCGAACAGGATCAGAGCTCACTTATATTCGACATCGTTCAGCCCGATTACCTGGCATCAAAGGCTATAGAATACCGCTATCATGTAAAAGGCCTCGACGATACCTGGTCAGAATGGTCCAGCACGAATAACTCGGTTAATTTTCCTTACCTGCCGGCCGGCGGCTATGAGCTTGTGGTGCAGGCACGCGATATCTTCGGTAAGGTTCAGGATCTCGATGCCGTTTCGTTCGAGATATTACCACCGTTCTGGCAACGGTCGTGGTTCTACCTGCTTGAAGTAGTATTCTTCGCTTCGCTGGTGGTTGTGTCTGTTCGTCTCAGCACACGCTATCGTATTGTCAGCCGCATATTGATGTTGCTCACCATAATCATGCTCATCCAGTTGATCCAGACAACAGTCGGTGGTGCCATCGGCAGCAAGGAGAGTCCCGTGATAGACTTCTTCGTTCAGGTGTTTGTGGCCTTTCTGGTTTTGCCGGTAGAAGGGGTCTTGCGTAACTTCATGCTTCGCTCGCTGGATTCACCAAACCGGCTTCACCGTTTTATAAACCGAAGATCAAATACGGCAGAGCAGCAGCAAGAGCCATAATTTTGTTTAAATTTCAAATAGCAACCCATCAAACCTCATTATGGATCTGAGAGCGCTGCCTTTTTGTGCGGTATTGGCTGTTTTTATGCTGCTGGCATGCGACAAAAGAATAACCGATGCTTCGGCCGGTGGCAACAACGCAGATCCCGGCTTTGACCTGTCGCATTCCGACCCCGCGGCAGTAGAGCTTGCCGACAGCATAATGGTAGCAATGGGTGGCCGCGAAGCTTGGAATGAAATCCGTTTTGTACAATGGCAACCTGCTCCAGGCCGCACAATAGTCTGGGATAAACATAAAGGCCGCGTCCGTTTGGAAATACCCGCCGATGGCACGGTAGCCCTGTTTGAAACGCGAACCGGCAAAGGCCGTCTGCGCACAGCTGCCGGCGAGATCACACAGCCGGATTCTTTGAAGAAGAAAATACGATATGCCAGGAACCTCTGGCTAAACGATTCCCTTTGGCTTGTACTTCCTTTCAATCTTAAAGGCGCCGGTATAACGCTGCGCTATATGGGCGAAGGAACACTGGCCGCCGGCGGCCATAAATGCAACGTGCTCGAGCTTACCTTACGACCTCCTGCTAAAGACCAGTACCTGTTATATGTAGACCTGAAGGATAACCTCATTAAGCAATGGGCTTACTCTAAAAACGGCGCACACCCCGATAGTCCCGATAAATATCGGGAGGGAGATTTCGCAAGACCATGGGATAACTATAAGCGTTATGGCGCCATACTTCTATCCGCAGACCGTACCGATCACACCGGGCCGCGAAACGTAAGCCTTCCGGCACAGGTAGCGGAAAAAACTTTCACCGAATTTTAAGAAATACACCACCACCACATGAAGTCCCGAAAGGCAGAATTTCTTGATGACCAGGTAGAAGAAAAACAATTCAGGGCACTGATCGAGAATGCGCATGAAGGCATTGTGCTGTACGATGACGAGGGCCGTATAAAGTATGCCAGCCAGGCAGTAAAAAAAATATGCGGTTATACACAGAAAGACGTACTTGGCAAAAAAGGCTCATCGTTTCTGCATCCGGAAGATGTAGAGAGTATGCGCGAAGATTTCTACAAGCTTACTAAGAAGGCCGGCAAAAGTATAACACTCTTTCAGCGCATCCGCCATAAGAAGGGGCATTACCTCTGGTGCGAGTCAAGACTTACGAATTTTATGCACGTACCGGAGATTCGTGGCATCGTGTCTAACTTCAGAGATATAACCGGGCAGCGACAGGCCGAAGAAAATATCCGCCAGTCCCGCGAGCTGCTGGAGATCGTTAACCGCAATGTATCCGAAGGGATTTTCATGGGCATTATCGGCAAGCAGTTCGTGTATGCCAACGATGCCTTTCTCAACTTAACGGGTTTTAAAAACTTCGCCAGCCTGAGTAAGATGAAACCTGCCGATATGTTCGCCAGCAAAGAGCAATCTGCATTTGTGCGCAAAACGCTGAAGCAGAAAGCTTCCCTGAAAAACATGGAAGTAACGTGGAAGCGAAAGAACGGGCAGACCTTCGTAGCAAGCCTGAACGTAAGCTTGCTTTCGCATGAGGGGCGTGAGGGACAATATGTGGCTACCGTGCGCGATATATCGAAGGAAAAGGCGGCTGCGCAGGAGCTTATCGACTCGCGCAATTTTCTGAACAACGTTATAGAGACCGTAGCGGCGCCCATCTTTGTTAAAGACCAACATCACCGTTGGGTGATGATGAATGAAAAATTCTCGCAGCTTATCGGTATAAGACGAGAGAAGCTGCTGGGCAAAACCGACAAAGACTTTCTTTCTGCTGTCGAAGCGCGTGTGTTCTGGACAATGGACAATGCGGTGCTCAAGTCCAGCAAACCCATCATAAACGAAGAGACCATCACTTCGGCTAACGGAGATGTGCATGATTTACTAACCATAAAGACATGCTACCGCAATGAGCAAGGCAAAAAATTTATCATTGGTTTTATAACCGACGTAACATCACTGCGCCGCGCAGAGGCCGAGCTCAAGAAGCTGCACGCCAGTCTGCGCGCCATACTGGAGAGCTCGAAGGAATCCATATTTGCCGTAGACAACAAAGGCCATTACACCGCCTTTAACAAACACCACCAGGAAACCATGAGGCAGCTGTACCGTGCAGATGTAAAGATTGGTGGCAACAAAGTACGATATCTCAAAGATCATCCCGATGCCAAATGGGTAAAGGCCGAGCTCCAACGCGCGCTCCGTGGCGAACACTTTGTTACTGAACATTACCAGGACCTGCCGGCATATAAAGGTTATATACTGATCACCTACAATCCTATACTTAACGAAGAAGGACATGTAACCGGTGCTGCCGTTTTTATACGCGACATAACCGAACGCAAACGATTTGAAGAAATCATCAAAGGAATAAACGACAACCTGCAAGCTGTTATGGAAAGCACGGCCGATCGCATACTGGCTGTGGACAGGAATTTTAGATACATCATGTTCAACCAGTCGTATGCCCGCCGGATACAACAGCAGACGGGGCGTATCGTTCAGGTCGGCGATAGCTTTCTCGATATACTGCCGCAGGAGCTCGTGCTGCAAGCCAAACAATCGGTTACCCGGGCATTGAAAGGAGAACAGTATACGGACGAGACGAAACTGGTAAACGGCTCTATCTTCGAAACATCGTACAATCCGATCCGCAACGAGATGGGGCAGGTATCGGGTGTTGCCCTGTTTGTTCGCGACGTTACGGAGAAGCGAAAGATAGACGAAACGCTCAAGAGGCTCAACGAAGAGCTTTCGCAGCAGAATGTACAGCTGGGCGCGCAGGAAGAAGAGCTCAAGGCGACATTGGAAGAACTTTCCGAACGCAACTTCGAGCTTGACCAGCTTATGTATAAAACATCGCACGACCTGCGCTCGCCGCTCGCCTCGGTGATGGGACTTATCAACCTGGCCCATCTCGACAACGACGCAAAGAACTACCCGGAATATTTTAATAAAATAGAAGGACGCGTAAAGAAGCTCGACGAATTTATCAGCTCTATGCTGAACTATGCACGCGTAAACCGTGTGGAGTTACAGTGCGAAGAGATCAGCCTCGGACACATTGTGAGTAACTGCATACGCGAGCTGGAGTACCTCGACAATTTTAGCCGCATCCGGACGGATATCGAAATAAAAAATCATACGGTGCCGTTCAGGAGCGATAAGCTTCGTGTGGATATAGTCTTCAGCAATATCATATCCAACGCCTATAAATATTATAATCCGGAAGCCGACAGCTACCTTAAAATCCGGATCGATCTGCAACCCGAAAAAGCCAGTATTACGATCGAAGACAACGGCATCGGTATCCGGCCCGAACATCAGAACAAGATCTTCAACATGTTTTATCGCGCCACTGACCGATCGCAAGGTTCGGGTCTCGGTATGTATATTGTAAAACAGGCCGTAGAAAAATTACGGGGAAACATAAAAGTATCCAGCGAATTCGGCAAAGGCACCAGCATTTCCATAATCCTTCCTAATAATCCCTAATGACAACGATCGACATCAACACCGTACCCGGTCCGTTCAGAACCTATGTAGACTATGTTAAACACCAGGATGTGCTCGATGCCCTCCGGCAGTCGGGCAAACAAATGGCCGAGCTGATCCGCAGTATTCCGGAAGAAAAAGGCGAGCATCGGTATGCACCGGGTAAGTGGACTATAAAAGAAGTACTATGCCACATGATGGACGTGGAACGTGTTTTTATGTATCGGGCGCTGCGCTTTTCGCGTAACGACAGGACGACGCTCTCGTCTTTTGACGAGAACA
>Ga0247762_1000352_pt1 | contig 14565 bp, 13 predicted proteins | sample UWRJL081202R4_FD_181016 | JGI IMG/M metagenome (GOLD analysis project Ga0247762, IMG submission 181016) | Plant litter microbial communities from Arlington Agricultural Research Station in Wisconsin, United States - UWRJ-L081-202R-4 | ecosystem: Environmental > Terrestrial > Plant litter >...
TCCGCGACCAGATAACCGAACAGTTCGGTCTTAACATTGTAGACCTCAGGTCCGATGTTCCCAAATACATGCAGCGTGATGCCGACGGCCGCCTGCTCTTCACATCAGACCCTGACTACTGCTGCTACCTCAACAAGACGCAACCGATGGACTCGATCCTGATGGCGCATGATGTATGGATAAACGGCGTGCGTGCAGACCAAAGCTCCGTGCGTGCGGCTATGAAAGTAGAGCAGCCGGCCAAACACGGTGCCATCCGCTTTCACCCCATGCTAGACTGGAACGGCAAAATGATCTGGCAATACCAGAAGGAGCACAATCTGCCGAAGCATCCTTTGGAAGAGAAAGGCTATGTCAGCATCGGCTGCGAACCCTGTACCCGAAGGCTCGATCCCGAAATGCAGGAACGCGAAGCCCGGTGGTTCGGCCTCAACAAAGTTGAATGCGGACTCCATACAGACCTCATCAGTAAATAGTATAAGCCAACTGATCCTATAGCACAGACCTGTTTCTTTACCCCCAAGCCACATATTTAAAATTCACACTCCTGCATCATACCCACACGCTATCCTGTTCATCAAAGATAATCTTGCATAATCCTAGTTAAATGAATGTTTTCATAACAGGCGGTGCCGGCTACATCGGCACGGAGCTGGCAGGTCTGCTGCTGGCAAACCCACAGGTAGAAAAGGTAGTGGTATACGATAACCTGAGCCGTCTTAACTATAACCTTTTTCTGGGGCAGCGTCTTCCCGGCAGCGAGCGCCTGTCGTTTATAAAAGGAGAGTTGCTGGACTCACGCGCGCTGCGTAAAGCACTGAAAGGCATGGATATAGTATATCACCTGGCCGCCAAAGCCACCACGCCCTTTGCCAATACAGATGCTCACGTCTACGAGCAGGTGAACCACTGGGGCACTGCCGAGCTGGTATATGCCCTGGAGGAGAGCGATGTAAAACGACTGATCTATACAAGCAGCACAGGTGTTTACGGTGCCGCCAATGAACCGGCAACAGAAGCCACTGCCGCAGATCCTCAGACACTCTATGCGATATCCAAGTTGAGGGGTGAAGAGCATGTACGGCGCCTCGGTTCGCGCCTGGATACGTACATCATGCGGTGCGGCAATACGTATGGTTATAGCCGTAGCATGCGGTTCGATGCGGTGATCAACAAGTTTGCCTTCGAGACCAACTTCAATAAACGTATCTCCATCCAGGGCGATGGCAAGCAGTGGCGCTCATTCATCCACATAGATGCCCTTACGCAAGGGCTGGCCAATCTGCTGAATGCCACGCTGCCGGCCGGCACCTACAATCTTACCCAGCAGAATCTCCGCGTGATCGAGATCCTGGATGCCCTGAAGGAGCTTGTACCCGACCTGGAGTTCCTTTTTATCAACCAGCACCTTCGTTTGCAGGAGCTGCGCGTGCAGGCAAATGAGGCCGTCAACAAGGCACTTGGCATACCGGCAGCGGCACCGCTTAAGGACGACTTAGCGGCCTTCTTACAGAAATTCAGTTTTTAAATAATTGAGACTATCGACAAAAAATATGTCGGGGCAGGTCTGAAAAACTTGCCTGTCCCGTCATTTTCTCAGATTTTGCCTGATAATATTCCTGGATGCAGAACATTACTCTTATTATAATCCTCCTTGCTGTAGTAACGGCCCTCGCCGAAGTTACAGACAAGATCAAGGTGCCGTATCCGATCCTGCTGGTGCTGGCGGGTATTGGCATCGGTGTCTTTCCCGCGCTGCCTAATATTACGCTTGATCCGGAAACTGTATTCCTGATCTTCCTTCCGCCTATTCTGTATATGGCGGCCTGGACTACCTCGTGGCCCGACTTTAAAGCCGCTAAGCGGCCCATAACGCTGCTGGCTATAGGCTGTGTGATCTTTACTACCTGCGCGGTTGCCTGGGTAGCTCACTTCGCCATTCCGGGGTTGGGCTGGCCTGAAGCATTTGTTCTTGGTGCTATTATATCTCCGCCCGACGCTGTGGCGGCCACTTCGGCGACCAAAGGACTCGGTATTCCACGCCGGGTTATCACTATTCTTGAAGGCGAGAGTCTCGTAAACGATGCTACCGGCCTTATAGCCTATCGCTATGCTGTGGCTGCCGTGGTTACCGGCACGTTCTCTGTGCTGGAGGCAGGTGTACAATTCTTTATCGTAGCGGGCGCCGGTATCGCTATCGGCCTGGCTACTGGTTTGATCTTCAAATGGATACACAAGATTACCCCGGATAATCCAACTACAGACACCACACTTACCTTTCTCGCTCCCTTTGTAGCGTACCTTTCCGCGGAAGCCATGCACCTGTCTGGCGTACTGGCCGTTGTAGTGGCGGGACTGTATTCGAACTGGAACTCGAGCGAGATCTTTTCACAGCGTTCGCGTATGCAGGCTACCAGCTCGTGGGCTACGGCGATCTTTATTCTGAACGGGATAATCTTTATACTCATCGGACTGCAGCTGCCGGAGATCATGAAGAACATCCTGGCAGAACACCCGCTGTCCACACTGGTTAAGTATGGCTCTATAGTGAGCCTTGCGGTTATCATCGGGCGTATCATCTGGGTTTACCCAAGTACGTACCTGCCGCGCTGGCTGAGTAAAAAAGTGCGTGATCGTGAATCCTATCCACCGATGAACCTTACCACAGTAGTCGCCTGGTCCGGTATGCGGGGTGTGGTATCGCTGGCGGCGGCGTTAGCACTGCCGCTTACTATAGAAGGCGATCTGCCGTTTCCCAACCGTAACCTCATCATATTCCTCACCTTCTGTGTGATCTTTGCCACCCTGGTAGTCCAGGGACTAAGCCTGAGACCGATCATCCGCTGGCTGGGAATCAAAAACGACGGCCATGAAGCCGAAGAAGAAGAGTCAACGCGTCTATACATCGCCTCATCCGTCATCGAGTTTATCGAAGAAAACTACTCGCTGTCATTAAGCGATGAAGTACTCGCCCAGATCAAAACAAAATACGAGATCCGCATTCAACGTCTCCGCAAAGACCTCACCCGTCACAACAAATTCGACGTAGAACAGATCAACGAATTCCACCGCATTCAGCAGGAGCTCCTCAACCGCGAACGCCTCCTCGTAATCCGCCTCCGCAAAGAAGCCAAGATCAGTGATGAGGTTTTAAGACGTATGGAATACGAACTCGACCTCGAAGAAACCCGCCTCATCCTCGAACGTGGAATGGCCCTGACCTAAATTGCATTCATCCTGTCCATCCTTACATCCATTAATCCTGTTCAGACAAAAGGCCGCCCCGGTTTCCCGAAGCGGCCTTTGTTATAGTAATGCAGTTTAATCCTTAAGCACAGTACTCGTCAAATACCTCAAGAAGGTGCTCACCGATCATCTGGGCATTGCGGCCTTCGATGTGGTGGCGTTCTACGAAGTGTACGAGCTCGCCGTCCTTGAACAAAGCAATAGCAGGAGAAGATGGAGGATAAGGAAGCGTAAATTCACGGGCTTTCGCCACCGCGTCTTTATCGACACCTGCAAATACTGTTGTGAGGTTCTCGGGACGTTTCGATGCGTTTTGCAACGCCCACTTGACACCCGGACGAGCCGCGCCTGCAGCACATCCGCAAACTGAATTGATTACAAGGAGTGTAGTTCCTTTTTCGTGTGTCGTAAGAAAGTTAGATACTTCTTCCGATGTCTTTAACTCTGTAAACCCCGCGCTGGTCAGATCGGTGCGCATTGGGGCTACTAATTGCTCGGGATACATAGTCTGTTTATGATTTTAAAATCAGTTTAGTTGGTTGTATTATTATAACAAATTATAAAAATCCAAGTTCCAGTTTTGCCGCTTCACTCATCATGTCCTGCGAATAAGGCGGATCAAAGGTAAGCTCCACTTTAACATCATTTACGCCTTCGATAGCCTTTAATTTCTGCTCTACCTCTACCGGGATCACTTCCGCAGAAGGGCAGGAGGGTGAAGTTAAGGTCATCTGTACGTAAATATTATTGATCGGGTAGACATTCACCTCGTAAATGAGGCCCAGCTCATAAACATCAACGGGTATTTCAGGATCGTAGACCGTTTTTATAGCCTCGATTACTTTATCCCGCAAATCGGTTATCGATACTTCACTCATGACTTTACTTCCTGTTTTGTTTTATAGGCGAGTGCGTACAATTTCATCTGTTTGATCATAGCAGCGAATCCATTGGAACGCTGTGTGCCAATGAAACGTTCCATTTTGATCTTTTGCATAAAATAGAGATCGGCGCCCAATATAGCGTCCGGCGACTGGCCGTTGAATATACGCACCAGTAAGCTTGCCAGCCCTTTGGTAATGGCTGTATTGCTGTCGGCTTCAAAATAAAGCTTGTCGTTTTCAGAATTGGCGGTAAGCCACACAGTCGACTGACAGCCTTTTACAATGTTTTCTTCGGATTTAGACGACTCGGGCATTACGGGTAGCTTTTGGCCAAGCTCCATAATGTAAAAAATGGTCATCTCCATGTCCCCGTCAAGAAGGGAAAACTCACCCGTAATTTCGTCCTGAACTTCGTCGATCGTCATAGATCTTATTTCATAAAGCTGATCAGGCGTTCCATTCCTTCTGCAAGCTGATCTACTTCTGCTTTTGTATTATAAACGGCAAATGATGCCCGTACAGTTCCTTCAATGCAATATTGGTCCATAAGCGGCTGCGTGCAGTGGTGCCCCGTACGTACCGCAATTCCGCGTGCATCGAGCATCTGCCCGATGTCGAAATGGTGAATGCCGTCTACTACGAAAGACAGTACGCCCACTTTCTCCGGCGCCGTGCCGATCAGACGTATTCCCTTGATCTTAGAGAGCTTCTCGGTGCCGTATACCAGCAGCGAATGCTCATGCGCCGCTATGGTTTCCTTGCCGATCGACTGGATAAAATCCATCGCATATTTAAAGGCGACCACATCGGCAATGTTAGGCGTTCCAGCTTCGAATTTATAGGGCAGATCGTTGTAGGTTGTCTTTTCGAACGTAACCGACTTGATCATCTCGCCACCGCCCTGATAAGGAGGCATCTTTTCAAGCAATTCCTGTTTGCCGTACAAAATACCGGTGCCGGTAGGTCCGTACATCTTGTGCGCCGAAATACAATAGAAATCGCAATCCAGATCCTGTACATCGATATTCAGGTGAGACGCCGCCTGCGCGCCGTCTATTACGGTAACCGCGCCAAAACTGTGGGCCGCGGTAATGATCTCGCGTATCGGGTTTATAGTGCCCAGGCTGTTCGAAGCATGGTTCACCGAAACGATCTTTGTTTTGTCCGTCAGCAGCGCCCGGTATGCATCGATATCCAGTACGCCTTCGTCCGATACCGGTATAACTTTCAACACAGCCTTTTTCTCCTCGCACACGATTTGCCAGGGCACAATGTTGGAGTGGTGCTCAACCGCGGAAATGATCACCTCGTCGCCAGCCTTCAGAAAGGCGCGGCCATACGACGAAGCGATAAGGTTAAGACCACCGGTTACACCGCTGGTAAAGATGATCTCCTGCTCGGAGCGGGCATTGATAAAGCGTTGTGCCGTATGGCGGGTAGCTTCATAAGCCTTGGTAGCCTTTTCAGCCAGGGTGTGTATGCCGCGGTGAATGTTGGCATTATACCCTTTGTAATAATCCAGCAACGCATTGATCACTACCCATGGCTTTTGCGACGTGGCGGCATTGTCCAGGTAAACCAGTTGCCTGCCGTTCACCTGCTGATCGAGCACGGGGAACTCCTTGCGGATCTGCTCCACATCGAAACCGGTAGCTATAGGAGAGGGGTGTGTCATAAAAGTCTGTTAGAAGTTTTTATGCAGACGATCGCTTACGCGTCCGTCGAGAAACTCACGGATCACCGGGTGCTTCACCGCGTCCAGCAGCTCGCCGGCAAAGGCGTAAAGCATCATGGCGCGTGCTGTGTCTTTCGGTATACCGCGTGTTTGTAAATAGAACAGCGCTTCCTCGTCAAGCTGACCGGTAGTACAGCCGTGCGAGCACTTCACATCGTCAGCCCAGATCTCGAGCTGAGGCTTGGTGTTGATGGTGGCGTTGTCGGTCAGTAATATATTCCGGTTTGCCTGGAAGGCGTTGGTCTTCTGGGCTTGCGGGCGTACATAGATCTTGCCGTTGAATACTCCCTTTGCCTTGCCGTCCAGCACGCCTTTGTAGATCTCGTTACTGAACGAGTTGGGCTTCCGGTGATCGGCTACGGTATGGTTATCGGCCAGCGTATCGTTCTGCAGGAGGTAAAGGCCGTACATATGCGACTCGATACCTTCGCCATCGAGCGACAGGTGAAGATTGTTCCGTACGAACTTACCTTCCAGCGTATAAGTATACGTGTTTACGCGACTGGAATTGCTCTGATAAATATGTGTATTTCCCGCGTGGTAGCGATTGCCATGGTCGTCCTGTATCATGTACAGATTGAGACTGGCGTTCTCGGCTACTACAGCTTCGGTAACGTGGTTAGAGAAGCCGTTACCGGTGCCGGCTGTATCAAGTTTTTCGATTACCGTCACGGCGCCGCTGCGGCCCACCACAAACAGATTACGGTTTGTGCTGACAGCCTGAGCGGTTTGAGTATCGTGTATGTGGTAGATCACCACGGGTAATTCAACCACCTTGTTGGCAGGCACTTCTATGAATACGCCGTCTTTCCAGGCAGCAGTATTCCATGCGGCAAACGCGTCAGTATTGTAATCGACGTGTTTGGCGAAGTGTTCTGTAACAATTGCACTTTTGCGGGTGAACGCTTCCGCCAGGGGCATAATGGCCAGCTCGCTTTCGGGCGATACGATCCGGGATTGCTCGGCTGAATAAACACCGTTTACAAACACGAGTACGTTTGCTTCCAGGCCGGGAATAGCAAAGGCAGTAGCATCGGCTGTGCCTGGTGTGGCAGGTGTTGTAAAGTTGAAGTTACGCTCCAGTACGCGGGTTATGGGCGTGTACCTGTACTCCTCGTTTTTTGAGGCAGGCAGGCCCAGCGTACGGAGTGCCTCCAGCGCTTGTTTCCGTATGGCTGCCGCTTGCGGCAGGTTCGGAAGCTCGTTCTCTACGCGGAGGGCAATATCGGTAGTAATTGTTTTGTCGGTTGCGGTTGTGCTCATTCGGAACGGTTAGGCGGTCGCTACTTCATCCTTTATCCAGTCATAGCCTTTGGCTTCCAGCTCGAGCGCCAGCTCTTTTGTGCCTGATTTTACGATGCGGCCCTTGTAGAGCACGTGCACGTAGTCGGGTACGATATAGTCGAGCAAACGCTGATAGTGAGTTACCACGATCACAGCATTTGATTTGTTGCGCAGCTTGTTCACCCCGTTCGATACGATCTTGAGGGCGTCGATGTCGAGACCGGAATCAGTTTCGTCAAGTATCGCCAGCTTAGGTTCGAGCATGGCCATCTGGAAGATCTCGTTACGTTTCTTCTCACCACCGGAGAAGCCTTCGTTCAGCGCGCGGTTCAGCAGCGACTGGTCGATCTCCACAAGCTTCATCTTTTCTTTCATCAGGCCGAGGAACGATACAGCATCCAGGGCCGGCTGGCCGCGGTATGCACGCATCTGGTTCACAGCAGTCTTCATAAAGTTGATGGTGCTCACGCCCGGTATTTCTACAGGGTATTGGAACGCCAGGAATATACCTTCACGTGCGCGGTCTTCTGGAGACATTTCAAGGATATCTTTTCCAAGGAAATCAACTTCACCACCAGTCACCTCATATTCTTCACGGCCTGCCAGTACAGAAGCCAGCGTGCTTTTGCCTGAGCCGTTAGGGCCCATGATGGCGTGCACTTCACCTGGCTTTACTTCGAGATTTATTCCTTTCAGGATCTCTTTCTCTCCGATCCTGGCCTGCAAATTCTTAATCGTCAGCATTTCGTATTCTAAGTGTGTATATAATCGTTTGGTCCCGGTTATTAGCCTACGCTTCCTTCGAGCGTCAGGGCAAGCAGCTTCTGTGCTTCTACGGCGAACTCCATGGGGAGCTGGTTCAGAACTTCCTTCGCATAGCCGTTTACAATAAGCGCTACTGCCGACTCTTCGTCAATACCACGCTGCAAACAGTAGAAGATCTGGTCTTCACCTATTTTCGAAGTTGTCGCTTCGTGCTCGATCTTGGCCGTATTGTTTTCTACGTCTATATAAGGGAAGGTATGCGCACCACATTGGTCGCCCATTAACAGGGAGTCGCACTGGGAGAAGTTACGCGCGCCTTCCGCACGTTTCATGATGTGCACCTGGCCGCGGTAGCTGTTTTGCGAGTGACCGGCAGAGATACCCTTCGACACGATACGAGACTTCGTATTGCGTCCGATGTGGATCATCTTGGTACCGGTATCGGCCTGCTGGTAGTTGTTGGTTACGGCTACGGAGTAGAACTCGCCAACCGAGTTATCGCCTTTCAGGATGCATGACGGATATTTCCAGGTAATGGCCGATCCTGTCTCCACTTGTGTCCAGGAGATCTTCGAGCCGTCGCCGGCGCAAAGTCCGCGCTTGGTTACGAAGTTGTAGATACCACCTTTACCTTCTTTATCGCCAGGGTACCAGTTCTGTACAGTCGAGTACTTCACAGTCGCATCTTTCATCGCATAGATCTCCACTACAGCGGCGTGAAGCTGGTTCTCGTCGCGCATGGGAGCAGTGCAACCTTCCAGGTAGCTTACGTAAGAGCCTTCGTCAGCAATGATGAGCGTGCGCTCGAACTGACCAGTATTGGCTGCGTTGATACGGAAGTACGTAGAAAGCTCCATAGGGCAGCGAACGCCCTTGGGGATGTAGCAGAATGAGCCGTCGGTAAATACCGCGGAGTTCAGCGCTGCAAAGTAATTATCGTTAGTGGGCACAACGGAGCCCATATACTTGCGGATCAGCTCGGGGTGCTCCAGAACAGCTTCGCTGAACGAGCAGAAAATGATACCGAGCTCGGCAAGAGTTTCTTTATAAGTAGTAGCCACCGACACGCTGTCGATCACCGCGTCTACAGCCACACCGGTAAGGCGTTTCTGCTCCGTAAGCGAAATACCCAGCTTCTCAAAGGTCTTGATCAGCTCGGGGTCCACATCTTCGAGGTTCTTTACTTTAGCCTTCTGCTTGGGAGCAGAATAGTAGATAACGTCCTGGTAATTGATAGGAGGGTAGCTTACGTTCGGCCAGGTCGGCTCCTTCATTTTAGTCCACTGCCGGTAGGCATTTAACCGCCATTCGAGCAGCCACTCGGGCTCATTCTTTTTGGCAGATATGAAACGGATGATGTCTTCGTTGAGGCCTTTCGGAGCCGAGTCGGTTTCCAGATTGGTAGTCCAGCCGTGCTCGTACTCTTTCGAGGTGAATTCTTCCAGTACCTGATTATCTTTGCTCATGTTAGTCTATTTAGACTAGTTTTAATTAACCCACAAAATTACTAACAAAAAAGAGATTTTTAGGTTCTCCCTCCCCGGTATTTGCGGATAGAAGTTTCCAATAGCCCCATAGACCGCATCTATACTCATCCCACCGCCCATCACCAGGCTGTCCTCACACACCATCCCGGCCATCCCCCAATCCTGTCATCTACGTCAAATTCAAACTCCTGTCCAAACTCTCCTCCAGCGAGATCATCGTCTCCGTCCGCTCTATTCCCTCCACCTGCTGGATCTTGTCATGAAGCACGATCTTCAGGTGATTTGTGTCTTTACAGTGAATGCGAACGAACATGCTATAGTTCCCAGTAGTGTAGTGTATGCTCGTTATCTCAGGAATAGCCTTCAGCTTGGCCATAACCTGATCGTACAACGCACTTTTCTGAAGAAATATTCCAATAAACGCAGTTATATCATAGCCAAGCTTGGCATAATTGACTTTAAGAGTCGTCTTCTCAACAATGCCGGCCTCCTCCATTTTGTTCATGCGAACGTGTACGGTGCCTCCCGAAACAAAAGCCTTTTTAGCCACCTCTGTATACGGTTTTTTGGCATCCTGCATTAAAATCTCCAGGATCTTCAGGTCGACATTATCAACTTTATAATTTTCAGCCATAACGAAATTAGGGTTTTAACTATAATTCAAAATTATGGAAAATAATTAAAAATCGTACAATAATCATAGCTATTTATTGCTTTCACTACCAATAAAGTGATTACTTTGTTACATAATTTACAACGAAGCGCAGAAAAACAAAGCAAAAGAATAGCGAAGCGCAGTAAGAAAAAATGAAAAGACGTTCTTAAAAATAACACAGTGTAAACGCGGAGCAGAGACAAAAAAGGTATTTCCCTCGCTCTCACACTCCGCACTCACACTGATTCCTTGTAGGGTGTTGAAATTGGCAGACAAGCCCTCCGATCTCGGGGGTGGAGATTACAGGATAAATTTCGAGCAATCGAAACTAACTGCTCCGTGGAGGTTCGACTCCTTCCTCTACAGCATAAAACAGCGCGAGTGAGAAGTGCAAGCGCGAAAAGACAAGAGAACAATGAACGGACGTTCTCAAAATAACACAGTGTAAACGCGGAGCGGAGGTATTATCGCTCTCACACTCCGCACTCACACTGATTCAATGTAGGGTGTTGAAATTGGCAGACAAGCCCTCCGGTCTCGGGGGTGGAGATTACAGGACAAAGTTCAGCCTTTGGCAACCTAACTGCTCCATGGAGGTTCGAGTCCTTCCCCTACAGCAAAAAAACAGCGCGAATGCGGAGCGCGAGAGCGTAAAACCATTCGGCTGAAAAGAAAAAAGCTCAGTTTAGGTTAATGAGTTATTCAGAGCTGCCCATCCCGCCCCGAGCACTCGGGGAAGGGATGGGTTTTTTATGTATTGTCAATACAATTGCCTGATTCCGCCATCGTATGCGCTTCCATTTCGCGCTTTATTGCTCCTTTCGTCACCTCCCTATTGATTTGCTGGCCAACAATCGTTTGCTTTGGAAAACCTAATTTTCAATTTTATTACTGCTATGAAAGATTTCCCTTGGTTCAAGTCGTATCCAGCCGGTGTAAAGCACGAGATTCCTTTGTACGAGCACAATTCCATCGTGGAGATCTTCGACGAGAGCTGCGTGAAATACCGCGATCGTGTGGCCTTCGTCAACATGGGCAAAGAAATGACCTACGGCGAGGCGGACCAGCTTTCACGCGATTTCGCAGCATACTTACAGAGCATCGGTCTTAAAAAAGGCGATCGCATCGCTATCCAGATGCCAAACCTGTTACAGTTTCCTGTCGTTTTCTTTGGAGCGTTGCGGGCCGGCCTTATCGTAGTCAATACCAATCCACTGTATACACCCCGCGAGATGGAGCACCAGTTCAAAGACTCGGGTGCCACAGCGATCGTTATCGTAGCCAACTTTGCAAGCCACCTGGAGAAAATACTTCAGAATACGGCGATCAGGCACGTGATCGTGACCGAGCTGGGCGACATGCTCGGCGGCATCAAAGGTGCGTTGGTTAACTTCGTGGTGAAATATGTCAAGAAGATGGTGCCTTCTTACACACTGCCAAACGTAATACCATTCAAGAAGGCGTTGCGTGCCGGTGCAGGGCTGAAGTTCACCAAACCTGAAGTCGGCCTTAAAGATCTTGCCATACTTCAATATACCGGGGGCACTACAGGCATTGCCAAAGGCGCGCAGCTCTCTCACGGTAATATAGTAGCTCACAACTCGATGATTACGCAATGGTTCAAGCCATGCATCGAGCAGGGTGGCGAACAGATAATAATCACCGCGATACCCATGTATCACATCTTTGCGCTCACGGTAAACGGTCTGCTCATGATCAGCTCCGGCGTCAAGAACGTACTCATTACAAACCCCCGTGATATGAAGGGCTTTGTAAAAGAGCTGAAAGGATACAAATTCACCATCATAACAGGCGTAAACACATTGTTCAACGGCCTGCTCAATACGCCCGGCTTCAAAGAGCTTGACTTCTCCGCGCTTAAGGTGTCCGTAGCAGGGGCTATGGCCGTACAGGACGTAGTAGCCAAACGTTGGCTTGAAGTAACCGGCACAGGCCTTATAGAAGGTTATGGCCTCAGCGAAACATCGCCCGTACTGGCGTGTAACCCCCTGGATGGAAAACACCGCCTGGGCACCATTGGCATACCCGTTCCCAGCACCGAGCTGGCAGTATTCGACGACAACGGTAAACAACTTTCTGACGGCGAAACCGGGGAGCTCTGCGCACGCGGCCCTCAGGTAATGCAGGGCTACTGGAACCAAAGCAACGACGGCGTATTCTTCGACGGCGGCTGGTTCCGCACCGGCGACATCGGCAAGATGGAACCCGACGGCTTCTTCAAGATCGTAGACCGTAAGAAGGATATGATCAAGGTATCCGGCTTTAATGTGTTCCCGAACGAAATTGAAAACGTGGTGGCGCACCATCCTAAAGTTCTGGAGGTTGCAGCGATCGGCGTTCCGGATGAAAAGTCAGGAGAAGTGATCAAGGTTTTCATCGTAAAGAAAGACCCAAGCCTCACGGAAGACGAGCTGAAGAAGTTCTTCCACGAGAACCTCACCAATTATAAGGTGCCCAAGCGTATCGAGTTCCGCACCGACCTTCCGAAGACGAACGTCGGTAAGATCCTCCGTCGCGCGCTCAAGGAAGAGGAAGCGAAGAAGCATCCCGCGGCGGCCACTCACTAAACATCATAAACCATCATAAACAGAAAGTCCCTGGAAAAACCTTTCCAGGGACTTTCTGTTTTATAGTAAGATCTCGTACGGCGGGGCTCACCAAAATACTCCTCATCCTCCCAAATAACATACATCGCAACAGACCTCCGTACACCCGCAGTCATTGTCCTGTCAAGTCCCCGTCAGATTCCCTTCAACTCCCCGTATACTTGCCTTCTAATCCACTTCTACATCACTTCTGACTCGCTTCTACCTCACTTCAACCTTGTATATTCTCCACACTCCCTCCACACTTCGTCCACTTTGCCTCCAGTCATCTTCCATTAGATCTCCCCATTTAAGCAGGAACAGGCACCTGAAATCATAACGAAGGCATGGTGCAAACCACCAGGAATAACAAAAAACAACCCTATGGACGGGTATAAAATATCCTGAAATATATCCGTAAAATTCGTAAATTGCCTTAAATATTACATCCTATGATAGGCTTTTTTGAACACCAGTACCTCTCGTATAAAAAGAATCACATCAAGAACCTGCTTGCCCTGGCAAAGGTAGATGGACATATGCACGAGAAGGAAGAAGCGTTGTTGTACAGGATCGGCCGTGGTTATGGTCTGAAAGACCGGCAGGTACAGGTACTCGTCGAGAGTGATGAGAAGTACGAGATCAATGTACCCGATAACCACAACGACCGGATGAACCTGCTTTACGATCTTATCCTGATGGTGTATGCGGATGATGTGGTGGATATTCACGAGATCGGATTTTGCGAAGATGCAGTCACACAATTTGGCATGAAACGGGACATGGTAGCCTGGTTGCTCGAAGTGTTCGAGAAGGGTACACCACCGCCACCGGATGATTGGGAGGAGATCAAGAAGGAAGCGAAGGCACGCTTTATGGTAACAGAATCTGTTTGACAGAAATTGCTTAGGCACCGTTCGATAGGGTGCTTTATACAGAATATATAGACCAGCCCTTTCGTAGAACCTCCATAATTGTCAGGAGGCTTTACGGAAGGGCTGTCTTATTTGCAACTGTTATGAGCTATATCAGAACAGGATCGAGATACCCCAGAACTTGTCCAGCACGATGAGGACGGAAAGAACTCCCAGTAATGTGGGGCAGATGTAGGCAATGGTGAAATTTATGTATCGTTGGGTGAGAGAGCCGATAAAGCTTTGGTTTCCGGTGGAGAGTTCGGCGTTCATATTTTTGATTCCCCATTGATAGGTTATGAAGATGCACATAAGGCAGCCACCGACGGTTAGCGTTATGTCGGTCATGTCGGCAATGAAGGTAAGGAAGTCACGACCCTTGTAGAAGGGGAGATGGGAAAGTGCGGCGGATGCACCCTGGCTGAGTATGGAGGGTATACCGAAGAGGAATATAATCGAGCATAGGATCCAGACCACCCGCTTGCGTGGCAGCTTTTTCTGGTCGACGAGGTAAGCTACCGGTACTTCAAGCAGTGATATACACGAGGGCAGCGCGGCAAAACACAGCAGGAGGAAGAATGCGCCTCCGACAACGCGGCCAATGATGGGTCCCATGCCGTGAAAGATCTGGGGGAGCACGATGAATACTAACGCGGGGCCTTCGGCAGGCGATTGCCCGGCGGAGAATACCAGCGGGAAGATCATAAGCCCTGCGAGAAATGCGACGATGGTATCGGTCCACGTAACGACGGAGGATGCGCGGACTATATTTTCAGTTTTCTTAACATAAGAACCATAGGTAATGAGGCCGCCGATACCCAGCGACAGGGTGAAGAAGGCGAGACGCAGCGCGTCGAAGATGGTTTGCGGCGTGATCTTCTGGAAATCAGGGACGAGATAGAATCGTATGCCGTCCATGGCGTGGGGAAGAGTAAGAGAGTAGATGATGAGGCCTACGAGAATGAGGAACAGTGCAGGCATCATGAAAC
>Ga0247762_1000353_pt1 | contig 14544 bp, 12 predicted proteins | sample UWRJL081202R4_FD_181016 | JGI IMG/M metagenome (GOLD analysis project Ga0247762, IMG submission 181016) | Plant litter microbial communities from Arlington Agricultural Research Station in Wisconsin, United States - UWRJ-L081-202R-4 | ecosystem: Environmental > Terrestrial > Plant litter >...
AAATTCGGATTTTGCCATCCCATCGGAATGTCGGCTTCGTATAGGCCTTGCGGTGTCTTCACGCGCATCTCCATACGACCCTCTACCTTGAAGCCAAGGGAATTGTACAGGCTTATAGCTTTTGTATTGCTCTCCCGCGTAAATAGCTCCACTTTGCCGATATCGGGGTGGTTGCGGCCAATCTCCTCAAGGAAAATAGTAAAGATGGTACGGCCTATTTTTTTTCCCTGGTGCTCAGGATGAACTACCAGCGTAAGCTCTGAAAGCACGTGATTGAATACTTTCAAACCGGTCTTGTAAGCATGGATCCCGGCAATAAGCTCATCGGGATTCTCCGGATGCTCGCCAACAATAATAAGCCCTGTTTCGAGGCTGCGCTCGATAAAATGGCCTACATACTCTTCGGTAATTTCCTGTCCCTGGCGGGCAATGCTTCCGCCCGCGTCAGCCACGGCTTTGTATAATTTTACAATACGGGGTAAATCTTCCGGAGAGGCGATACGGTAAATCATAGTGACACTGAATATTGAATCCGGCCGCTAGTTACAAAAACTACCGTATAAATGCAGTAGCCCTTTTTATGCGGCGCGTACAATACGCTGCTTGCTCTTACGGATACGTTTATCCATACGCTCTTCTTCGATGAGTTTCATCAGGTTTATTTGTGCCACCTGAAACTGGGTCAAATAAAGGTTAACTGAAGGCGAAAGGTTGATTTTGTTTTCCATACGCACTGTTCTTGTTTTATAAATGCATGACAATTCTGTAGTCGCTTTCCCCTATTCCTTATTGTGGTATTTTTTAAAATACGGGCCAATAGCTCGATAAGGATCCAGGTTCAAGGCGAAAACGGATTAAAAACGCTATCCCGGACACTATCAGGCCAAATTCGGGCCAAAAATCTGTAACGGCCTTCTGGAGAGAGGATTAAAGGCACTACGGGACCAAGGGTTTTGATCTTTTCCTATACGAATAACGGGTGCTAAAGGTTCCCGACCGACGGGCCTGTTTAGAGGGTGAAGGGGATGCAACGGTTTTCGTCGCAACTTTTTACAAAAAAAAACCATCCTGGCTGGGATGGTTTTTCTGGAATTTTCAAAATGGTTGTCTGACTACAGGTTAGGCTGGGGCGTAGTCCGCAGATACGGTTTCACGCGTGTATGGCCTTTGGGGAACTTGGCGGCAATGTCCTCGTCCTTAACGGCAGCCGTGATAATTACGTCATCACCATGCTTCCAGTTAGCAGGAGTTGCCACGCTGTAACCGGCTGTCAGCTGGAGGCTGTCTACTACACGGAGAATCTCATCGAAGTTACGGCCTGTAGACGCAGGGTAAGTCAGCGTAAGCTTGATCTTCTTATCCGGCCCGATAACAAATACCGAGCGAACGGTGAATTTGTCTGTAACATTGGGGTGAACCATGCCGTACAGATTGGCAACCTTGAATTCAGGGTCGGCAATAAGCGGGTAGTTCACGGTTGTTTTCTGCGTTTCATTTATATCGCCAATCCAGCGTTGATGTGATTCCAGCGGGTCGGCGCTGATGGCAATAACTTTAACGTTGCGTTTCTTGAATTCGGGGTTGAGCTTGGCTACTTCGCCAAGTTCAGTGGTACACACCGGTGTAAAATCTGCAGGGTGAGAAAACAAAATTCCCCAGCTATCGCCGAGCCATTCGTGAAACTTGATGGTACCTTCTGTAGTTTCTGCCGTAAAATCGGGAGCAACATCGCCTAATCGAAGTGACATATTCAAAATCGGTTTTAGTGAAACAATGATTTATGGTTGTTTGTGTTGGAACTCAAAGTTACAATTACTCTATTGACTTAGTAGAGTTACAGATAATTAAATTATCAAACTGACGATAATATAGTTCAGCTTAACGTTTTTTTCGGGCCTTCAGTTTAATTTCTTTCTTGGCCAGGGTGTCGAGTGTCTCATTCCTCAGCATGTCCACGGTAGCGTTCCGTACCTGTAAAAAGGCATCATGAACACTACAGGTCTCTTCATCCTCGCATTCAGCGCAGGATTCGTAGAACTTCTGGGCGGCACAAGGCACTAGCGCCAGCGCACCGTCAAAGAGGCGCACCACGTCAGCCAGGTTTACGTCTGCGGTGTCTACGCGCAAAAAGTAACCGCCGCCTTTACCCTGTTTACTTCCCAGAATAGCAGCCCGCTTCAGATCGAGCAGAATGGCTTCCAGGAACTTCTTAGGGATATTACACGCTTCGGAAATGTCCTTGATCAGAAATTTTCCTTCGGGGTCTTTGGCCATGTGGACCAAAGCATGAATAGCATACTTACACTTTTTTGAAAGCATATAATCGCACCAAGTTAGCGATTTACTAATAACAATTTACGAATTGATGCCGTTCGGTTTTGTAGTTTATGAGGTTACATTAAATTTGGATAACCGGCGAAGGATCCACCAGCCTGAAAAGCCGGCCCTGCCGAGGTAGCTCAGGGGTAGAGCAGCTGATTCGTAATCAGCAGGTCGTGGGTTCAATTCCCATTCTCGGCTCTTGATTATGAGGATGTTAGACAATCGGGAGGTTGTCTTTTTTGTTTTTCAATATCCTTTATCGGTTTCTTAGCGTGATTATGTAGCAGTTTCCTCCTTGTAAATTAATGAACTCACTTATCGCCGCCGGTCTCATTCTGTCTGTCTTCCTGCTGGCCATTGTTGTCGGAAAAAAACAGAAAGTCTTTGCCGACCGGTTTTTGATAGCCTACCTGTTCTTTGCTGCCCTGCGCCAGGGATACGCATTGATAGAGGCGGCTGGCTTTTTAGAGCACAGTTATTTTATGTTGTTAGGCAGAGGCTTTTTCCTGGTGTTGGCTCCGCTGTTCTTTTTTTATGTGCAGGCATTAACGCGACAACGTATGTCGTTGGCTGCTCAGATAGTTGTATTCGGTCTGCCGGTAGTGGGTTACGTTGTTCATTACTTCTATTACTTCTTTTTTGTTTTTGATCACGCTCAACTGACCATATACAGCGGGTTGCTATACATAAACGGACAATTATCCATTTCGTGGGCGGTGTTTGTGCTGTTGTTCCTGGTTATCGATCCGGTATATCTTATCTGGTTTTACCGTCTGCTCAAAAGCTATCGGGGCACGTTACTGAGATCAGTATCCAATACGGATCGTATCAATCTCCGGTGGTTATCGGTATTGTTTTATTTGTGGTTCGGGTCGGTGTTAATCATTACACCGCTGGGCATGTTGGCCGTTACTACGCCGGCTGTTCCTTTGCCCGCCGTACGGGTATTTTATGAGCTGTTCAATGTGGCGTTCCTTTTCATCTTTGGGTATTTTGGATTCCGGCAGACTACGGTATTCGTAAATGCGATCCTGGTCGAAGAGCAGCCTGATGGTTACAGCCGCTCGGGCTTGTCGGCATCTGATGCGAAGCGATATCATGAGAGCCTGCTGACGTTAATGGATGAAAGGAAGCCGTACTTGCAGGGTGAGCTGTCGGCTGGTGAGCTAGCTCAGTTACTGGGCATTTCAACCAACCATCTTTCGCAAGTTCTCACGCAGGAGCAACACCAGAATTTCTTTGACTTCGTGAACGGTTATCGTGTAAGAGCGGTCATTGAAAAAATGAAAGATCCTGCCAGTAAGAACATGACGCTGCTGGCTCTCGCGCTCGATTCGGGCTTTAACTCCAAAACGTCGTTCAATACCATTTTCAAAAAGGTGACTGGTCAAACGCCTTCGCAATACAACAAAGCGCTTTCACAAAGCCTGGAAAAACACTCCGAATAAGTTCAATCCGCTACGTTCGAACGATTTTAATCCTGTGAGACGTGATTTTGCAGTGTTAAAAATATCCGGATGAAAAGAATCAGTGCCCTTATTCTCCTAGTACTCGCTGGCTGTAGTAGCAGTGTTCCCGAAAATTCAAACCACGTAAATAGCATCTTGTTTACCGGAGACGGCGAGCGCCAGCCGTTGCTGGTAGGTCTTGGCGGCAGTGAGGGTGGCAATGCCTGGGCTGGAGATCGCTGGAAGCCCACACGGGATTCGCTGGTTAATCGAGGTTATGCATTCCTTGCTGTCGGGTATTTTGGAATGAAGGGAACAGCCGGGCAGCTTGACCGTGTAGCGATCGAAGCCGTTCATGACGCGATCCTTGAAGCGCAGAAGGATCCAAAAGTGGATGCCGGGAGGGTTGCGATAATTGGTGGTTCAAAAGGGGCGGAGCTGGCGCTGCTGTTGGCCAGCTATTATCCTGACATCAAATGTGTGGTGGCGCTGGTTCCGGGCAACTGCGCATTTCCAGCGCTCACGCTAGCTGCAACAACATCGTCGTGGACACTTCAGGGTGAAGAAGTGCCTTTTGTGCCGATGCCGTGGGCTGCTGTACCATCGGCTTTGAAACATGATCTGCGCCAGGCTTTCACGATCATGTTGCAGGACACTGCGGCTGTTGAAAAGGCGTTGATCCCAGTAGAGAAAATTAACGGGCCTGTATTGTTACTATCGGCTACCCGTGATGAGATGTGGCCATCGACTGAAATGAGCAACGCCATGATGCAAAGGTTAACCCTGAAACATTTCAGTTACCCTTATGTGCATAAGGTCATTGAAGGTGGTCATACCGATGTGCTTGATCACTTCGATCTTGTGATAGATTTTTTGCAGGTTCACTTTCCGGTGTAAGGGGTCTTTGTTTATCGAATGTCCCGGATATACTCCATCATTCGATCCACTTACCAAAAACCTTCCTCATCGCGGCATCCGCGGCATCCACTTTGTCCCATTGGTCATTGTCCAGATTGACGACTTCGTAACCGTGATCGCCTTTACGGGTGCCGAAGATCTTTTCCATGTCCTGATTCATACCGAGGCCTGCCATGCGGTGAAACCATTGGTAGGCTGTGCGACGCAGGCCGGGTTTATCTACGAGGTGGCTATCCCAAAGGCCTCGGGGCAAGGCTGCTTTAGCCAGGTCGGAGCCGAGGGCTTCGCGGTTCTTTACTTTTTTGAGGAGGTCTGCATGTGAGGTGAAGTAGGCTTCGTTCAACAGGCCGTTTACCGCGGCCCAGGCGATAAAGATATTGGTACTGGCGTTGAGAGATTCGCTGAGCCCGGCTGCTGATGTGATAGTGACTTTGATACTCAGCCCATCGTCATATTCGACTTTAACAACAACATCGGCGCTGCTGTCGACAACGCGGTGCCAGTACGCAACTGTAGGGTCGTTGTCGCTCATAAATTCGGGGCGTCGTCCATCCGGGGCGCCGAGAGCTTGCGTGATTGCTGCTTCATCTGCCCCTTTCTTTAAATCGAGGCCGAAGATGGGCTCGCCAATCTTATCTCTTACCCATGCATGTGACAGGTAGGGGATGAACGAGCGTGCGCTTTTCTTTATCGGCTCATACTTTTCATTTCTTATGTCATGCGAAAAGACGAGCTCAATACCTGCTTTCGGAGCCGTCACATTTACGCTTCCGGATGTGTAGGCAGGTACTTTTTTGCCAAGTGTTTTTGTGATCCATTCGATGAGCGCCGGGTCGTCTGCGCGTCTGCCCATCATATCTGCCAGCTCGCGCATTTTCGGGCCGAGTTGTTGATAATCGGCAGTCGGTTTTCGTTCGGCTTGTGCAACAATTGCAGCTTTGGAATTGGTATCACCTTCAAGCCAGGCGCCGAAATCAAATTCAGCAGCGCGCGGTACTTTCAGACCCCGGCTTTTTATCCAGGTTGCCAGCGCAGCGTGTCCGTCGCATTCTTCATCGTCAAGGTCTGCAACGCCGGTTTCACCTTTGGCCCATAGCTTTAAAAATTCCTCCAGGCTATTGGCCAGTGTGGGATGTTCGCCTTCCGAACCCAGCATGACCACGGCATGAGGGGCTCCTTTTACACCAGTGTCCAGCAGGGCCAGCAACGAGCCATCTGCAAGTCCAAGGAAAGCAAAGCCGCTTGTGTTTAGCCGATCTGCGGCTTCGGGATTCCATTCTTTGGGAACGGGCTCCGGGCCGAAAGTATCGAACCAGCCCAGCGATCCGTGGGGTTGTGATCCTACAAATTTGCAAAGATCTTCAAACAACGGTGTCGGTGTGTGTCCTGTGGGTAATTCCTGCCGGATCGAGTATGTTGACATGTAGATATGGTGTTTCGCAGCTTGAAATATCATGACAAATCGCTGCACTTACAAAATGAAACGGCTAGAACATCGTACCGTGGTAGAAATCGAATCCCTTTGTCGTTGTCGTAAAACGCGGTACGCATGCCACTCAGATATCAAAATCCTTAAAAATCATGGTGTTGTCTTTTTCTGATGGCTGGCGAGCAAGGAAAGTCATGTTAAATGCGACAGTTTTTTAAAAAACATTTGTTTAATCTCCAAACCTTCTTACTTTTGTCGCCCTTAACACACGCTTTACACGCCGGCAAGCCCGGTTACTCACACGAAATACAAATGCCCAGGTGGTGAAATTGGTAGACACGCTACTTTGAGGGGGTAGTGCCTTAACCGGTGTGCTGGTTCGAGTCCAGTCCTGGGCACCAAAAAAATCAGAGCGATGAAGTCGCTCTGCAGATGATGAGGGTGATCCTGATTCATTGAACATACTGAATCCAGCCGAGGTGGTGAAATTGGTAGACACGCACGTTTCAGGGGCGTGTGTCGCAAGACATGAGGGTTCGAGTCCCTCCCTCGGCACAAAAATAAAGGGCTAATGTGTTTCTCATTAGCCCTTTATTTTTTCCTCGCTCTCGCACTGTTCCTCACGCTGCCCCGCTATTACTATCACTCCCGTTATCCACGACCCATCTTCATCCCCTCAACTCCAAAAGACCTGCTCCCGAACCAGATGCCTATACACGCATGTGATCTGGCTGCCAGTTCCGGATTCCGCGTTTGATCTGATCCGGAGAAAGATTTTCGCGAACAGCCCTTTCTACAAGTCCTGGAAGCTCTTCATCTGAAGCAAAACGCAGGGCCGCCAGCTGATTGAACGAAAGCCGCGACTCGATAGCCTCCAGTCGCTGTTGCGTAAGCACGTAATAACGAAACCGTAGTTCAAGCCGCACGATCCGGTTCTGAGTTGTAAGCGCATAATGCTGTCGCAGCATAAACGAAAGCGCGGTCGTCAGGATCACTTGTATTAAGATGATGGTCCAGATTGTATGATGCTCCGTATCAGTAAAAAGAAACCATGTAATTACGCCCATCATCACCAAAAGCACGGGGTAAAATACAAAGTGGTGCGGAGTATAATATCGTACGTGATCACTATAAGATTGACGCTGTTCCATAAGGTAATAATTGAACTAAACTCCGGTGCCAGCCGCTACAGATCGCTTGTAAGCCGCGTACCCAGGTGCTGTTGTAAAATGGGCAAAAACTCTTCCAGCTGATTGTTTTTTTGAAGCTCGCGTAGCGAAAGCTTGTCGCGTTTGCCCTGCCCGTCTGTAAAACGGATTACAATACTATTACGCGTAGCGCCATAGATGCAATATCCACCCACTAGTAACGGTATAACGGGTATAATCATCTGTTCCAACGAAATTGTGCGCGACTCCGAGATCTCAAAAAAGAATACGTACAGCCTGTAAAGATAGTATAGCCCGAAAGCCACGGCGGCAATACCCAGACTCAGGACAATCATCCAGTTGTTCATATCTTTTCCACGCTCGATCCTGACTGAATGGATTTCGGTATAAGGAACAGTTTTATAATTAAAGCGGCTTCTCAGATAATGTATGCCGGTATCGGATATTCCGAATTCCGATGTTTCAAAATGGTAGCTGGACATAAAACGGGGTTCTCTCACTAAATATACAGAATATCAGCGAAGGATGGAAAAACCTTGTCAGCATACGTCCATAGGATCCCGATGACGCAGCAAACCAGCGATACCACAACTATTTAAAGTACATCGAATCTATCTGTTACAGCACAGCTATTCTATATAGCTGTGCCCGGAGAATCTGCCAGCCTATTTCTTCTTAAGTTTGATAATCTCCTTCTGAAGCTCGAGAATAGTATGCGCGAGCTGATCAGCTGAAGAACCTGAAGCAAAATTGGGGTCGGGAAACTGATTTGAGAAGAATGCTTTGGCAGCCCAGATCTCCAGGATATCTTCCGTGCTTATCGTGTAAGGCTGATATTGACGATTGTCTGAAACCAGCAGTAACTTACCTTCTTCATCAGCAAAATTGAAAACGCGTTTAAAGACAATTCCGTCCTGTTGTGTTACCAGTATATAAAGCTTACCGTTTTTTATGGATACGACATCGTCTACATGCTCGCCGAATATGATACTTCCGGGTAATATGGGCAGCATGGAATCACCCTGGATCTCAAAGGCACGGAAGGTTTTGTTTCGAGGCAGTACCGGGAGGCTGATCTTGGGCAGGTCTTTTACAAATTCGGGATCCTGGTAGCCGGCCAGATAACCAGCCGATGCTTTCTGGGAGACCAGCTCCACGTTTTCGCGATTGTTGGCGTCAACTGTTATAGCAAGTACCTCCTTGCTGGCTGTAGAAGGTTTCAGCCTCCAGTTTTTCTCGGGCACCTTGGTTATGTCCTGGTTTACCAGCACATCGAGGCTCACCTTAAAGATTTTGGTAATGTCCAGCAGAGATGCCAGAGGAGGCGTTGAACGCTCTTCCTCATAAGCGCCAATAGCGGCCTGTTTCAGCCCAAGCTTTTCGGCTAATTGTTTTTGTGTCAGCCCCTGCTTGGTGCGTAGAAACTTCAGATTCTTATTGACAAGTGCCATGTCCAGTATTGTTTAGCGATACAATTTAAACCTTACCAAAATGTGATTCCCCGCAGAGTACAGCCTCTGCGGGGTATACACAAAAATAACAGCTAACCTAACATTTTTATAACCTTGCTCTCCCGGAATACGCTGATCAATCACATTCTTAGATCGCAAGGGGCGTTGCTATGGCATCAACAACAGTACAAACCTAAAATAGTTAGTTTGAAAAAGCAAATCATTAACTAAAATTTTTAGTTAACTAATATTTTTAGTTATTTGGCACCCATGGAACGGAGTATACTTCATCTTGACCTGGATGCCTTTTTTGTTGCTGTCGAGCGGCTGCGCGACTCAAGGCTCAATGGCAAGCCCCTTATAATAGGAGGAAGCAGTCGCCGTGGCGTTGTAGCCGCGTGCAGCTATGAAACGCGCCGTTTCGGAGTTCATTCGGCTATGCCCATGTACCTGGCGCTCCAGCTTTGCCCCGATGCCATTGTGATCTCCGGCGACATGGAAGCGTATAGCCATCAATCTCATATCGTAACCGAGATCATTGCTGAAAATGCCCCTGCCTTTGAAAAGTCTTCCATCGATGAGTTCTATATAGATGCCAGCGGCCTCGACCGTTTCTTTGGAGCATTTAAGTGGGCCTCGGAGCTGCAAGACCGCATCATGAAAAATACCGGTTTGCCGATATCGATGGCCATGTCTGTAAACAAACTCGTATCTAAAGTAGCTACCGGAGAATATAAGCCCAATGCCCGCAAGCAGATCGCCGTCGGGGCGGAACAGGACTTTTTATCACCACTGGCCGTCGAAAAGATCCCAATGATCGGGAAACAAACGTCTTCCTATTTGTACGACATGGGCGTTCGTACTGTAGGTACGCTGCGTGAAATGCCGGTGAAGTTCCTTATCAGCGCTTTTGGCAAGAACGGTATGTCGTTATGGAATCGCGCCCGTGGTATCGACAATTCTCCCGTCGAGCCCTATAGCGAACAAAAGTCGATCTCTACAGAATGTACATTCGAAGAAGATACGATCGACGTAAAACGAATGAAGTCCATACTCGTGGCCATGGTCGAGAAGGTGGCCTTTCAGCTGCGCGATCAGCATAAGCTTGCCTCGTGTGTAACCGTTAAAATACGCTACTCCGATTTCAATACCGAAACACGACAGGCACAGATTCCTTATGCATCATCCGATCAGACTATTCTCCAAACGGTAATGGCATTGTTCGATAAGCTTTACAATAAACGTATGCTTATCCGGCTGGTAGGCGTCCGGTTAAGCGGGCTCGTTCACGGTAGTCAACAGATCAGTCTCTTCGACGACACGGCAGAAAGCGTTGGTCTGCACGAAGCACTGGACTTTATCAAGCACCGCTACGGGACGGATAAAGTAATCCGGGCAACCACCCTCGATGTAGGCCGCCGTGTTCGCATGGACCTGAACCTTTTCAAAGGATAACCTATAACGGCAAACAAACAGTAAAATAAAAACGACTGACGATATGAGAAAAGCAACTTTAAAACTCAGCAACCCCGTACAGGAACTTCTGTTTATGATCGCGCCGCCCCGGCACATTACCAGCGACGTATCCGTTTTAAAAGACGATGTTCAATACCTTATCGGCCACACGTTTGAAGACCGTTATTCAAAAGGGCACATCTCGTTATTCAAGTACAGCGACGAGCACATGGACGATATGATCGGCTTTGTACAGGAAAAGGCTGCCAGCTTCAAGCCGTTCAATATCTTTATAAAAAATCTCAACGTCTTCGTCAATGGTAACTACCGCACCATTTACCTCGACGTAGTGAACAAATACCCCATACGCGATATCTTCGAGAAGCTTATCAAGGAAGATTCAGGATACACTCCTCACATGACGCTTGCCCGTAAGCTCGATGCCGAGGACTTTTTAAAAGTATGGCCTTACCTCAAGGACTTCTCCTACAGCCAGCATTTTCTCTGTGACCGCATCACCGTGCTGGCACGCGCAGAGGGCAAGTGGGTGTATTACACAGACATCCCCTTCGGAACGTAATCCAACCCTCACGCTCACCGTCAGCTTTGCCCTTTATTCTGTTTTATTATGTATCTCAATTGCCACACGGCGTTTAGCTTCAAATACGGAACCCTGTCCGTACAAAGACTTTTTGATGAAGCCAAACGCTGCGGCGTGCACAAGCTGGCGCTTACGGAGATAAACAATACTACATCATACATCGAAATGCTCCGGATTTGTGCCGAGCAAGCACCGCTGCAAAACGGATTGACGCGTTATGACCAGCAGCCTTATGCATTGGATATTGCCGTGGGCGTGGAGTTCAGAAATGGTCATGAATTGTGTTTTATTGCCCTGGCTCAAAACAATACCGGCTTCGAACGGATAAATCAGTTTTTGTCTGAGCACAATGTTGCTTCGAGCTCCTTTCCAAAAACAGCGCCGCAAATGGACGATGTCTTCGTCATCTATCCTTTCGGTAGTATCAGCCCGGAACAACTTCGTCAGCATGAATACATTGGCGTAGGAAGGCATCAGCTTAATCGTTTCGCCATGTCCTCTGAGCATACAACATACGCGCATAAGTTTGTGCTGCTGCAGCCGGTAACATTTGCAGTGAAGAAGGACTTCAATGCACATCGTCTGCTCCGGGCTATCGCGAACAATACTTTGTTAAGCAAGCTCCCGGAATTCCAACAAGCCCGCCCTGACGAGATCATGATGCCCGAAGCCGTACTGGAGGAAGAGCTTACACATTTTCCGGAGTTGATCAGCAACACGCGCTACGTGCTCGACCACTGCTCGCTCGCTCCCGGCCTGGGCGAAGACAAAAATAAAAAGTGTGTCACCGGAAGCGAGCAAACCGATTGGGAAATGCTTGTGGCTAAAACCTGGGAAGGCTTTAAAGACCGCTATCGTGAAAACCCCAACGACCCCATACTGCTGGAACGTGTAAACAAAGAATTGCGCATGATACGCGAGAAGAACTTCTGCGCGTACTATCTTATAAGCTATGACCTCATACAATTTGCCCGCAGGAATAACTTCGACTTCGTAGGGCGGGGGAGCGGCGCCAACAGCATAGTAGCCTATTGCCTGGGAATAACGAACGTCGATCCGATAGATCTGAACTTATACTTCGAGCGCTTTTTAAACCCCGAGCGATCGTCACCCCCGGATTTCGACATCGACTTCTCATGGGACAACCGCGATGCGATATACGACTATATCTTCGGGCGCTATGGCCGCGACTATGTGTGCCTGTTGGGTACACACGTAACCTATCAGAAACGCTCCATACTGCGCGAGCTCGGCAAAGTGTTCGGCTTACCCAAGAGCGAACTGGATGCGCTGGTAGACGAACCCTGGAAGTATGCCGATAGTGGCGACTTTACACGTACCATCGTGAATTATGCCGAGTATATGCAGGACTGGCCCTCGAACCTATCCATACATGCCGGCGGTGTTCTCATTACTGAAAAGCCCATCTATGCCACAACAGCCATCGACCTTCCACCCAAAGGCTATCCGGTGTCGCATTGCGAAATGCATAATGCTGAAGACATCGGATTATTTAAATTCGACATTCTCAGCCAGCGTGGACTGGGCCATTTAAAAGAGACCGTCAGACAGGTGAAGCGAAACCAAGGCTTATCCGTCGACATACACCGCTTTGAAGACTTCAAGAAAGACGAAAAGATCAAAGACCTTCTGCGTAATAGCAGAACGATGGGCTGTTTCTATGTGGAGTCGCCGGGCATGCGTATGTTGCTGGGCAAGCTCCGTTGCGACGACTACCTCACGTTAGTGGCCGCCAGCTCGATAATCCGTCCCGGTGTAGCCAGCTCGGGAATGATGCGAACCTATATCGAACGTTTCCATGCCGTGCGGAATGGTCAGTCATACGCCTCGATACATCCCAGGATGGACGAACTGATGGCGGAAACGTATGGTGTAATGGTGTACCAGGAAGATGTTATAAAAGTCGCGCATTACTTCGCCGGTCTCTCGCTGGAACAGGCCGATGTGTTACGCCGTGGGATGTCGGGTAAATACCGGTCGCGCGAAGAGTTCAAGCGCGTGGAGGATACGTTCTTTAACAACTGTCGTGAGCGCGGGTATGCGCAGGAGGTAATAGACCGTGTGTGGTACGAAATCGAAAGCTTCTCCGGTTACTCGTTTGCCAAAGGACACTCTGCAAGTTATGCTGTGGAGAGTTATCAAAGCATGTATCTTAAGGCTCACTATCCGCTTGAGTTTATGGTGGGTGTGATCAATAACTTCGGCGGGTTTTATAAAACAGAGTATTACTTCCACGAAGCGCGAATGAACGGCGCGGCCATCGAAGCCCCCTGTATAAACCGAAGTGAGCATCTCACTACCATCTACGGTACGCATATCTACATCGGATTTGGACATTTGAAAAGCCTGGAGACCAGGCTGGCGCAAACCATAGTGGCCGAACGTGAGCGCTACGGCCCATACCTCGGACTGGAGGATTTCATACAACGCATAAGCCCCGGGTTGGAACAGATACGTATTCTTATCCGCATCGGCGCATTCAGATTTACCGGTAAGAACAAACAACGACTGTTGTGGGAATCGATGCTTCTGATAAACCAGGCCCGTCTCGTGCAGCCTGCCACCGCCAGCCTTTTTAATACCGAGCCGGAGGAATATCCTTTACCCGTATTGCAGCGTCATACCATCGAAGATGCGTATGACGAGATCGAGCTGCTCGGATTTCCATTATGTAATCCCTTCGATCTTATTCATATGCCCGATGGTGCAAACGACATGGCTGACGTGCTTCATAAAACCGTAGGGCAGACTGTTTATATAGTAGGCTACCTGGTCACCATAAAAGAAACCCGCACGAAAGATCGTAAGCTGATGAACTTCGGCACGTTTTACGATTCACAGGGATCCTTCTTTGATACTGTTCACTTTCCTGAGGTAGCCAAACGTTATCCATTCCGGGGGCGGGGTTTTTATGCTATCAAAGGAAGAGTTACAGAAGATTTCGGTGTAGCTACCATAGAGGTAACGTGGATGGACAAGGTGCCGATGATAAACAAACGAGCGGAAGACTTTATGCGTGAAGATGTGCTGACGAGATAGGCCGCGAGGCGGCCTCAACTCATCGCTACATAACCAATAAAAGTATACCCGCCACGAGCATTGTATTTTAAGTGTCACGCGGATTTTCCGGAGCGCATACATAGCGTCCTTGAGTTATAAAAAAAGTTCAAATGTAAGCTTCAGCATCAGAATTTAGCTCGTTCTCTATATTAACTAAACTTTAACTTTTTATGTATAAAAAATAATCACCTATATATGGGGCGGCTTTAAAAACAACTCCAGGCTGATGAGGCAAACATTGTGCGTAACGACAACCTCTATGAATACCGATCACCGCAGAACACCGTATCCTGTACCGTCCACGGAATTAAAGGCCAATCTCAACCTTGTTCCGAACGACGGATATTAATATATAACTATCTTGGTCCCGGAAATACCTCTCGTTTCCGGGCCTCTAACATAAACACCCATGAAAGTACAGCTAACCTTCCTCTGCGTAGTCGTCCTGGCGATTGTAAACGCAAATGCGCAATCCGATCAGATTCCCATGAACCACATCCAGGTGATCGGTTCGCACAACAGCTATAAGAAAGCAATAGAGCCAGCGTTGTGGAAAGTACTGCTCCAGCGTGACTCCGTAAGAATGAAGGGAATCGACTATAGCCACATCAGCATAGTCGACCAGCTCAACCTCGGCCTCCTGAACCTGGAGATCGACGTATATGCCGAT
>Ga0247762_1000354_pt1 | contig 14492 bp, 28 predicted proteins | sample UWRJL081202R4_FD_181016 | JGI IMG/M metagenome (GOLD analysis project Ga0247762, IMG submission 181016) | Plant litter microbial communities from Arlington Agricultural Research Station in Wisconsin, United States - UWRJ-L081-202R-4 | ecosystem: Environmental > Terrestrial > Plant litter >...
CGTTGGCGCCGGCGGTGCGGCGCACGCCAATGCGGTTGCGGCGGGTGCGGCCGGCTTCATGACCGGGGCCGACAAGACCAAGCTCGACGGCCTTGGCGGCTCCTCCGGCAGCACGGCGCTGACGACGGGCACGATCGGCGCCGTCAGCTCGGTGACGGTGACTGGCATTCCAGCTGGAACCAAGGTGATCCAGATCGGCATCCACGGGATGCAGCTGAACAACAGCTCCGCGTGGCTGCAGTTCCAGTTCGGCCCATCGACAGGCGTCGAGATAACCGGCTATGGCGGCGGCTGTGCCAACTTCACCGTCGGCAATCCTTGCGTTGGTAGCCAGAATTCATATTCGACTGCCTTCGGATTTGGGCCGTGCACCTTTGGCGGCGCCAACATGGATGGCCGGATCACGATGATAAACACGACAGGCAATACGTGGCTTATGGAAGGCAGCCTGCATGGTTCGTCGTTCACAATGCACTCCCGCTTCCGCAAGACATTTGCCGGCGTGATCGACCGCTGCACGATTTCCGCTTCGGCGAGCACGATACAAGCCAGCCCGCATGTCACGCTGGTCTGCCAGCCATGACGCTGCCCGAAGCAGGCAAGGTGATAGACGCCATGCAGGGCAACCCCGCACTGCTGGCGGTCATCGTGCTGCAGCTGGCGACACTGGCGGTGATCTACTTCGTGGCGACCGCCAACGCCGATCGCGCCGCGACACGCGAGATGGCGCTGATCGAGGCGTGCGGGGTCAAGCCATGAGCAGGCGGTGGGATGCCGACATCTGGGGTGCGCTGACGTTCTCGTTCGTCATCACCATCCTGATCATCGTGCTGTTCCTGACCGGCTGCGTGCAGCCATACCCTGCCGAGTCGAAGTCGATGGGAACGCAGCCGCTCTGCATCTTCTTCTGCCTCGTGACACAGACCACGATTGAGGACAATGTGTCCGACACATTCACGCCGACGGTCGGTACGTCGACGACAGGCGGCAGTCGCAGCCGCTCAACCAATGTCGAGAACTCACCGAACTCGGCGCTCTACTAAGGAGAGGACTGACATGGCGAAGGCTGCAAAATCCAGTGACCGCGATCGGCTCACCCGCCGTCGCAACGCGACCGACAAGAACATGCCGGGCGGCGCGGTGAAGAAGATGCTCGGTGCCATCAAGCGTGGCACCAAGTCCGCACCGTCGGCCAACCGCGGCGAGATGACATCGCCGAAGAAGCGGGCCAAGCCGCCGCGTGGCGAGATGACCGCGCCGCCGAAGCGGACGAATCCGATGGCCGGCCCTCGGCCAGCCTCGAAGCCGGTGAAGTCGGCAGCCAAGAAAACCGTGAAGGCGGCGAAGAAAGCCGTGAAGGCTGCGGCGCAGACGGTCAAGAAGGCAGTGAAGAAGACCGGGACACGCAAGCTGACGCGGCCGCTGAGCCAGCGCGCACGTGACTCGCAGCTTAACCAGGGCCGGAAGCGGAAGTGACGGCGAACCCCCGCCCCGATCCAGTTGCGGCTGGACTGTCGAGGCGGGGGCCATAGGCATTACTGCCTATTTCTTTTTAGGGCGAATGACCTCGGGCAGCCAAGTGTCGGGCAGCTCGAGCATCAACTTGTTCGCAGCCTCGGCCTTCTTCAGCGGACCGAGATCCACCTTCAACTTGGCCTGGTCGGCGATCTTCTGCAGGTGCGCCTTCGATACCCTGCCGAAAAAGTTTTCAACGTCAGGGGTCCAGTGCGCACGCGGCTCGAGGATGTTGGCCTTGTAGAGGAAGGAGGTCAGCTCGCTCGAACGGTTGATCTGGTTGAGCGACTGGCCGACGAACCACGCCAGGATCTTCAGCAGCTGCTCCACGTCGAGATTGAGCAGCGCATCGAGCTTCTGCTCCAGCGTCTTCGCCTTGCTGTAGTTGACAGCCTTCAGCAGCGCCTCGACGATCTCCTTGCCGTGCTCGGTCGGCGTCACCGGACCACGATCGTTCGACAGCTTGATGCTGACGCCGGTCGATTGCGTCATGCCCTTGGTCAGGCTGTAGTCGGCGCCGATCAGCTGGATCAACAGCAGCTTGAGCGCCAGCAGCGAGTGGTCGGCAAGCGCCGCCTTCGCCGCGTTGGTCAGGTGGCCGTTGAGATCAGCAAGCAGGGCGGCCGAGATTCCGTCACCCTCCTCCTTGGCCTTGGCGATCTTGTCCTCGACCCGTTGCTGGTCTTCGGACTTCGATGCACTGGCGCGCGGCGTCAGCCCGTAGTGGACCTCGTAGCGGTTGTCGATGACGACGCCGAGCTTGGCCTTCTGCTCCGGCGTGAAGTACTCGCGCTCCTCGTTGATCGCCTCGATGGCGCGGTCGACCTCGCGGCTCTCCTCGAAGATGGCGTCCATGTCGTAGACCTCGCCGTCCTCGTTCGCCAGTTCCTCCTCGCTCTCCTCGCTCTTGTCGATCAGCCCGTCGAGGTGTTCCTTCCTGACTTCGAGCGCAGCCAGCTCGGCCTGCTTCTCGGGCGCCAGCTCGACCACGCCCTCCGGCTCGACGAACACGTAGTCGTTGCCGATCCACTTGTCGGTGCGGGTGGTGAAGGACCAGCCATACTCGACGGCGCCGGCGAAGATCGCATTGATTTTCTTCTCGACCAGCCCGTTGAGCAGCTGCCCATCCAGCCAGTCCTCCTCGCCCGGCTCGACGAACAGGTCGTTGGCGAAGGTGCCGCCCGCCTTCTTGTATGTTTCACGTGAAACAAACTTGGCAGCGGCGCTGTCGTAGCGGATGCCGTACGTGCTGGCCATGTCGCGCACCGTCTCCCTGATGCGCCAGCCGGGCAGGCCCATCGCCGCCACGTCCTCCTGCTGCTGCAGCGTCAGCTTGGTCATCGTCGCCGCGGTGTCGGCGTCGATCACTCCCTCTCGGTACAGCTGACGAACCGAAACATGGAGGGAGCCGAGTGCCATTCGCTGTGAAACCTGGCGGACATTGATGCCGAAGGCTGCGGCAATATCTTCCAGCGCCTTCCCTTCAGCGGCGATCGCGGCAAACGCTTCGTACTGGTCGACGGGATGCAGCGGCAGTCGCTCGACATTGGCGGCCAGCGACATTGCTCGTGCTGTCGCGAGGTCAGCATCAGCTTCGAGCACTGGCACGAGCGCATCCTTGTTACCCCTATGCACCAGCTTCAATGCGGCAAGCCGGCGGTTGCCGTCGACGACGCGCCACTTCTCGCCATCCTTGATGACCGAGAGCGGAAGGATCAGGCCGAGTTGTTTGATCGAGTTGGCGAGGGTGTCGATCGATACGCCGCGGTTCACCTTGGCGCGGCTGTCTATTGATCCACCGGGGATCAGTGTGTTCAAAGCTACGAACATGCAGTCTCTCCTGCTGTTGAAAGAAAAGGGCCGGCAGTCCTGGGGAACCACCGGCCAACGAAAGATCTCGTATCGAACGGACGCGGGACCTGCCCGCTCTCATGTCTGTTTCTTTGTGTCTCCTTTCCTTGCTTCCATGCTGAGATCGGCGACACGCAGCACGCGGCTGCGGATGAAGTCGACCATCGATGCCGTGCCGATCGCCTGGCTGAGAACGTCATCCTTCTTGATGTAGCTGAAGACCAGGCTGAGGGTCAGGCCGAGCAGCGCGTCGATGAGGTGGATGGTTTCGAGGCCATCGATCTTCGCCTTCTTCTCGGCCTCCCTGAACTTGTCGTACATGCCGACCTCGATCAGCAGCGCCATGGCCTGCGCCTTGCCGTCGCCATGCGCCATCTTCGCCAGCTCCTCCGGTTGGAAGCCGGCCTTCTCGGTGAACTCACCCATCACGCTGCTTCCTCCTCTCGTTTGATGATCGGCGGCAGGATGAACTCCGCCGCCTTCGATGCCGCGCTCGCTGCCATCATCAGCGCCTTGGCCCTGTCGCCCTTCACCTGCTGCAGCCACGATCGGATGTAGGCTGCGTTGTTCTCGTTGGTCTCGGTGATGCCATGCTCGGCCGACAGGAAGGCGGCGCCGAACTCGGCGATCAGTTCCTCCTCGGCGTAGCGGTGGTGGTGGCCCTTGCCCATGCCGCGGGCCAGCCGGCTGTCGTGCCCGCTCCAGTGCACCAGCTCGTGGAACGCCGTGTCGTAGTAGGCGTCGAGGCTGGCGAAGTGGGCAGGGTGCGGCAGGCCGATCACGTCGTCGGTGACGTGGTAGGCCGGGTGATCGTCGAGCCGGAAGCGGGCACCGGTCATGTCGATCGTGGCCTGGCACAGCTCGTGCCGCTCGGCCGGCGTAGTGGGTGGGGCGGGCGGGGCCGGAGGCTCGGTCAGCTGCGCACGGTTGAAGACGAACGCACACTTGAGCAGGCGGTAGTGGTCCTCCTCCTTCTCCTTGTCGCCGCCCTTCTTCAGCGCATCCTTGGTGATGAAGATGATCGACGACTTCTGTCCCTCGGCAACCTGCTTGCCAAGCGACTGCCATTGTTTGTAAGTTGCCCACTCGCTTGTCACAAAGCGGGCCTTCTCCTTGGCTGCCCACAGCAAGAGAATGTTGACGCCCCTGTAATGCCGAGCTGTTGCGGCATTGCGGGGGCTGCCTCCTCCCACCCACTCCTTGATCCATGCGCCGTCGCCGTTCTCTATTCGCTCAAGCAGTGCCTCGAGCGTAGCTTCCACCAGCTGGTTCATCAGTCCAACCTCGCGATCTCGAAAGTCTGGTCGGCTTGGATGATGGCGAAGAAGGAGCCGGGATGGTACATGACCACCATCTCGTCACGTACCATCGTCGACATCATCGGCTTGTACGGCGGGTCGCCGGGGTAGTGCATCGTCCCGGTCATCACGTCGTAGCGGAAACCCTGCATCGGGTTCCAGCCAGAGATGTAGTTCTCGGCGATCTGCTCGCGCACCGGGCGAGGATCATCCTCGCTGAAGAATTGCGGCACGTAGCCAAGCATGTCGATCGTCGCCTTCGGATGAATCTTCATCCATCGTTGCTGTCTCATCAGTGCTTCCCCTTGTTGTTCTCCGCGGCGAGACGCTCGATCGCCTGGTCGAGCGCCACCTCGCACAGTCGTGTTGCCACATGCGGCTTGGCGCTGAACGCCTCCTGCAGCAGCAGCATGATGCCAAGGGTCAGGCTCTCGTAGATCACCATCACCTCGGCCAGTCCTTCCTTGCCCCTCGCCATGGGCCGCAGGTTCTCGGTAATGAACTTGCGCGTCAGCTCGTTGTGGTTCGTCACTGCGTCAGCCTCTTGAGTGCCATGGTGAACGCCTCGATCGAGACGCGGGTCTGCCGCAGCTGCTCGGTCTTGGCGGCGATCACCGCCTCGAGCACGCCTTTGTCGGCGTCGAGCCGTCGCAGAATTTTTTCCACGTTGGCGGTGTTGTATTGCAGCAGGTCCATGACCGGCTTGGTCAGCCTGTCGTCCTCGACACCGGGGATGGGATCAGGTTGCTGGTCAAGCATGTCAGCCACCTGCGCCTCGAGTTCCTGGTGCTTGGCCTTGAAGCCAAAGATGCTCATGTCGGATCTCCTTCTCGTCAAGGAATGGGAGACGCCGGCCCCATCCGGGCGGAGGGGGACCCCATACGGCAGGGCCGGCGCCATCAGCGTGAGACGAGCACGCCGATCAGAATGGGATCTCGTCGTCGAGGTCCGAGTTGTCCTGGTATTCCTCGGCGGGCGCTGGCTTCCGCGGCGTCCGCCGCCCGCCCCCCGACGCTTCGCCGTAGCTGTTCTTCTTGGTCCGTGTGACCTGCGCCTCGCGGTGCTGCTCGTTACCCTGGTCGCGCGGCACCCCATCCTTGAGGATCTGCACCGTGCCGCCGTAACCCGGCACCACGATGTCGGTGCCGTACATGGTGACGCCATCCTTGTCGTACTGGCGGTACTCGATCTCGCCCTCGAGGTAGAGCAGCGTTCCCTTCTGCGCGAAGCTGTTGATGTAGATGGCGTTCTGCTCGTTCCACACAGTGACGTTGTGCCACTGCGTGCGCTCCTCGCCGTTGACCTTCTTCGATGTTGCCATCGTGAAGCTCGACCACTCCTTGCCGTTCTGCGTGGTGCGCGAGATCGGATCCTTGCCGAGCCGGCCGATGAGGATAACCTTGTTGATCGTCATGCTGTTGTTCCTTCCTTACTGTCCGTTACCTCAGTCGCTCGACCCTTCGTCGTCGAGCTTCTTGTCGTCCGACGCCTTGAGCAGGCGCAGCTTTGCAGCGTAATGCTGCCGTGCCTTGAGGACGCGGGCCGGGTAGGTGGCCGACGCCTTGGTGATCGCAACCTTGTGCTTGGCCGCCACCTTCTCGAGCTGCTCGACCTCGGTAGCGAGATCGATGTCAGCCTCGAAGGCCACCATCGCAAGGTTGTGTTCGTTGCCCGGATCTTCGTGGGGGGTGTGCTGATCCTCGTCGGGATCGTCACCGCTCTCGAGGCCGAGCGCCTTGAGCAGGGCGTACTTGACCGAGTAGCTGATCGCCTTGCCCGGTCCCTTGTCCTGCTCGTCGATGCCGTAGCCTGCGCTATAAACATCGATGTAGTCGTCACGATCGTCGGTCGAGACGAAGCGGATGATCGCCGTCATCTGCGTGCGGTTGCCCGACTGGCTGACGTCGAGGTGGCAGGGATAGTAGATCACCCCATGCTGCACCATCAGCGGCCGCACCTTGGCGGTGACGGCATCGTGCGACACGATCGAATACTTCATGCCCTGCTTCTTCTCCTTCTGGATGTAGTCGACATCCTTCTGGACCAGGGCCAATCGCTGCAGCAGCGACAGCTTGGGCAGTATGCTTTCCTTGGCAACCATCAGTCGTTCTCCTGTTGTTGTTCACTTGGCCATTCGTAACCGTTGGCTTCGAGCCAAAGGCGCAGCCCCTCCCGCAGTACTGCTTGCATGGTGATCCGCTGGTCGAAGGCAGCCTGCCGCATCACGGCGTGCACCTCCTCCTTGATGAGAAAGAGAACCTCCTTGATCTGCAGCCTGTCACGCCGATCGAGCGTGATGCCGACGATGCCGGTAGATGCCTCAATACTTGCTTCTTCTTCCTCGACGAGATCCTGGTAGATCCCGCTGTCGAGTTCGTCGCTGGCAAGGGCGCTGATCCTGTCCTTCTTCGGTCTGTCCCGCCACTCGTCCTGCTTCACGATCTCGTCGGCGCGCCGCTGCCTTTCCCTTGCCTCGGGTGTCAGGCTCAGGAAGTTGGCAATGCTTTTCGTGGCATGCTCCTCGACCATTTCATCGAAGGTCTTGGTATCGATCTCGGCAAGTTGAAGGATGAGGCTGACCGTCCGATAGGGGATCTTGGGAATCGTATCGTACTGCATCATGCGGACGAGCTTCTCGGCCTTGGCCTTGCGGGTTGGCTCGTCGAGTACCCTGTTCTTCATGAGCATGCCGAGTTGTCGCCATGCGCGTAGCCGCACCCGATAGAACATCAACTCGGTCTCGTCGTCCTGGATCTGGTGGTAATAGGCAGCCATCGCCACCGACGCATCGGCGATGTGCTTGCACTCATCCATGCTGTCGCACATGAAGATGGCCCCGACCATCTCGCCGTATTGGGTTAGGCTTCGCCTAACAATCTCTGTCGAAATCATGCCATTCCTCCTGTTCTGTTGGCTGCCCATCGTCATCGCCCAGCTCACAGGCTTCGACGACGGTGCTGATGAGCAGCCGGATCGCATCGACCTGGTAGCAAGACACCGTGGCCTTGAACTCCATGTTGTCCTTGTCGATCGACAGCCACTTGATGCTGGCGACGAGGCGGATCGCTTCCTCAATCTCCATGGACCCGCCCCTCGTATGGTCCGGCATAATCCTCGAGGTTGTGGCGCGGCCCACCCTCGCCGGGCGAGGCACGCAGCTCGAAGAAGTTGCCGATCTCCGGGTGGCGGGCGTGCATCCAGCGGGCCAGCGCCGGCGTCCAGTTGTTGTTCGCCTTGAAGGTGCGGTCGTTGGTCTGCACCTGCCGGTGCCAGCGTATCTGGTGCATGATGCCGCGCGCCGAGTAATGGTCCCACCCCATGCGATACAGTTTGAGCGTCAGCTTCTCGAACATGTCGCAGACCTCGGGCGGCACCTTGTCTGGATAATCCATGTCATTCCCCTCCGAACAGCAGCGAGCCTGACTTGCTGCGCTTGATGGTGATGCCGTGCCCGCTGGCGAGGCGGACATCCTTCTCGACCAGCTTCTTCAGCCCGGCCTTGGCCTTCTCGAAGGCGGCCGCCGTGTCCTTGTTGAGCTGGTAGTCGGCGGCCATCGACGCCCACTCGTTGTGGCCGGTCATGTCGACGACGCGCATGTCATCGATCTTTACTGCCGCCGCCTCGATCACCGCCTTGTCGATCATGTCGACGGCATTGGTCAGCACCGGCGGCACGTTGTTCTCGACGTGCCACCAGAACGCCAGCTCCAGTTCGAGCAGCGCCTCGCGGTATGCTTTCGATGGCTCGATCTTGAAGAAGTCGGGCGATGCATTGCCGGCGATGTAAGACAGCCAGCCATATTCCTTACCGACCACGTTGCAGTAATGGGCAACCTGCGGCTGGTACCACTGGATCATCGACTCGCGATCGGCGCGCGCGTTGCTGTGCTTGACCTCGACGAAGGTGTCCTGCGTCCGCTCCCACCCGTCGAGCAGGGCGGTGATGAACGGCTTGCCATCCATCCTCCGGCTGCGGTAGTCGGCCGGCGGGATGATGATGTCGAAGTCGTGATACTTGTTGAGCCAGCGCAGGTGGAAGTCCTCGGTCCGCACGCCGAGCTGCACCTGGAAGTTATGGTCCAGATTTTCTGGTTGCTTGAGGCCCGTCTTCTCCTGCCACAGCGAGTGCCAGTCGCCATCGAGGATGCGCTTCGCATCGGACCCGCCAATGAAACCCTTACGCTCCACGGTTTGCCTCCATGAATTCCTGGTACGCCTTGCTGAACAAGGCCCAGTCACGCTGCACCCACTCGACCACGAGGTTCGTCTCAGTGCCGTTTATGATCCGGTCCTCGACGATGCAGCAGTTTCTGCCGAGCATCAGCGCGTGGTGCGCCATCGTCGAGCTGGCTTTGATTCTTGCCAGATCCTTTTCTGTCAGTGCCATTGTCGTCTCCTTGCTGTTGTCGTTGGATCAGCTCGCGCTTCCACGAAGCGCACATGTTGGGCAGCCACCTGGTTGCGTGGCCCCACTCCACCACCGCCCGCGTCTTCAGGAACTCGGCGGGCAGGGGCATGGTCCTGTAGGTATGGGTGCGCAGGATCTCGATCGCTGCCAGCTCGAGAACGTGGCCCGGTATGTCGCCGAGGATGGCGGCATAGGCGAACAGGCCGAGGTCTTCGGGGAGCTCGACCATCACCGTCTGCGCTATGATGTCGATCGCATGTCGGACCTGACCCTGCGTGGAGGGTAGGGCAAGCGTGACGTGAGCTTCCTCCAGCAGGGTCAGCGCCTCGATCGCGGCCGGTATGTAGGCCGCGTCAAGTTTTGTTTCGCCGAAGCGCAGCCAGCTTAGTAAACGCGCTGTCGAGTCGTTGACTATTGATCTGATTGATTCGGGTAGTTCTTGAATCGGTTCGCCCCGGCAGTGCGGCACCGTTGGTCTTGGCAAGGTACTCAAACTCCTTGCGGATCCAGCCACGGTAAGCTGCCTGCCAGTCCCGTCGTGCTTCATCTCTCGCTCCATAATAGTCGATGAACTTGTCGCGCTGGCCGGGCTCGTCGACCGTCGGAAATTTTTCAGCCGCCCAGGCCAGCGTCTCATCGGTCGGCTGCCAATCCCTCGGCAGCTGCCTTGCCCGCTCCGGCGCCGGCCCCCTGTCCGGCATCAGCTGCCGTTCAAGCGCCGTCACCCTCGCCTCCAGCCTGCGCAGCTGGTCGGTCAGGTAGTCGGTCACACCTGCTCCTTGTTGAATTGATCGGCCGTCAGAAATCTGTAGCGGCTGACGTTGCCGCGCTTCGGCACCTTGAGTTCAAGGATCTCAATCGGGTGCAACGCATGAACCAGTGCCCGCTTGACCCGGTAGAGATCGGTGATCATGCCCTTCACGTCCTCGACCAGCACGCGCTGGCCGAACTGCCCGGGCTTGATGCGATAGCGGAAGTCCGCCTCGTAGAAGCAGACGTGCTTGCCGTTCACCGTGCACGGCCAGGTCGGATGCACCTCGAGCTGGTCGATGGTGCCTGCCTCCGCCATCTCCTTCAGCTGCTCATACCTGTCGGCCTCGGCTGCGCTGTCGAAGAAGACGGGTATGAAGTCGACCTCGATCCAGCGCCCGTTCGCCTTGTATTTGTGGCTGCGTTTCTTGAACGTGCCGTCGGCCCGCTGCGGTGGCGGGTTCCTCAATGCCTTGCCGGCGCGCACCGCCTCGTTGACACGCCGCTTGACCGCGGCGCTCGAATGATTGGTGACCAGCTGGTTCGGGTTTCGGATGCGTGCTGTCATCGCCCACCTTTAGCGGGCGCTGAGTTCCTTGATGGCATGGGCGATGCTCTCCGCAGTCAGGCGCTGCAGGTCCCGCCCTTCATGGATGGCCCGATGATAGGTCGATCGGTTGACACCGGCGTGGACGACGGCATCATAGAGATCGACCTGTTCCTCGGCGGCGAGGCGCTTCAGCTGCTCGGTGTAGGTGATGATCATGGGACGGTACTCCTGTTCCATGTTCCACCATGTTGCATCGCTGCAACAAAGATGCAAGGGTGCAACATGATTCGGCTGTGGAATATCCTGATTACCGAGCTTGCCATCTGGCGGGCGAAGCGTCTCATTGCCCGGATCAATCGGAGCCACGATAGGATGGGCCAGCGTGTGGTTCCCACTCGCCACCCGCCCCGCCGCCCGACCTCGGCATGATCAGCAGGCCGGCGACGATTAGGCCCATGATCAGGGCGATCGGGATCCTGATGTCCATCAGTCCGTAACCTCCACCCTGTGGTAATGAAAGCGGATGCGAGGCGCCGCCCGGTCCGCCTCGATCGCCGCCTTGACGGCGTCGTTGCGCAGCTTGCAGTAGGCGATCGCCGCAACCTCGGTGGTGAAGGCCAGTCCGTCGGGGAAATCGTTGGCGCACACCACCCACAAGACATCGTTGCCCATCATCCCATCCTCTGCAGCGCAGCCGTCAGTGCGGCGATCGCCTCGTTGATTTTTCTATTTTCTTTTTGCGTCAGCGAAACCTCCTGGCGCAGCTCGTTGATGTGCTTGATGGTGCGCCGGATCTCCTGCGCCTGCCGCACCTCGATGGTGGTGAACAGCTCCATCGTGTAGCGATCGGCCTCGATCAGCAGCTCGTCACGCAACCACTGCCTGTCATCCTCGAAGACAGCTTCCCTCATAGCGGTTCTCCTATGCAGACCAGCCCGACGACCGGCAAGCGGACCACGTTCCACGTGTCCATCTTGCAGTCATCCTCGGCGCCGACGGGGCGGGCGGCTGCGACCACCCCTCCCGCCACCGCCACGGCGAGCATGGCGATCGCCATCATCTCGAATAGAAACTGTTTCATTTCCTTCCCCTCGTTCTCTCGTATTCGGCGAGCTGCCTCGCCCGCAATTTGTACCGCTTCACGGCGGCCGCCTCATCCCATGGCTTGAGGCTGACCGCCTCATCCCACTGGTCGGTGATCTCATCGAGCGCGGCCGTCGCCCGCATGATTGCAAGAGTGAAACCATCAACCTTGCCGTTGATCTCATGCACCACCCGCTCCTGCGGATGGCAGCCGGCCTCGTCGTCCAGCCATCGTGTCTTCATCTTCATACCCATCGGCTCGTCTCCATTGGGGAATCGTCCGCCACCAGTAGCGGGCAGGACCCGACCGCACCGCCGCACAAGCGGGTGGCGCAAGGCCGCGCGAAGCGCGCCCCGAAGGGGTCGCCTTGCGACGCACGTGCGGCGGGGCAGGGTCCGTCAGCCCGCTACAGTGGCGGCGATATAAAGTTTCGCTAATTCAATGTCGGTTTTTTCCTCGACATTTTTTCTTGGTTTGCCCGGCGAAAAAGTTTCGGCCGACGATGCATCCTGCTCCATCAACCAGCCCAGGAATTCCCCGGTCCGGCACAGCTCGGCCGCCACCAGGTTCAGGTCGTACAATGCAGTGCTCAGCTGTGCCTTCACCAAGCCCAGCTCGTGCCTCAATGCAGCGCACTGCAACGCATCCGCCATCTTACCCATCTCAATTCCATCCTCTTCCTTGCGCGGCTGACGCCGCAGTGGAGCAAAAGAAAAGGGGGGCAGCTTGCGCCACCCCCCTCGGTGATCAGGCCTTGACGCCGTACTTGGCGCGGAGCTTGGCCGCCGCCGCCTCGATGGCGGAGTCGGTCGACGTCGCCGACGGCTTGGTCTTGCGGTCGGCGTAGGGGACGAAGACGTAATCCTCGCCGACGACCTCGAGGTAGATCTGCTTCGCAACCTCGAGCGCCTCGTCGGCGAGCATCGACTGGTCGGAGAGCGTCTTCCGCTTGGTGTCAGCTTCCTCGATGTTCTTGAGGTCGATCTCGCCGCCCTTGCTGACGCGGCAGGCGAACTCGTACTGGCGCTGCGCACCCGGCCCGCCGGTGTTCAGGATCCAGTGGATGTTGCCACCGAACACGTCGCAGATGTTGAAGAGCATCCGGTGCTGCAAGGGCTCGAAGCGGTTGCTGTTCTCGGTGTCGCCCGGTTCGTAGAGGAACTGTGCGATGGTGCTGACTGCCTGCTTGAACTTCTTGATGTCTGACATTTGAGAACTTCCTCTTGTTGGCCGGTCCCCATCGGACCGGTCCTGCCCGCCAAGCACGGCCAGCCACGGGGGCAAGCGGGCTGTCTATTTCCCGGTACGAGGCGGCGGCACCGCCACAGCGGGCCGCTCGCCGTCATCGACAGGCAGGCAGGATATGGCACGTCGGGAAATCGATAGCCCGTCGGACCCGAAGGGTTGCGCCCGTGGGTGGTTGTGCTAGGCGCTGGCAGACCGAGTTCGAGGGGACCGGCCAACAAGAGGTTAGTTCTCCCTGCATTTATCTTCCTTAAATGCAGGTCTTAAATGTCAGGCATCTTAGATGTTCAGCTGGCTGACAGCGCGATCGCCTAGTTCCTCTTGAGCCGGGTGCGCTGCCCGAGAACTAGCAACCCTCGAAGCCCTTGCTTCAGCGGGTGCTGTTCCCACATCTGCCGTGTTCGGTGGCTTACATCCGCTAGGCTCCTGAGCGCCGGTGCCGGGTGCCTAGCGTCCAGTCGGGTTTGCCCCCGCGCCTGCGAGGGCGGCGCCAGATCACCCAGGAACCCGGGGAGGCTAGATGCCACGCGGTTAGACACCCCCGCCAGTCGGTGCCGTCGACGTCGCTCGCGGTGCGTTAGCGGATCTGCCTGATGTCAGCGGCGTAGGATTGCGCTTTGTCGCCTATGCGACACGCAAGCCTGCCGCCGGTGACCGGCCGCTACGCTGCCACGAGGTGGCACGCGGCCTCGCTCCACGCCGTAGTACTGCACAAGGCGTGGGCACCGAGGCTGGGTGGCGCTGCTGCCGCCCTTGGAGTGGCGAAACGAAGGCCATGAAATGGTCTTCTTCGCCACACCAAGCCGCGCAATAATGTCGCTAAATTGACAATTCGCGGTGGAATATGACTAGACGCCTCGACAGGACCGTCTACCCTCTTATTATCTCAGCTCCTTCGAGCGGAGATAATCAGTGGGCAGACGGACCAACGCAGTGCTGTCGGATGCAGTGTTCGCCGCCCCCGCCCGCGCCATGACGAGGATGCAGCAACGTTTCGTTGATGCATACCTCGCGAATGGCGGGAAGGGCACGGAAGCAGCAGCGGAAGCTGGCTATGCGATCGGCTCTGCCGATACGCAGGCCAGCAACCTGCTGCGCAACCCGCTGGTCCAGCAAGCCATCATGCGGAGTACGCTGACAGCCATTGGGCTGTCTGCGGTACCCGCACTGATGGTGGTCACGAAGCTGATGAGCGCCGCAAAGTCAGATTACGTGAAGCTGGAAGCGGCCAAAGACCTGCTCGATAGAGCTGGTCTGGCTGCTCCCCAGCGGGTGGACCACAGGCTCGACAGTTCTCTCACTGTCTCCTTTGATCTCGGGGGTTCGAAAACGGACGCAAGTGCAATAGTTACCCCCCACAACACAGGAAAAAGCCCTCCAATGCTCGATCTCACCCCGGTTGACGGTGGGGCGGGCGGGCAGGACACGTCCTTCCCTTGGGAAGCGGAAGATTAAAGAGGGTTTTTGCTGCGAGGACCGACCAGAAATGACGATAAAACAACAGCTTGACCAGATTTTTCAGGAATTGAGGGTGCTGCGGGCGCGTCTCGAGGCCGTTGAGCAGCCGAATCGGGTGCCGCCACCGCGTGACAGCCTCGCCCACGCCAAGGAAATGGTGCTGCGAGGGTTGGACTGATGCGCAAGGGCGTCATCGACCATGCGCTCGACCATGAGATCCAGACTGTCGGCGGCTACTCGACGACGCTGAATTTTTCAGACCGCCAGAAGTTGCGTGCCATTGTCAGGCGCGTCCATCTGGCACAATATCCGCGCCATCTCGTCGACGATTTG
>Ga0247762_1000355_pt1 | contig 14483 bp, 14 predicted proteins | sample UWRJL081202R4_FD_181016 | JGI IMG/M metagenome (GOLD analysis project Ga0247762, IMG submission 181016) | Plant litter microbial communities from Arlington Agricultural Research Station in Wisconsin, United States - UWRJ-L081-202R-4 | ecosystem: Environmental > Terrestrial > Plant litter >...
CAACGTGCTGGAGTGGAATCTTGCGGCTGACCCTCAGTTCAACCCTCATACAGATCAGGGTGGTTGCACAATGTGTCAGGGCGCTCTTACTATTGGTGATAGTGTGACGAGAAACGTATCGTACTATATTATCGGCCAGGCATCTAAATTTGTACGTCCAGGCTCGGTGCGTATAGCCTCTACAATAGCGTCAGACCTTTACAACGTAGCCTTCATTACCCCCGATGGCAAAAAGGCTCTCGTGGTGGTGAACGATAGCGATAGCAAGAAAGATTTCGCTATCCGGATAGGAGAGAAGACCGCACCCGCGTCCCTGCCTGCAGGTGCCGTGGCAACATACGTGTGGTAGAATACCCTCATAACAACTATGAAGACAACAAGCATTACGCATAGGTTAAGAAAAACAAACTTGGTTAGTTTGATGTGTATCGCATTCCTCGGGCTCGCTATGGGCCTGGGGAGTTGCGACAAAGACTCGACACCTGCACCAGCCCCGCCGCGTACAGCTACCGAAGTGGGCAAAGCCCACCTCTGGCTCACCCTCGGCGACAAATCAAAATTGCTCAGCCGGGAAAGCGATATCTCAATAACGGATACCATCAAGACCACGTCTCCCGTCGTCACCATCGACGCCGGCACAAAGTATCAGCAGATCGAAGGTTTTGGAGCGGCACTGACAGGTTCAGCGGCGTACGTAATCAATCAGAAGATGTCTACGGCAGATCGCAACGTGTTATTCTATGACCTGTTTGATCCCATCAACGGTATAGGTATTTCCTACCTGCGTACTACCATGGGAGCTTCTGACTTCTCGCTTGAGAATTATACATACGATGATATGCCTGCCGGTCAAACCGACTACGACCTTGTAAACTTTTCTGTCGCGAAGGAGACGGATGTTATCTCTGTATTCCAGCAGATTCAAAAGGTAGCTCCCGGCATACAGATCATGGCCTCACCCTGGAGCCCTCCGGCCTGGATGAAGACAAATGGAAGTATGGTCGGTGGCAAGCTTAAAACTGAAGCCTATGATGCATACGCGGACTACTTCGTGAAATATATAAACGCATTTAAAGGCGAGGGCATCACCATCAACAGTGTAACACCGCAGAATGAACCCTTGTACTTTACGGCACCATACCCCTGCACAGATATGTCCGCGACTGACCAGCGCGACTTCATCAAAGGCGCTCTCGGCCCCGCATTCAAAGCAGCGGGCCTTAGCACGAAGATCATCGTATACGACCATAACTACGACCACCCTGAATATGCAACCACTATCCTCGGTGATGCAGACGCAGCACAATATGTGACAGGCTCGGCCTTCCACGCATACGGCGGCGATGTATCAGCGATGACGAGCGTACATAATCAATATCCGGATAAAGGGCTTTACTTTACTGAAATATCCGGAACGGTAGGCAGCGACTTCAGCGGCGACCTCCAGTGGAACATGGCAAACGTATTTATCGGCGGTACAAAGAATTGGGCAAAGACGGCGTTGATGTGGAACCTGGCCCTTGATCAGAACAGCGGCCCTAAAAACAACGGTTGCAACAACTGTCGTGGTGTAGTAACGGTAGACAACACGACCGGTTCGGTGAGCCGCAATGTGGAGTACTACTCTATTGGTCACTTCTCCAAGTTCGTTCGTCCTGGTGCGTATCGCATTGCGGCATCAGCATCCGCTTCTATTTCAGGTGTGGATTACGTAGCCTTTATCAATCCTGATAATACCAAGGCAATCGTAGTTTCAAACAACGGTTCGTCTTCCCAGACCTTCGTCGTTAAAGATGGGCTGACTCAATTCACTTATTCGATGCCTTCGAAGGGTGTTGCTACCATTACCTGGTAACAGGTTAAAATAGATTATAACTTCCAATAGAAGAGCTTTGCGAATACGGCAAAGCTCTTCTTATTTGAAATGCAATGAGAAAAATTATCATTCTATTGGTGTGTGGTGTTATGTTTGCTACAACGGTATCGGGCCAGTCCTGTAAAACTCTCACCATCGGGCAATTTTGCGAAAAGCTCGAGTCTATCGACTATTCAATCCGTGAACCGCTTGTGTTTGAGTACTACAATGCGTTTTCTTTCGCGGAATTCAAGGCGACCAATAGCAATTATTGCGACACTGATAGTTGTTTTCGGATCGGATTCAATAGTAAAAGACAAATAAGAGAAGTTAGATTTAGCAATAGTTCCTATGCGTATACATTAAGTGTGTTTGATTTTGAGACTTACAGGATATTAGTTCCGACAGACGGCGAGTATGAAGGCAAATATGTATATGATAATGTTGCTATCCTGATGAATAAAACGACAAAATACAACTACATGATCTGCGCTATGGTTGCGTCTGATGAAGCCGGTCTGGGCGTTCCGGGTATTATCGGGGGTGTGAATTTTAAAAAGGTAAAGGATATAACGGCAATCTTTATCCTGAATGAGGAATTGTATCCTGTTTTTCAAATGAAATTTTTACGAGGGAGAATGATTTATTCGGCTGATATAAACTATCCAACATATCACACCTTCGGGGTTAGCGATGCACAAGTGTTTATTTTTTCGGATCGTCGTAAAGCGCTTAAGCTTTTGTATGGAACCTGCCCTCAAACACTGCAAGATAACGCTCAGGCAGCCGAGTTGCGCTTAAAAGTTCAACCCGAAGGCTATGGCAGGCAGGTTCCTCCGTTATGGGATTTATTTGGGATAGAATGAATGCTGATCACAATAGCTTCTGTATCTCTTTTTCAATATCCTTCTCCGATGGACGATCAGCATTGTTACTGACAACCTTGCCGTTCTTATCGATCAGAATGTATCTTGGTATACTCTTTACGTTGTATGTTTGGTAAATCGATAGATCGTTTATATGTGTTCCTCCCCAGTTTTTATATTTATTTAGAGCCTTATCCCAATCGGTTTTGCGTGCATCAACTGATACATTCAGAAAGACTACGTCGTCATTTTTGAATTTATCCTGGAGCTTGATAGAGAATGGAATCTCGGCTACACATGGGCCGCACCACGATGCCCAGACATCGACATAGACCACTTTTTGGTGAAAATCAATTGACGATATAGTATCTCCATGTGAGGAAAGCCCTTTAATTTCAGGAGCAGTATGCCCCGGCTCAATAGCGATCAGTCTGTTGTAATGGTTTTCCATTTCTTGCCGGTACGGAGATCCTGGATATACGTTTATAAATCCATGGTATAAACTGTCAATCGAAGTATTCAGACCGGAAAATGCCATCTGAAAATCGATGCTTTTAGCGCACAGGAATTCGCGGAAGGTTTTTGAGTAATTACTTTCCTGAATATCTTTATTTATTATGACCGGCCTTGATTGATCTGAGATTGAATCAAACTTCATCCTGTAATCTTTTATGACCATGTTGATATGGGTGATCAAAGCGTACTCGCTTAGTCCTATGTCCAGCAGCGTGCTGTCGTATGGGATTTTCTCTGATATATCCAATATGGGAGGAATATCAAACTGATGCCGGGCAGCGTAAGAAAATGCCAGCGACTGTTTTAGCATGAGCACTCTTAGCTTGTTTTTCGTTTTTAACATGGAGGCCAGATCATCATCAAATTCAAGGCTGTCGATGTAGTGTTGTAACAACGTCGATTGGATTTGCTCGATGGTATCGACCCTGGGCAGCGCTTCTATCGGATCCATATCGTACATATTTACCCCTCCGCGTTTTTCGATTGCCTGTTGCTCCAGATATGCGTCGGCGAGATAGTTATTTGGTTCGGCGCCTATGCCGGAGAATTGTATGGTATCGCCCTTGTTACTTAACCGTGCCTTTAATACATACCCCGGCTGCAGATAGAACGAATGGGCGTATTTCCCAATATTCAGCATGGCGAACGTGTTTTTTGCAACTGTAAATTTCAATGTACAGCTACCGGTCGAATCCGGCTTACCGGAAGCGAGAGGAACATCGTCCAGACTCAGCATCGACATCCTGACGATCTTTACCTCCGTCAAAGTATTTGGCAATCCAGAGATGGTAACTTCAACAACGTTGCCTGCCTGCCGTTTACCGCACTGTATAAGTAGTGTCAGGATAACAAGAAACGCGATGGACTTAATAATTGATTTCATTTTGAAAACACGTGTGTATCTAGATTCAACTTTCATATTGAGATGTTAAACGCACTGGAAAAGTTGTAGTGCCGCGGTTTTTAGCGAGGACAAAATTTCCCAGTCCGTTGCATTTCCCAGACGTTCCGACCGGAAAATAATCGGTCATTTTAGCAGTAAAATTGTCAATATGAGTTCTCTTTTTCCCGAAATCGTATGTTCTAACGTCAAATTGGCCGCTTTTATCTGCTGGTACATAGATTGAGAAATAGGGTCAAAGGAGGCTTGAAAATGAAAAAGAATAGCAAGTTTTTTGATTTAATGACGTCGGTAGATGTGTTAAATACACTGAATGGAGGAACCACTGAGCCTGAGATAACATTCCTGGAAGAAGAGGAGGGAAGAGAGATCAGAGTTAGGGTTCCTGGTATTGAAAAAGAAGCCATGCAGGTTGAAGTGCATAACAATAATCTCTCTATATACTATGTGCTGCCGCTTGTATCGGCCGGTAAGGAAATACAGGTTCCCAAGATAGTTTACAATAAGAACATCCCTTACTTCGTAGACATCACCCGGATAAACGCGCAATACGAAGGAAACGAACTTCGTGTACAGTTACCCTTCAATCCGCTGGCCAACGGCTATCACAAAACCATCAGCATTGATGAATAGTAATACGCTTTAACATTAACGAGGAGCGATCCCTGTATATAAATCGAAAAAGCCCCTGGTATTAACTACCAGGGGCTTTTTCTTTATGAGGACTTTAATGTCGTCTGATTATAAGAATACTAATATCGTCAATCCATAGCCTGATACGTTAGCGCTTTAAATTTATCGCCAAGGCTACGGGCGGTTTTAATGTTATAGACATTGATATAGTACAGCCCGATCAGTTGCTCTTTCGGATCGGCCCAGTATTGTGTATTGAAGATACCGCCCCAGGAGAACGACCCGATGCTAAGCGGTGATGCAGCATCATTTGCTGTAGTCTCCAAAGAAAAACCCAGCCCGAACGGGTTGGCGCCTTGAGGCATTTGGTTTGTCATCATGAGCTCTACAGTCTTTCGGCTTAAAAGACGCACGCCGTTAAACTCGCCCTGGTTTAAGAATAACTGCAAAAATTTAGCATAGTCTTCCACGGTAGACGATAATCCCGCTCCGCCGGAAAAGTATGTACCCTTCAGATTAGGATATTCCGGGTCGCTGCCATCGTATATACGATCGTGGATAGGAACCATTTTTCCATCCTGCTCCCGATGCAGCGTTACCAGGCGGCCATAATTTTCGGTGGGCTGGTAAAAATGTGTATCCTTCATGCCCAGCGGGCCGAATATGCGCTTATGGAAGAACTCGTCAAGCGACATACCGGACCAGACCTCTACTAAATATCCCAGAATATCAGTATTCAGGCCATAAGTCCAGCGTTCGCCCGGCTCATGTTTCAGCGGCAACGTACCCAGCACACGTATTCTGTCGCCCAGCACCCCCGTACTTGTGCCGATGCCGCTGCGGACGCCCGCTTTGGCATAGATGGCCTTGAACTCGCGGCCGCCGATACCGGCATATTCGACACCGGAAGAATGTGTAAATAGCTGCCGGATCGTGATCTCGCCTTTGGCAGGCTCAGTCGTATAGCTGGAATCTGCCGGATTGAATGATTTGAGGATCTTGGGGTCCTTGAATTCGGGAATATATTTGGAAATGGGGTCGTCTAATACAAATTTACCCTCTTCCCATAGCATCATCGCGGCAAGACTGGTAATCGCCTTGGTTTGTGAGGCCATGCGAAAGATCGCATCCCGTTTGAGCACCGTTTTCTTGTCGGTGTCGCTATAGCCATAGGCTTTATGGTAGACAATACGTCCTTTGTGGACCAATAGCACTACTGCTCCCGGTATGGATTGCGCGGCAACATGTTCGTTGATTACGGCGTCCATTCGGGCCAGCCGTTGTGTGGAGAAGCCGCCGTCCTCCGGACGGGCCGTTGGAGTAAGCGTTTTTACCCCCTGTGGATATGCATAAAGAGAAATGCTGCACAAGAGCAGCACGAGAAAGTAACGGAGTGTTTGCATAACGTCAAAAATAGGAAACCCCTAAAAATGCCAAAAGGAAACGGTGAGGTTTCCTTTTGGTGTTTGTAAAAACGGAAGAGTGAGGTATGCTATACTTTCACGTGTCCCCAGTTTTCACCCGTCTTGATACGGTGAATTTGCATGTCAGATACCTTGAACTGTTTGGCAAGAGCCTTCAGCGTAGGCTGTTTCTTTGAGCGAAACAACGCTACCTTAATACGCTTTACCTTGTCCGATGTCAGTTTCGGACCTTCTTCAGGGTTCATCCGAACGAGTACATTCGGGTCCTTCTTCGCATGTTCGATCTGTTCTTCGTGCTTTACCCACTTGAGGTTGGAAGCTTTGTTGTTATCCTTACGGTGATCGACGTGAATAACGAAGCTTGCCCTCGTGGCGGCCTGCTTACAGAAATACTCCGCTACCAGGCGGTGAATGTAGTAGTTCTGGCGTGTGTCTTCCCGGCCGATGGTGATGCTCGGGTAACCTTGCGTAAGGCGTGGTTTCAAGACATAGCCTTCTTCAAGCTTGCTCTTAAAACTTACGATCCGACCTTTGTCTGATACAGCATAACGCTTTGTGGTCGTGCCTTTCTTCAGCTTCAGCTCCTTCCACTGTTCTCCGGGAAGAAGCTTCAATTTTGGTTCTTTGATTGATTTTGCCATAGGTTTAAAAAGGGTTAAGGCTCCTTAGGTTTGGGTTTAGGTTATATTATGTACAGTAATTGGTTTGTCATGACGATAGCGTTCAATCAATAGTACCTTCGTTATTGGTGCGTGTCGATATAGTATAGAGTGAACGTGGGTAGACGGTGCGTGCGGTCCGGGCGTGGTGGGTGAATGGCTCTGTTACAATCCGATAGTTATACAAACGGGTTATTGTATACAAACATGGCATATGCCTGCCAACAAGATCATCCCGGCGTGTAGGCGGAGGTTCATCTCGCCAACTCCAGGTGTCAGGGTCTACAGGAGACATAGCTTCCCGTTTATCCCAGGGCACATACGCGCCACCCCATAGAACTTCATCAGTTTTGCACATAGGATTAAACTGTTGTAACATCTAAGCATACTCCGTTTATCAGCTTTGTGAAAGCGATTAAACGTCTACAAGTCAAACTGGGGCGGGCAATTGGGCTATGATAAAGTAAAGATTATTTTGCTTAAGGATCAAGCCTTTAACTAAAAAGGTAACAGTTTTTGTCTAGAAAAAAGTTGTTAGGTCCGCAAAACGCCTAGTGGGTGAGTGTTCCCGTCAATATTTGTCATCACATCAAACATCATATATCCCGGAAACCCTTGTCAGTAAAGGAATCCCGCGTATACATAAAGCACGGTCGGCCTACGCTAAAACTAATCGCCTTGACAAATATAAAATAAGCATCCCAGCCCGTCCGTTATACAAAAACTCCTTATGTTTTATGTATAGTCTTTTTTTATAACCAGTAAATAATAGCCGTTCTCGATTGGCAGATAACCCTGGTCGTAACAGTAATAATACAGCGAGCCGTCCTTGGTCTGGTAGGTGCTGGTAAAGAATGTGAAATCAAATCCTCTTGACCGTAACTTATCCTGGGGTATGCGACTCTTACCTCCGGGATTCAACTCCGCCAGGATGCGGCGGTTTCGCCGTAGTATATTATTCACATTGCGGATGTAGTTTGTCGCATCACTATTAAGCCGGTTATTATATGAGCTCCGGCACTGATCCGAACAAAACTTCTTGTCTTGCCGGCCTTTAAGTAACTCTCCGCATTCCGCGCAGGCCTTTTCTTCTGATGGTATCATAACAGTATCATAAAAGCTATCCGTCTACAAACGACTACAAACGAAAATAAGCGAAAGTATCCGATTTTCATACGACTATCGTTTACGGGGCAGCACATCTTTACATCATGATCGCCGGATATATCAGCCTGATGTTCCGGCGCCAGAATAAGTAACAATAAACTCTATAATACATGTCCAACCTGAGAAACAGCGTAACGCTCATCGGAAACCTTGGTAAAGACCCGGAAATAAGAAATTTCGGAACCGGCAAAATGAAAGTGACATTCTCCCTGGCCACAAAGGATACCTATCGCAACCAAAAAGGCGAAAAGGTCACGGAGACACAATGGCACAATATTGTCGCATGGGGCCACATGGCCGAGATCGCATCCGAGTTCCTGAAAAAAGGCCAGGAAATAGCCATCGAAGGCAGGCTCGCATATCGCACCTATGAAACAAAAAAAGGCGAAAAGCGCTTCGTTACCGAGATCACCGCCCACGAGGTAGTCATGCTTGCCAAACGCGCCCAAACATAACACTGTTGCCCAAAGCCCCCGTTGTGTTTCCCGTAATGTCCGCCAACCGCGGAACAGGCGGGCCGCTCACATGCATATAGCCCCTCCCAACTCAGGGGCCGCCATGCGGGACCGTTAACCACAGCCATTCGTTGCTGCCACAAACGTTGTTAGACGTGCTCAAAAAACACGCTTAGATGTATCACGGCACGTCCCCCCGTTGCACCCCACAACGTTGCCCCATCCGGAAGCCTGGCTCAAACGCCAGGCTTTTTTCATTTCCCATACTCAAAAAACCGCGCTAGCAATCTTCTCCGTCATGTGTTAATTTTATCCCCAATGAGTTTTCTGTATCCTTCCTTCCTATGGGCGCTGGGTGTGCTGTCGATTCCTATCATCATCCACCTTTTTAATTTTCGCCGTACAACACGCGTATACTTTTCCAATACCCGGTTTCTCAAACAGGTTAAAGAAGCTACTACGGCCAAAAGGCGGCTCAAACACTATTTGATACTCGCCTCGCGCCTGCTGTTCCTTTTCTTCCTGGTTATAACCTTCTGCCAACCGATCATTCCAGCCCGCGAGCAGATGGGAAGCAATCGCAACATCGTGCTCTACCTGGACAATTCTCAAAGTATGTCCGCTCAAATGGACGACAAAACCCGGGGTCTCGATGCCGCTATCGACTTTGTAAACAGCATTGCCGAAAGATTTCCACCCGACACCCGATACAAGCTTATCACCAACGATTTTGCCCCCTTCTCGAATACTTTCAAGACCCGCAACGAAATTCAGGAGCTGCTCACGCAAGTGCGCCTCTCGCCGGTAAGCCGCTCCATGCAGGAGATACTGGATAAGGTCGGGCAGAATACATCCGCCCGCAGCCAGGAAGTATTCTGGATATCCGATCTTCAGAAATCGACACTCGGCAAGATCCCAGCCCATCTCGACAGCACCGTACGCTGGCACCTGGTGCCCATACATCTCGCGGAGCTACCCAACATATATATTGATTCCGCATATCTCGATAACCCTTTCGCTGCCGGTGGAGAGAAAAATATTCTACGTGTAAAGGTCCGCAATGATGGAAAACGGGACGTAGATCAGCTCAATCTGAAGCTCACCCTCAATAACACCCAGGCGGCAGCAACAACTATCCAGGTGCCGCAGGGCGGAATAGCCGAAACCAGCTTCGACCTGGCAACCGGCCTTACCGGGCTCAATGAAGCACGAATAACGTTTAACGACTTCCCGATAAATTTTGACAACGAGTTCTATCTCGCGCTCAACTTCACCGGCAAGATCAACGTGGTCGAGATCAGGGGCGGTAACACGGCGACTCCGATTGAAAAAGTATTCGGCAACACTCAAATATTTGCATACACCGGTTTCCCGGTAAATAACTTTAACTACAGCGCTCTCGCACAGGCAGACCTGGTAATCGTAAACGGATTGAATACCATGGACCAATCGCTTATACAGGCATTGCGTAGCTACCTCAATACGTTCGGCACGCTGCTCGTAATACCCGGCGCCCGGCCCGATGCTCCTGCCATGAAAGCCTTGTTACAGCTGCCTGCTGTCAACGTGGTGGAAAGTAAAGAGCCGATGGAACTCGATAAGCCGGACTTCTCAAACCCGTATTTCGAAAATGTGTTTGAAGAAAAATCCATATCGATGGCTATGCCCAAAGCCTCTAAAATAGTGGATTGGGGAGCGGACAGATCGGCCATACTCCGGTTTAAGAATGACCAGCCATTCTTGTCGGCGTTCGAGCAAGGAGGAAGACTTTACGTGCTGTCCAGCCCGCTCGAAGCCCCATATACAGACTTCTTTAATCATGCGCTTTTTGTTCCTGTCATGTATCGCATGGCAGCAGGAAGCCGTAAAAACGACAATCGCCTGTACTATACACTCCGTGAAAGCACCATCAGCCTCCGGGTCGACAGTCTTGGAAACGAAGAGCAGCTTCGCTTTGTCGGCAAAGACGAGATTATCCCGCCGCAGCGTAAAGTGGCAGACCGGATCGTCATGGACATTCCCAAATTCTCTATCTCTCAGGGCTTTTATAAGGTAGTGGCCAGCAAAGACACCGTAAGCCTTCTCGCCTTCAACCTCGACAAAGAAGAATCCCGCATGGATCAATACCCCGGCGACAAAATGAAAACCATGCTTGGCAATGGAGCCAACATCAGTATTTTTCAGGCCACTTCCGCCGGAGCTTTTAGCAACGAAATAAAGGAGCGATATTTGGGCACACCTTTGTGGAAATACGCGCTGCTTCTCGCATTGCTCTTCCTTTTGGTGGAGGTTCTCCTCATCCGGTTCTTAAAATAACGATTGATGAAGATATTAATCCAGGCTGCAGAAATACTTGATTCACAATCCCCTTATCACAGAAAAGAAAAAAATATCCTTGTTACCAACGGCCGCATCACCGAAATAGGCGATAAAAACTACAGCGCCGATAAAGTGATCAAAGCCGAAGGAATGAAACTCTCCGTTGGCTGGTTCGATCTCGGAACGGCCATCGGCGACCCCGGCACAGAACACCGCGAAGACCTTGATTCAGGCGCTAAAGCAGCCGCGGCGGGTGGATTTACCGAAATCGCCATGCTGCCAAACACAACGCCCGCCGTACAAACCAAGAACGAGATCAGCTACATCATCCGGGGTAACGAAAATCGTTTAGTACAGGTACACGCTCTCGCATCGGTTACACGCAATAATAAAGGCGAAGAGCTTACTGAAATGATAGACCTGCACGAAGCAGGAGCAGTGGCATTTACAGACGGCCTCAAACCCGTATGGCATACCGACATATTTCTCAAAGCCCTTCAGTATCTCCAAAAATTCGATGGCCTGCTCATTGACCATCCCGAAGATATATGGCTAAACCTCTTCGGCCAGATGCACGAAGGCGTAAACTCGACTATGCTCGGCCTCAAAGGTCTTCCGCGCATAGCCGAGGAGATAATCGTAACCCGTAACATCGAGCTGCTGGGTTATGCCGGCGGTAAACTTCACTTCTCGCACATATCCTCCGGCAGAACAGCCGACCTCATACGCAGCGCCAAAAAGCGATTCAATATCACATGTGATATAACCGCCTATCAGCCCCTGCTGGACGACAGTATGCTGCGGGATTTCAATACGAACTATAAGGTAAATCCGCCGCTGCGCGAAAAGGCTGATAACGATGCCCTCGTAAAAGCGCTCAAAGACGGAACTATAGATATCATAACCTCCGGCCACCTGCCCCAGGACGAAGAAAGTAAAAGCGTTGAGTTCGACCACGCCGACTTCGGCATAATCGCTCTTCAAACCTTCGGCGCAAACCTCGCGGCACTGGCCAAATGGGTAGATTGGGAGTTGCTTATCGAAAAAGTAACCGTTAACCCCCGTAAAGTCCTCAATCTCGAAATACCCCGCATCGAAGTAGACACCCGGGCCAACCTGACCCTCTTCGATCCCAACAAAACCTGGCAGTTTAACGAAAAGACAAATCTTTCGAAATCGATAAACTCGCCCTGGTACGGTAAAGAGATAACTGGAAAAACAGTGGCTGTGTTCAATAACACTAAACACTGGCTGGATATTTAAACAACATGATACGATCTCCATTATTTAAGATCTCGGCTCGCAATGGAGCCGTAGCCGGCATATTATCGCTCGTTCTGGCTATAATTCTCTTTTATCTGGGCAGGCATCCGCTGCTGGTGGCCCCTTACCTTGATTTTCGGCTGTTTCTGTTCGGTATCTTCATATTTTTTACACTTAAGGAGTTCAGAGATGCCTACCAGGGAGGCGAACTTTACTTCTGGCAGGGAATAATCGGCGCTGGCATTGTAGTCTTTATCAGTAATGCCATTGCGGCATTCGGCCTCTATATTTTCGGTACTCTCGATTCCAGCTTTTTAGCACTTTTCATAAAGCAGACCACTGATTATTTCCATTCGTTTCCCAAGGAGGAAATTGAGCGCATCGGGAAAGAGTCCTTTGAACGTAATTTGGCAGCCCTTCCAGCGACAGATATCGCAAGCTTGTCCGGTACCTATTTCATACATGGAATATTTATCGGCTTCTTCGTGAGTATAATACTCTCTGTTATTTTAAGGAAACAACCTAAAAACTAAACCCCCATGGAAGAAAACCTTAACGAATCAAAAACCTCAGTATGGTCTGTTGGCCTCAAGTTTGGCGTAATTCTGGCCGTCGTAAGTATCTGCTTTACGCTCGTTCGCACCATTCTGGGCGATAACCCGTATGGCGACGATTGGAAAAAATGGCTAGGTGTTATAATAATGATTGTGGTTGTCGTATTGGCACAAAAAAACTTTAAAGACAGCGGAAATGGCTACATGTCATACGGTCAGGGCCTTGGATTGGCCATGGTCGTTACGATCGTGTCGATTGTTATCGGAGGCATTTTTTCCTACGTCTATAACCTGATCGACCCAACAGTACTGGAGGATGCCTTCAAGCAAATGGCGGAAAAAATGGAAGAAGGTGGCCAGAAAGAAGAACAGGTCGCGGTGGCAATGGAATGGACCAAAAAACTATTTTGGGTGTTTTATTTGATCGGAGGGATATTCATGGGCTTCATTATCGGGTTGATTGTAAGTATCTTTACGCAGAAAACGAATCCAGAACCTAGTATTTAATCATGATAAAACCGGAAATTTCCGTCATCATTCCGGCGAAAGACGAAGAGGAGTCAATTCCTGAATTATGCCAGTGGATAAGCCGTGTGATGCAAACACACGGCTTTTCTTACGAAGTCATCCTCATCGATGACGGTAGTACAGACTCGACCTGGGACCAGATCGTGGCAATAAACGCTCAGGACAACCGCTTTAAAGGCCTCCGTTTCAACCGTAACTTCGGTAAATCTGCCGCCCTCCAAACCGGTTTCCGCATCGCCCAGGGAAAAGTAGTGATTACCATGGATGCTGACCTCCAGGACAGCCCCGACGAAATCCCTGAGCTTTACAATATGATCGTCCGTGACGGTTTCCATCTCGTATCGGGCTGGAAAAAGAAACGCCACGATCCCATATCCAAAACGATCCCCTCCAAATTCTTTAACTACGTAACCCGTAAGATATCCGGTATAAAGCTGCACGACTTCAACTGCGGTCTCAAGGCATACCAGGGTAATGTAGTAAAGAATATAAATGTCTATGGAGAGATGCACCGCTACATACCCATGATCGCCAAGTGGGCAGGCTTCTCCAGGATTACCGAAAAAGTAGTCGAGCACCGCGAACGTAAGTATGGCCACACCAAATTTGGTCTCGAACGCTTCGTCAATGGTTTCCTCGACCTGCTATCGATAACATTTGTAAGCCGCTTTCGTCAGAAACCGATGCACTTCTTTGGAGGATGCGGAACCGTGTCGTTCCTTATCGGCTTTATACTGACTGCAAAGCTGTTTTACGATAAGATGGATGCGCTCTTTATAACGCGCACACCCATAAAACGCGATATCACGGATCAACCCATATTTTACGTAGCGCTCGTGGCTGTAGTCATTGGAGTACAGCTCTTCGTAACCGGCTTCCTTGCCGAAATGTTCGCCATGCAATCCCTGTCCAAACGCGATTACCTCGTAGTCGAAAAAGTAGGGATTGACGATGCAAGCAAGAAAGTACAGGAAGTAATTTAAGAACGGCGCACGGCCAGCACGTAATACCATGGACCATCCCAGATACTCCGTTGTCGTTCCAGTATACAACCGGCCCGAAGAGATCGACGAGTTGCTCAAGAGCCTCACGCTCCAGACCCGTCGCGATTTCGAAGTGATCATCGTAGAAGATGGCTCGTCCATCAAATGCGAAGACATTGTAAACCGCTATGGCGATAGCATCCGTATTCGTTACTTCTTCAAGTCCAACACCGGCCCAGGCCCGTCGCGTAATTTCGGTTACGCACAAGCTATCGGCGATTATCTTGTTGTATTCGATTCGGATTGTATCATCCCACCGCAATACTTCGAGGCAGTCGATAACGCTTTGCTCGAGCATCA
>Ga0247762_1000356_pt1 | contig 14414 bp, 19 predicted proteins | sample UWRJL081202R4_FD_181016 | JGI IMG/M metagenome (GOLD analysis project Ga0247762, IMG submission 181016) | Plant litter microbial communities from Arlington Agricultural Research Station in Wisconsin, United States - UWRJ-L081-202R-4 | ecosystem: Environmental > Terrestrial > Plant litter >...
TCTCCAACAGGGTGATTCTTATTGCGTTCGTTATTAATACCTTGCTGAGGATTGATCGTCTCACATTTCGGGGGTTGAGGTCCCATTGAAATCAGATGTGTGGTCTGTTTCGAATAGTAGTGTGCCGTACTACAAGGTAACTTTGTGGGTGGGGCGGTCGGCAGGTTCGGCCAATTGGTATCGAACTTTGAGTGACTATTGTTCTGCCACTGTTTGTTGGAAATAATCTCTGGTTTGCTCGCCACGGTGCTTATGTCGGCATTATTTCTTTCGGGCAGGCTAGGCGTAGAAGTAGCTAAGTTGCTATGTCTAGCAACATCGGAGTGGGTATGCGGTGGGTTGTTTTTGCTTTCTTGCGTTGTGGATTTCAAAGGAACTCCTCCCTGGATTTCTGTATCGTTGACAACTGCATCCCAGTCCGTAAGGTTGATTCTCTTAATAAGTTCTGGGTTTTGAAGCAATTTGGCGACAAGATTCTTGTGTTGAAGGTATCCCAAAAACTGATAACGGGTTATTATCGGGCAATCTCCTCTCTCGAAATGAGCAACCAAGGCTGACGCTTTTGCGAAGACGGAATTACAGCCGACGCATGGGATCTCTTGTTCGATGGGGTGTCTCTGTTCATTTGGTGTCAGCTCGATAACTAGTAAATAAGGGAGGGTAGCACTCACAGCCTTGATGTGGTTGTTTCGAGCACCAGTGGTCACAAAATCTTGACCGCAGTGCTTGCAAGTGACGTGACAGTTAGTAGCAACCTTATGAGCCGTCAATGAATCCCAGTCTTCAAAATCCAAGTCACACTTAGAGCAGTAATCATGTGCCTCGGTGACCCGCTTGTGTTTTCTGAGCTTCTTCGCAGTGTCGGTGACAAAGAAACAGTCTTGATACGGGCACTTGAACTTGTTTTTCTCTTGGAAGCCAGAAGAACTTTCCATGGTTACACCAATTCCCATTTGGCGAGATTATACCGATGAGTGCGTAGTAAAGGTTGACTTTTGGCGTGGTTTGTGCGCGGCCGTCCTAGTTTTAGACCTTTTGCCAGACACTGGAGTAGGGTAACCTCTGATCTTCGGTATGGCTCGTCTTTCTGGACTAATGGACGAAGTGAGCGCTGAATGATGGCCGCTCGTGAAAAATTGAGTTGTGGTTGTTGTGTTGAAGTGATTTGGAATCAAAGCGGAAGGACCCTGACGGTTACAGACACACAATAATTTGGCTTATGGTACTAAACCGATAAAAATAAACGCTGATAGGTTTTACATGTCATTCTTATGTTGTGGTTCGTTCACACAAAGATTTGATATAAAACAAAGGAAACATCTAACAACCCTAGCGCCTACGCTTTTCCAGTTATCGCTACTCTATTTTCGAGTAGCGATCCATTACCGGCGAAAGACCCACCCAAATACCTATTTGCGCCGCCAGACTTTGCAATTTCCATGGCACCCACCACCTTAAAGAACCTAACCAAGTTGCCGAAGGAAACAGGACAAGCGCGCTCGCCGTAACATGCCTAGATTGCATTAGCTAACTTCGATGACGCAAAAAGTAGATTAAATCCTGCTTAATCCAGAAGGCAGGTTGAAGAATACGTCAAATGGCCTCCTCCTAGAACTTGCGAGCTGGAAACTCCGAAATAAACTTACTGCATTAGCATAACCTGTAGCGGGTTAAGCTTCGCCTTTCCTTCAAAAACATCGCTAAGATAGAAGAGAATGTGTTTAAAGAAAACCGCATCCATTGGTTCAGGGACGGCGTTCGGATGTGGCCAAAGGATCATAGTGGTGTTTTGGGTCTCTTCCGCAACAGGCCAAAAGGTATGCGGTTCGTACAGCCCAATCTTAACGACACCATCTTTGGGCTCGACAATATGGTCTGCGGCCTCCCATCCGCGAGTAGTTCCAACCCGACCAGACAGGACCTGAAACGACTCATATTGATCGAAGTGAATATGGAGAGGAGGCGACTGGTTGGTCAGCATTAGAAAATAACAATCTGGTCCGAAGTTCGATGCAAGGATGATTCCTACCTGTGGGTGGCTTTTTCCGGTTTTGGTAACCTCGTGGCCTCCTATGTATGTCACTCGCATAAGGCAGCTGTACAACAACTGAAGGTCAGCAGATGGCTCAAGACTGACAGACCAGGGACACAAGCCTTGCATCTCTAGACTTATCGGGTTCTAAGAATTCTAGAATAAACGAACCGCCGAAAAGCCGATACGGACCAGCGATAACCCGCTCATTTAGCGGCGTGGCTGGGGGGTTATAGTCACTCATTGCCGGGTTTCAGTGCTTGAGAAGGATAGTCCCTAACTTTCGCAGCCAGCATTGGGGGGCCTGGAAGAACACAGGCATTTATTTTATATGAGCTGCTTAACATGTGTTTATGACAAAGCCAGCCTGGAACGACCAGGTTCTCCGCTATATAGGTCTTAGCGCTGACCTACACACCGGTTCTGATTAGGATTCCCTTCACCTTGATTTGAGCACTAGGGCGCGCCTTACGAACCTCAAACTCGGTTACGGTTCGATGAGCCTCACAACCTGGCCTGTGCATGAAGAAGTGCTAATTTCCACATGGTTTGTTCCATAATGTTTACACATGGGTGATTTCCAAAATTTGCCTCCCTGCTCCCTCAGAGTTTTCGAGTGCATTCTTTATTCATTCCATAGTAATCTGATAGAGATATGTACAGGTTCAACACTACGAACCGCCCAAAGCCAGCACCAGGGCCACAAAATAAAACACAATAAATTTCTTTCAAAATCGACTGTATGGTAGCCTGCAACGAATTAGCCATATCTCCAAAGATGCTATGTCGTTGCACTGGGACGGGATGGGTTAGAATAATCTCGCGGCGTCCGCCGACGGCGACTAACTCGTATTCCAAACGCCATTACAAAGCCATAAGCTTATGCAACGAATGATTTCCCAGCTGAACAGAGTTATTACTTACCATTTGCCCCTTAAAGTGATCACGGCCCACTCTCCCTTTTCGTCGACCTCCCTTTCCACCTTTGTGGTAAAGCTAATCGCGCTCATGATCCCATCACCGAATTTCTCATTCAGCACGGCCTTGTACGCGTATCCATAGTTCTGCACAATCTCAAAGAGCCTATAGATCAAAGGCTCTTTAGGTGGCATTTCTAGGGTACGGCCACGGTCTGGGAAGCCTGCTAGCTGTGCCTCAAGCGTCTCCGCGGGAATTCCGAGCACCTTTGAGAGATTCTGCACGTCCTCGGACGAAGCTTTCGCCTGTCCATAGAAAAGAGCCGCTACAGCGACCTCATTTCGGCCAATTGCGTCTCCAATCTCCGCGAAGGTGAGATTCTTGGTCTTTTTCGCTTCGAAGAGGGTTGGCGATGACTCGGGTAGGCGCGGAATAAGGGAAGTCTATGATGAGGCATCAGCAATGCTTAAAACCCGTCAATGGTGCGTGAACAACGCACGTCAAGAGTCGTGATTGGATGGTCAAAAGTGGCTTTGGACATATTGGTGGAATGCCGAAATGAACTTTGTAGCAGCGGGTCGAAGAGTAGGGATCAAAGCTCTAATTGCGAAACGGGTAGGAATGCTCGGATGGGTATGAGTTGCGCCATTTGTGAATCGGACTGCTGATCATATTTATATAGACGGCTGTACTCGTACGAATGGCGCTGTTATCTGTGGCACTGCGGGCTAATACCGCTGAATAAGTGCGGGTGCTCTGGGTGCTAGGCAGGCCAGCCCATGATAGTGCCGTCATACGCTCTGCTACCCCGCGGCGGGGTGGTGCGCGGCCCCCGGTCGAGCGAGCGACTGGCATAGCGGGGTGAAGCGCAATGAAAAACGTGCAAGGACGCGAGCATCCCAAAGGGTTTTGCCATCCAATGCACGCAAGGTCGATGGCACTTCGTGAATGGCTAGACCGAAGCGCTCTGCCACGCAGACAGAAGAGCTCAAAGTCTTGCTAAGCTGCTCCTCCACCATCCCAGCGCTTCAATGCCAGCAGCAACGCCTGAAACACCCCTGAGGTTGGAGATGACGAAAAATCATTAAGCAGCAAGATGCCGTACGACGAAGACCTCGCCTATGGCGACTACCATGGCCAAGGGCCGGAGAGCGACACCGAGCGAGGGGTTTTCGGGGATGTCTTCCACAGAATACGCGGAAAGAAACCGCAGAAGCAGCAGCAGGACCAGCAGCAACAGCAGCGGCCGCCACAGCAGCAACCGCACGCGGTAAGCCCCGTACCCAGACCCTAGTGAGCTGTGTTGACCCTCCGTCACCATGCAGGAGATCCCTCCTCAACCTTCTCAGCCCTCACAATCCTTTCAACCCTCTCCCGCTTATCCACCAGAACCCTCCAGCTCGCAGCGACCCGCCGGCGGTATGGCCTTCGTATTCGACAAATTGCACCAAGCCGTGCACCAAGTCGGTGCCGAGCTCAAAAATCGGCTTAACGCAGATGGCGAGACCCACAGTCACTCCCATTCAAGCGGTTTATGCACCGATGGAACACACGACCATCACAAGGACAATCGCTACTACAGCTTTGCTCCACAAAGAGGGGGGAATGACATAAAATGGTACGTTGATGCTTGCGGATACATGTGGGCTGTGTCGGTTGCTATCGAACAGGCGCGGGAGTCAATCTGGATTCTCGACTGTGAGTTTAATTGGACGGTTGTGTGATGGGTAATGCTGAGTGTGAACAGGGTGGCTGTCCCCGGAGCTGTATCTTCGTAGACCGCCTGCCAAGAACGAGAAATACAGAATCGATAATATGCTCAAAGCAGCCGCGGAGCGAGGCGTAAAAGTCAACATTATCGTCTACAAAGAAGTAAGACCGCATCTGTGTTACTGTAGGACGAGCACCTGCTGATCTGCTGTTTAGGTTACTCAAGCGCTCACGCGTAAGTTGCTAACCCCGCTTCTCCCAGAATATCTTCTCCCGCTTCTCCCTTCGTCGACAGACTTCGCGACTAAGTTCTTAACGCGTGTTGGTCTGGGTGTTACGCTGGCTGCGCTAGAAGCGGTCGAGGATACAGATCCGCTAATTGCCCCACCCATTTCAGTCTCCTCCCACCATACCAAACATACTTTGGAGGATTTGCACAAGAATATTTGTGTGTTCAGACACCCTGATCACCTTCCTGATGCACAATCAGTGCACTCTTCAATTGTTTCGCAGTTCCAAAGCACTCCAGTTACCGCCGCAACTCTTGCCAAGCTACCTGCCGATGCTATCAAGGCACTCTATGGCACAAACGAATCGACGGTCCTTTACTGGGCACATCATGAGAAATTGTGCCTTGTAGATGGACACACAGCGTTTATGGGAGGTCTCGACCTTTGCTACGGTCGCTGGGATACCAACCAGGTAGGTGTTGACTTCTATCAAAAGCAGACGACCCAACTGATAAGAGTAAAGCACTCAATCGCAGATGTCCACCCCGGAAACATCGACGATATAGTTTTCCCTGGTCAAGACTACAACAATGCTAGGATTATGGATTTCCAGGACGTGTCACATTGGCAAAACAACAAGCTTGACCGCACAGTGAGCTCCAGGATGGGCTGGACTGATGTGAGTTTGTGCTTGTCTGGGCCTACCGTTTGGGATCTGCGCAGCCACTTTACGCAGAGGTGGAATTTCCTCTATGATGAGAAATACGCTTCTCGTAAGGATGTACGCTATACGCGACTCTCTCTTGATAATCCAGTTGCCTTACCCACAGGACCGACTGGAGGCTATAGCGGACAAGGTCAATATTACCCACCCCCAGGCCAGCCTTCTTACAGGGGCGTTGAAGGGGAAGGTGAGAGAGGGTACGAAGGTGAAGAGGGCGATAGAAGCCTCTTTAGTGGGAAGGCTGGAGGCCTCCGTGAGCAGCTTCGTGGACGTCTTCAAGAAGGTCGTGAAAAGCTCGAAGGACATATTGGTGGGCACTATAGTCATGGTCAACAATCTTCCGCTGGTGTTCCTATCAATCCTGCTGCGGGTTCTACCGAATGCCAGATCACTAGAAGTTGCGCTAAATGGAGCCATGGCGTGTCCGTTGAGGTAATAATATCCAAAAGATATTCAGGTTCAAACTGACATTGCGCAGCACTCAATCGCGAATGCTTATATCGAGGTAATCCGCGCTTCGGAGCACTTTGTCTATATCGAGAACCAGTTCTTCATTACTGCCACCGGAGACAAGCAAAAGCCAGTCAAGAATCAGATCGGTGCTGCCATTGTGGAGCGCATCGTTCGAGCAGCAAAGAACGGAGAGAAATATATGATGATCATCATGATTCCCTCCATCCCAGCTTTCGCCGGCGACTTGCGAACTGATGACGCACTTAGCACCCGAGCTATTATGGAGTTCCAGTATAATTCCATTTGCCGTTGCCGCGGAGAAAGCATCTACGAGTTGATTGCTAAAGAGGGCATTGACCCTCTCCAGTACATCCGGTTCTACAACCTTCGCAATTATGACCGTATTAATGCTAGCAAAGCTATGCAGGAGGCGGAACAGAAGAGTGGTGTTAAGTACGAAGACGCTAGGAAACAATACGATGCTACTTACGGTGGTGGTTACTCCAATCCACAGAACCCAGCACCTGGCCAGCAGCCCGCATATGGCCCAGAGGGACAGTACGGTCCAGGCGGTATTCCCGGACAGGGAGGATATAGTGCAGGTGGCTATGGCGATAAGCCCCAATACAGCGGGGACGCTCCATATCAGCAATACCAGCAAGCTGCTGGCCAAATCGCAAGCCATCAAGGACTCGGGAGCGGAAGATGGGACAGTGTCAGCGAGTGCTACATGCTTGGCGGGGAAGATATCCGCAATGTACCTTGGGAGAACGGTGACATGGATGAAATTGATGCTTTCGTGAGCGAAGAGCTCTACATTCATTCTAAGGTAAGTACCATTGTCTTCGGTTTTCTTCAATAATCTAACTTAGGCAGCTCCTCATTGCCGACGACCGAGTTGTTATTTGTGGTTCCGCCAACTTGAACGACCGCTCTCAGCTGGGAGATCATGACAGCGAAATCGCAATCATCGTCAGTGAGCCTCCTACCGTAGACGCTCACATGGGCGGTCAACCGTACCGCGTGTCCAAGTTTGCGTCTAGTTTGCGCCGCCAGATCTTCCGCAAGCATCTTGGTCTCTTGAAGCCTCAAGATATACAGCGTCCAGATGATAACTACTTGCCCATTGGTGTGCCAAACACGTATGATTGGGGCTCGAAGGAAGACTATACTGTCGCGGATCCCATCTCTACTGAATTTTTGCAGTCGTGGTTCTGGCGTGCAAAGACCAATACGGATGCGTTTGCGCGGGTTTTCCATCCAGTTCCCTACGACGGTGTCAGGAACTGGAAGCAGTATGACGACTACTACAGCCGCTTCTTCAAGCAGGAAGAGAAGGAGAAGGAAGGCGCGAAGCCCAGCTTGTACAAGTGGGGTCATGTGGTGGCTGAAGAGTTCCCTGGCGGTGTTAGAGAGGTTAAAGAGGTATTGAGCCAGATTAAGGGTAGTTTGGTGGAGATGCCTCTGCTGTTCTTGGCCGAAGAAGATATTGCCAAGGAAGGTCTGGGTTTGAACGCTTTCACAGAAGACGTTTACACATAGTTTATGTTCGTGCGAGTACGACCGGAAACTTTCAACAGTAACAAACGAATCTTATGAATCAAAACAAAAGTTGAAGCACCCTTTGAATATTACATTCTGCAAATCTGTTAAGGCATCGAGCGAATGAGTCAGAATCTTGGCTCATTCAGCATCTTAGTAGGTTGCAGTAAGGCGCTGAACCAGATATTCCCCACTATTAATTCCTTCATACTTCTTGCCTTCAGCCTCGTAAGTTCCTGGAATGGCATCAATGAACTTGTCAAAGTTTGGATTGCAAAAGAATGCTGTTCATTCGTCAATTATGGATATGTTTTTGAGGGTCCTCGAACTTACCGACAGAGTATCTGGCGGGGTAAGTGTCACTGCCATCGTTTTCCTGCTCGGGTTTTGGCGGAGGCTCAACCACACGATGGTTTGTGCTCTTGATAGTGTCATTAGACCACCGAGCAAGAAGATCGCCGGCATTTACAACGATAGTGTCGGGAATAGGCGTTGCGTCTACAAATGTGTTATTAGGGGAGAGGACCTGCAGGCCACCGCGGTCGTCTTGAAATAATAAAGTAATCGAACCTAAACACATCATTAAAGCTGTCTCAAACCAAAAGAGATGTTTGCCCCATGTATGCACTGACCATAATCAGAATGCTCGCCAGCTCTCACTTGACCCTTGTTTTTCTGAAAGACCTCCTTCTTAACTCCAGGGTAGTGCAACAGCCGGAGCGTGTTATCGCCAGCGTCAGTAAAGCCGTCAAAATGGTTCTCTGCAAGACCTAAACCGACAGCCATGGCTCTCATAACTTCCATATGAAGCTTGGTGCATGTGAGGAAAAAGGTCTTCATAACATTTGTGAAATCTTTTCCTGCCTCATCGAACTTGTCGGGCCACATGTTGGGGTATTCAGGTACATCGTCCCTACCGATTTCCATGCTCTCCTTCAGGTCCGGATTTTGGGCTCGCAATGCTTCTACATCATCCTTGTCCGCCAGCTGGGTCACCTTCTCCCTTCCGTAGGTAACATAACCTCTATTCGCTTCGGGCGAGTACCAGGCTAGTTCATCTTTCTGGGCCTGAGAACGTTGAAAGAATGTGGCTGACCGTGAAAAGACACCAGATACGGTATCACGTGGGATTCCATGGTTTTTGAGATATATAAACCCAGCTTTCTGGAAACCAGATAGAACTTCTTTAGCCGTAGCTTCTTTCTCTTCTGGGGTGCCCGACAGAAACAGGCCGAAATCAATCAGCTGAAGTCGGGGTCAGCATTACTCAAGGCCACAAAGATCGGAAAGGACCATACTGGAATGACCAAATCGTCCTTATCCACGGCCGAAGTTACTATGCTAGCCATATTTTCTGCTAGTGTTTGAATTTTGTAGGCTTAGAAGGCAGCGAAGGCGCTGTATAGATTTGGGCAGATACGAGGCAATAAAGGTATCGCAGACAGGGAGTAGCACGTAAGCGAGCCCAATCAATAGGTGGGGTGACCCGTGGTCACACAGATACTTGTAAAACAGCCGCGTCGGAGTTGGCCTAAAGCTCGTGCGGAACCCGCCCCAATAGGAAGCTGGTGGCGATATGGTTATCGCAACTGTGGGGTAATTTCGGGTGACAACAGAGAGCTCCGTAGGCGGTAATATCAACGCCAATGACATATCAACACGCTATTACTCCAACCCGGGAACTAATACCGGCAAGCTGTCGGCAGACGCACCGATATCCTCCGCCTTAAAATTGACCCAACAAAGCCATCACCCGTCATTCTACTTGATATCGATTTTGAGTCGAAATACCTCAGAAGCTACCCCTCATCATGCCTGTCGTCGACATCCACACTCATGTATACCCACCAGCATATATGGATCTTCTGAGATCCCGCTCGACGGTTCCATACGTTCGAACATTCCCAGAAGCGCCAGATAATTCTCGTCTTATCATCCTGCCTGGAGAAGATGACCCATCCACTCCTTCAACATCACGCGGGAGGCCTGTTGGCCCAGAGTACTACGACATTTCCAAGAAAATAGCATTCATGGACCAGCACGGTATTGATATCAGTGTGATCAGCCTTGCAAACCCCTGGCTCGACTTTCTTACTCCAGCGGAAGCTGGTGTTAGGGCAACGGAGCTAAATGATGAGCTCGAGAAGGAATGCGCCAAGTACCCAGGCAGACTATATGCCTTTGGCGCTTTGCCATTGTCCGCCTCCACTGAGACGATAGTCTCGGAGATCGAGCGTCTGAGCAAGTTGAAATATCTGAGAGGTGTTATCATGGGAACTTCTGGATTGGGAAGTGGACTGGATGATCCCGCCCTTGAACCGGTCTTCGCGGCGCTAGAAACGTATCAACAGATTGTTTTCCTACATCCTCATTACGGCCTTCCTGCTTCCGTATATGGACCAAGGGCAGGTGACTACGGACATGTGCTACCTCTAGCTCTTGGGTTCCCACTCGAAACGACCATCGCGGTGACTAGGATGATCCTGAGTGGTGTTTGGGATCGTTTCCATGGACTCAACATTCTAGTCGCTCATTCCGGAGGCACTCTGCCATTCCTTGCGGGAAGGATCGAGAGCTGCATTGCTCATGATGGCCATCTGAAAAAGGAAGGCAAAATCCAGGGCAGGAGAAGTGTGTGGGACATCTTGAAGAAGAACATTTATCTGGATGCAGTAATCTACTCCGAGGTGGGCTTAAAGGCCGCCATTGATGCTTCCGGAGCTGATAGATTGCTGTTTGGCACCGATCATCCCTTCTTTCCACCACTTGATGGAGAGACAGAGTGGCTTAGCGTGAAGACAAACTACCAAGCGATAAGTGCTGCATTCCCGCAAGATAAATCGACAGCCAATGATATCCTAGGCGGGAATGCAATTCGTATTCTTAAATTACATGACTAGATTCATGGCGAGAAGATATGACATAGAGGCTAGGCGCAGAGGTTCACATGGGAAAAGGGAATAGCGATTTTCTATGTCTATATAGTCTCTCAGCATCAAATGGCCCCTTTCAATGTGCTCGTTCTTTCAATCCTAAATGTGTTGTGGAAGTAGGTGTTCAACTCTCAACCAAGTACTCACTCAAGGAAGGAGCGACCGCTGGATAAAGAAAAACCTATCATCCCACCGCTGCAAGTAAGCGCAAATTTGACTCTGTCATTCTACTGCCTAGCTTTGGGTCTTGATACCATCTAATAATACTTTTAGGTACTAGAAAAAGTTCTATTGAGCTGTTGGTTTCAATCATATCTCTCTTTTGCTATTTCTTATATAACGAGAATGACTTTAACTTGGGAGAAAATGTGGCAAGACGTTGAAAAATACGACAAAGAGAGACTCGAGCTTCAATTTAAGCAGTCTGTCAATCAACAAGATGAATTTCAGGTCCAGCACGATCCCCAACTGAAAGCCATACAAACAATGCATCAGAATGTCAAGCGGAAAGCGAACCATCAATTCGACCAGCGAGCCAAGAAGAAAGCCCGACGACAGACGAAGTGGCAGAGATTACCAGGAGACATAGAGAAACTTGATCGAGAAGAAGACCAGAAATATTCGCGACAGACAAATATGAGGTTATCGTCTACTCTTACTTGGATTAAAAACATCATATTTCTTTCTATGGGATTGGCCTTGTGTATCATCGCGCTCCGGATTGCGCTTTATACTCAAAGGGATCCTGAATCAGAACGCCTTCGAGTAACGCCTTCGAATTTCTCCACTATCCTCAATTGTGGACAAGATGATGTATGCTGGCAGATGTTGACGCCCACGCAGCCGATCCGTCGTAACATCGATGAACGCTATCACACCGAGAAGATCCTGATACATAACGATCGAGGTACAATCAGTATCGTACTGGACAAGCATAATGAAACCATGGTCATGCTGACCTCTTTTATCTCTCCTGGTAATAGAGAATCTCAACCTCTGCCACATCCACTAAAGGAAACCTTCGACTTTAAAGCGGAACGCTGGCCAACAGAGATTTCTGCAGCTTTAGCGATGACCTGGGCGCTTCAACATGAATGGCCCAACGACCATACCAAGACCGTTGATAACGAGGTTGGTTTCATACCTACTTTAGACTACTTTTTAGTCTGCCTTGACTATAAATGCTCAAAGCCGAGGTGGTATCAGGTAACTCCACTGATTGGGAAGCGCACACTTAGGGAGTATGGCATATATCTTAAAAACAACAATCCAATGACGATACAAGATCTCGACATGAAATTCCGACTGTCTTTTAACAAACTTCTATATACGCTCTCTTGGTTGCATGAACGTGGCATTTGCCATGACTATGTCAATCCAGATAATATCCACATTCACGAGCATGAGACTGGCTGGTATCTAGCCGATTACGAGCAGGTGCGCGAGACAACTCATCCATACCACTTTTCTCAGCTTTGGGGCGATCCTGAGATGTGGCCGGACTGCCGTTTGAATGATGTGAGGCATACAATAAAGGCGTATCTGAGCTTCAGGTGACATAGACACATTTGACCGAGCACTCTTTGACGGTAGAGAACCATGGAGCCGGCTCTACTGGATGTTTCTTCGTAGCCCTGTTTCTGCAAGCTCGTTGCTTAGGATTTCGGCACTGGAATTGCCCGGTCAAAGTTTCCTGCCAGCGTCAGCTTACTCTGGCCGTGCGCCTGGCTGGTTTCCTTGGAGGGTAATTATGAATTCGCATGGGGTTCGTGCAAAAGCCGCTGAGCTGAAACTAGAGATGCCAATGGATGTGGCAGCAATTCGAAGGTATAGACTTGCTTTTGCAGGATGGTGGGTTGAGCAAGTGAACATTGTTGGAGAGATCACAGAAAGTGGCCACGACAGTACCTCACCGCATAGCTGAATCGAGATCACCGTTACTGCACGTAAGACAATCGGGGAGGTAGTTCCTTCGGAATCAAACCGCTAGCTTGAAACATCAAATACTCTATTTCAAAGATAGTTGATAGTGACCCGGTGTCCGAAAGCGGAAATATGTCCTGTGGCGGCAGCCTCAGGCTTTTAAAGCCGCAATCGATAAGAAAGGGTAGCGCCCCGCCGCCATCATATTTGCCCATTGCAGTCCGACCATTGCCGCGTCACACACGAGACAGCAAGCATGCCTCGCGATCCACTAATCGGCTTGGTCGGCAAACCCTCTTCGGGCAAGTCGACTACACTCAACAGCTTGACTGATGCTTCGTCGAAAGTGGGTAAGATCCACTCCAACCCTCTGTTGACATTTCCGCTATACAAACCCAACCTGATCATAGCTCCTCATGCGAACGAAATAAAAGAGTCAATATACTATTTAGAGAATCAAGTCGCTAATTAAGTTCTACAGGAAACTTCCCGTAAGCACACTTGCTAGCACCCAAATCCCATACCTATCCACCTACCTCTCGCGCAATCCTTCCACTCCAAACATAAAGCCCAAGAAAGCCTGTCTGCTTGATTTTTAAAATGGCCCACCAATTATTGTTTCCAGATTCACAACGATCGACCCCCAACGCGCGATCGGCTACCTCCAGATCCCCTGCGCCTGCGCACGGTACAACCTGAGCGACAGGTGCAAGCCAAACTACGGGTCATGCATCGAAGGGCGGCGGAGCGTACCAATCGAGTTGCTCGACGTGGCAGGGCTGGTTCCCGGCGCGCACTTGGGTCGCGGTTTAGGGAACAAGTTTCTCGATGATCTACGGCATGCCGATGCGCTTGTGCATGTCGTCGATGTTAGTGGGACAACGGATTCCGAAGGGAAGGAGACAAGGGGTTATGATCCTAGTCAGGATATCGTCTGGTTGAGGGGGGAGATTGTGAGATGGGTTTTGGGGAATTTGATGGAGAAATGGTGCGGTTTTTCTTCTTCTTATGGTGGTGATCTTCGGGTGAGGATAAGGCTGATGTTAGTTGTAGGGGCGGGATCAAGAGGAGGCATGTTGCCATAAGTGAGTGAGTCTTCTTTCCGAGATATGAACTGGACGGTCTTGTATTAACATGTCGGTACAAGAGGCAACTGCGGTTGAAACCCTGCAAGGACAGTTCTCTGGCTATGGATCTACAAAGGATGTCGTTGCGCGCTGCCTTGATAAACTTGCGCTAAAGGAACCTCTCCAGGACTGGTCCGATGCGACGGTTGAGAAGGTTGTCAATGCTTTCATCGACGAGAAATTCCCAACCGTAATTGCATTGAATAAAATCGACCACCCTGACTCGGACAAGAATATTGCTAAAATCGCAAAGATGTACGACTCGAAGACGTTGGTGCTGACAAGCGCAATTAGCGAGGTCTTCCTGCGGAAGCTTGCAAAGCAGGGTTTCGTTAAATACACCGAAGGGAGCGAGTTCGTTGACACAAGAGAGGATCTGATAGAGCAAGGGGATCCAGACGGCGGAGGCCTCAAAGAATTAGACGAAAAACTGAAAAAGTAAGGCGGTGTACACAGCCGCTCTCTGGATCATATGGCGCTAACTATCAATTTGCAGTCGTATTGAGAATCTCAAGGATCTAGTGCTTTATCGGTTTGGCAGCACAGGAGTGGTGGAAGTGCTCACCCGTGCAGCAGAGCTACTTGGTCTTGTACCCGTCTTCCCTGTTAGGAATATTCATTCATATGGCTCTGGATCCGGCTCTACAACTAGCTCAATAGTCTTTAGAGACTGCGTCTTAGTAAAAAGGCAAGCACTCTTACAAAAATAATTTCTATGCTTCTCTAACACACAACTTCCTACAGGGGCTCTACAGTAGGTGACGTATATCGCAAGGTTAGTCACATGCCAGACAGCTACTTCGTTGTCGCTGACTTGGATCA
>Ga0247762_1000357_pt1 | contig 14384 bp, 10 predicted proteins | sample UWRJL081202R4_FD_181016 | JGI IMG/M metagenome (GOLD analysis project Ga0247762, IMG submission 181016) | Plant litter microbial communities from Arlington Agricultural Research Station in Wisconsin, United States - UWRJ-L081-202R-4 | ecosystem: Environmental > Terrestrial > Plant litter >...
CGGGAAGAACATCGGGATCAGGCCCGCGTCGGACGCGCCCTGCACGTTGTTCTGTCCGCGCAGCGGATGCAGGCCGGTGCCGGGACGGCCGATCTGGCCGGTAATCAGCGCAAGCGCGATCAGGCAGCGTGCGTTATCGGTACCGTGCGTGTGCTGCGAGACGCCCATGCCCCAGAAGATGATCGCGCTTTCGGCGCGCGCATAGGCACGCGCAACGTCACGCAGCGTCTGCGCATCGATGCCGCAGATCGGCTCCATCTCTTCGGGCGTGAAGTCCTTGATATTTTCCTTCCACGCTTCGAAACCCTCGACATACGTCTGGATATATTGCTTGTCGTAGAGTTCTTCCTCGACGATGACATTCAGCATCGCGTTCAGCATCGCGACGTCGGTGCCGTTCTTGAACTGCATCATCTTCCAGGCGTGGCGCTTCATCGCCGTGCCGCGCGGGTCCATGATAACGAGCTTCGCGCCGTTCTTCGCCGCCTGCTTGAAGAAGGTTGCGGCAACCGGATGATTCTCGGTCGGGTTCGCGCCGATCACGATGATCAGATCGGAATTCTTCACTTCGTTGAAGGTTGCGGTCACTGCCGCCGAGCCGACGCCTTCGAGCAGTGCGGACACCGATGAAGCGTGGCAAAGGCGCGTGCAGTGATCGACGTTGTTGGTGCCGAAGCCGGTACGGACCAGCTTCTGAAATAGATAAGCCTCTTCGTTCGAGCCTTTTGCCGAGCCGAAACCGGCAAGCGCGTCTGCGCCATCGCGGTCACGGATTTTGACGAGTCCGCCTGCCGCGCGGTCGAGCGCTTCTTCCCACGTCGCTTCGCGGAAATGCGTCAAGTAGTTCGACGGATCGATGAATTCGTGCGGGACCTTCGGCACGCCTTCCTTGCGGATCAGCGGCTTCAAGAGGCGCTGCTTGTTATGCACGTAATCGAAGCCGAAGCGGCCCTTCACGCAAAGGCGGTTCGCATTCGCGGGACCTTCCTTGCCGACGACCGAGACGATCTTCTCGTCCTTGATCTGATAGGTGAGCTGGCAGCCGACGCCACAATAGGGGCAGACGCTGTCGACTTCACGATCGACGTCGCCTTTATAGGTGTTGTTTTCGTCGACGCGGGTCGCCGGCATCAGCGCGCCGGTCGGGCATGCCTGCACGCATTCGCCGCAAGCGACACAGGTCGAAGCGCCCATCGGATCGTCGAAGTCGAACACGATCTTTTCGTTGTGGCCGCGGCCGGCCATGCCGATCACGTCGTTGACCTGCACTTCACGGCAGGCGCGGACGCAGAGATTGCACTGGATGCAGGCGTCGAGATTGACCGCCATCGCCGGATGCGAGCGGTCGGACGAAACTTTCTCATGTTCCGGGAAGCGGCCGGTTTCGATGCCCATCTTGTCGGTCCACGACCAGAACTTCGATTGCGGATCGGGTGCGGTCGCACGCTCGGGCTGATCGGTCGCGAGCAGTTCGAACACCATCTTGCGGGAAGCTTCCGCGCGCTCGGACTGCGATTTCACTTTCATGCCGTCGACGGGCGTGCGGATGCAGGACGCTGCAAGTACGCGCTCGCCTTCGATCTCAACCATGCACGCGCGGCAATTGCCGTCCGGGCGATAGCCGGGCTCGGGTAGATAGCAGAGGTGAGGGATGTCGGTGCCCTGACGCTTCGCGACCTGCCAGATCGTCTCGCCTTCGAGGGCTTCGACTTCTTTGCCGTCGAGCGTGAACTTGATCACCTTCGGCATGCCGTTCATCGCGTTCATAGGGTCACCATTGCCGCAGCGGTTTTGTGAGATCGTCGCGGAAGTATTTGAAAACAGAAGAGAGCGGGTTGGACGCGGCCTGACCGAGGCCGCAGATCGAAGCGTCGCGCATCGCGGCGGAAAGTTCGGTAAGCAGTCCTTCGTTCCACGGTCCTTGCGCCATCAGCTTCGCGGCCTTCTCGGTGCCGGCGCGGCAGGGCGTGCATTGTCCGCAGGATTCGTCCTCGAAGAACTTCATGAGGTTCAGCGCGACCGCTTTCATGTCGTCCTTCTCGGAAAGAATGACGACAGCATGCGAGCCGATGAAACAGCCGTATTTTTCGAGCGTTCCGAAATCGAGCGGGATATCGTTCATCGATGCGGGGAGAATGCCGCCCGATGCGCCGCCGGGGAGATAACCCTTGAAGGTTTCACCCTCGATCATGCCGCCGCAATATTCGTCGATCAGTTCCTGAATAGAAATTCCTGCGGGCGCGAGCTTCACGCCCGGATTTTTCACACGGCCGGAAACCGAAAAGCTGCGAAAGCCCTTACGCTCGCGGCGGCCTTGCGAGGTGAACCACGCCGGACCCTTCTCGATGATGTCTCTGATCCAGAACAGCGTCTCGACGTTGTGCTCGAGCGTCGGACGGCCGAACAGGCCGACCTGCGCAACATAAGGCGGGCGATGACGCGGCAGGCCGCGCTTGCCTTCGATCGATTCGATCATCGCGGATTCTTCGCCGCAGATGTAGGCGCCGGCGCCGCGGCGCATGTGAAACTCGGTGTGCTTGATCAGGCCGGCAGCGCGAGCCTTTTCGATTTCGCGCTCGATGAGCAGCCGAAGCTCCGGATATTCGTCGCGGAGATAAAAGTAGACAGCCTTCGCATCCACCACCCACGCGCCGATCAGCATGCCTTCGATGAAGCGGTGCGGGTCCTGACCCAGATAGAAGCGATCCTTGAACGTGCCGGGTTCGCCTTCGTCGCCGTTCACCGCCATGAGACGAGGTGCAGGCTCGGCGCTGACGAGCGACCACTTGCGTCCGGTCGGAAAACCGGCGCCGCCGAGGCCGCGAAGTCCTGCATCGCTCACGATCGAAACCAGTTCTTCGCGCGTGCGTTTTCCGGAGAGACAATCCTCGAGCAGCTTGTAGCCGCCTTGTTTGCGATAGGCGTCGAAGTCGCTCTGGGTTTTGAAAGCGTGCGGATGCTCGTGCGCCTTGACGGCAGCAGATACATTCTCGTTTGTCGCGCGGAATACTTGCGCGTGTCCCACAGCGGCGACCGGCGCGCGGTCACAGGCGCCCATGCAGGGTGCGCGCACGACGCGAACGTCTTTGCCGAGTTTGCCGGGAAGCTCTGCGAGCAATTTATCCGCGCCCGCCATGCAGCAGGATAAAGAGTCGCAAACGCGCACGGTTGTCGCGGGCGGTGGCGTCTCGCCTTCTTTCACGACATCGAAATGCGCGTAAAAGGTCGCGACCTCATAGACTTCAGTTTGCGCGAGCTTCATTTCTTCGGCGAGCGCCCCAAGATGCCCGGCCGAGAGGTGGCCATACTTGTCTTGAATAAGGTGAAGGTGTTCGATCAGAAGATCGCGCTGGCGCGACCTGTTGCCGAGCAACACGCGCACTTCTTCGAGCGCGCGAATATCGATCTGACGGCCCTTCGGCTGCCGGCGGGGTCGTTTGCGTTTGGCGTCGGGAGCGGTGTGCGGCCCGGCAATAACTGTTGTCATTCCAAAGAGATGGAAGGACTCTCCAAAAGGTACAATGGCCTCAAAGACATACGGCGATAGAAAAAATCTATGAACAAGGCGCAGGAAGGGGATAAGTTGCACCAATGACCGGGAAATTAGCGTTCGGGGCGCTGCTCGCTGCGTTTACTGCCTTCGCGATCTCGCCGGCTTTTGCCCAGCTTCAAGGGCATGGCGGTCCTATCAAATCCATCGCGCTGTCCGCCGATGGTTCCTTCGCGCTCTCGGGCAGCTTCGACACGTCTGCCATCCGGTGGTCGCTCGCGCGCAATTCCGCCGAACAAGTGCTGCGTTTTCACGAAAGTGCGGTGAACGCCGTCGCCGTTATCGCGGGCGGAAAACTCGCGACCGGCGGCGAAGACGGACAGGTTGCGATCTGGAACGATGGACAGCCTGCGCCGGCGACGGTGTTGAAGGGCCATACCGCGCCGGTCGTTGCGCTCGCTGCTTCGCCGGATGGAAAATGGATTGCCTCGGCATCCTGGGATCGCAGCATTCGTTTGACACCAGTCGCCGGTGGCGAAACCAAAGTACTGCAAGGCCATCAGGATAACGTGAATGCAATCGCATTCACGCCGGATGGCAGCGCGCTTGTCAGCGCGGGCTACGATCTCACTGTTCGTATCTGGCCGCTTGCGAAACTTGACGCCCCCGTCATTGCGCAAGTGCCTAGCCCGCTGAATTCGATTGCCATTGCACACGATGGCGAGATCGCGGTCGCAGGCGCGGACGGCAAAGTTTATTTTCTGTCGCCATCCGGCGATGTGAAAGGTTCGGTGCAGGCCGCCGAACGTCCGATTATCTCGCTGTCGGTTTCTCCCGATGCGCGTCTCGTGGCTGCCGCTGCTATCGCGGGCTCCGTCGCGATTATCGAACGCCAGGACCGCAAGGTCGTGCGCACATTGATCGGCCCCGGCCTTCCGGTCTGGGCTGTCGTCTTCATGCCGGACAGCAAGACGTTGATAACCGGCGGCAACGATCGTCTCGTGCGCCGCTGGGATGCCGTGAGCGGCGAGCATCTCGGTCAGGTCGCAATGCAGAGTCCTGAAAATCCGCTAGCAGCGTTTGCGGGAGATCGCGGCGCGGAAGTCTATAAAGCCTGCGTTGCCTGTCACACACTGTCGCCGGATGAAGGCAATCGCGCAGGACCGACGCTGCACGGAATTTTCGGGCGCAGGATCGCGACACTGCCGGGTTATCAGTTCTCCGACGCGCTTAAGAAAATGGATATCGTCTGGACGCCGGAGACGGTGTCGAAACTTTTCGAGGTTGGGCCGATGTCCTATACACCCGGCACGAAAATGCCTGAGCAGAAGATTGCAGCGGAAGAAGACCGCAAGGCACTGGTCGAGTTTCTGCTGAAGACGACGAAGAAGTAAGAGCCTACGACTTGTTCTTCTGCTCTTCGCGCTCGCGGATGTAATGTTCCGTGGTTCTTACATGCGGGCGCATCGGCGCCTCATGCGGATCGAAGGATTCTTCGATCGCAACGATGCCGCGGCAATCTTCGCACATCTTGAGCAGGTCGAGGCGTTGTGCGCGGCCCTGGAACATCCAGTGCCGGCCTTCGAGCTTCGCCGTGATCCGCTCGATCGTGCTCTTGGTGCCGAACGGCTTCGAGCAGCGAATACATTCGAACGGTTCTTCTTCCTTCATCACGCGCGCTTCGGCGGTGGCGGCACGGAAGTCGATCTGCGGATGCAACGAAATCACTTTTTCCGGGCAGGTCGCTTTGCAAAGTCCGCATTGAACGCAGGCGTCTTCGGCAAACTTGAGCATCGGCTTTTCGGGATTGTCAGTAAGCGCTCCGGTCGGACAGGCGGAAACGCACGCAAGACAGAGCGTGCAGCCTTCCGCGTTTACTTCGATCTTTCCGAGCGGCGCGCTTTCAGGGAGCGCGATCACATCGACCGGAGCAGGAGCCACGCGATGCAATTCGCGAAGCGAAGTCCGCAAAAGATCGCGCTTGCGTCCGAGCGGCATGAAGCTCGCGGCTTTTGCCGAGCGCTTCACATTCGCAATCGCGTAGAGCGCCTGTCCGAGCATGTCGGGATCGTCAGTTTCAATCGTGGCGATCTTGTCCTCGCCGAAGCCCAGTCCTTTTAAGATCGTATCGGCATAGGAGATCGTCCGGACGGTGCCGCCGGTTTCGTGCTTTGGGCGCGCGCGCATCAGAAGCCGCACTGAAGCCGCTCCATAAGCAAAAGCGGCGGCGATCGTCTCAAGTCCGATCTGCGTAACTTCGTTTACCGGCGCCGGAATGACATTTGCCGGCAATCCGTCCCCGTGTCGCGCGAGCATTTCGATCATCTGGGAGCCGTGTTCGCCGTCGTGCAGCAAGAGCACGGGGTTCACACCGGCCGCTTCGCGGTAGGTGGAAAGCAGCGTGCGAATTCTCCCGATCAACGCATCGATCGGCGGCAAAGCATAAGCCGCGGCACCCGTCGGACAGACCGCGGCACAGGCACCGCAGCCCGCGCAGATATTCTCATCAATCGCGACATGATCGCCGTTCGGCGTAATCGCGCCGGTCGGGCACAGATTGAGACAGCGGTTACAGCCGATGATTTTCGAGCGCGAATGCGCGCAAAGATTTTCGGTGAACGTGATGAAACGCGGCTTGTCGAAGGTTCCGACCAGCTCGCCCGCCTTCATCACGGCGCGCAGGATCGCCGCAGGATCTTCCGGATCAGCGCGAAGATAGCCGTCCCGCAATTCATGCGCAGGGAAGAGCGGCACGCCGCCGCTGAGATCCAAGATCAGGTCGCAGCGCGATTTCGCGCCATCGCGGCCGAAGTCGAATTCGAATTTGTCCCGCGAAGAAGCAGCGGGCAGCGCGTAATCATCGACCGTCAGTTCGAATGCGCCGAGATGCCCGCGAGCCGCGGTGACGGTGCCTTTCGCAACCGGAAATTCGCTGACGCGCAGCGGCTCCATCGCGCCGGGCTTTGAAAGCAGCACGGTGACGTCAAGGCGATCTTTCAGGAGCTTCGCCGCCTCGATGGCTCTTTCATCTCGGCCGTAAATGAGAATGACGCCTTCGCTGATGAGCGGCACGAGCGGCACTTCCGGCATCGGAACTGCCGCTGCCGCGATCAACGCGGCCATCTTCGGACCGGCAGCCTTGGCGTCTTTAGACCAGCCGGCATTTTCTCGAATATTGAGGAAAGAGAGCGCAACACCGGCGCCATTCTCGGAAGCGACTTCCGAAAACACCGGCGCCTCCTGCGTGCAGGCGACCGTGATAGCTTCGCCCTTCTTCGCAACGACAGAGAAGCGCTCGATCTCGCTGCGGCAGAGATGGTTCGCGCTCTCGATCGTGCTGCCCTTGCAGCCATGCGCGATAGCGTCAGCGTCGAGCGGCATCGTGCGCTCGCAGCTACATATAAAGAGTGTGCGGGGCTTCTCGGCCATTAACGCAACGCTTTCATGCTCAACGCTTGTGCAGACGAGGTTCTCGGCTGCTCTGCGGCACGCTATAATGAGAACAATTCAAAAGTAAAACCCCCAAGCCCCGGAGCGACAGGGAACAATGAACGTCGAGGCACGGAACAGCGCGAAAACGCCCTTCAACGAGAAGCTCGATCTGCCGCCTGCGTTTCGCGCCATCATGCTGCGCGAGTCAGGCGATGCATTCGCGCACGCGCAGGAAATCGCGTCCAAAGAGGGCGCAGGCACACTGGTTTGGGTCGGACGCTTCGATCTTGCGGAATTCGCAGTCGTGCTGGAGCCGGACGAGCCACTCGTCTCTTCGCGGCGCGCGATTTATGCCGGTCTCGCGGCGCTCGCGGATGCGCTTGCCGTCCATGCGCCGCCGGAAATGCCGATGCAATATGAGTTTCCGGCGACCTTGAAATTCAACGAAGGCCTTGTCGGCGGCGGCCAGCTCGCATGGCCTGCGAATACGAACGAAAAGGAACGGCCTGATTGGCTCGTATTCGGCGCCATGGTGCGCACCGATATTCTCGATTATCGCGAGCCGGGCGAGCGCGCGCATGTCGCGAGTCTGCATGAAGAAGGATTTGACGAAGTCGGCGGCGGCCGTCTTGTCGAAAGCTTCGCGCGGCACCTGATGCTTCACCTGGACGAGTGGCAGAACAACGGCTTCGGCAAAGTTGCCGAGGCATACCTTTCACGCGTGCAGTCGCCGCCAAATGTGGAACGAAGCATCGATGGCGCAGGTGATTTGTTGACGCGAAGGAAGGGCAAGCTCGAAGTGACGAAGCAGAAGCTGCTTCCCGCGATCGAGTGCGCGCTTTGGATGGACCAAAAGACCGGAGACATTCTGCTTTGAAATTGCTGCGTACCATCCGTCTCGATCCGTCGGACACTTTCGTGTTCGAGAAGCCCGCAGAACCTGGCGAATGGGCTGTTTCCGGTGCCTTTGAGTATTGGGATCGCGATCTGGCTGCCTTGGCGGGAAAAGAACGCGCGGCGTTCCGCAGCGGCTTTCTCGGTGTCGGCTCGATGGGCCGGTCGACGCTGGTGCAGATCGTCGAAGCCAAAGAGGGCGATCGTAGCGGAGTAGTCGATCAACTTGCGCGGCAGTTGGTGCAGCACTTTGGTGCCCCGGATGTAGAAACCGCGCGAGCGGCGGCTGAAGAAGAAGTCGCTTTCGCGGAATCGCTCTGCGAGTATCCGCCGGACATGTTGATTGCCGTGCAACGTACCGTTGAAGATGGTTCGATCCGTGAAGCCTTTCGCTCCTTGCAGGCGGCTCAGAAAAATCCGCCGCCGTTGCGTGCATTTTCCTTCCGCGAGGTCGTCGGCGAGGACGAGCCGGAAGAGCGCGTCGATCTCGTCGGCATGATGGATGGGAAGCGGAAATGAAGGACTTCTGGCTTTCCTGCGGACATCATCTGCTCGACCGCGATGAAGGCGGCGGTCTGATCGTGACCGACGACTTTCTGAAGGTTTACTTTGCCCGGCCCGAACTTACGCCGCCGGCTGAGGCCTGCGTGGTCGAACGCGCGCTTCATGCGGCACTGCTTGAAGATCCTCGCCGCGTCGTCGGTCCAGATGAGATCGCGGCGATGGCCGATCCCGACGCAGGCGAGAACTGGCAGGTCGTGCTCGAATTTCGCGACCATCTTCTGAAACATCCGACGCTGGAAGCTGCCTATCTTGCGTTGATCCGCAGTGGGGTCGGTCGCACGCCGCCCTTGTTTCTGAATCAACTCGTCCACGTAATTCTGAGAAACGTGCTCGACGAATGCGAAGACCCGTTCGTGTTGCGGGCGGGCGAGCTTTTCTTCCGCTCGCAGCGGGTGACCACGCATGAAGGCTCGCTGCTCGTCGCCGACGAGGAAACCATTGCGGGCAACAATCCCGCACAGGTTTCGCCGCTGGTCGGAATGCTCGGCATCGAAAAGTCCGCCGAAATCGACGTGCTGAACGACGGCAACGCGGAAACCTATTATGAGCGCAGCGATCGCTACGACATGGCGCTCGATCTCACGGCAGGCCGGCGAGGTCACGAGGCGCTGGGTGAAGTGATCACGCGTTGGGTTCGCCATCTCCTTGCGCTGGAAGCGCGTGTGACCCCGGTGGTCGAACTCAAGGATGCTAGCTTTACCTGGTATGTCGGCCTCGACGCGGAAGGCACGAAGATCGGCGACATGCTCTGGAACGGCGAGGGACTGGATGAATCGGCGCAGGGCCGCGTGGTTGCGCTTTATGCGCTGCGCCCCGAAGGTGCCGATGCGCCGGGCGACAAAAATGCGCCGCCTGCCTATCTGATTTTGGGCATGAGCGCGGAAAAGATGCTCCGCGTGAAACCGCAAAATCTGCTGATTGGCCTGAACGTTAAACGTCTGGAGACGGCAACGTGACGAAACCGCTGGTTACGATTCCGGTCGGCGTGGTGGTCGAGCGTCTGAAGGCGCAGAGCCAGTGGGTCGATCATATCTGGCAGCCTTCCAACGTGCTGGAAGGCGTGCCCGATATGCAGTCGTGGACGCTGCTTGAAGGTAACAGCGAACGCGCGCTGTTCTATGCGGGTCGCGCCGAGATCGGACTCCACGCCGGTGATGCTGCGCATTACCGCGAGAACCTTGCGACAGGCTATCCGAAACTCTGGATCATCCTGCGGCCAACCGGCGTCGAACCGCCGTTAGAACTTGTGATGGTGACAGCCGATCCGTTCGAAGGAGAAGGACTCACCGAAGGCGCGTCCGATCTTGTCGAACCGGTGCCGATGCCGGAGTCGATTCAAGCGACGCTCGTCGCTTTCATTGACGAGCACTACGTCAATGAACCGTTCTTCAAGCGCAAGCGTGACCGGGCAAATCCCGAAGCGCTCGGGCAACGTCCCGCCGGGCTGAAAGAGAAGCCATGAGCGACGAAGAAGAAGGTTTTCTCAATCGGTGGTCGCGGCGCAAGCAGGCGGTGAAAGAGCCGCTCGCCGACGAAGCGCAGAAAAAAGAAGACACGCTTCCGGATGCCGGCGAGCAGCAAGCCGCAGCGGAAATTCCGGAAGAAGAATTCGATATCTCGAAACTGCCGCCGATCGAGTCGATTACCGCCGGCACCGATATTCGCGCATTTCTTTCGAAGGGTGTTCCGGCTGCGCTCACACAAGCAGCACTCCGCCGTGCATGGAGCGCCGATCCCGCAATCCGCGACTACATCGGATTGTCCGAATACTCGTGGGACTTCAATTCGCCGGGCATAGATGGCTTCGGTCCGCTCGATCCGTCCTGGAATGTGCAGGAAATGGTGGCGGACGTTTTCGGGAAGGTGAAAGAGGCGGTCGCGAACGCCGAGTCTCTTGCAGAAAAAGCGGATTCGCTGACGCCGCCGCAGCAGGCCGGCGATAGCTTCGAGCCGCGTGCTGTCGATGTTCGGAGTGAGACGCCTGAGCCTTCGGAGCCCAGTGAGTCTGATGCTGTGCACGCCGAAGACGGAACAGGCGACAAAATCGCACAAGCTGCCGCTGCGCCGCAGCAACTTGAATCGGAAGACGAGCCGCTTAACGCGCCCGTTCGCCGTCACGGCAGCGCACTCCCAAGCTAGAGTTGTCCACTTTTGTGCGTCGCACAATGAAATAGCTGATGCCTATATAGGCAGAAGCTATTGCAGGCCTTCCGCTCCGCGGGTTACGCTCTTTGAAACAGTTCTCAAGAAGAGCTGATTCAAAGAATTCTAATTCTAAGCGGAGGGAACATTGCGCGATCAAGGCTTGGAGAAAGCCATTCGATCGGTAGGCGGCGTGAGCGAGCTCGCGCGGCGTATCGGTATCGCGCAGCCGTCCGTTTCCAACTGGAATCGCATTCCCGCCGAACGCGTCGCCGCCGTCGAAACCGCGACCGGCATTTCGCGCGCGATCCTTCGTCCAGATCTCTTCGGAACGGATTTTCAAGTGAACGGCACGCTGGACGAAATCGACGTCGCGCGCGCGCAGGAATATGCGCTGCTCGCTGTTCTGCTGGCGAAGGCACCCGACGCCGATTTGCTCAAGCGCCTTGAGAAACTTGAAGGCAACGATAGCGAACTTGGCCGCGCGCATACTGCGCTCGCCGATGCTGCCGCTTCCGCGAACGCACAGCAGATCGAGCGCGAATATTTCGATATCTTCATTGGTGTCGGCCGCGGCGAGTTGCTTCCCTACGCATCCTATTATCTGACCGGTTTTCTGCATGAGCGTCCGCTCGCGCGTTTGCGTGGCGACCTCTTTCTGCTCGGCGTCGAGAAAAACGAAGACAACCCGGACCCGGAAGATCACATCGCGTTTCTTTGCGAGATCATGGCGGGCATTGTCAGCAAGCGCTTTCCTGCGCCGATCGGCGCCGACCGCGAGTTCTTCGAGAAGCACATCAAGCCGTGGGCGAGCCGTTTGTTCGCCGATATGGAATCTGCGGAAAGCGCCAAGTTCTATCGCAGCGTCGGCAAGCTAGGCCGCGCATTCATTGAAATCGAAACGGAAGCTTTCGCGCTGCCCTCGTAAGGCGCGCGACTAACGAACTGGAGAGGAAACGCCATGAAACAGCAAGACGACAAGAAGGCAGTCGGACGGCGCGAGTTTTTGCGCACGATGGGCGCGGGTGCCGGTGTCGCTGCGGTTGCTGCGACTCCGATGGCAGCGAGTCCCGCTGCCGCCCAGCAGAAAGAAGATAAGAAGACGAAGGCACGTTATCAGAACACTGATCACGTGAAGACCTTCTATCGCGTGAACAGCTAAGGGGAGGCGCTCGTGCTGATCAAAAGAACTGAACGCGAAGCACGCCGCAGCCAACTGGCGGCATCGCTTGCTGCAAATGCAAGCGGCGGTATGAACCGCCGTACTTTCCTGCGCCGCTCCGGTCTTGCTGCCGGCGGTCTCGCTGCTGTCGGCGCGCTGCCGCTTGCCGGCGCACGTCAGGCTGAAGCCGGTCCGGTCGCGCCCGCGGGTGCGAAGATCGAAATCAAGCGCAACATCTGCACGCACTGCTCGGTCGGTTGCACCGTCGTCGCGGAAGTCGCGAATGGCGTCTGGATCGGTCAAGAGTCCGCATACGAAAGCCCGATCAATCGCGGCTCGCATTGCGCCAAGGGTGCTGCGGTGCGCGAACTCGTGCACGGCGACCGCCGCCTGAAATATCCGATGAAGCTCGTGAACGGTCAGTGGACGCGCGTCTCTTGGGACGTCGCGATCAACGAGATCGGCGACAAGCTGGAAGAGATCCGCAAGAAGAACGGACCGGACTCGGTGTTCTGGCTCGGCTCTGCGAAATTCTCGAACGAAGGCGCCTACCTGAATCGCAAGTTCGCGGCTTACTGGGGTACCAACAACGTCGACCATCAGGCGCGTATCTGCCACTCGACGACGGTGACCGGTGTCGCCAACACCTGGGGTTATGGCGCGCAGACGAACTCCTACAACGACATCCGTAACGCGAAGACCATTATCTTCATGGGCAGTAACGCTGCCGAAGCGCATCCGGTGTCGTTGCAGCACGTTCTGTCGGGCAAGGAAGCCAATCGCGCGAACTGGATCGTTCTCGATCCGCGCATGACCCGTACCGCTGCGCATGCGAACGAATATGTGCGCATCCGTTCCGGTACTGACATCCCCGTCATTTGGGGCATGATGTGGCACATCTTCAAGAACGGCTGGGAAGATAAGGAATTCATCTCCCAGCGCGTTGCGGACATGGATCTCATCCGCAAGGAAGTCGAGAAGTGGACGCCGGATGAAGTCGAACGCGTTACCGGCGTGCCGGCTGCGCAGCTCGAGAAGGTGGCGAAGCAATTCGCGACCGAGAAGCCGTCTACGTTCATCTGGTGTATGGGCGCGACCCAGCACACCGTCGGCACTGCGAACGTCCGCGCGTTCTGCAACCTGCTGCTTGCCACCGGCAACGTTGGCAAGTTCGGCACGGGCGCGAACATCTTCCGCGGCCACTGCAACGTGCAGGGTGCGACCGACCTCGGTCTCGATATCGGTTCGCTGCCGCTCTACTACGGACTCGCTCCGGGTGCGTGGCAACATTGGTCACGCGTCTGGGGCACCGACTTCAACTTCTTCAAGGCGCGCTTCGCCGATGAAAAGATGATGGGTGCAGTCGGCATTCCGTCGACCCGTTGGTTCGACGCAACGACCTTGCCGAAGGACCGGGTTACGCAGAACGACAACATCAAGGCGATGATGGTGTTCGGTCACGGTGGCAACACCGTCACGCGTATGCCGAAGGCGAAGGAAGGCATCGAAGCGCTCGACCTCCTCGTCGTTGCGGATCCGCATCCGACCACTTGGGCGGCACTCTCCGAACGCAAGAACGGCACTTATCTACTGCCGGTCTGCACCCAGTTCGAGTGCGACGGCTCGCGCACGGCTTCGAACCGCTCGCTCCAGTGGGGCGAGCAGATCGTCAAGCCGATCTTCGAATCCAAGAACGACTACGAGGTGATGTATCTCCTCGCCAAGAAGCTTGGCCTCGCCGACGAGATGTTCAAGAACATCAAGGTCGAGAACAACCAGCCGCTTGCCGAAGACATTCTTCGCGAACTCAATGCGGGCGGCTTCTCGACCGGTTACTCCGGCCAGTCGCCGGAGCGCCTCAAGGCGCATATGAAGCATCAGGACAAGTTCGACCTGGTGACGCTGCGTGCTGCGAAGGACGCGCCGGCTGAAATCGCCGGCGACTATTACGGCCTGCCGTGGCCGTGCTGGGGCACGCCGGCGATCCGGCATCCGGGCACGCACACGCTCTACAACACCAATCTCCACGCCAAGGATGGCGGCGGCACGTTCCGCGCCCGCTTCGGTGTCGAGCGCGTCGTCAAGACGAAGGTGATGGAGGACGGCAAAGAGGTTGAGAAGGAGCAGCGCTTCAATCTGCTAGCCGAAGGTTCTTACTCGAAGGACTCCGAAATCAAGGACGGCTATCCTGAGTTCACTTACGGCGTGCTGAAGAAGCTCGGTTGGGACAAAGACCTCACCGAAGCCGAACGCGCGACGATCGAAAAGATCGGCGGCAACAATCCGGACAACGTCGGCTGGGCGATCGATCTCTCGGGCGGCATCATTCGCGTGACGCTCGAGCATGGTGTGATGGCGTACGGTAACGGCAAAGCCCGCGCGGCTGCGTGGAACTTGCCGGATCCGGTGCCGGTGCACCGCGAGCCGATCTATACGCCGCGTCCTGAACTCGTCGGCAAATTCCCGACTTACGCCAATGCGCAGCGCTTCCGCGTGCCGGATATCGGCTTCGATGTGCAGAAGGCTGCGGTCGATAAGGGCGTCGCCAAGAGCTTCCCGCTGGTGCTCACCTCCGGCCGTCTCGTCGAATACGAAGGCGGCGGCGAAGAAACCCGCTCGAACAAGTGGCTCGCCGAGTTGCAGCAGGACTCCTTCATCGAGATCAATCCTGCGGACGCAACCGAACGCGGCATCAAGGAC
>Ga0247762_1000358_pt1 | contig 14370 bp, 11 predicted proteins | sample UWRJL081202R4_FD_181016 | JGI IMG/M metagenome (GOLD analysis project Ga0247762, IMG submission 181016) | Plant litter microbial communities from Arlington Agricultural Research Station in Wisconsin, United States - UWRJ-L081-202R-4 | ecosystem: Environmental > Terrestrial > Plant litter >...
GCGCTCCAGCGGCAAACGCACGGATATCCGCGAGTTTCACGAAGTGCTGATTCAGGTATATCAAAAGTTCGGCAAGCCGGCCGGGATAATAGCCCATTCCTTTGGCGGCAGCGCAGTGCTGTATGCGGCCACGCAAGGTTTGCCCGTGGACCGCCTGATAAATATTTCGAGCCCCACTTCGGGTGACGAGATCATTAAAACCTATCTGCGTACGATAAACGGCTCGCCGGTAACCGGTGAATATTTCAAAAAGTATGTACAGCAGAAGCTGGGTAAGCCGTTTGATAATTTTACGAGCCTGTACTTTATAAAGCATCTTCCGGCGCCGGTTCAACTGCTGCTGGTGCACGATGCGGACGACCGCGACGTAGGGATAAATCAGGCGGAAATGTTGCGCCAGGTGTTTCCGTCGGCCGTCCTGTTTCGCACGGAGGGGCTTGGCCACACCCGGATATTGAAAGATGACGCGGTTATTGAGCGGTGTGTAACATTTATCCGTCAGTGACCGTCTGAATAAATGAATCCGGTGGATTGATGTAAAACTTTTTAAATTTTACAGGCATCTTGTAATTAGATCCCGGAAAAGCGGACTAATTGCCCGGATATTGTATTCAAATAATGTTCTTAACGGGGGGATTTCCGCCCAAGCTAAACAGACGTACAGATGAAGATCATTGAGACCAATCACCTCGCAAAAGTTTACCGGATGGGCGAGAACATTGTAAACGCGCTTCAGGACGTAACGATTTCCATCGATAAAGGCGAATACGTGGCCTTCATGGGGCCTTCGGGGTCCGGGAAGTCCACGCTCATGAATATCGTTGGCTGCCTGGATTCTCCCACGCAGGGTACTTACAGTCTCAATAATCACCTGGTAAGCGAGATGACGGAAAATGAGCTGGCTGAAGTTCGGAACAAGGAGATCGGCTTCGTATTCCAGACCTTCAATCTTTTGCCCCGTGCCACCGCGCTGGAAAATGTAGCCCTGCCGCTTATCTATGCAGGCTATAACAAGGCCGATCGTGAGGAAATGGCCATGGAAGCGCTCAAAAGCGTGGATCTGGGCCAGCGGTCTCATCACAAACCCAACGAACTCTCCGGTGGTCAGCGTCAGCGCGTAGCTATCGCTCGGGCGCTTGTAAATAATCCCTCTATCATCCTGGCCGATGAGCCTACGGGTAACCTCGATACTAAAACGTCTTACGACATCATGGGGCTTTTTCAGGAGCTTCACGACAAAGGAAACACCATCATTATGGTAACTCACGAGGATGACATTGCTCATTACTCGCACCGTATTATCCGTCTCCGTGACGGCATTGTGGAATGGGACCGCAAGAATGAAAATGTATCGCGGAGTGGCGTGCCGTTAGAGGCGAAGCACTAAAAGCCGGAAAAACTTTTACCTTCATGCCGTAATTGACCCCCACGGATGAAGATTTATACCAAAACAGGCGATATGGGTACTACTGCCCTTTTCGGTGGTCGCCGCGTTTCCAAAGCGGACCTTCGCATCGATACTTACGGCACTGTAGACGAGCTCAACTCATACATCGGTCTTGTACGCGATCAACCTGTAAATGCCTCCCGTAAGGATGTTCTTGTGCAGATACAGGATCGTTTGTTCACTGTCGGTTCCATTCTGGCTACCGAACCGGGCAACACGAAAGTGAAAGTGCCTGTCCTTCATGAATCCGATATCAAATACCTGGAAGCAGAAATAGACGGTATGGATGCAGATCTGCCCCCGATGCGGTTTTTTGTTCTTCCGGGCGGGCATACGGCGGTATCTTTTTGCCATGTAGCGCGCACGGTCTGCCGCAGAGCCGAGCGTCTTACGATCGCCCTGCACGAGCAGGAGCCGGTTTCGCCGCTTGTGATCCAATACCTCAATCGTCTTTCTGACTATCTTTTTATGCTTTCCCGCAAAATGACCCAGGAGCTTGGTGTTGAAGAGACACCCTGGCATCCGAAGATGGAATAGGTTACCCGAATTTATTTTAATGTCAGTATGTCAGCCTGGACAGCATAAATTATTATCTTTGTGCACCCGTTCGGGTGTTATCAATTCGTGTGTTTCTGTCTGTTCCCGTAGTTCCGGGAGAAATCAATCTGAAGTTTTTGTTAGGATTTAGTGGAGAATGAGTGGAGGACCAGTGGAGCGTGAGTGGAGGATGAGTGGAGGATACTGGGGTTATATAGGGAGTAGAGGGCAGGTATCCGGGGAGTAGAAGGGGAGTAAACCCGGGAGTACAAGGGGTTAATCCATGAGGTACCTCTGGGTGCTCTATGCTCATGAAGGGTGTTAAGTTGTGATGAGTGTGTAGATTCGAATCTGTCATACTGGCATAAAACAGGGTTCCTGATTCCGTTTATGTAAACGTTTTCTTTAATCACGAACAATCGTTAGTAGTTCCATAATTAACCATTATCTTGCCCCCTTAATAACAAGCATTTTATGGTTGAAGCGCTTCAGATTGCTGTCGAACGGGTGGCGAAGTCACGGCTGCCGGAAGTTGATTTTGCTCATTTGCCTTTCGGGCAGGTTTATACAGACCACATGTTCCTGGCTGACTATCGTGATGGTGAGTGGGGTAATTTTCGTATTGTTCCCTATGGACATATTTCAGTAAGTCCAGCGACGCCGGCTATTCACTATGGCCAGTCGATTTTTGAGGGGATGAAGGCTGTTCTTTCGAAGGATGGGGATATCCTGGTGTTCCGTCCGGATGCGAACCTGAACAGGCTCAATATTTCGGCTGCGCGGATGTGTATGCCGGAGCTACCTGAGGGTCTGTTTATGGACAGCCTCGAGGCGCTGCTGGCGCTGGATAAACAGTGGATCCCTACTACGGAAGGTGCGTCGCTGTATATACGTCCGTTTATGTTCTCGGCCGATGAATATATCGGTATCCGTCCTTCGCAGAGCTTTACGTTTATGATCATTCTGAGTCCTGTGGGCGCGTATTACTCCAACCCGGTGCGTGTTAAGATAGAAACTCATTATACGCGCGCTGTGGCGGGTGGAACGGGCTATGCTAAGGCGGGCGGTAATTATGGTGGTTCGATCTATCCGGCCAAGCTGGCTGCGGATCAGGGCTATCACCAGCTGTTATGGACAGACGGCCGCGAGCACAAGTATATCGAGGAATCGGGTACGATGAACGTGATGTTCGTGATGAACAATACGCTCGTGACCCCGGCGCTGAGCGATTCCATCCTTGCTGGTATAACGCGTGACAGTATTCTTACCCTGGCGCGTCATACGGGTATGGCTGTTGAGGAGCGCAAAATCTCTGTAGATGAGCTTGTCGCTGGTCTGCAGAACGGCACGATACAAGACGCATTCGGTGCCGGCACGGCTGCTACGATTGCGCCTATTGAAGCTATTGGCTACGACGGTAAGGACTACACGCTGCCTCCGGTGGCTTCGCGTACGTTCTCTACCCGGATACACCGCGAGCTGGACGCCATTAAGCGTGGTATGCAGGCTGATCCGTTCGGTTGGATCGCTAAGATGTAGATGATATTTCAGTGTTTCTCAGTTTATGGTTTATGTGGCAGGCGTGAGTCTGCCACAACTTTTTTGTGGGGAGGAGCATCGTTAGGGGGATTGGTCTGTTTTAGTTGATTCGCGGCAAGTAACAGGAGTTCTACCCCTCTGGTTGTCTCGCCCCAAGTGCTCGGGGCTCGAACAACCGGCCCTCCTTAAAGTGGGGCGAGGCCCGCCGGCGCGCACTAGCCCGGGGAAAAAAACTGAAGGACAATCTGACTCAATTTTTCTATATTTAGCGCGTTATACGGATACTGTGAAGCGATATTTTTTTTCCATCCTTGTTCTTTTGTGCTGTACTGTGGCGGCTTTTTCGCAAAACCAGCTTGTTTTGCTGAAGAACGAAAAGATAAAGCTGAGGCTCTATCCGGGGGATGATTTCGTATACCGGCTTAAGGGCAGCAAGACGATACATACCAGTTATGTAAACAATATTTCGGATACCGCGGTTGTGGCGCACAACACTATAGTTCCTTTTTATAAAATAGACCGGATCTACTTCAAGCATCATAATTTCAAGAATGTAATCGGTGGGTTGCTGGTAGTGGGTGGTATCGGGTATTTCGCGATAGATCAGCTTAACGTTACGTTGGTACGTGGTGATAAGGCCAACCTGGATGAGGGCGTGACGACCTCTTCGGTGGTGATGGTTGGTGCGGGGCTGCCGTTGTTATTAATAAACAAAAAGTCTGAAAAGCTCGGTGGCCGGTTCCGGCTGCTGTTTGTAAAAAAGGGATCGGCTTTCTACAGGCCTGATCCGCGGTTGATCAATTCTGATTTTAATATCGATAATTAGCGCTTGTTTACGGCTCAGGCTTTGTAAACAACCGTGCTGCGCATCCTTAATTCTTGTAAATCTTGTTAGCTTTGCGCAAAATTTTTATTCACCATGACAACAGATCAATTGAAAGATTTGAAGGCTCGCGTTAGTGCCTTAAGGGGGTATCTTTGACTACGACCGCAAGAGTCTTGAAATACGCGATGAAGAATTGATTACTCAGCAGGGGGATTTTTGGAACAATCCCAAGCAGGCTGAGGCTATTCTAAAAACCATCCGGACCAAGAAGGTCTGGACCGATGCTTTCGATTATGTAACCAAGCTAATGGACGATCTTGAAGTTCTGAACGAATTTCACGATGCCGGCGATGTGGGCGACGAAGAGCTTGACCGCGAGTATGCCCGGACAGCAAAAGCTGTGGAAGAGCTCGAGTTCAAGAAGATGCTGAGCAAGGAAGAAGATCAGCTCAGCGCTGTAGTGGAAATAAACCCCGGTGCGGGTGGCACGGAAAGCCAGGACTGGGCCGACATGCTGAACCGTATGTACATCATGTGGGGTGAGAAATCGGGATACGGTGTAACTCAAATCGATTATCAATCGGGTGAAGTGGCCGGTATCAAGTCAGCGACGCTGGAGATCGACGGACCGTTTGCTTATGGCAAGCTCAAGTCGGAGATCGGTGTACACCGTCTTGTGCGGATATCGCCGTACGATTCGAACCAGCGGCGTCATACTTCGTTTGCTTCGGTGTTCGTTTATCCCAAGGTAGACGACTCTATCGAGATCGAGATCAACCCTGCTGATATCGAGATCCAGACGTCGCGCTCTGGTGGCGCCGGTGGTCAGAACGTGAACAAGGTAGAAACGAAGGTACAGCTTACGCACAAGCCTACAGGCATTGTGATCGTATGCCAGGTAGAGCGCTCGCAGCACGCCAACCGTGAGCGGGCTATGCAGATGCTGAAGTCCAAGCTGTATCAGCTCGAGCTGGAAAAGCGGCATGCCGAACGTGATAAGATCGAGGCCGGTAAGATGAAGATCGACTTTGGCTCGCAGATCCGTAACTATGTGCTGCATCCTTACAAGCTTGTTAAAGATGCGCGTACGGCTACCGAAAGTCACGATGCCCAGGGTGTGCTGGACGGTGACCTTGATGATTTCATCAAGGCCTTTTTGCTCAGTGCCCAGGAAAGCACTACTCCTCAATAGGTAAAGCGTAACCGCTAAAAAGCAAGCAGCCCCGGAAATATTCGGGGCTGTTTCTTTTTAAATCCTGGTGCTACTTATTCTGCATTACTCCCATCATTTCCATATTGAAGTTGTCGTAAGCCTGGATGTATGCGAACTTCGGTGTGATCGTGGCGCCGACCTTTTTCTTCTCGAACGATGCTGTTAATCCGAAGTCTATTTTCCGGAAGCCGAGGCTTTGCGCGCGTACGATCGTCTGAAACAGCATCTGGCGGTAGATCTGGTACTTCTGGTTATAATCATAGTCCATGCCGATAAAGGCGGGCACGTAGGTATGTCCGAGGTTCTTATAGCAGAACATGACGCCTACCGCCTGTCGTTTTTCGCGCATGTCGTATTCAGGTTTGAGATAGAGTACGATGAACTCCCACTGCGGGCTTTCGGACATGTTGGTGAAGAGCTCTTTTGGAAAGGCGAAGGTGTTAAGATCGAAATTGCGGGCCTGAACGTTGTTGAACAACTGGTTGTATTCGCTTATTTCGGCGGTTGTTATGTTTTGTTTGTATTCGATATCGAAGTATTGTTCATAGGGCTGTATATCGCGCCTGAAGTGTTTGCGCGACCGGGGCGATAGTGTTTGAAGATAGCCTTCGACATCTTGCCACCAAAGGTTTTCGATGACGCACGACTCGGGCATGCTTACGCGTATAAACCCACGGTTGTGAAAGAATTCGTTCAGCACCTCGTCGTCTGTGAAGTCGCGCAGAACGAGCATGGAGGAGTTTTCGTGCTCGCTCAGGTCTTCTACGCGATCGAGCAGTGTGCGGAGGGCGAGCTCCCATTGCGGGTGGTTACGATCGAGGTGGTAGTGCTGACCTTCGGTAAAGAGGGAGCCCATAGCGGTTACGTATGAGGTGAGATAGCCGGGGTTGCTTTTACGTTTCTCTTCTATCTGTACGGATACGGATGCGGGGGCAAGAATATCTTCTTTCCATTTCGATATTGTAAAGAAGGTTGCCAGTATAGGTCGTGCTTCACGATCGCGGATCATGAAGTAATGGAACGACCAGTTGTACTCGGGCTCGGGGTGGTCGGTGAATGTTTTTTCCAGGAACAACAGCCCGTCCCAGTCGAACGTGCTTTGTTTGCCCATTAGTTTATTCCACTCCTGGCGGTCGAAGTGGCGTATAGAGTGTTCGTGTTGAACGACGAGGGAGTCGGTTTGGGATGTGTATTCTTCTTCGGCGAGCTTTGGAAGTTTAAACGCGGTTCGCACTTTATTACGTGTGGTGTTTGTTTCTTCCAGCGCTTTTGGATAATGAAACGCCATTGCCTGAACGAGGGCTTCCATTTCGGGCTTTTGGTTATGGCGTGAAATGGTAATGCGTACGCCTGTATTTTTAACGGGCACGGCAGGGTAGAGGCCGAGGTTTACATAGAATCCTTCCTGCATGAGCCTGTTGACGAAGTTGTAGCCTGTGGCAGGCATACCGGTACCGATATAGAAGACGGGGCAATCGTTTCGTTCGACGAGTGGCAGCTCTGTTTGCGCGAGCTGTGCGTTGAAGAAGCTTATCTTTTCTGCGAGGTCTGTCTGCAGCGCGTAGATCTCATCGGAGAGGTGAATATCGGCTGATGCTAACGCGGCGGCTACGGTGGCCGGCTCGAGTTGTGCGGAGAACGTGAGCGGGCCGCCGAAGTTCTTTATAAGGCGGTGTGTTTTGGCGTTTGAGGTAACGATAGCGGCTCCGCTGGCGCCAAATGTTTTGGAGAGGGTGGCGACGAGCAATACGTTTTCGGGGAGTTCGCCGAGTTGTGAGAAGACATAGCCGGTGCCATGTTTACCAGCCCAGCTCATGCCGTGCACGTCGTCGAAGTAAAGGTGTAGTTGCGGATACCGTTCGCAAAGCTTCATGAGTTCGGCGATTGGCGCAACGTCGCCGTACATGGAGTAGACGCCGTCTGCAGCATACCAGATCTTATGACAGCGGGTGGAGAGCTCTTTGATCTTTTCTTCGAGCATATCCAGGTTGTTATGGCGTACCATTTCCACCGGTATTCCACGTGTTTTAAGAACGAGGGCTGCATTTTGAACACTCCAATGGACCTGGTGATCAAGAATAAACCCATCTTCATCGCGTACAACGCAGGGTATAACACCGATATGGCCTAACGTGCTGTTTTTGGTGATAATAACGGGAACGCCGTACATCTCCTGCAGGCGGTCTTCCAATGCTTTGTAAAGCGGGTGAGAGATGTAAGTTTTGGAGAGGGGAAATTGGGTCCCGAATTTCTGAATGGCATGTATGGCAGCATCTTTTAGCCGTTGATCCTGTTCGAGGCCGAGGTATCCCGTTGTGCCGAAATGAAAGAGATCCTGGCCTTTTATTCTTACGTTCCTACCTGTGAGAAACTCGTCTTCGGTATAAAGGTGTATAACGCCTTTTTTCTTTGCATCGGAAATTACTTCATCGACGGTATCGAGGAAGTTGTTATGTTTTGTCTTAGCCATTGTGCGGTGGATTAGAGCCAGATTTAATTTACTAACGAAATCCATTGGTTTGGCTATTAACCAAGCATTTTCTTATGTTTAAAGCGTTTGGTTATTCGTTTAAAGATCTTTAATTTAAATGGGATTAAAAGAAAGCTAATGCAGCGCACGGAAAATGAATTTGCAGAGTTTTGGATAGAAGAGGGTATTCTATATTTCATTTATAAGCACGGTTCGATTATACTTCTTGATGCTGCCAAGAAGATCGTTGCAGAACGTTTGAAGCTACAGAATGGTGTGTCGTATCCGGTATTTTGCGATCTTCGCGGTATCCGTGATTCAGAAAAGGCAGCACGAGACTACCTGGCCCGTGAGGGTTCGGAGCTTGTAAAGGCTGTAGGCGCGCTGGTAGAATCGCCGGTAACTAAAGTGATGCTCAACTTCTATATGAAAATCGACAGACCGCGTACACCGACGCAGATGTTCACCACGAAAGAAGACGCCTTGTTGTATCTTCAGGCTTATATTGACAGGGATATTGTTCAGGCACCGTAACCGGCATCAACAGGTAAGGCGTTTACGATCGACGCGGTTAGAACCGTTAACGAGTTATACCCACCACCATGAACTCAGATCTGAAAGCAAGGATTGAAGAGATCACCCAGATGATCTACGAATACGCCAGCGGAAACCTGGATTATCAGATCAGTCGTTCGGATAAGGACGATGAGTTAGATGCTATTATTGTAGGTATAACGATGCTTGGCGAAGAGCTGAAGGCATCGACAGTATCGCGTGATTACATGGCCAGCATATACCGTGGTGTGGTAGACATGCTTTTCGTGCTCGATCCTGACTTCAGCATACAATCCATCAATGCGGCCGTAACGCAGCAACTGGAGTACGGTGAAAATGAGCTCAAGGCTATCAGCGAGGTGCTGACACCCGAAGCGCTGGAGCACCTGACGGGGTTGCGTTCCGAGTTGGATGAGCGCACGCAGATGAATGCTATCGAGCTGATCTTCCGCAGTCGTTCGGGCGCTGAGATACCGACCATGTGCTCTGTTTCTATCCTGTTCGACAAGCAACAGGCCAAGAGTGGCATACTGCTTATTGCCAAGGATATAACCCGGCAAAAGGAAGCCGAGATGGAGTTGCGACTGGCGAAGGAGTTTGCCGAAGCGGCTAACCGCGCCAAGAGCCGCTTCCTGGCCAACATGAGCCATGAGATCCGCACGCCTCTGAACGGCATATTGGGTCTTACTGAAATACTGCTGGCGGAATCGCCGAACAGCAAGCAGAAGGAATACCTCGAGATCATCCGCAACTCGGGGCATAATCTGACGAAGGTGTTGAACGATATTCTCGATCTCAGCAAGATCGAGACGGGCAAGCTTACGATGGAAGAGATCGTGTTCAACTTCAAAGAGGTTATGCGGTCCAACCTCAATCCGTATGTGTTTTTGGCAAAGCAAAAGGGGATCGCGTTTACGTATTCCATCGACGAATCGATACCGGATACGCTAGTGGGCGACCCGTTGCGTATAAACCAGATACTTGTGAACCTGATCGGCAATGCGCTGAAGTTTACCGACAGTGGTGAGATACGGGTGAACTTTCTCCGCAGCGAGGTGCAGGATGACGAGGAGGCTTTTGTGATTGACGGGTCCGTTACGGATTCGGGTATAGGCATACCAAAAGACAAGCTGGATGTGGTGTTCAAAAGTTTTACACAAGCTGACGATTCGACTACGCGCAAGTACGGTGGCACAGGACTTGGCCTAACCATTGTGCGCAGCCTGGTAGATCTTATGCGCGGCACTATAAAAGCCGTAAGCCCTTCGGAAGATACGGGCCGGGGCACCGTTTTTTACTTTACACTACGGCTTAAAACGCCTCAATTTTTTGGATCATTAAACCATGTAATAGAACCTGTGGATACCGAACTGATGAAGTTCCATAAATCAATACATGTTTTGGTTGTGGACGATAACAGTGTCAATCAGCTTGTGGCCAAACGCCTGCTTCAGAAGTTCGGCGCGGAGGTAACGCTTGCTGAGAACGGCCAGGAAGCGATAGAGCTTATTGGGCGCAATGATTTTGACATGATCCTTATGGACATCCAGATGCCTGTTCTGGACGGCTACAAGGCCTCGGAAGCCTTGCGTAAGCTGAAATACACCAAGCCGATCATTGCTCTTTCTGCCAATGCATTTACCGAGCATGTGAGCAAAAGCTTTGACTCGGGTATGAACGCCCACTTGCAGAAGCCTTTTAACCCGAAGCAGCTGTTTCAGGTTGTAACGCAGTTTATCGAGGAGGATGCGGAGAATTCGAATGGGATGACGAAGGAGGGGTGAGTTAACCTGTTGAATGATCTCATAAATGGCTAAAATGGGGCGAAAATTTTGGAAAATATTTGTGATTTGGGGCAACTTTGTAACTTTAGGGTCGTTGTTCAGAGAATAGATCCGAGAAATTATGCCGAAAGTAAATGCCAGTCAGATTTTAAAGGAAGGTGCCGAGCTGAAGGTGATAAAGATTGATTATAATGACGAATCGGTTAAGGCACTTCTTGTTAAATTAAGAGAAAAACAAGATGAAATTTTAAGGTTCAAAAGAGTTAAGCCAGAGACTCTGAGAATAATTGTTGGGTTATAATAACATCGTGATCCTTTGTATCAAGTTGTATCCTTTACCGAGAGCAGTCTCGCGTTATGCTTAAGCAATGACTTTACGACGGTTTTTGATATTCAACAAAAGCCGCATTTTGCATATCTCGTTTCTTACCTGGGACAGGTTTCCGCCAGTACTATTGTGCAGGAAGAGAATTACATCAGCAAGGACTATCTTCATGATTATACTTCCTATTACTCTCTTTGCTTCAAAGCGTATCCCAAGTACTGTAAACGGATACACTTTTTTCGGCACTCATTTGATACGGAAGCTTTTGAGAACGTTATCGAGGGCACCGAACCACCGGATAGCTTCATCGCAAATTATCTTGGATTTATTGTAGTCCGGCCTATTCCTCATACAGTCATTGGCTTTACCGTTCTGAAGACGCACCAGGGCAGCCCAGATATGAATTTTTGGGGCGCGAAAAAGTATTCGGTCAATCTTTTCGGTCTTTCCTTAGAAGTATTATCTCTGGCTTTTCAGGAGCAAGACTCCGTGGTGGCAGCTTGTGCCACGGCGGCAATGTGGAGCATGCTTCATGGCGCTGCTCAAAACAGCAATCACACTATCTTGTTAAAGTCACCCAGCGAGATAACGCGGGATGCGGGGAACTCTTCTGATGGCAACAGGCTCTTCCCGAATAAGGGGCTTGAAATCTCGCAAATCTCCGAATCGATCATAAAGTCTGGTCTGGTATCGGAAATTAAGGATAAGCTACCTATTGGGTCGTATGCAAAGAAAATAATAAACGCGTATTCAGGTATTGGTATTCCGATCATCCTGGTCGTTGAAATCTCTGACCAGGATTCGAAACATGAGTATCATGCTATTGCTGTGTGCGGACACCAAAAGCAATTATCTGCGGAGGTAGTGGTTGATATGGAAGTGAGTTTCATGTCGGATAATATAACCAAACTATATGGACATGATGATCAGTGGGGGCCTTTTGTAAGTATAGCGTTTACCGACGACGATAAGCTTATAACTCCGTGGAATGAGGATAATCCAGCTGGTAGTGATGTAGAGATCCGAAGCATAATTGTTTCGGTATATCCTAAAATCCGCATTTCATACGAGGAGATTGAACCGCTGGTGACAGGTTATGATTTTATTCTATCAAAGATCTTCAATGAATATTTGAAACAGGACCTGGTATGGGACATCCGGCTGGTGATGAATAAAGACTATAAGCAGATGCTCCAGGAAATGGACCCAGAACTGTATCCCAAGAAATTACAACTTCTCACGGAGAGCCGCCCTAAGTACATTTGGGTAGCTTCGTGCTATGTTTCGGAGATCAAGATACTGGACTTTACGTTCGATGCTACCGGGGTTGCCCAGGAAATGCTCGGTCTTAACGTGATAAGTTATCTGGATGATTCTCTGAACGACTATATCGTGAATAACTTAACGGAGAACAGACCGGGTAACATGTTGAGTATATTCAAGAGCTTTTCGAGCGAACAGTATTACAATTTTCTGCAAGACGAGCTGATGACCTTCTCTTCCGAGTATAGTGCGATGCTTTCTGAGGCACGTCAGTAAGTTGGGGATTTTGCAGTGGGGCAATCCCGTTTTAAGGCTTACATTCGCGGCTCGGTATGCAAACTGACAGTCAAAACGCCCCGGGGCGGATCTTTACACCTTCTTTTGGTCTTTTGTGCGCAAGCGCGGTTCTCTTCTTTGCGAGCTTTAATATGATCATTCCGGAGCTGCCGGCATACCTCACACGTCTGGGCGGTGCGGAGTACAAGGGGCTGATCATTTCGCTGTTTACGGTTACGGCGATGATCTCGCGGCCTTTCAGCGGGCGGCTGGCGGATCGTATCGGGCGGGTGCCGGTTATTGTGGTGGGCTCTTCGGTATGCCTGATTTGCAGTCTTTTGTATCCGGTTCTTTCGGGCGTTTGGGGCTTCTTCCTGCTGCGCCTTGTACACGGCTTTTCCACGGGTTTTACGCCGACAGGGCAGACTGCCTATGTGTCGGATATTGTGCCGCCTTCGCGGCGTGGTGAAGCCATGGGTATCATCGGAACGGCGGGTATGCTGGGCATGGCCGGTGGGCCAGCGCTGGGTGGTTTGCTGGCTGAATACTGGGGTCTTAATGCTGTGTTCTATTGCTCGTCTGCCTTTGCGTTTTTGTCGATCAGTATTCTGATGAACCTCCGGGAGACGTTGAAGCAGAAGCAGTCTTTTGAGCTGCAGCACCTCAACGTAGGCAGGGACGATCTCTTCGAGCCTCGTGTGCTTACGCCATGCATTGTTATGGTGCTTAGCGCGTATGCATATGGTGCGGTGTTTACGCTTATTCCGGATTTCGGGATGTTTGTGGGTGTTAAGAATAAGGGATTGCTTTTTACAGCGCTGACGCTATCGTCGCTGACGGTGCGGCTGATCGGCGGCAAGGCATCTGACCGCTGGGGGCGGCGCCCGGTGTTACAGGTATCTACCGGCGTGATGACGGTGGCTATGATCTCCATGGCGTTTGCTGCTACTCCGCAGCAGCTGTTTGCGAGTATTATTTTATATGGTCTTGCGCAGGGCACTACATCGCCTACGCTGCTGGCCTGGGCTACGGACCTGAGCCCGGTGGAGCGCAAGGGGCGCGGTGTGGCTTCGTTATATATGGCGATGGAGCTAGGTATAGGCGTAGGCGCTTTTGCTTCGGGCGTGTTGTATGGTAATGCTCCGGGGCGCTTCCCGGTGACGTTCCTGATATGTGCGCTGTTTGCCAGTATGGCCTTCCTGTATCTTCTTGTTACCAGGTTCCGTGCCGCCCGGCAAATGGCTTAGTACTCGTACGTTCTTACGTCGGCTTCGTTGCGCAGGTAGGTATTCAGATCATCCAGCTGGCTTTCGCTGCCGTACACGTCGTATGTTAATATCATCGACTTCTCGTTTTTCATTTCGCGGTCTTTGCGATAGCCTACTTTCAGCTTGCGGAGCTCGGCTTCTAATCGTGGGCTGAAGTTTATGTCGCGGTCGCTGGTAATGCGATAGATCCGGGCCTGGTGCAGGCGTGCGATGATCTTCTGCAGGTGTTCGAAGAGTATCAGTACGATCAGTGTGACCACTGAGCCTACCAGCGCGATGAAGTACTGTGCGGCACCAACGGCCATGCCCAATGCAGCGCAGATCCATATAGTAGTGGCGGTGGTAATGCCGGATATGGTGAGGCCGTCTTTAAAGATAACGCCGGCGCCGAGGAAGCCTACTCCTGTAACGATATTGGAGGCGATGCGATCGGGCGAGCCTGCGCCGATGGCCATCGATACTTCTGTGAAGATGGTAGAGCCCAGGCAAATTACGATCATGGTGCGAAGGCCTGCGGCTTTGCTGCGATACTCGCGCTCTATGCCTATTACCGTGCCTATGCCAAACGAGATCAGTAGCTGAAGGGCGGTTTCATGATTGAAGTTAAGCTCCATGGTGTGATAATAACAAAAAAAAGCGTGCCCTGAATATTCAGAGCAACGCTTTTATGTTTTGAAGTTCAGCTACCGAAGTTTTTACAGCTTGTATACTTTGCCGCTACCGGATGCATGATTGTTTACTTTCGACGGTTCTCCGCGGTATCCTACGCTGCCACTACCACTGATGTTGGAGTCAAGCTCTTGCTTTACGTTTATCTCGACATCGCCTGAGCCCGATATGCGTACCTGGCAGCGATCTGTCTGTAAA
>Ga0247762_1000359_pt1 | contig 14334 bp, 13 predicted proteins | sample UWRJL081202R4_FD_181016 | JGI IMG/M metagenome (GOLD analysis project Ga0247762, IMG submission 181016) | Plant litter microbial communities from Arlington Agricultural Research Station in Wisconsin, United States - UWRJ-L081-202R-4 | ecosystem: Environmental > Terrestrial > Plant litter >...
CGTGAAGCGTCAGGCTGAGCAGGAGGGTCTTGATCTGGTCTTCAAGACGGCGGGCTTTGAGTGGCGCGAGCCCGGCTGCTCGATGTGCCTGGGGATGAACCCGGACATTCTGCAGCCGGGAGAGCGTTGCGCTTCGACCTCGAATCGCAACTTCGAAGGCCGCCAGGGACGTGGTGGACGCACGCATCTTGTTTCTCCTGAGATGGCGGCTGCGGCTGCAATCACTGGCCACTTCACCGACATACGCAAGTGGAAGGACATCGCTTCCACGTTGCCCCCGACGCTACCCGTTGAGCAGATGCTCGTCGAAGGAGGTTCGCGGTAATGATCCCTATCAACGTTCTGACCAGCACTGCCGTGCCTCTGCCGTTGCCAAACATCGACACGGACCAGATTATTCCAAAGCAGTTTCTGAAGCGCATCGAGCGTACGGGCTATGGCGACTTTCTGTTCTTCGACTGGCGTTACAACCTGGATACGCCCGATCACGTAGAACCGAACGCAGACTTTGTATTGAACAAGCCGGAGTACAACGGATCGAAGATCCTGATCGCGGAAAAGAACTTTGGCTGCGGGTCTTCGCGCGAGCATGCGGCGTGGGCGATCAACCAGTATGGCTTCCTCGCTGTGATCGCGCCTTCGTTCGCGGACATCTTCTTCTCAAATGCGGGGAAGAACGGCATCATTCTTGTTCGCTTGTCAGATGAAGATGTCGAGACGCTGATGCAGCGGTCGACGGCGAATCCGAAGCATGTGATCACGATCAATCTGGAAGAACAGACGGTCACGGACGATCAGGGCTTCAAAGCAAGCTTTGAAATCGATCCCTTCCGCAAATATTGCCTGCTGAATGGGCTGGATGATATCGGCCTCACGCTGCGGCACATCGAATCTCTCGACACGTTCGAGAGCAAACATGACAACGATTTCTGGAACGCACCGAAAGCCTAAGGACAACAGTGAGCAACGAGATAGATCCGAAGCAATATTCGAAGGTATTGACCGAAGGCCCAAACCGCGCCGCTGCGCGTAGCTATCTGCGCGGCGTCGGTTTCAGCAAGGAAGATCTCCACAAGCCCATCATCGGCATTGCGAATACGTGGACCGAGATTGGGCCCTGTAACTTCCATCTCCGCCAGGTTGCAGAGGCGGTCAAGCAGGGCGTGCGCGAGGCTGGCGGAACACCGATGGAGTTCAACACTGTTACGATCTCGGACGGCATCACCATGGGCACCGAAGGCATGAAGGCTTCGCTGATCTCGCGTGAAGTGATCGCCGATTCGATTGAACTGGTGGCGCGCGGCAACTCCTTCGATGGCCTGATCTGCATTGCGGGTTGCGACAAAAACATGCCTGCGGCCATCATGGCTCTGGCGCGTGTGAACATTCCAGGACTGATGCTTTACGGTGGCAGCATCGCGCCGGGGCAGCTTGCGCAGCCGGATGGAACGCACAAAGACATCACGATTCTGAATGTGTTTGAGGCGATTGGATCGCACGCTGCTGGAAAGATCTCCGACGACGAACTGGAAGCGGTCGAGGCTGCTGCGTGTCCCGGACCGGGCGCGTGCGGCGGGCAGTTCACGGCGAACACAATGGCCATGGCGGGCGAGTTTCTTGGAATCTCGCCGATCCACCTTACAGGCGTTCCTGCGATGTCCCCAGAGAAGGCACATGCGAGCCGTGAAGCAGGCAAGCTGGTGATGGAGCTGGCACGTCGTGGCACAAAGCCTTCGGACATCGTCACGCGTAAATCGATCGAGAACGCTTATGCAGCGGTCTGCGCGAGCGGCGGAAGCACGAACGCTGTGCTGCATCTGCTTGCCATCGCGAGCGAGTTCAATATCCCCTTCAACATCGATGAGTTCAATGCAATCAATGAGCGCACGCCGCATATCTGCGATCTTTCGCCGGGTGGCAAGTATGTTGCGAAGGACTACCAGGAGGCTGGGGGATCGCGGCTTCTTGCGAAGATTCTTATCGATGGCGGCCTGATGGATGGCGATACGCCTACGGTCACCGGACGCACGCTTGCCGAGGAAGCAAAGGATGCTGTGGAGACGCCGGGGCAGCCTGTGATGCATAAGCTGGACAAGCCGCTGAAGCCTACGGGCGGCCTCGTGATCCTGCATGGCAATCTTGCACCAGAGGGCTGCGTGATCAAGGTAGCGGGACATGAGCGCGTCTTCCATCAGGGACCTGCGCGTGTCTTCGATTCCGAAGATCTCTGCTTCGCCGCAGTGGAAGCGGGCAAGGTGAATCCGAATGATGTCTGCGTGATTCGCTACGAAGGACCCAAGGGCGGACCGGGCATGCGCGAGATGCTCGCTGTGACCGCGGCGATCAAGGGCATACCGGAGCTTTCAGAGACCGTGGCTCTGCTTACCGATGGTCGCTTCTCCGGAGCGACGCGCGGCCTGATGGCCGGTCACGTTGCACCTGAGGCGTATCTCGCCGGACCCATTGCGGCAGTGCATGAGGGCGATCTGATTACGTTTGATATTCCGAACCGCGAGCTTCGGCTGGAAGTTCCCGCCGAAGAGATTGCGAAGCGGCTTGAGAACTTCAAAGCGCCCGAGTCGCGGTACAAGCGCGGCGTCTTCGCTAAGTATACGAAGGGCGTTTCCTCCGCGAGTAAGGGTGCCATTACTTCCTAGTTCAACTCGTTTCAAGCAGCACCGTACAAAAAGAGGAGCACACGCAATGACGAAGACGAATCCGAACGCACCCACCCTGACCGGAGCCGAGATCCTCTGGGCCACGCTCGTCGGCGAAGGCGTCACCGACGTCTTTGGTTATCCTGGCGGAGCGATTTTGCCAGCGTACGACGCTCTGCGCAAATTTCCGATTCATCATGTGCTGGTACGGCATGAGCAGGGCGCGGTGCACATGGCTGATGGCTATGCACGCGCGTCGGGCAAGGTCGGTGTGGCAGTCGCCACCTCGGGTCCGGGGGCGACGAACCTCGTGACGGGCATTGCGACCGCGATGTTGGATTCGATTCCAATGGTCTGCATCACGGGCCAGGTCTCGTCGAAGGTGCTAGGCACGGATGCTTTCCAGGAGATCGACATCACTGGCATTACGCTGCCGATTACGAAGCACAACTTCGTTGCAACACGCGCCGAAGATGTGGCACCGATGATTCGCGAGGCGTTCCAGATCGCGCGCAGCGGACGTCCGGGGCCCGTGCTCGTGGACATCACCAAGGATGCGCAGCAGGCGACGTGCGTCTACGATTTTGAAGCCGCTGTGCCTCCCGAGTATCGTCCGCACCCGATGCTGCATGCCGAGTCTGCCGATATGGCGCAGGCAATCTCGTTGATGCGTGGTTCGAAGCGGCCTGTGATTCTCGCAGGGCACGGCATCATTCAGGCGGAAGCTGAGGCAGAGGTACAAGCCTTCGCAGAGCGGCACAAGATTCCTGTTGCCACGACGCTGCTCGGGTTGGGCGGCTTCCCTGCGTCGCATCCGCTGGCTCTGGGAATGATGGGTATGCACGGCGAGTCGTGGGTGAATAACGCGATTCAGCAGTCGGACCTTTTGCTTGCGTTTGGCATGCGCTTTGACGATCGCGTGACCGGCAACCTCGCAACCTATGCACCGAACGCGAAGAAGATTCACATCGAGATCGATCCGAGCGAGATCAACAAGAACGTGAAGGTGGACGTTGCGCTGATCGGCGATCTGAAGCAGGTGCTGAATACGATGGCGCCGTTGATCGATCAGGCGGGAGAGCCTCGGCAGGTAGATGTGACCAAGGAGTGGCGCGAAGAGATTCGCGCGATGAAGGGCGACGCCAGTGTGCGCGACATCATCAACCTGCCAGACAACGGACACCTCTACGCGGCGCATGTGATCAACGACATCTGGCAGGAGGCGAAAGCCGCCGGGCGCCTGGAGAATACGATCATCGCCACCGATGTGGGTCAGCACCAGATGTGGGAGGCGCAGTACTTCCGCCACGAAGCTACTCGCTCGCTCGTCACCTCCGGTGGCCTGGGGACGATGGGATTCGCGCTGCCTGCAGCAATCGGCGCGAAGATCGCCTGCCCGGAAAAAGATGTCTGGGTGATTGCGGGCGACGGTGGTTTTCAGATGACGGCTTCCGAGCTTTCGACCATCGTGCAGGAAGGCATTCACATCAACATCGCCGTGATCAATAACGGTTTTCTCGGCATGGTGCGGCAGTGGCAGGAGGCGTTCTATGACAAGAACTATGCCTGCTCGCCGATCCTGTCGCCGGACTTTGTGAAGCTCGCCGATGCGCATGGCATTCCCGGAGCGCATGTGACGGAGCGCTCGCAGGTGCTGCCTACGGTGACCAAGGCCCGTACGGGGACCTCGGCTTTCCTGATCAACTTCTCCGTGGAGAAGGAAGATGGGGTTTACCCGATGATCGCTCCGGGGGCCGCGCTGCATGAGATGGTGCGTCGGCCGAATCCTTTGATTGAGACGAGCGAGGATTAATCCCGCCGGAAACTTCGCGCTATCCCTAACGACCGAGAACGGACAATTTTATGCTGCATACTTTCATCGCACTCGTAGATAACAAGCCCGGCGTGCTCACGCGGATTGCCTCGCTCTTTCGACGTCTTAACATCAACATTGCCTCGCTCACCGTGGGTGAGACAGAGCGCGAAGAGGTTTCGCGGATGACCATCGTCTGCGATGCCCCGGAGAATGCTGCACATCGCATTCGCGCGTCACTTTACAAATTGGAGATCACACGCGATGTCGACGAGGTTGGCCGCAGCGAGGCCGTGATTCGTGAGTTGGCGCTCATCAAGGTTGAAGCTGGTCCACCCGCTTCGTCTTCCTCTTCGCGAACCCATCTCTTTGAGCTGGCCGAGGTCTTCCGTGCGCGTATCGTGGACCTTGCTCCGGAGTCGCTGATGCTGGAGATGACCGGTTCTTCTTCGAAGATCGAGGGCCTGATCCAGGTCCTGATCGAGAGCGGATACAAGATTCTTGAGGTTTCCCGTACTGGCCGGATGGCAATGCGGCGTGGGAAGCATACATCGCGCGTCATGAAGGCGCTTGGATCGAAGGCTCACCAGGACGCGAGCCCGCTTGATCCCGACGCTCTGCCCCCTTCGGAGCGAATGCCCAACCAATTTGCAGAGCATGATGCATAAGCTTCCCTCTGCGCTTACTACAACGGAACAGATAGACTTTAGATAGACCACAAAAGGAAGAAGACAAACGCAATGGCAAAGACTTACCACGACGCAGACGCAGACCTCTCTCTTATCCAGGCGAAGAAAGTCGCCATCATCGGTTACGGCTCACAGGGCCACGCGCATGCGCTCAACCTGAAGGACTCTGGCGTGGAAGTGAAGGTCGGGCTTCGCGCGGGTTCGAAGGGCGCTGAGAAGGCCAAGGCCAGCGGTTTGGAAGTCCTCTCCGTGGCCGATGCAGCCGCATGGGCAGACACAATCATGGTTCTGGTTCCGGATCAGACTGCAGCCAAGGTCTACAAAGAGATTGAGCCCGGCCTGAAGGCAGGTAAGACGCTGATGTTCGCGCACGGCTTCAACATCCGTTTCCGCACGATTACGCCTCCTGCAGACATTGACGTTTCGTTGGTCGCACCAAAGTCTCCTGGTCATCGCGTGCGCGAGGTCTTCACCGAAGGTGGCGGCGTACCCGCTCTGGTTGCAGTGGAGCAGGATGCAACGGGCAACGCTCTAAAGAATGCACTCAGCTATGCGAAGGGTATTGGTTGCACGCGCGCTGGCGTTCTGGAAACGACCTTCACGGAAGAGACCGAGACCGACCTCTTTGGCGAACAGGCAGTTCTCTGCGGCGGCACCTCTGCATTGGTAAAAGCTGGATTTGAAACGCTCGTTGAAGCCGGATATCAACCGGAGCTCGCATACTTCGAAGTGCTGCATGAGCTGAAGCTGATCGTCGATCTGATGTATCGCGGCGGCCTGGAGTACATGCGCCACTCGATCAGCGACACCGCGGAGTGGGGCGACTATGTTGCCGGTCCGCGCATCGTAACCCCCGATGTGAAGAAGGCAATGAAGGGTCTTCTGAACGACATTCAGGACGGCACCTTCGCCAAGAAGTTCATCGAAGAGAATGAGACCGGACGTCACGAGTTTGCCCGCATCCGTAAGGAAGAGGCAGCTCATCCGCTGGAAAAGGTCGGCGCTGAACTTCGCAAGGCGATGCCCTTCCTCGATCCAGTCGTAGTGAAAGATGGCAACGTCGTAAAGGCGTAAGCAAAAGCAATGGACGAGAAAGCCCTCGCCTTGTGCGAGGGCTTTCCGTCTTTAGGAGCACGACTATGGACAACGCTTCCCTATCCGCTGACGAGCTGATCGTCTGGAACGACAAAACGGCAAAGAGCTGGCGCACGCTAGTGGCGGAAAATCCTACACTCCTCGACGTTCCTTGCGATATTTACAGGGCAAAGACAGTGGGTGAGCTGCTGCAGCATATTGTGGCAGCTGAACTGCGCTATGCGGAGCGGCTTAGTGATGCGCCTGTCACCGACTACGCGCAGCTTCCATTTTCTACGGCGGATGAAATCTTTGCGACGCATGATCGGGCGCTGAGGCTTTTACGTGAACTGCTCGCGGATCCCACTTTTGACTGGACGCAGGAGATTGAGTTCAACACACTCACGGCGGGGAGACTGCGGGCTCCGAGGAAGGCCGTGCTGCATCATTCCCTTTTGCATGCCGTCAGGCATTATGCGCAACTCTCTACTCTGGCGCGGCAACATGGTTTCGGGCCTGTACCGCCTGCAGATTACCTCTTGTGCGTTGCAAAGCAGGTTTGATTTAGGGTTCGAGTATCGAAGCCTAATCTGGTTTGGAGCATCCGATACTTATGGAATCCCAGGCACTTCGTCTTTCCGGTGCGTTTGGCATCGAAAACCTCACTTTTGATGCGGTGTCCGTGGCCGAACCGGGTGCGGATGAAGTGCTGGTGCGTCTTTGCGCGATGTCGTTAAACTATCGCGACCTGATGATTGCGACCGGTAGCTATAACCCTCGGGTGGAGAAGCCGCGCGTCCTAGGGTCGGATGGCGCTGGCGAGGTTGTCGCGGTGGGGCCTGGCGTCACAGCGTATCGGGTAGGTGACCGCGTGGTGGCGGGGTTCATGCCAGCGTGGATCGATGGCCCCCCAACTCTTGCGGGCAGGCTTTCTGCGATGGGCGACGGTACCGACGGTGTGCTTACGACCTATCGCGTCTTCCCTGCTGAGGCCTTGGTGCCGATCCCGGAGACGATGAGTTACGAAGAGGCCTGCACCTTTCCGTGTGCGGGAGTCACCGCGTGGCATGCTCTGGTTTCGACGGGCAAAGTGGGTAGAACCGACACCGTTCTGGCTCTGGGTACGGGCGGTGTGTCCATCTTTGCCCTGCAGATTGCAAAAATGCGCGGTGCCCGGGTGCTGATTACCAGTTCTTCGGACGACAAGTTGGATGTGGCCCGGCGCTTGGGGGCAGACGAGGGCATCAACTACCGGACAACGCCGGAGTGGGACAAAGAGGTTCGCCGCCTGACGGCGAAAGCCGGCGCTACCCACGTGATTGAGGTCGGGGGGGCCGGAACACTCGGCCTTTCGATCAAATCCACCCAAGTGGGGGGACAAATATCCCTCATTGGGGTCTTGGCAGGCGTGGCGGAGCCGGTTAGTGTGGTTCCCATACTGATGAATACCCTTCGGGTTCAGGGAATTCACGTGGGATCGGTGCAGATGCTGCGAGAGGTCCTCTCTGCATTTGCCGAGGCCAACATGAAGCCTGTGATCGACCGAATTTTTCCCTTTGAAGAAACAAGAGAAGCCTTAAATTACCTCGCGACAGGCGCCCATTTGGGCAAGGTGGTGGTCAAGCTGGTAAGCGGTGCGATTGAGGAGGTCTAAAATGGCAAGCATGGCAGAGATGGATGCTACTCTCGTCGAACACGAAGCTCCGATGGCCTGTGAGGACTTGATCAGTTCCCTGCGCCGTTTTTCGACCCTGGACGGACTCACTGAAGAGGAGTTCCGCTGGCTGGCCGAGAATGGAATTGAGACTATTCATGAGGACGGAGAGCACATTTTTCGGGCGGGAGAGGTACTGGAACACCTGGCCTTCGTTCTGGATGGCTCTTTTCAATTTCGCCTGCTTCGGTCGGGGACTCTCGGCGTTTTTGTGGGCCGAGCGGGACAGATCACGGGGAAGATTCCTTACTCCAGAATGAAATCGGCCGCTGGCGACGGTTTTGCCGTGGGTCGGACACGGGCGATGTACATCCATCAGAGCCGGTTCCCTGAGATGCTGGTGACGATCCCGTCGATGGCGCAGCGGTGTGTCTCCGTTTTGCTGGACCGCGTGAGAGAGATGACCCGCGTGGAGCAGCAGGCAGACAAGATTGCCTCTCTAGGCAAGCTGGCGGCAAACCTTTCGCACGAGCTCAAGAACCCGGCGTCTGCAGCGCGCTCTGCTGCGACGAGTCTTTCGAAAGAGCTTCGGAACTACGGCAACCAGAAATTTCGACTTGGGGCCCTCAATCTTTCCGACGAAAGCAAAGAGGCGTACCGGGTGTGGGCAACGTCCGTTCAGAGCCTGCTCAATACCACGGGACCGGATAGTTCGGACTCTATCGAAACAGCGGCACGGGAAGATGTATTTACAGAGTGGCTCGAGCGGCACAATATTCCAGAGCCTTGGACGATTGCGCCAACGCTTGCCGAAACTGCGATCACGACCTCTAATCTGGACGAACTGGTAGCCAGCATTCCCGAAGAGGCGTTGTCTACGGCACTCTGTTCGTTCGCCTCCGCCCTTCGTTCGGAGCGGATGACGGACACGGTGATCGACGCGACCGCGCGCATCTTCGATCTGATCTCTGCAATCCAGGACTATTCGTACATGGACCAGGCACCAATTCAGGAGATTGACGTCACGCAGTCTCTCGATGCCACACTGGCCATGTTTGGCTCCCGCCTGGGCAAAATCGAGGTATTGCATGACTTTGCGCCCGTGCTTCCACCGATTCCGGCTTATGGAAGCGAACTGAACCAGGTCTGGACGGAGCTGATTGAGAACGCGATCGACGCGATGAGTGAAGAAGGCGGCATCCTGACGCTGCGGGCACGGGTTTCGGGCACTTCCTTCCTTGTCGAGATCTGCGACAGCGGCCACGGCATCCTGCCGGAGATCCTGCCGCGCATCTTCGAACCCTTCTTCACGACGAAGCCATTGGGTAAGGGGCTTGGATTGGGTTTGGATAACGCGAGTCGCGTCGTTTCGAAGCACGGTGGATCGATGACCGTTACCTCCGAGGCTGGGAATACCTGCTTCCAAGTAAACCTGCCGCTTGAAGGTACCGGAGCTTACTAATCGAGGTTACAATGCAAAAAGAGGACACCGCTGCCGGTGTCCTCTTTTTATTGTCCCGATCAAGACTAATAGACATCCAGCTGATAGCGCTTCTGCTTCTTCATCTCGGAGAGGTACTCCTGCGCGTGTTCCGGCGAGCAATCCCTGCCGTTTGCGATGGCATCGAGCAAAGCTGTTTCCACGTCTTTCGCCATGCGTGTTGCGTCGCCGCAGATGTAGAAATAAGCTCCACGCTCAAGCCAGGCAAAGAGTTCCGCGCAGTTTTCACGCATCTTGTCCTGCACGTAGATCTTGTGTGCCTGATCGCGCGAGAAGGCCGTGTCCAGACGCGTAAGGAAACCATCAGCGTGCATGCCTTCCAATTCTTCGCGATAGAGGAAGTCCGAAGCCCGGCGCTGTTCGCCGAAGAAGAGCCAGTTGTCGCCCTTGTGTCCTTCGGTCTGGCGATGCTGCAGATAAGAACGAAAGGGTGCAATCCCAGTACCGGGACCGACCATGATGACCGGCGCGCTGGTATCCTCCGGCAGACGGAAGTTCTGGTTGGCATGCAGGAAGATCGGCATGGTCGCGCCAACATCGGCGCGCTCGCCAAGATGTCCGCTGCACAGGCCCTGGCGGTCGCGGTTATGCGTGTGATAACGCACTACACGCACAGTGGTATGTACCGTGTCCGTTGCCTTGGCCTGCGAAGACGCAATGGAGTACATGCGTGGCGTCAACCGCTGAAGCACGGTAAAGAGCTGCTGCGGCTGCGTGATGCCGCCGGGATGCTCCGTGATGAGGTCGTAAAACTCACGGCCCCAGACGTATTCTTCGGCCTTGCTCTTATTGTCCGCGCCCGCGAGACCCTTCAGGAAGTCCAGTCCCTTGGTTCCCTCCGGAGCGATCTTGGCATAACTGTTAACGCTGCCGCGTGTTAGCTTGCCGATGGCGAGGCGTGTGCGAAGCGCTTCCTCCAGGGAGATCTCCACCTTGTAATGATCGAGAACGCGTTCGTCGCCCTTGTAGCCGAGTGCGGAGAGGACGTCTGAAACCTCGCTCTCGCGATTTTCCGGCAGAATGCCTACGGCGTCGCCGGGGGTGTAGGTCATGCCCGGTTCCAGCGAGAGTTCGATGTGACGGGTTTCTTTTTCGGAGTCCTTGTCGGTCATCACATAGTTGACCAGCATGGTCGACTGATAGGGGTTATTGCGTGTGTATTTCTGGGTTTCAGTGCTCATAAGTTTTCGTTTGATTACGAATCTTAAGGGTAGCATGTTGAGCGCAAAAAGGAGAGCGAGGCGAACCTCCGCCTCGCTCCGAGCTGGGACCTCCTTTGACTCTTATTGCAGCAGCTTCAGTACTTCCTGCTGCACGCTGTTGGCCTGCGCCAGGGCGCTGATGCCAGTCTGGCTGAGCACCTGGAACTTGGAGAGATCCGATGCCGCCTGACCAAAGTCCGTGGCGGTGATGTTGTTCTGCGCGGCGGTGAGGTTGGTCTGCTCCGTCGCGGCAACCTGCTGCGCCGAGCTAAGTTGGTTGATATCCGCACCGACGTTGCCGCGTTGGAAGGACACATCGGAGATCGCGGTGCCCAGGCTTGTGAGTACATCACTTGCCGTGGTGGCCGTGAGCGTGGCGATCGTCGCAGCCGTAAAGTCCACGCCCGCGCCGCCACCATCGGTGGTGCCGACGCTTGCCGTGGTGAGGGCGCCGACGGTGTCGGAGTAGCTGATGGTTCCGGAGGTCGTGCCATCGGAGATGGTAAAGGTCTTCGCGGTATCTGTGAAAACCGGGTTGCCGTTGAAGTTCGTGGCGGTGCCGATGTTTCCAATCTGCGCCAGGATGTTCTGGTACTCCTGGTTCGCCGAACTAATTTGGCTGTCAGTGAGGGTGCTATTGGAAGCCTGTGTGGCTAGGGTCACAGCACGTGTGAGAAGACTGGTGACCTGGGAGAGCGCGCCGTCTGCGGTCTGGAGCAGACCGATCGCATCGCTGGCGTTCCGCGTGGACTGAGCCAGAGCGGTGGAGTTTGCAGTGAGACCGTCCGCAACGGCAAGGCCCGCCGCGTCATCTGCACCGGAGTTGATCCGCGAACCGGAAGAGAGTTGCTGCAGCGTCTTCGAAAGACTTGCCTGCGTTGAGTTCAGACTGTTCTGCGCGTAGAGTGCGGGGATGTTATTCAAAATACCGAGGGACATCATTCGCTCCTGGATCTGCTTGAGATAAGTGCTTCGCGCTTCACTCTTCCCGGTCTCTGTCCGTTGAAAGGCGTCGCGCTCACAGCCCTCATCGGCTGAGCACAGAACGACTTGAGCGCCGGTTCAATTTGAGGCACACCTCGCTTTTTTCATCCTTGTCCTCTCCCCGCCGATAAGGTCTCTGGAGCCCACCCGATGATTGAACTCACACGACTCAACGGTCAGCCCATCAGCGTCAACTGCGATCTTATGCGCTATGCCGAATCCACACCCGATACCACCATTACGCTTGTGACCGGCGAGAAGCTCGTCGTTCTGGAGAGCCGTGAGGACCTGATGCAGCGGGTCAGGCGATACCGCAGCTCGGTCCTTCGCGATGCATGGCCAAGTGCGGTCTCGGCCCTTTCTGCTCTTCAAACTTTCCATGCCAGTTCCAACTCCACAGAATAATCGGGGATATCAAATGGACATCGCCAGTATTGGAGGTCTTGCACTCGCTCTCATCGGCATCTTTGTCGGCATGATGATGGAGGGTGGAAACATTGGTCAGATTATGCAGCCGACGGCTGCTTTGATCGTGATTGGAGGCACAGCAGGTGCGGTCCTTCTGCAGTTCCCTCTGAATATCTTCCTCGCTTCGATCAAAGACTTCCTGAGCGTCTTCTTTCATCGCGGCACCGATGGAGAGGCCACGTTGAACCAGTTAGTGGAGTTTGCCAACAAGGCACGCAGGAGCGGAATCGTCTCGCTGGACGCGGATCTGGGGAAGGTGTCAGACCCCTTTCTGAAGCGGGCCCTGATGCTGGCGGTCGACGGCACAGAGCCTTCCGAGGTGAGAAAGATCATGAGCATGGAGCTGGATAACAAAGCAGAGTATGAAGAGAAGATTCCCCAGGTCTTTGAATCGGCCGGTGGATTTTCTCCAACCGTGGGGATCATCGGTGCCGTGCTTGGTCTGATCCAGGTGATGCAGCATCTGGATAATATCGACGAGGTAGGCAAAGGCATCGCGACAGCGTTCGTAGCGACGATTTATGGTGTCGCCCTGGCTAATCTCATCTGTCTTCCCGCAGCGGGGAAGCTCAAGATCCGCCAGAGCGATGAACGGATGGTGAAAGAGATGATGCTGGAAGGCGTGACGTCCATCCTGGAGGGTATGAACCCTCGCATGGTGGAGACGAAATTGCGTACTTTCCTCTACGAGCACAAACCGCAGTCTGCCGAGATCGCCTGATGGGCAGGAAGAAAAAGCACGCCCCCCACGGACACGAGCGCTGGCTCGTGTCCTACGCAGACTTCATCACGCTTCTTTTCGCTTTCTTTGTCGTGCTCTTCGCGGGTTCCAGGGGAGATAAAAAAAAACAGCAAGAACTTGCCGCAGCCATCCAAGCAGCTTTTGCGCAAGGCGTCTTCGATGCACATTCCAGGACACCCGCGCTTGCAGCTTCCGCGGGTGCGATGGGAAGACCAATGCCCATTGCCATGCCGACTCCCATGACGCCTGAGGCCACGGCAAGGAAGGAAGCAGCGGATATGAAGCGGATCTATGACGGGATGGCGCAGATGGCTTTACCCCCGGACAATCCTCCCCCGCCCGGTGCGAAATCTCCTTTAAACGAGAAGCGTGGCAAAGCGATCAACGCGGTCTCCTTCCGTAGCGAACCGGAGGGTCTGGTGCTGTCACTGCAGGACGCAGGCTTTTTCGACTCTGGCTCCGCCGCTCTGCGCGCGGATGCAATTCCTGTGTTGGAACGGATCGCAGCCAGCCTACCGATGGGTTCCCTCCGCGTTGAGGGACATACGGACAATGTGGCGATTCACTCGGCACTGTACGCGTCAAACTGGGAGCTTTCGACCGCACGTGCAAATGCGATTGCGCGTATTCTCCTGGCTCGAAGCCTTGTGAATCCGGCATCGCTTGCAGTGGCGGGGTATGCGGAGTTCCATCCGATTGCCAGCAACAGTACTGAAGAAGGCCGCGCGAAAAATCGCCGCGTCGATATTGTTCTTCTGAAGCAGCCGCTGGCAGAGATGGCAGGGATTACCTCTCCCACTAAGCTTTTGGCGCACCCGAGACCTTGACGATCACGCGCTTCGACCGTTGCCTTAGGCGGCGCTGGCTTCCCCGCGATGCTTCAGATGTGACCAGACAAACCAGACGATGCCTGCGAGCACCAGCAGAATGACTGCGGCATCGGCCTTGTGCAGAACGCGCTTGAGCATTGAGTTCGGATCGTCCCAGCTTTCGCCGGCCTTCATCCCAGCGTAGGCAAGCGCGAAGCACCAGGGCCACGATCCGATGAAGGTGTAGATGTGGAAGCGAAGCTGCGGCATGCGGGCGATACCCGCGGGTAGAGCGATAAAGGTACGCACAACGGGGAGAAGACGCCCAATCAGAACGGTAATGCTGCCGTACTTCTGAAAGTAGTGATCCACGCGGTCGAGGTCGCGCTTCGACATCAGGACGTAGCGTCCAAACTTTTCCACCATGGGACGTCCACCGTGCGCGCCGATCCAGTACGCCACCACCGAACCGAGATTGCATCCAATGGCTCCAGCGGTCGCCGCCAGGAGCAGGTTCATCTTGCCCTGATAGACCACGTATCCGGCAAACGGCATGATGATTTCGCTCGGCAGAGGGATACACGCCGATTCGATGGCCATCAGCAGGGCGATGCCAGGATATCCGATCGCCGAGATGATTCCGGTGATGTAAGGCAGCAGGAAGTTGATGATATGTTCTGTCATGGAAGTCCAGACGAGTATACCCGTCTGACCATAACTTGCCGCGCTCTCCGCAGGCTT
>Ga0247762_1000360_pt1 | contig 14200 bp, 10 predicted proteins | sample UWRJL081202R4_FD_181016 | JGI IMG/M metagenome (GOLD analysis project Ga0247762, IMG submission 181016) | Plant litter microbial communities from Arlington Agricultural Research Station in Wisconsin, United States - UWRJ-L081-202R-4 | ecosystem: Environmental > Terrestrial > Plant litter >...
TATAGTGTTTGGCTATGCCGGAGAGGATCGTGCGGGTGTCTACACCTGACTCTACCGTCAGCTTGAGGAGCTTGTCGCTCTTCTCTACTTTCTCGGCTTTGATGACTTTGCCTACTCGGATATCGAGTTTGGCGAAGTCGTCGAATACGATCTCAGGTTTAAGGGGCTTTACGGTACCGGCTCCGTTGGCAGCTTCAGCGGGTTGGGCTGCGGGCTGGGGAGCCTCCTTCTTCAGGCGGGCTACCTGCTTTTCAATATCGGTATCTTCTACTTTCTGGTATAGCAGTTCGTCTTTGCCAAGCTGGTGGCCGGCGGGTACGGGCTCGATGAGGGTCTCGTTTTTCCAGAAGGCCTGTGTATCTGTTTTCAGGTTGGCAGTGTTCAACTGACGGCCTATGCTGAGGGCGGCATCGGGCAGGAAGGGCGCACAGGCTATACCCAGGTTACCCACTATGGTAAGGGCATAGTTCAGTATACAGCCTACGGCTTCCATGTCTTCCTTGGCCAGTTTCCAGGGCTCGGTGTCGGCCAGGAACTTGTTGCCTACGCGGGCCATGTTCATCAGCTGGAACTGGGCTTCGCGGAAGCGGAACTCCTTCAGCGCCTTTGTCATCTCTTTTACGGATGTCTCCAGCTCGGTGTGGGCCTGTTTGTATGCGGCCAGTACGCTGTTGCGTTTGTCGGTGGTGCCTGGCAGCTCGTGGCCGGAGGGTACTTTACCGTCGAAGTATTTCCAGGTAAGGACCATTACACGGTTTACGAAGTTGCCGAAGATGCCTACCAGCTCGCTGTTTACTTTAAGCTGGTAGTCTTTCCAGGTAAAGTCTGCGTCTTTGGTTTCGGGGCTTATGGAGGTCAGCACATAGCGCAGTTCGTCGCGGCGGTTGGGCAGCTCTTCGAGGTATTCGTGCAGCCACACGGCGTGGTTGCGCGAGGTGGAGAGCTTCTCCCCTTCCAGGTTTAGAAACTCATTAGCCGGTACGTTGTCGGGCAGTATATAATCGCCGGCGGCTTTGAGCATGGCCGGGAAGATAATGCAGTGGAATACGATGTTATCCTTGCCGATAAAGTGGATCAGGCGTGTATCGGGATCTTTCCAGTACTTCTCCCAGGTATCGGGCTTTAGTTCCTTGGTGGCGCTGATGTAGCCTATCGGGGCGTCAAACCATACATACAGCACCTTGCCTTTGGCATCGGGCAGCGGTACGGGTATACCCCAGTCCAGGTCACGGGTGATAGAGCGCGGCTGGAGGCCCTGGTCGATCCATGATTTGCATTGGCCGTATACGTTGGCTTTCCAGTCGTCTTTATGGCCTTCGATGACCCACTCGCGCAGCCAGGCTTCGAACTTGTCCAGCGGGAAGTACCAGTGTTTGGTGGGCTTCAGTATGGGTTGTCCTCCGGATACGGTAGAGCGGGGGTTGATAAGCTGTTTGGGACTGAGGCTGGTGCCGCACTTTTCGCACTGATCGCCATATGCGTTGGGATTGCCGCAGTTGGGGCAGGTCCCTACGATGTAGCGGTCGGCGAGGAAGATGCCTTCCTGCTCGTCGAAATATTGGTCGGAGGTCTCTTCGATGAAGAGATCCTTGTCGTGTATACGGGTGAAGAACTCCTGTGCGAGCTCGTAGTGCACTTTGTTTGAGGTGCGCGAGTATATGTCGAACGAGATCCCGAAGTCGGCGAAGGCCTTCTTCATGATGCCGTTGTATTTATCTACGAATACCTTGGGGGTAACGCCTTCTTTTTTGGCGCCGATGGTTATGGCCACGCCGTGCTCGTCGGATCCGCACACAAAGGCTACGTCTTCACCGCGGAGGCGCAGGTAGCGCACATAGGTATCGGCGGGCAGGTATGCGCCGGCGATGTGGCCGATGTGAAGCGGGCCGTTTGCATACGGCAGCGCCGAGGTGATCATATATCGCTTGAACTCTTTCATAAACTAGTCTCCTGAATTAAAAACCGTAATACCGCTCACCGGGTTCGCGTATGCTGAAAAATACAGCGCGATGCCGGTAATGAACCTGCAAGATAAGACAAACTGGTAAAATACAGCGGTTAAAAGAAGTGGCCCTTCTCGGGGATATCGTCCGCCTGCGAGGGGTATTGGGGGAAGGTTACATAGAACTCGGTGTATCCCTCCTCGGTCGTTTGCAGGCCTACACGGCCGCCGAGCTTGGAGGTGGCCGTCTTCACGATATACAGGCCTATGCCACCGATCTCGGATCGCTCCGATGCGCGGAAGAACATCTGAAACAGCTTGCCGGGATTGGACTCGCTTATGCCGATGCCATTGTCGATCACGCTAACTTTTACCGCTCCGCCATTGAGGGCTACGATCTGTACTTCCACGAACGAGTCGACCCGTTCGGAGTCGTTGTAGAATTTGATGGAGTTATCGATGAGGTTTTCGAGTACGATGCGGACAAGTTCTTTGTCGGAGTGGATAGAGGCTGTTTCGTCTATACGTTTACTGATACGCAGCTTTTGCGGCAGGCCCTTCTTGCGTTCCAGCATCAGCACATCGTTCACCACGCCTTCGAAGTCTATCGGGCTTACGCTGAGCTTCGAGTTGTTGATCTGGTTTATGATCAGCAGGCGTGTAAGTATCGTATTGAGGCGCTCGGCGGTGGTATCGAGCTTACGGAGGTAATCGAGGGCGATAGGGTCCTTCACATCCAGCAGCGCCACGTTACACATTCCCTTAAGACTGGCCAGTGGTCCGCGGATATCGTGGGATGTTTTATAGATGAAGTTATCGAGCTCGTCGTTTACCTGTTTGAGCGAGAGGTTTACGCGTTCGATGTCGACGGTCTTTTCCGCCACCTGGCGGTCGAGGTCTTTGTTCTTTCCTTCTAAGAGGCGGTTCTGTTCCTGGATGGTTTCTTTTGCTTCGGAAAGCTTGGCGTTTACCTGTTTGATATTCCGGTTACCACGCTGGAGTACCAGGATAAGGAGGCCTGCGAGAATAGCGATGATTGCGATGGCGAAATTTAGGTCGCGTTGCTGTTTGATGACTTGTTCTTTGGATGCTATGATAGCTTTGTTCTCACGTTCAGCGTAGTCGGTTTGTACTTTGGCTAGGTTTTTAATAAGCTCCTCGCTATATATACTATCCTTCAAATCGATATACTTTCCTTGATATAGAGAAGCATTTTGAAAATCTTCAAGCTTATTAAAAAGCATATAGAATCTCTGATACGTATCTATCAAAAGTTGATTATAGCCTGATTCTTTGGATATTTCCTCGGCTTCGAGTAATGCGTTTTTTGCTTCACCAAAAAGATTCTTCTTCACATATATCTTAGATAAGTTAAATAGATTTTCAGCCTGAAATCGCTTATTATTAATTTGTTTAGCAATTTCGTATGACAATTTAAAATGTCCCTCGGCTTCGTCTACCTTGTTCAATTCTACTAAAGCAGCTCCAAGCCCCAATTGACCCTCAACCTTAATCTGTTCGCTACAGTTATCAGCGCAAACTGATAATCCCTCATTGATAAACCTCAACGCCGCCTGATAGTCTCTCAACTGGGAATGGCATAGTCCAATGTTTATAAGTAATCGATCAAGGTCATAACTATCATTTGACCCTCTTTTGAGATCCAATGACTTATTATAGTATTCAAGAGCCTTTTCGTAGTTCTTCAATCGAAAATAGACAAATCCGATATTATTAAGCGTGATGCTTACTTCTGATTTATCTCCTTCTGCTTCTCTGACAATCAATGACTGAAAGTGATACTCTAGTGCTTTATCATAGTCGGCCTTGAACGTATAACCGATTGCTAAAGAATTTAAAAGATACTTCTGTTCTGCTTTAAAGCCATTCCTCTTGGATATTTCAAGTACAGAACTCAAAATATCAATAGCTTCATTCATTTTATCTAATTTCCTTAGGATAAGCCCTTCATATCTCCCTGCCTTTACCATCCTGAGACTATCTTTCAATTCCGATGACATATTCCAAGCTTTTCGAGCATATAGAAGGGCCTGATCATTATCTACGTCAATTAATTCATATGCTAAGTCTAACAAGAGTTCTAGACTTCGTTCATCAACTTCTTCACGCTGGCTATTCAATAGACTTTTCAGGGAATCGACTTTACTCACCGACTGTGCTTGACACAAAATCGAGCTCACCAACAATAGACCTGAAGATAGTCTTATAAAAAATTGGTACACGGGTAATTACAGGGAATTATTATTAAAAAATAAAAAGACAACACTAACCATCTTTGTCTCGAAAGATAAACATTTCAAGATAAAATAAAATCTAAACCTAATACCCATGAAAAAAATCATTTACATAATCATGTTAACTCTTGTAGGCGCTCTTACCATCACTTCTTGCACAGAGGAAAATGTAGCTCCTCAGACAAATGAAAACACGGGGGGTGGAGTATCAGAAGATAAAGTAAAATAGTAAACTCAAAAAGTCATGAAACTCAAACATATAGTTCTGCTGGTCATTTCCGGAGCGATGGCCCTGTCTTTTACCTTCATTACGGTTAAGCACCCTTCATATCAAAAGTCACTGAATGTGTCCCAACAAAAACATTCAACTGAACCCATTGGAGGATTCTTATCGGAAGATAAACATTAGAAATCGACTATTTGCCGATTTCTATTCAACAGATATTTTTTATTCTGCTGGGATGGGTTATCGGCTTTTGGACTGGAAATGGTCGTGTCTCTAAAAACAAGAGCTTTTCTAAAGTGCGATTTACGGTGTCAACCATCTCAAATCGGTCGTATTTAGAAAAAACCTTATCCCCATCAAATAATAGGACACTTTAAATTCTAATCTCGGTTACCTACCGATTTATGAAATTAGAAGCATTCTATTGTTTGTTAATAGTACAGTTAAGCCAAAGATACTTCGAAATATAGTCGAAGCATCTCAGGAGTCTTACGTAATACAATAGTACTAAAGTATTACTTTAATAGTACTTTTTTACCATTTAACACAAAATATTACATCAAAATTATCCTCAAAATGGGGAATTTGAAACCTTATATAGTCAAAATCACCAGTTAACCCGGGTATATATACCAGACATATAAGGGCCTTCGCAAGTTCGCAATTAATCCCCAACCCAGACCTTTCGGTGGCCTTCTCCCGGCGGCTGTAGAGGCGTTTTAAAGTCTTTTTCATGCCACCCTGCGGCTGTACGCGTTTAGCAGCCCGTTGGGGCCAGCGGGGTATTATCGGACTCCCCAGAACGGGTTGGTAAACGTGGCTGATTATCTTTGCTCCGATGAATCTTCCCGAATTGCCCTTTTTGCTCGTATCACGCGGTAAACTGGAGGAGCGCGTGGCGCGCCAGACGCTGGAGGCCGTTGAGCATATTATTGCCGAGATGGGCGCCGAATTGCACGACGACCTGATCCAGAAGCTGGCGGTGTTTACACTATATATGGACCGGCTGGAGCGCTCGGCAGGTGACCGTCATGAAACCGAGCACCTGGTGGTGAAAATGCGCGCTGAATTTCAGGAGGTTATACGCTCCATACGCAGCACCTCGCGGCGACTGATGCCTCCTGTAACCGACGATACCTCGTTTACCAACAGCCTTGCCGCCCTGTGCCAGAACCTGGAGCGGCCCGGTGTGGGCAATATACACTTCTCGTCGTCCGGGACAGAACAGACGCTGTCGCCCATAGCCCACCGTTATCTTGGGCGCATTGTACAGGAGCTTGTACACAATGCTTATCGTCATTCGGCTGCCTGGAACATTGTTATTACCCTAACGTGGTCGCCAAACGCTCTTACGCTTACGGTAGAGGACGATGGCAGCGCTCTTAACCGCGTAAACGAGTTTATCGACACGCTGCGCAAGAAGAACAATACGCTTCGCCTGCGTGCGCAGGCGCTGAACGCCGCACTTCGTTATGTGCCGGGACCAAAGGGGCTTATTGCCGAGGTAAGGTATCCGTTATAACAAATACCTTTTACTATAGCAGCCCATTTCTATAAGCATAGGCTATCAGACCAGCGGCATTGACTACTCCCAGTTTTTTCAGGAGGCGCTGGCGATAGGTTTCGGTGGTGCTCTCGGGTTGTCGCAGGCGTGCCGCGGTTTCTTTGGTCGTCAGCCCGTCGGCTACGGCGTGGAGGATCTCCTTCTCGATTGCCGTGAGCACTACGGGGGGTATGGTATCCCACCGATGCGCATTCTGCTGGATGATCTTCATGATCTTTTCCGTTGAGAAGAACCCGCTCTGGATCACACTCTGTATGCTCGACAATATGGCCGCGTACCCATCGAGCTTGAACACTATTCCATTTATCCCAGCCTTCAGGAGATTTACCACGAGCTCGGCGCTTTCAAAGCCGGTCAGCACGATGATCTTCGGCTCGAGATTCATGGTCTTTACGTGCTCGATAAGCTCCATGCCATTGACATCCTTAAGGCGGAAGTCGAGCAGTATGAAGTCGATCTTCTGCGTGCGCATCACCATATCGAACTGCTCGAAGTTACCAGCCTCATACAGTTCCGCCACAAAGGGCTCCTTCGACAGCAGGGAGCTTACGCCTTCGCGAAGGAGGATGTCGTCGTCTACGAGGAGGAAATTGTACTGATCCATGCCTAAATATAGCTATCCGTTGTTATGGAACGCACTTAACGCATCGTTTAGCTCTTTTTTTCCTGTCATAGTTGTCAGTGCGTCGAGTTGGGTTATACCGTTCCGGACCGACTTATCTATCCTTTGCTCCCAGGTTCTTCGTTCGGCTTCCTCGCGTTCGAGTGATCGGATCTTTTCTTCCAGTGCGCGGGTACGGTCGCGGACCACAGACTCGAGCATTTCATTCTCCCGCTTACGACTGGTAAAATCATAGATCAATAATCCGATAAAGATGAACAGCAAGCCTCCGAGACCCACAATCCAGGTATTTCGGCGATCTTGCCATCGAACGATGGATTCCTGCAAGGCAAGACGAGTTTCGTTTTGTTCCTGCTCAAAGTCAATATGCATACTTATCAAGCTAACACTCAATGATTCGCTAAACAAGCTATCGTGATACACCAGATACTTATCCCAACTCAAAGCCGCCCCTTCGAAATCATTTAATCCCCGTTTAGATCTAAACAATTCATAATACGCATCTTCGAGCACTAGACGTGATCTCACTTCCAGAGCGTTCTTTTTTGACTCGATGGAGTATCCTAGCGCTTCCAAATAACGTCCTTCGTCATTCGCCTGACGTCCCAGCACGACAAGACTTTCCGCCTTGTATCGATAATTACTCTCCTTCATAGCAACCTCATAGCAACGCCGAAGGAATATCTTCGCAGAATCGGGACGATTTAATTTTATATACAACATACCTAATACATGATTCCCGTTCATTAACAAAGAAGGGGCACAATGCCCCACACAAAGATTCAAACCTTTTTTTACATTGTATAAACTATAGCCAAATTCACCAAGATGAAGATAACAAAGCGCCATATTAATATACAACAGATCAACATCCCGATTATTTTTCATTACCTGCTTTGACTTCAAGCAGAGATTATAATAATATAGAGACTTATCATAATCACCAATTTGATAATAAGTAAGACCAATATTATTCTGCACTACGCTTAGATCAAGTATATCGCCGAGCTTCTCACGAATCCGTAAGCACTCTAATTGACAAAAGAGCGCACTATCATATTTACCTAACATAGAATACATCATTCCCGCAACATTCAGACATGTCCCGATCTCCTCGTCATACCCGTGGCGTCGTGCCACCGGCAAGATTTCATCGAGGATGGTGAAAGCCTTACTATACCGCTCAAAGAGCCGCAACAACATCGCCTTGCCTTTACCTGTCTTTACAAACAAGAAACTATCCACTGGTGCAATACGAGCCAACATGTAGGCCTCCTCGATATATTTAGATGTTTCGACTGTATCTTTGTTCCAATATACTTTCGCCAACTCCCACAATACATTCATCCTCTCCTTCCCACGCTTTCTCTCCAACACCATTTTCAATGAATCTGCCTTCTGAGTATCCTGAGCGGATGCTACCTGTATTGCTCCAAAAAGAAGAAACAGCATCATTCCGATATAACAAGATCTTATCATTTTTCTACAGATATCTTTGACCGATCAGTCGCTTGCCCGCCATTGAAATTCCGGAGCGCGGTTTTGATCTTAGTATGGGCAACCATCTCGCCCAGCGCATCTATTCTGACGTTTCCCTCGCGGACAGATTTGTTTACCTTTTCTTCCCACGCGCTTCGTTCGGTTTCCTGGCGTTCTAGGGTAAGGATCTTATTTTCCAGGGCACGGGTACGGTCAAGGACCTGGGCTTCGAGCATTTGGTTTTCCCGTCTACGGCTGTTAAAATCATAGATCAATACTCCCACGGCAATAAAGAGCAACCCTCCGAGAACCGTGATCCATGAATTTCGACGGCCCTGCCATTGAACGGTCGATTCCTGTAAGGCGAGACGGGCTTCATTCTGCCTTTGCTCGAAATCGATGTGCATACTCACGAGGCTAAGGCTCATCGACTCATTGAATAAGCTATCACGATATACCCGGTACTTATCCCAATCTGCCGCGGCGCCGTTATAATCCCGGGCATCGCGTTTCGCTTTGAATAATTCATAATATGTTTCCATTGCCATGTTAATTGAACTGGCGCGCAACGCTTTTTTTTCTGATTCAACAGCGTAGCGCAATGCATCCGCGTTATTCCCTTCATCGTTCGCCTGACGGGCCAGCATGACAAGACTCTCCGCCTGATACCGGTGGTTGTTATACTTGACCGCCGCATTATAGCATTCCGTCAGATATATCTTCGCCGAATCTGCGCGACCCAGTTCATAATACAACTCTCCTAATGAGAGGGTTCCATTCATCTCAACGAAAGGCGAACATTCATCATCACAAAGGCGCAATCCTTTATAAGCGTAAATCAGTCCCTGCTTATATTCATGAAGATGCAGGTAACAGAATGCGATGTTGGTATACAACAGATCCATATCGTAATCATCGCCGATAGATTGTTTTGACTTCTCGCTGAGGAAATAGTATTCCAGTGCCTTTCCATAGTTGTTAACCTGGTAATACACTAAACCAACGTTATTTTGTGTGATCGCTATATCGCGGACGCTCTTCACTTTCTCGCGTATTTTCAAACACTCCAACTGATGAGAAAGTGCCCTGTCATATTTCCCCAACGTAGAGTACATTATCCCGCCGATACTCAATGCGAGCGACAACTCTCTTTCAAAGTTATGCCTCCGGGCTACGGGCAAAATCTCGTCAAGAATGGCAGTAGCCTCGCTATATCGCTCAAAAAAATTCAATGTAACAACCTTTCCCCTCCCCGTTCTCACAAATAAGAGACTATCCACCGGCGCCGTACGAGCCAGTGTATAGCTTTCTTCTAAATATTTTAATGTCTCAACTTTATCCGCATCCCAGTATAATGATACCAATGCCCACAATACGTCCATCCTCTCTTTACCACGCTTTCCCTCCAACACTGTTTTCAATGAATCCGCCTTGTGTGCATCCTGAGCGGATACGGTCCGTATCGCGCCAAAAAGGAGAAACAGTATCATTCCGATATAACAAGACCTCATCATTTCTCTACAGGTATCTTTAAATGATCGCTCTCCCGCCCGCCATTCCAATTGCGGAGTGCTGTTTTGATCCTGGAATGTGTAACCATCTCGCCCAGCGCATCTATTCTGACGTTTCCTTCGCGAACAGATTTGTCGATCTTTTCTTCCCAGGTTCTTCGTTCGGTTTCCTGGCGTTCGAGGGTACGGATCTTATTTTCGAGGGCACGGGTGCGGTCGCGAACCTGGGCTTCGAGGGTTTCGTTTTCGCGTTTACGGCTGATATAGTCGAAGATCAATACTCCCACGGCAATAAAGAGCAACCCGCCAAGGACGGCGATCCAGGAGTTCCTCCTGCCCTGCCATTGAACGGTCGACTCCTGCAAGGCAAGTCGGGCTTCATTTTGCTTTTGCTCGAAATCGATGTGCATGCTTACCAGGCTCAGGTTCATGGATTCATTGAACAAGCTATCGCGATATGCCAGGTATTTATCCCAGCATGCAGCAGCGCCTTCATAATCTCCCGTGCCGCGTTTTGCCCTGAACAATTGATAGTAGGCTTGTTTTATCATGTTAAAAGAATAAGACTGCAACGCGTTCTTTTCTGACTCAATAGCGTAGCGCAGCGCTTCAGGGCTTTTCGCTTCGTCGTTAGCCTCCCGCGCCAGCATTACGAGACTTTCCGCCTTATACCTGTAGTTGTTCTCGCTGACGGCCGTATTGTAGGACTGCGTCAGAAATATCTTTGCGGAATCCAGTCGATCGAGCTCATGATATAGCATTCCCAAGGTCAGTGTTATATTCATCCTGACGTATGGCTCGCAATTATCTTCGCAGAGACGCAATCCTTTATACGCGTAGGCCAGTCCCTGCCTGTATTCATAAAGATGCAGGTAACAGAGCGCGATGTTGCTATACACCAGATCCACGTCGTAATCATCGTTGATAGATTGCTTCGACTTCAGGCTGAGAAAGTAGTATTGCAAAGCCTTCTGATAATTATATATTCTGTAGTACTCCAAACCTATGTTGCCTTGCGCAATCGCTATATCGTGTGCATCAGCAGATCGGGATTTCGCCTTCTCGCGCATTTTCAAACTTTCCATCTGATATGAAAGAGCCATATCATGTTTTCCCATCGTGGAATACGTTGTTCCACCAGTGCCCAAAGAGAGAAACAGCTCCCTTTCATAATTCTGTCTCCTGGCCACAGAAATGATCTCATCGAGAATGGTCAGGGCCTCGTCATATCGCTCAAAAAAGTCCAGCGTCGTAGCCATCCACCTCCCGGTCCTGACAAACAAAAAACTATCCACCGGAGCTACGCGGGCCAGCTCGTATTGTTCTTTCACATATTTCAATCTCTGAACCCTATCGGCAGACCAGTATGTTACTATCAACGCCTCCAGTACTTCCATTCTCTCCTTCCCCTGCTTCCCTTCCAGCACCTTCTTCAGTGAGTCTGCTTTGTGCATATCTTCCTGCGCCGATACACTTTGTACCATCCCAAATAAAAGGAGCATTATTACGATATGCCGTGACTTTATCATATTCGATCAAACGTCTTTAAACTATTACCCTCCTGCCCGTCATTCAATATCGGGAAAAGGTTTTTAATATCGCTATTATCAACCATATCGCGCAAGGCATCCAGTCTCGCCTTTCCGTCGCGCACCGATCTTTCAATCTTTTCGTCCCAAACTCTTCGCTCCGTGTCCTGGCGTTCGAGGAATCGGACTTTTTCTTCGAGGGCCCGCGTGCGGTCGCGGACCAGGGCTTCGAGAATTTCATTCTCACGTTTACGTCCGGTGAAATCATAGATGAGAAGTTCGATGGCGATGATCAGTAAGCCTCCGACCAGGGCGATCCAGAAGTTCTGGCGGCCCTGCCATTGGACGGTGGATTCCTGAAGGACAAGGCGGGTCTCATTTTGTTTCTGCTCAAATTCAATATGCATGCTTACTAAGCCAAGGCTTAAGGATTCATTGAACAAGCTATCGTGGTATACCAGATATTTATCCCAGCTAATAGCCGCGCCTTCATAATCTTTTAATCCGCGTCGGGCTCTGAATGTCTCATAGTAACTTTGCTTAGCCATACTGCGGGAATTAACTTTCAAGGCATTCCTTTCTGATTCAATAGAATACGTCAAAGCCTGGTCACTATTTCCTTCGTCATTCGCCTGACGTGCCAGAAACATAAGGCTTTCAGATTGAAAACGGAAATTATTCAATTTAAGAGCTGTATTATAACAACGACTAAGAAACATCTTTGCGGAATCCGGATAATCCAGTTTCTGATATAACATCCCCAATGCAAGAGTTCCATTTAGCACTACATTAGGAACGCAGTTCTTTGCGCAGAGATTTAATCCTCTCTTTGCATAAGCCAGACCAAGATTAAACTCACCAAGATATAGATAACACAGACCAATATTGATATACAAAACATCAATACCGTCGTTATCTCGTATGGACTGCTTTGATCTCAAGCTAAGAAAAAAGTAGTGTAACGCTTCCCTATAGCTACCAATTTCATAATACACGATACCCAGGTTATTCTGGACTACACTGATATCAAGTGTATCTGCTAGCCTCTCGCGGACCTGTAAACACTCTAGCTGATAAAGCAGAGCCTTATCATATCTTCCTACTCTGGAATACATTGTCCCCCCAACACTCAAGCATGCCCCCAATTCGTCATAAAACCCGTGCCGCCTTGCCACAGGCAAAACTTCATTCAGAATATCAAACGCGTCATTATACCGCTCATAGAGCCGCAATGACATTGCCTTTCCTTTTCCTGTCTTTACAAACAAAAAACTATCTACAGGTGTTATGCGAGCCAGCGCATAACTTTCATTAATATATCTAGACGATTCAACGGTATCCGTTCTCCAGTACATTTTTGCCAACGTCCATAACACGTCAATTCTATCCTTGCCGCGCTTTCCATCCAATATCCTCTTCAACGAATCCGCTTTCTCCAAACCCTGCGCATAGCCCCCGCACGCCACACTCAGAAGCACCAGTACAAACCCTATATAACAAGCCTTTACCATATCTATCTCAAAATCCCTACTCTATACAATTCAAGTCATCGCTCTTTCAGTGTATTCAGTTGTTGTCTCATCGTTTGCTGGAAGCGGGGGTCGTGGATCATGCGGGTGAGGCCTTCGAGGCGGCCGAGGCCCTGGTAGATCTTGAGATCAAGGCGCTCCTGCCATTCTTTGCGGACCAGCGCTTCATGTTCCAGGTGCTTTACCCAGGCTTCGAGGTCGCGGGTGCGGAGGGTTACCTGGCCCTCCCAGTAGCGGGCTTCGCGCTCGCGGTTCCAGATCCAGGTATCCCAATATAACAGGATGCCCGCCAGTATGAGGAGGAAGCCGGTAATGGCGATATATAAGTTACGGCGTACGGCTATAGCCTGGGCCACCATCTCGGCACGGCGCTCGGAGGCTATGTCGTCGGAGATCACCACCTCTTCGTTCTCGCGGACGATCTTGCGCATGTCGCGGACCATGTCCCATACGGAATCGATCATGCCGCGGCGTTTCATTTGCTCGCTTACGGTTATCACGCCTCCGGCCCAGAGGATTGCTACGAGGGCGTAGAGGACGGGGAGTAATCTATATATTCGTTGTTTTAGGGCTATATGCTTTTTTGGAGGCATGGTGCTGACTTCCGTGGTTAGACAGGATACTCTGCTACAGTGAGTGTTACTACGCGAGAGAGGCAGTGTGAGTGTGAGGGCGAGCGCGAAGATCAGGAGGAGGCCGTTGGTTGGACGATCTCACGGACGCCCTGGCCTACGGAGCCTTCCATTTCTTCGATTACGGTGACCATGCGATCTACGCATTCTTTGGTGTTGGGGTCGGGGTTGTCGGCAAGGACGTTTTCGCAGACTTTCTTCAGGGCGTTGAGGGAGCTGGTGATGAGGGCGGCGCGGGCCATGAGGGCGGCATCTTTTATACGGCGCTCGGCTTCCCAGCGTTGCACGCTGTCTTCGAGCATGGTGGTGCGTTCGGCTACACGTTCTTCGAGGATCTTCTTGAGGGCACGGCGACGGCGGACGCGCTTGAGTAATACCAGCGCTACTATACTCAGCAATACTACTCCGGAGATGATGAATATTCCCTGTACACGCTGCTGGCGGATCACTTCGTCTTTCAACGTGATGGCCAGGCGGTTTTGCTCGTCTTCAAAGGTGGCCTGCGCTTCGGTGAGGTTGGCGGCTATGCGCTCATCAAATACACTGTCGCGATACTGGGCGAACTTCTCCTGGTAGTAGGTTGTGCGCTCGTAGTTCTGCTGTGAGCGATATAAGGGGATAAAGCCGGCGTAGGCTTCGGCCAGCAGGAGGTTTTGCGCACCGGGGGTGGCGAGGGCTTCTGCTTTTGTGAAGAGGAGCTTTGCCTGGTTGAAGTCGCGTTCGTCGAGGGCGAGGTTGCCGAGGGCTATGGCGGTTTCGGCCTGGGCACGGGCGTCGCCGGCGCGTTCTGCGAGGCGTAAGGCGTCGCTGAAATATCTTCGGGCGGTAATGGTGTCGTGTTTGCCCAGTGTGGCGGTGCCTCGTATGTAGGCTGCATGGTATTGTACGGGTAGGGTGCAAGCAGCGTCACA
>Ga0247762_1000361_pt1 | contig 14122 bp, 18 predicted proteins | sample UWRJL081202R4_FD_181016 | JGI IMG/M metagenome (GOLD analysis project Ga0247762, IMG submission 181016) | Plant litter microbial communities from Arlington Agricultural Research Station in Wisconsin, United States - UWRJ-L081-202R-4 | ecosystem: Environmental > Terrestrial > Plant litter >...
CGTTGGTGTTGCCGACTTCTCCTTCGCCGGCAACACCAACGCCTACCCGCTGGTGTTCCAACGCGACCGGGTGACCGTGCGTATCCCGATGTTCACCGGCGAGATCACCGACCTGAACCCCACCGGCGACGGCAAGACCGCCGCGAAGTTCGCTGAGGTCCGTTGCGCCGGACTCATGGACCGGTTGCAAAACAGCTCGGCGCCGGCCGAGTCGGTAATGCGCCGCAGCCGATCACGATCACGGCGGTGGCTGCACATCGGCACGATCAACGCAGGATCCGGCGACACGCGGACGTTCACCCTGCCCACCGCCAATCTAGGCAATGTCCAAATAGGAGACTTCTTCTACCTCGGCGACCCATCGACCGGGCTGCGCAAGGAAGACACGCAGTTCACCATCACCGGGACCTCGGTCGTCGGAGCCAACACAAGTCTGCTGTTCACCCCGGATGCTCGCGAGGCGATCGCATCGGGCAACTCAGCCGACGCCTTCCGCGGTGTCAGCGCGGCACAGCAGCCGATCGCCTACTGGCCCTGTGAGGACGGGGACAACGCGACTCAGGTCTCCAGTGGACTGCCCGGCGGAACACCGCTGTCGATCACCGGCAGCCCGGACTTCGGTGCCGAGACAGGATTCACCATCTACGGCAGCTCGAACATCCTCAAGATCAACGATGCCGAGCTGCGTGCGTTCATCCCGGACTACACCGACCCTGGCTACTTCACGATCAACTTTCTACTGACCATGCCATCCGCCGATGAGGCGGCCACCGGCACCGACCTGATCCAGTTCTACTGCACCGGAACCGGCTACTCCTACGACCTGCGCTACACCGCCAACGGCAACGGATCGTTCCAGCTACTCGTGTTCAACAGCACACTGACTCTGCTGTTCGACAGTGGACAGATCGACTTCTCGTTGCGCGGTAGCAAACAGATGGTGTCGCTGGTGCTCCAGCAAGTCGGCGGGTCGGTCACCTACTCGCTCTACACCATCCGCATGCCGGGCTCGATCGTGGCAGGCACTGGACCCAACGTCGTCACCGGTGTGAGCACCCTCGGCAAGATCACCGAGATGCGGGTCAACCCCGCCGGCGGATACGACGACGTCGGCTACGGGCACATGACGGTGGTGCCTGCCAACAACTGGGGCCCAACCGAAGTCGAACCGGAACTCGCCGCGTGGATCTCCACCAACACCCTGCGTCGGTATGCACGCCTGGCCTTCGAGGAGAACGGCCTGCCGATCACCTTCCGCGACGACTGGGACGTCGTGACCACGAACATCGGTGCGCAGAAGACTGCGCGGATCGCCGAGCTCCTGAAAGAACCCGCCGCCACGGACCTCGGCATCCTGCATGGATGTCGCGGTGCGATGGCGCTGGAGTACATCAGCCGCGGGGCACTGACCAACCAGTCGCCGCGCGCCACGTTCCTCGCAGCCGACTGCAAGAACCTGGAGTTGCTCGCCGACTACACCGGTGTGCAGAACCGAGTCTCGCTCAGCCGGATCGACGGCACCACGGTCGTCGTCGAGAAGACCTCCGGTGTGCTATCCACTCAGGACCCGCCGAACGGCATCGGGTTGCGCGACCGTGGCTTCTCCATCTCCCTCGGATCGGACACGGCCGCCACCAATCACGCCTACGCTCGGCTAGGGCTGGGCACCGTTGACCAGTACCGGGTGCCCCGCGTGATGGTCACCTCTGCCGGCACGTCCGCACTGTCGGTCGAGCGACTGCTGTCTCTGTCGGTCGGTGACCGGATCGACGTCTCCGGACTGTCCTCGATGGATGTCTATGACACGCTGCCACAGCTGGTGATCGGTACGAGCATCTCCCTCGGTGACCGGTTCTACCCGCGGGTCACGCTGAACTGCACACCGTACGAACCGTTCTTCTGTTTCGCGCTAACCGCCGACCGGTACGCGCGTCCCGACGCGGTGGACACGGCTACCGGCAGCACACTGACCACCACCGCTACCGGCAGCCTGACCGTTACCAGTACGCCGGTGTACTCGCTGTCCGCCGACACCGGCGACTACCCCGTCGACGTCATGATCTCCGGTGAGCGGATCACACTCAGCGCCGTCGTCGACACCACCACCCCCGGTGTGCAGACAGCGACGATTAGCGCCCGGTCGGTCAACGGCGTGGTGAAGGCCCATGCGGTCGGCGAGTCCATCACCCTCGCTGAACCGAACTACTGGCAGTTCAGATAGGACACACCATGGCACTGAGAGCGTTTCACAAGGTCGTGGTGTCGGACTTCGACGCGCTCGGCATCGTGGCTTACAAGACGGCCGACGAAACGGTCACCAGCAGCACGACGGTGCAGAACGACGACCAGCTGTTCCTGCCGCTGAGCACCAACGCCCGGTACCTCTTCGACTCGATCATCTTCTACTCCGGCGCGGCGACACCCGCCGGTGATCTCAAACTGAAGTGGACCGGACCGACCGGCGCGACGATGCAGTGGGCCAACTTCGGTGTGAACACTTCGGGACTGACTCAGTACAACGCGGTGGTCGAGACGCTGGCCGCCGCGTCTCCTCGCGCGGTCGGCACCAACGGTGCCGGATTCTGGATGTCCTGCGCACCCAAGGGCATCGTCACCACGTCGAGCACGAGCGGCAACCTACAGCTCCAGTGGGCCCAGAACAGCAGCTCGGCGACCGGAACCATCGTCTACGCAGGATCCTACATCCGGCTGGTGCGCATCTCCTGAGGAACGTATGTTCTAGTCAGCACCGAAAGGGGTGAGCCGATGTCTCAGCGGCAGCAGAATCGGGACCCGCTGTTACCGCGTGGAGCCCTGGTCTTCATCGCGGTAGTCGTCACCCTGGGTTGGCTCACGACGGTGGTGTTCGTTGTGCTCGACCCGGCAAACTCTGGTCCGCTTCTTATCTCATCCGGTGTGCTGACCACTGTGGTGGGTGCGAGTTTCGGCATTCAGATCAGACGTTCAAACGACGATTCGGGGAATCGATCATGACGCTGACAACCGCCCTACTGACCATGCTTCCGTCCAATGCGGCCACCCTGGCGTTGGGTTACTTCTGGGGTCGGAAGGTCAGAGCGGTGGTCCAGATGGGAGAAACTGTGAGTAGCGAAGCTCCAACGTCCGCGCAGCGCTACATCGCTCCGAAGTGGATGCACCTGTTGTCGGTAGTCGTTGCTGGTGTCGGTGTCCTCACGGTGTTGCTCGGTGTGCTGATCGTGCGCAGCGAGAGCAGGCAAGAGCGGCTCATCGCCTGCGTCACCGACTACAGCAACGACGCCGCCGCTGCGGCGCGGGCACGCGGCATGGCGACAGTCGCCGTGTTCGACGAAATCGACGCCGTGTTCGCTCAGGTGAACAAGGCATTCGATGCCGACCCCGCCGAGGGGCGTAAACAGGTGCGCCAGGCGATCGAGCACTACAACGAGGCACGTGCTCACGCAAAGCAAACGCAGCGTGCCAACCCGGTGCCCGACGCGCCGGAGAACGCCTGCGCCGAGCTGAACTGATGACCGTACCTGGAGAACCAGATGCCTACCAGCGCGGCGTCAAGGCCGGCAAGATCGACGAAGAGCTGGCCGGTCACGGTCGCCGACTCGACAAGATCAACGGATCGATGGAGCGTATCGCCGACCGTCTCGGCTCGATCGACGCGCGATTCTCTGCGATAAGCATGGCGCTGCAACAGATCAAGGACCAGATGGCCGCCAACGACGTAACGGTTGAGGCTACGGCAAAGGCCCTGGAGTCGGCAGCGAAAGCGCAGCGGCAAGCCACGGAGAAGCGTTGGCAGCCATGGCAGAAGACATTGGCCCTGACTGCTGTGCTCGTTGCGATCGTCGGACTGGCTTTCGCGATTCTCACCAGACCGTAGTCACCGGCCAGGTGTTACAGTGTGGCAACGAGTGACAACCCTGGCGTGAGGCGGTACGCATGGTTCTGTTCGGCCTGGACATCTCGCACCACCAAGATCTTGGTCTCGACCTTGCGCAGTGCCAGCGCGAGGGCATCGACTTCGTGTTCATCAAGTCCACCGAGGGCGCGGCCTACGTCGACCCGGAGTTCGCCGCGAATCTGGCCGAGGCACGCGCGGCAGGCCTGCTGGTCGCCGCCTACCACTACGTCCGCGGTGGCGACCGGGTCGGCGCACAGCTGCTCAACATCAGCCGCGTGGTGCCGCTCGACGTGCCGGTCATCCTCGACGTCGAGAAGAACTCCGGCAACCTCGTCACGACGCGTGAGCTGATCGACGCGCTGCGGTTACCGGGCTACACCGTGCCGCTGCTGTACCTGCCGCGCTGGTATTGGCACGAGCTCGGAGAGCCCTCGCTCGCCGGCCTACCGCCGCTGTGGTCCTCGCGCTACCCGGACAACGTGGTTGGTGCGCTACAGAGCGAATGGGCGGCCGTGCCGGAGCGCTACTGGACCGGCTACGGCGGTCTCGACGTCGCCGTGCTCCAGTTCACCAGCTCGGTGCGCATCGCCGGTCACGCACCGCTGGACGCCAACGCCTTCCGCGGCACCCGCACCGACCTGGCCGCGCTGCTCAACCACACCGACCCCCTGGCCACCACGACCACCGACACGGAGGATGACGAGATGAAGACGTTCTGGGTACGCGGCGACGCGTCCGGCGAGATGGGGGCGGCCGCCCCCACCGGGATGGAGAAGACTCGGTGGGGCGACGCGGTGTTCCACGTGGACGCCACCGCGGATGGACTGACCCGCCGGCACATCTCCGCTGACGAGTGGGCCGCGGTGTCGGCGAACGGGGCGAAGGTGGTTCAGCGGCCGCAGGGCTGGATCGACTCGATCCCCTGGGGCGCACGGGCCGGATTATTCCCCTGGCTCACCGCGGCGGCCACAACGCGCGCCGACACGGAGACGCCGTGAGCACGCTGCGCACCCGGCTCACCAGAACCCGGTTGCTCGGCCGGGACCCGGTCATGGCCGTCTCGCTGGTCGTCTCCGGCCTTGTGGCCGCCCTGCCGCTGCTCGGCTGGTCCGGTGAGCGGGCGAGCCTGGTGGCCGCCGCGCTGGTCGCCGTGGGCGGCGCTGTGGCCGCGTGGCTGGTCTCCGTCGACCGGATGCTGCCGCTGCTGACCGGCGCCGCCAAGGCGATCCTCGCCGCGGTGGCCGGTTTCGGCCTGCACCTGCCCGACAACCAGGTCGCCGCGTTCATGGCGATCCTGACTCTGCTGGTCGGGTTGTTCGGTGTGCGACCACAGGTCAGCGCCGAACAGCCACCGTTCGACGCCTACGGCAACATCGACCAGCGCGAGTTGACCATCCCGCCGAACACGCATCTGTTCGCCGAGGAAGACGAGACGTCGCCCCACACGCCGCTGCCTCCGGTGCCGGACGACACGCAGCGGGCCGACGACACGGTGACGTGGTCGCGACATGAGCCGGCGACGGAGTACCTGCCGCGCACGCAGCACGAGCAGCCGCAGCAGTATCGCACCGGCGAGACGACCGGACGCCACCACGCAAACTGGTGGCCGGAAGGAAGCGGCAGCCTGGAAACCGACCTCGGCACGTAGCCGGTTTTCCGGTCGGTGCCGGCCGTGATACGGATCGAACATGATAGCCTCGCTGTCGCTTGCCGGTGGGGAACGCCGGGTAGCAGTGGGAAAGCGGCGGCCCCGGGGATTACTTACCTGCGTGCCGGGGCCGCCGCGCAGGCACCCGCTACTTGCAGGTGTAGGTCTCCAGCTTGCCGTCGACCATCTTCGTCGCGGTGTGCGGATCGCCGTACTTGCTGGCCTTGACCGAGTGGCCGCAGCCGCGCGGGCATGAGGTGAGTCGGTCACCCGGCGGGACGTGTTCGTTGCCCATCAGTGGTTTCTCGATTCGTGTTGGCGTTCGGGACTGATCTGGTACAGCGCATGCAGACAGGAGTGCAGGTACAGAGCTACCTGCTCCGCCATCCACCCACCGTGGCGGCTACCGAGATCGTGAAGCTCGGCCAGCGCGACCAGGTCGTCGCGGACAGGCTTGCTCTCCATCACCTCGATGTGGCTGTAACTGCGCTGCGTACTCGGGAATCGCTGTTCGGGCAAGCGGTGTCCTTTCGGGTCAGGCGGCCGCGACGATGAGCTCGGCGGCCACCAGGTGGTAGCACGTCCGACCGTGGAGCCCGGCGGGGCACGTGCACTGGGTCGGTGTCGTGGTGTACCGGCCGACACCGTTCGAGCTGACGACGGTGAACACCGGGCGTCCGGGCTCGACGGGCAGGATGCCCGCGTCACCGATCAGCTCGATCGCCTTGTCGACCTGGACCGGCCGGTGCTTGGCGATCACCGCAGCCGCGCGCGCCTCGGCAGCACGCTTCTTGGCGCAGACCGGACCCAGCTTCGCGGCAACCGACTTCGGGTCGGTCAGCGTCCGGCCACAACGCTTGCACTGTGCGGTGCGGGTTCCGGTCTTCGTCGTCATACGAGAAGTGTAGCAACGAGTGTCAATGAGTGTCAACACCTGGTGCACAAATAAACGAACCCCAGATCAAATGGTCTGGGGTTCGGTCAAGCGGCTGTGCTCAGTAGACGCGCTTACCGTTCTTGTCCCACTTACGCACCTCACCGTTGGTGTCGCACTTGAACTCTTTGCCCTTGATTTTGTGGATCTCCTGGTAACCGCCAGTCTCGCTGTCCCAGTTGATTTTGCTGCAAACAGAGCAGCACTTCTCCGTGAATACAACAGCCATGATCACTACCTCCAGTGTCCGACACGGACTCGGCGCCGCGTCTCGCCGATCAGGAACGCCACCCAGAACGGCACGCTGACCGTCGCCACGGGCAACAGCACCTCGTAGAAGAACCAGATCATGATTACCATGTCTCTTCGTCGTTGGCCGCGCCCGGAATACCCGCGAACGGGTCCTCGGCCGGGCGGGGCTGCGGGTCCGGCGCTCGGTGCAGCCGCGGGGTGTAGCGGCCAGGGCAGCGGAACAGCTGGTATTCCACATCCCAGGTTTTCGGCCCGGTGCGCTCCAAAGTACCGCCGGTGTGTGCCGGGTGGTCGGTGATGTCAGCGCAGTACTGCTGGGGCAGTAGGGTCTTGGTCATCAGACTGCCGCTCGCGTCTGGTCGGACATCGCCAGCGCCAGGTTGACGTTGGCCCACACCGAGTCGTTCGGCTGCATCCAACCCGACAGCGCCTCGATCGAGGTGTCCAGGATCCGGCGCATGGCCGAGATCCACGCGGCGCTGGTCGACTGCTCCAGCTCGGTGTAGCACATCGTGCGCACCCGCGCGACCATGTCGAGTCGGGATGCCGGGATCGTTGTCGTCGTCATGCATCGAGTGTATCAATCAGTGTCAATGAGTGTCAACGCGATTGACGGAATGGATCCACAGACGCAGCGACGGCATCAGGTCACCGAGCAGCGTGCGCATCAGATGGTTGTGCAGGATCAATTGCGGTCGGCCGGTCACCAGCTCGACGTAGAACCGTGCATCGATGTGTGCCCACCAGCAGCCGACATCCGACGACCGGGTCTTCTCGATGATCATCGGTCGGCGGTCGCCCTGCGCGGCCTGGTCGAGTGTCTCGGCCCAGGTGTCGGCCAGCAGCTTGCCGATCAGCGGCCGCGCCAGGTTCTTCACCTGGACACACAGGCCGGGCACGCCGTCGATGTCGCCGCGGTCCGGGCTCGACGTCGAGCCGTTGCGCCACCCCGCGGCCACCGACCGTCGTGCGTCCGGACAGCCGGCGACGTCGCGGAAGTAGCGCGCGACCGACTGCTCGGCACCGATGCCCTTGGCGCGGCTGTTGACCATCAGCCGGCGACGTCCTGTGCGCGGTTGAGCCAGGCACGGATGCCGACAACAGGCTTGTCGTGCACCTGAGCGAGTTTCGCTTCGACCGGTGCACCCTTCGAGGTCTCCCAGTCGTCGAGCAACGCGACCCCGTCGGCGGCCATGACGTCGTACAAGCACGGCACCAGGTAGTCGAGCCGGGTCTTGTTCGGGTCGCCGCCGCCGTGTCGCGTGGGGTTGAGCACGTCGTAACCGGCGTCGCGTAGCTGGCGCTCGGCCGCGTCGAACGCGGGGAAGTTGAGATCGGGTAGGCCAGTCATCGGTCCGGCGATGTAGATCAGCACGATGATCCTCCTGCGGAGACGGGCCCGCCCCGCACACGCGACCCCGGCGTTCGGGGGTGAAGGGGGAGTGCGTGTGCGGGGCGGGGTACGGCGGTGATCCGGAGCAGTCGTTGCGCAGGTCGCGCTACGGTCTGTTGAGCACCGATCCTGACGCGCCTTGCCCGATCGCTGGTGACTTGCACGAGGTGGGTTTGACGCTCGGACTGACTCCGGATCACCTGTCTTCGGGAGTGTGAACTCGGTGCGGCGGTGCCGGTTGACACGCTACCTCCGGCACGGGTCCCCCCGCACCGAGTTCACGGCGGGTACTCAGCTGAACGGCGTCCACTGACCCGGCGCACCCGGCGAGGGGGTCGGTGGCGGGGTCGGCTGCTGGGGCACGCCGTTCGTCTGAACACCGGGCATGAAGCCCTGCGGCTGCTGGGCGGGCTGGACCATCGGGTACTCGGTCGCCGCCTGGTACGCGGGTGTGGGCGGCTGGTGGTTCGGGTCGCCGGCCATGCCCTGGAACTGCGGCGCCGCCGGCTGCTGCGGAACGAACCCGGACGCGACGCCGTTGCTCTGCGCGGCCACCATCGGGTTGAACTGCGCCGGCGGCTGGGCCGTCTGCGCGAACTGCTGCTGTGCGGCCTGAGCTGCCGCGTACGCGGCGTACTGGTCGGCCGGGGCGCTGGGCTGCGGAGCCTGCATCGCGACCGGCTGCGGCGGCGCCTGGTAGGCGGCGCGACCCTGCATCGGGTCCGGCGATCCGGGCCGCGCGTAGATCGCGTCGAAGATGTTGCGCTTGAAGCTGGAGTTGGGGATCGGTTCCTTGCGGATCCGCGCGGCGTAGAACCAGCCGCCGATCTCCAGGTCCTTCGCGCCGACCGCCTCGAACGCGGTCTTGGCCGAGGACCGCAGACCCGATTTGATCGGCATCTCGCGGCGCCCGTCGTCGTCCGGGTCGGCGCGCTCGGCGGTCTGGATCGTGAGCACCAGCATGGTCAGCGGCTTGGAGGTGTCGCCCTTCTTCTGGTAGCGCACCTCACCGGTGTCGATGTCGGTCTGCGGCACGATGCGCTTGCCGACGATCAGGCCGCCGCGCGGCGTGCCGTCGACGTAGCCCTTGTCGGTGTCCCACGAGATCCACGCGGCGCCGCCGGCGAAGTACCCCTCGGTGTCCTCGACCTCGGCGGACGCCGGCATCTGCGGCATGGACTGCTGGGCCTGCTGCTGGAACTGGGGCGTGGCCGGCTGCGGCTGCTGGGCGAAGAACCCGTTGGTCTGGGGCTGCCCGCCGAACTGCTGGGCGGAAGGCTGCGTGTACTGCTGCTGCTGCTGGGCGAACTGCGGCGGCTGCCCGGAGTTCGGCTGCGGCTGGAAGCCATTGGTCATCTGGTCACTGATCCTTCGTTACCGGGATAGAGCATCTGTTCGGTTGTGTCCTTCAAAGCGGCGGTGCGGTCACCCGACCTTGCGACACCAGCTGACCAAGACGACGTCTCGCATGGCCAGAGCTAGCCGTTAAGCGATGTACCGCACCGCCGAGGTCGACGCTACTAGGCCTTGACACTCGTTGTCAACCGTTGCAACTCCTGGCTCTTGGCCTGTGCCGCGTCGTTCAGCTCAGCCGTCCAACCACCGAGGCGCTCGCCACCGCTCGTCGCCACCTGGTAGGCCCTCGACAGCGTCTCCATCGACGTCGCACCCGCGATCATCTGCGCGGGGGTCAGCGCCTCGGTACCGGCGGCCGCGTCGAGCTCGGCGGCGCGGGTACGTGCGGCCACCTGCATCTCCGCCGTCCAGCCGACACGGGTGTTGGTCGCGTAGTGGTCGTGCAGTTGGGTCAGGCCCTCGATCGAGGTCTGCTGGTTGATCGAGGCCACCGCCGAGCGGATCGCCGCGTCGTGTTCCTTGGCCACCGCATCCTCGGCGGCGGTGTCCTTCGCCGACTTCTTGGCCGCCGACTTGCCGGTCTTCTTCTTGGGGTGCCCCGGGCCGGTCGGCACACCGAGCGGCGCGTCGTCGGTCGGGCCCGGCACCGGCACACCGCGGCGGTAGGCCAGCGTCACGATCGCGTTGGCGAGGTCGGCCTTGTACTGCGCCAGCTTGATCCCGTCCGGATCGGTCTCGGCCACACCAACCACCGACATCAGCCGCGTGGCCAGCTTCTGCATCGCCGCCTTGTCCTTGTGCGTCTTCATGATCTTCTCGACCATGGCGTCATCCGGCAACGCATCGCTAGCTTCCTGCACTGCGGCTGGATCCGGCGCCGGGTCGTCGAGCGTCTGCTCGGCACCGAGCACCCACTGTCCGTCACGCAGCACCCGGACGCGGCCCTGCTCGTCGAAACGGATCTCTTCGCCACCGCGCACCGGGACCGGGCCGGGTCGGGCGTTGCCGAACAGGCACACCGTGCCGTCCGGGTGCAGGCCGCTGGTGCCGGTGGGCACGCACCCCTCGCCGCGCGCGCATGGCCAGGTTGACGGTTGCCCGTACTGCGCGATCGGCACGCCGTTCATCGTCACTGTCGTATCCGGCGCGGCATCAGTGTCGTCGGTGTCGTCGTCCGCCCAGAACGCCGAAGTGTCCGGAGTCTGGGCTGCCATGTGTGCTGCGTACTGCCGGTAGCGCTGCTCGTCGACCCAGAACGGCAGCGGCTCCGGCCCGGCGAGCGGCAGTAACTGGCCGGTGGTCGGGTCGATCGCGCCGAATGCTGCGTCGAGCTCAGAGCGAATATGTGCGACGCCGCCGAGCTGCGCAACGGCAGCGGGGACGGACATGTTGGGGCCGACCGCAGGCGCCGGAGTCCAGGTCTTCGGTGTCTCGGCACGCAGCGGCACGACGTTGGCCGGCGGCGTGAGGTCGGCGCGCGGGGCGAAGACGTCCTGAGTGGCCACGGTCTCCGGCACGTATGGGGTGATGACGTGCTTGGTCTTGCGGATGTCCATCACCTCGGCGCACGTGCGGGCCCAGAGCCACCCCCACTCGATGTTGATCCGCAGCAGCTCGCAGTGGCCGGTGTCCGGGTCGATGTGCGCCAGGATCGCGTAGTCGGTGGCGATCTCCGGTGCGGGCTCGTAGCGCCCGGTCGCGTAGTTGAACATCGCATCGGCGTGCGCGTAGACCGCTTGCTGCACCGCGAACTCGACGTCCGAGTAGTCCATGCGTCCGGTCTTCTTGTCGAGCACCCGGATCTTGCCGTCCGGGCAGCGCACCAGGTTGTCGAGCTGGCCGGCGACGTGGTACCGCTCGACGATGACCACGCGCTCGACGTACTCCGGCAGCAGCTCCAGCCCCGCGTCGCGCACGGCCTTGAAGAACCCGGCGACGTGCGGCCGCAACTCCTCCGGCACCTCGTGGTGGCGACCCAGCTCCGAGGCCTGGCACGCCCGGTGGATCGAGGTACCGCGGTTCGCCTTGGCCTGCGTGCCGGCGGCGACGTGCGCTTCCTCGACGATCGCGCCGAGTGCCTTCTTGTCCTCCGGACCGGAGATCGTCGACGCCAGCGTGAGCAGGTCCGGGCGTCGCGCCAGCCCCCACACCACCTGCCGCTCCTTCCACACACGCAGCGCGTACTGCTCGGCGAGCGTCGCCGCGAACGTCGTGGCCCGCGTCCATCCGTCGGTCTTCTCGCCGGTGCGCGGATCGGGTAGCTCGTAGCGCCCCCACTGGTCGCGCGGCACGTCGCCGCTGTCGTGCTGACCGAAGAACGATGACGTGTCGTTGTTTGCCGGGATCACAGTTGCCTCACTCCGTGGTGCGTTTGTCAGTTGTCGGATAGCGTACTCCGCTTGCGGCGGAACAACACCGTTACCCAGCAACTTCAGTCGATCATTTATTGACAGGCCGGGTACGTCAGCGACGTGACCTGCGGGAAGCCCCATCATCCACTCGACGAACGCGGGTGCTGGCTTGACACCCCCCCGCGGACCCAATGCAGCCAGATACGGCGCATACCGACCAAACAAACGCTCCCACCTGCGGATAGCCGGAGCATACTCCTGCCAGTCAACAGCAGCGGTATCTAGTGCGCGAATGATTGAGCCTAAGCTAGGTCGAACATCGCCGATACGACCAGCGGAGCCACCGCGATTGTTGCCGTAGTCCACTGCGGTCGGTGTGGGCAGCAACCGATAAACAACAGCCGGCAGCATTTCGTCGTCGGATGAACCGCGCATGTTGGGACCTGCCTTCTCCCCATCCGACGCATGGGGAGAAGGCAGCAGTTTAAACAGCGCACCTGGTAAGCATGTTGTGTCACGTCGTTGGTTGTCACCCTTCCAATCACGCGCTGTCGGCGTGGGCAACAACGAAGAGTCGTTCACGTCGGTGCGGGGCGCCGATGTCGGACGCACGGACAAGTGTCCAGTCGAAGCGGTACCCGAGCGCGGCAAGGTCTTCGGCCACGATACGGAAACCCCGACCGAGGTGGGCCGCAACGTTCTCAAGTACCACGATTCCGGGTCGGAGAACGGCGATGGCGTAAGCGATCCAGGGCCAGAGGTGGCGGTGGTCGTCGAGTCCGAGCCGCTTGCCTGCGTTGCTGAACGGCTGGCAGGGGTAACCGGCGGTGAAGATGTCGATGCGGGGAACAGCATGCCAGTGAACCGCCTTCAGGTCACCTAGGTTCGGCACCCCAGGGTGGTGATGGGTCATCGTGGCGATCGGCCCCGGCTCGACGTCGGACCACCACGACAGTTCGCCGCCGAACACGGCACGCACGGCCATGTCCAGACCACCGTATCCGGTGCACACCGATCCGATGGTCATCATCGCAGTCCGATGGGGGCAAGCACGATGGATGCCTGCCGCAAGGTCAGTTTGTCGGCTGCCGTGCCGCGGGTGTCCTCAGCAGCCAGCGAACAGCCGATGGACCGGGCGCGGTAGATCTGCTGCTGGGATGGTTTGCCCTTGCGCCAGCGCGACGACGATCGCGCCAGCGACGGGTCATCGTCCACCGCCACGATGGTTGCGTAGTTCACCGCGTCGTCAGGGTCGAGTCCTTCGCGCAGCCAGCGGCCGCCCTGGATCTTTCCGCCGCGCACCGGCGCGTCCGCGCGGCACACACCCACGTTCCACGTGTCCTGGTTCGGCGGTTGGCACACGAAGTAGAAGTGATCACCGGTGGCGATGAACGGCACGCCGTGCTCGGTGGTGAGCCACCGTGCCTCGCTGCCGGCGAACAGGTCGATCGGGCGGGTGCCCTTGCCGACCTTGTACAGCGCCTCCCCGTCGTCCTCGACCGGGTCGAACCGCTCACTGTCCTCGGCGCCGAAGTCGTCGTCCGGACGGTGGCGCGGCGAGGACTGCTCCAGCGCGGCGTCGAGCGACAGGCTCAGCCCCTCGGTGCCGCCGACGAAGTCGAGCACTAGCGCGTCGGACTTCCCCGGCCACAGGCGCAGCACCCGGCCGACCATCTGAATGTAGGACCCGACGTGCCGGGTGGGGCGGACCATGAGCGCGGCCGAGCACCACGGCGCGTCCCACCCCTCGGCGAGCGCGGTGCAAGTGGTGAGCACGGCGACCTCGCGGCGCCGATACGCGGCGAAGATCCGCTTGCGCTCGGCGGGCCGGGTGCCGGCGTAAACCCCCGCGGCGGGCACGCCAGCGGCGCGCAGGCCAGCACGGAAGTACTCGGCGGACGCAACGGTCGGCGCGAACAGCACCGCGGGACGGTTCGGAGCATGCTCGAAGTAGCCGCGCACCACGTTCTCGCGTACCGCATCGACAGTGACCAGGTCTTCGAGGTCTTCGTCGCGGTAGTCGCCGCCGCGCTTGGGCTTCAACGCGGCGATGCCGGCCGCCACCGACTCCGGCACACCCACGGCGATGCCCTTGGGCGGCACCAGGTGCCCTTCGCGGATGGCCCACCGGATCGACCGGGCGTAGCTGATCTTCTGCCAGCGGTCGCCCAGTTTCTTGTTGTCCGAGCGCACCCATGTCGCGGTGAATCCGGCGGCGAGCGCGTCCGGGAAGCGCTCGAAGATCCGGTCGTAGGTCGGCGACATCGACACGTGCGCCTCGTCGACGATGATC
>Ga0247762_1000363_pt1 | contig 14043 bp, 12 predicted proteins | sample UWRJL081202R4_FD_181016 | JGI IMG/M metagenome (GOLD analysis project Ga0247762, IMG submission 181016) | Plant litter microbial communities from Arlington Agricultural Research Station in Wisconsin, United States - UWRJ-L081-202R-4 | ecosystem: Environmental > Terrestrial > Plant litter >...
GCTTTTTTCGTTTAGGGCTGGGATGGAATGGCGGGATTTATAGGATCCCGGGATGAATGCCCTGTGCGTGTGATTATACTATAGATAGTGCCTCGTAGCCATACGGGGCTTTTGCGTTTTAAAAGAATTTTGATTTGGGAATGGTCTTCTTGCTGTCGTCTGAAGACGGTACGCTCGAGAGACACAAGGTTTCCCCCCACGCTCGGGCCACCGCTTAAGGACTAGAATCAGCTTGGATACCTTTCGTGAGCCTTGCGATAGCTATCGCGAGCCCAGGTCTTAAACCCGCCCTGATGCTTCACCGGCGCCAAACAAGAACGAAATAACTCTGACAACAGCACCCTCGGTAAACAGCCCGTAAACAGCCCAGTATTTCTATCAGGCCTCCTCTAAGGATTATGACTCAAAGCTAAAGGAACCCCACCGCTCCCACTTTGTATCCCATCCATTCTCACCAAGATTAGCCCTTCTAAGCAGCCTCCTAAGCCATGAACCATCAGGCACACTAATCAGGATTTATTCATCCTTATCCTTACATCTTTTAATCTTGTTCTGACAAAAAAAGCTGCCCCATTCGAAGCAGCCTTTCTAAGATCAGAGTATTCAAGATGTATACGAATCAGCATTTATTTGTCCTGTCCATCCTTGCAACTTGTCCCGATCTCTATCGGGATCTTTTAATCCTGTTCTGCCCTTTCATGCATTCATCCCCTAATCCTACAAATCCTTCCCAATTCCAATAAAAAAAAGAGGCTGCCCTTTTCAGAGCAGCCTCCCGATCTATCGGGTTAGGATAGTATTAGCTGTTAGCGTTTGCCGGAGTGTTAGCAAGTTTCTTGCTGCCACGTGAGTAGAAATCTACAAGCACCGGAGTACCGATACACAGAGATGAATATGTACCTACCAATACACCGATCAGCATCGCGAAGGTGAAGCCTTTGATGGTCTCACCGCCGAAGATGAAGAGGATGATGATTACGAAGATAGTAGACATACCGGTGATCAACGTACGGCTCAGCGTGTCGTTAAGAGCGTTGTTGATAACGCGGGGAGCGTCGTCGTCAGACTTGATGCCGGTAAGGAACTCACGCACACGGTCGAATACCACCACGCTATCGTTGATCGAGTAACCGATAACGGTAAGGATAGCAGCTACGAACGACTGGTCGATCTCAAGCGCGAAAGGCATGATGTCTTCCAGCAGCGTGTAAACAGAGAGTACTACCAATACGGTATGGAGCAAACTCACCATCGTTCCAAGGGCGAACTGCCACTTTCTGAAACGGATCAGGATGTATAAGAACATGAGGCCCATGGCGATCATCAGAGCGTATAACGCCGATACCTTGATGTCGTTCGCTACTGTTGGTCCTACTTTGGATGTACTCAGTACAGTAAAGCTATTGCCAGAGAATTTAGACAGGCCTTCGCTCAGCTTGGCTTCAGCCTGGTCAGTAGCTTCCTCAGAGTCGTCGTCGATGAGGTAGGCAGTAGTGATCTGGAATTTGTTATCGAAGCCGTAAGTTTTTACTTCAGGAGTAGCACCGAAAGATGCGCCTAATGTCTCACGAAGCTCAGGAGCCGTAATACCTTGTTTGAACTGAACGATGTATGTTCTACCACCTTTGAAGTCCACGCCGTAGTTGAAGCCTTTGATGCCTAATGAAACCAGACCTGCGATCACAAGCACACCGGATACTGTGTAGTAGATTTTACGGTTGCCGATGAAGTCGAAGCTTATTGTCTTGAACAGGTTCTTAGACCAGCCAGCTGAGAAGCTTATTGTCTTACCACGCTTGGTGAAGTATTCGAAAATAAGACGTGTGAAGAGTACCGATGTGAACAGTGAGCATATGATACCGATGATCAGCGTTACGGCAAATCCGTAGATAAGACCGGTACCGAAGATAAGGAGTACGAAGCCCTTGATAAGCGTAGTAACGTTAGAGTCGATGATGGCAGAGAATGCGTTTCTGTAACCATTGCTCACCGCTGTCACAAAGCTCTTGCCGTCGGCGAGATCTTCTTTTACACGTTCGTTGATAAGTACGTTAGCATCCACCGCGATCGCGAGCGACAACAGGATACCGGCAATACCAGGCAATGTAAGCGCTGCGTTGAGCGAAGCAAGGATACCCATCAGGAAGAACAGGTTGAGAACTACGGCAAGGTCGGCTACCCATCCTGAAGTGCTGTATACAGCCACCATGAACAGGATGATGATGATGAAGCCTACTACGATCGAGATAAGACCGTTACGGATAGACTCCTGACCAAGTGTAGGTCCTACTACAGCTTCTTCCACGATCTTCGTGGGAGCAGGCAGCGAACCAGCTTTTAGAACGAGCGCCAAATCTTTTGCTTCTTCCAGGGTGAAGTTACCGGAGATCTGTGAGTTACCGGTAGGGATTTCCTGGTTTACAGAAGGAGCTGAGTATACGAGGTTATCGAGCGTGATGGCGATTCTGCCTTTCGGTGATTTCGTAGAAGCTTCAGCAGTCCATTTTGCCCAGGCCTTTGTACCGGCAGCATTCATGGTCATGCTTACCGCAGGCTGGCCTTTGTCATCCATGTCGTTGCGCGCATTGGTGATCACTTCGCCGGTCAATCTTGACGTTTTGTTTCTGCCAAGGTTGAGGAAGTAGAGCTGGAGCTTAGGCTCTTCGTTGCTTTGGTTACCGTAGAGCTTGTCTTCTTTGTTAGCCCAGAACACACCTACCGTGCGGGGCAGTCTGTTCAATACATCCTGACGTTTGAAGAGACGGTTGATCTCGGCAGTATCCTTCACATCGTAACGGAAAAGGCCTTGAGGCACGCTGAGTGAGAACAGCGGAGAAAGACCGAGGTTCTGCAGAGAGTCCAGGCCGTGTGATGATGAGCTGTCAGACGCTGCGGCAAGTTGTTTTTCAAGCTCAGACTTAGTGCTGTCTGATTTAGTGCTGTCAGAAGCCAGGAGGTTAGAAAGTCCTTCGTCTTTCTTTGTATCGGTCTTGGCGGTGTTGTTCTTGGCATTAGCTTGTTGTTCTTTAACCAGCAGGTCGTTTATAGAAACGAGCTGAGCGTTAAGCTCGCTGGGGTCAACAACATCCCAGAACTCGAGTTTCGCTACGCCCTGGAGGAGCTTGCGCACGCGCTGAGGGTTTTCAGCACCGGGGATCTCGATCTGGATACGGCCTGTGCCGGGCAGACGCTGAATGTTCGGCTGCGAAGTACCGAACTGGTCGATACGGTTTCTGAGGATCGTATAAGAACGGTCGATAGCGCTCTCGATTTCCTGGTTTACCACCTCGATAACTTTGCTATCGTCGTCGTTCAGGCTGATACGACCACGGGTAGATGCGTTTGCGAAAAGTGGAGCCAGCTTTTTGCCAGGGTTTGCTTCACGGTATGCCGCGAAGAACAGCTTGCTTAAGCCTTGCTGTGTTTTCTTCTCTTCAATAGTAGCCTTTTTCAAAGCCGCTACGAAAGCAGAGTCCTGGTTGTTGTTGCTGAGACCACGGATGATATCTGCAGGAGAGATCTCCAGCGTAACGTGCATACCACCTTGCAGGTCGAGACCTAAGCTGATCTCGCTGCTCTTTACTTCCTTGTAAGTGAACTCTCCGAGACCGAGGAAATTATACACCGGCTTATTCCATACGGAGTCCAGATAAGCTTGTTTTTTATTGGGGTCGCTCTTGCCCGTCGCATCGGTGGCGTACTCGGTAGCATCGCTCTGCACTTTGCGCGAGACAAGGGTGAATGATAGGTGATACAAACAGATAAGGGTGACCAAAACTGTGAGTACCAGCACGAATCCTTTGTTTTTCATACGTGATAGTTTTTAGCAGATTGTGAGAATATTCCGAAGGAGCACCGCGTGTATCAGGGTTACGTCGGTTTACCTATGGCCTATCTGCACAAGGGTTTAGTGAGTAATTGGTATTAAGTATTTAGTTATTAAAGACGATGATGCGTCCTTCCGAACGGGAACGGAAAGTGTTTCTTCCTTTTAGGGGAAAGAATACAGGGAATTAACTACGCCTTAGGGGGCGTTCGGTGAAATGATGACTCTGAAAAGGGTTTGAAGCAGCTTTTCAGGGTGTAGCGGAACGCGGGAAGCTTCCGGCTGCTGATGTTCCTTTTCGAAAAGAATCTCGAAGAGGCAATAGGGATCAAGATTCACCTGCAGGTGTACTGCAGCCGATGGCAGGGAAAATGAAGAAAGGCTGATATAAGCCTCGTCGCCCTGGTGATTACTACTTTGCTGCTCGGTTCTGGTCTCTTTTTTACCGAATCCTGACACCTGAGCCTGGAAAAGCTGCGTCAACGTCATTACCAGAGCCAGCAGAATGCCGATGGCAATAGTGAATGATCGTATTTTCAGTTTCCGTTTCATTTTTGAAGGGATACAAAAGTAGGAATTTACGGCTAATCTACAAGAAGAAAACGGGAACGCGTAAGATCAGGAGGTCTTAAGATGGGACTTGAGGGCCAGGGTCAAAACGTCCAGGGCGCGTTCGAAATGGTTATTGTTGGGGATTATCAGGTCGGCGTGGTCTTTCAAAGGCTTGATCAGCGATTCGTAGACTGGCATGACGTGGTGGTGGTAACGGTAGAGGACGTCGTCCAGGTCGTAACCGCGTTCTTCGTTGTCGCGGCGGATGCGGCGGCTCAGCTTTACGTAGTCTTTTGCCTCTATAAATATCTTGAGATCCAGCTCCTTTTCGATTTCAGGATAGTATTGCACAAACAGTCCTTCTACTATAAGTATCGGCGCTGGCTTGAATTCCAGCATTACCGGCTTTGCGTTGACCTTGTTAAAGGTGTATTCCTTTTTAAGGAGCGTTTCGCCGCGCTTAAGCTTGAGGATGTCTTCGTGAAATTTATGCCGGTCGATAGCCTCGGGCAGGTCGAAGTTCTGGATACCCTGCTGGTCGATGTACTGAAGCTCGATGGCTTTATAATAATGATCCTGCGAAATAAGGCAAATCTCTTCGGGCTTGAACCGGGCCGAAAGGCTGTTCAGGAAAAAAGTCTTTCCGGATCCGCTGCCTCCTGTAATGCCAATGGTATACGTTCTGCCCATAGTTGTTCCAATTTCAACGGGGCGAAATTACAAAGAGGATGTTTGCGAGGGAAAGGTGGGTGATAAAAAAAGGTATTCGGCCAGCTTTTTAACAGCGATAGCACGATGACTGAGTGTATTCTTTTCCTGTAACGTCATTTCGGCAAATGTTTTTTGGTAGCCATCGGGTATAAAAATGGGATCGTAACCAAAACCCGACGTTCCTTTACGCTCATGGGTGATAGTTCCGGATATAGAGCCATCGAAATAGTGGGGAACATTGTCCGTGCCGAGTAATGTAATAACGGTGCGAAAGCGGGCCTTGCGATTGTTCTGACCCTCGAGGTTGCGTAACAGTAGGTCGATATTGTCCTGATCGTTCTTGTGGTTGCCGGCGTAGCGGGCTGAGTACACGCCTGGGGCGCCGTTGAGAACGTCTACTTCCAGACCTGAGTCGTCCGCGAAGCAGGCCACGTGGAAATGAGTGTGGACGTATTCTGCTTTTTGTAAAGAGTTGCCCTCGAACGTATCGCGCGTCTCGGGCAACTCTTCTGTACAATTAATATCCTGTAAACTGATGATCCGGATGTTTCGCCCTACAGCATCCCGGACTTCTTCGAGCTTGTGCTTGTTGTTAGTGGCGAAACAGAGCTCCATAAACTGCTTAATCGATATCCGTCAGCTTGATGGTAACGATCAGGTTGCTGTTGGCAGGAACAGCTACGTTACCGGCACCATCCCGGGTATCCTGCGAACCGAAGCCCAGGCCTGAAGGCACATACAAGGTCGCCTTGGTGCCAACGGGCATCTTCATTAGCGCGATCTTTATGGCGTGGATATAATCCACTACGCGGCTGTAGAAATCATCGCTGGGCTCGCGTACAAGGTCCGAGAATATAGCGGTACCGCTCGACATCAGCGTAATTCCGTAGGTGATGCTGACCTTGTCATACAGACTGGTAGGCGTGGGGCCCGAACCGGTTTCATCGAATTTATAGAAGATACCGCTAGCGTCTTTGATCACACCGGTGATCTTCTTGTCATTGATATACTTGCGTACAGCCGTGGTGTCGGCAGTATACCGTTTCACCTTGGCATTCGAGATTACCACGTTGTTGAAATTCATATCAAAAACGAGTATCGAGTTCGCCGGTATGGCTGACGAAGACTGATCACCATAAGCTAATGGTGAAGGAATAAACAGCTTAGCCGTGGAGCCCGCGGGTAATGTCAACAACGCTACCTGCCAGCCATCGATAACTCCCTGTACAGGAAATTGAATGTTGGTATTAGAATCGAATATAGTGTTGTTGGAGAATACTCTGCCAACATAATCTACATTCACGGTGTCGTATAACATGGCAGGAAGGCCTGTACCGAGCTCGGTTATGACCATGCGTAGACCAAGGGGATCTTTTACCGCGCTGAGGCTATTTGCCGCAAGATAGCTGTCGATAGTAGTGACATCTTTCGCAAGGGTGCCGTAGTAATCATATCCATCATTGTTATCGTTACACGATGACATGGCAACTGATATGACGAACAATGCGCCAACAAATAGACCAATCTTTCTGAATCGTTTCTCCATGGCTAGGCTGTTTGTTTATTATGGGTTTAAATTATTTGCACGACTGCGTGGCCTGGTCGTAACCAGCTCCGATACCCAGCAGGTTGACTTTGAAGATCAGGATTGCATCCGGAGGGATAGCACCAGGATATCCTTTAGGACCATAAGCAAGACCTGAGGGTATATAGAATGTTGCAGAGTCTCCTACACCGATCATGGGGATACTGATTCTCCATCCGGGTATTACCTGACCAAGGCTGAAGGAGATCTTGTCGTTCTTGTCGAACTCCATGCCGTCCTTCATGAACTTACCACTGTATTTCACGGTCACACAGCTCTCTGGGGTAGGCTTCTGGCCACCGGTGGTGTTATGGATCACGTAGTGAATACCGCTGGTATCTGACAAAGCGCTGATCTTGTTCTCGTCAAGATATTTCTTGATCGTTTCTTCGTCTTTTACTTTCTGTTTTTCTTCTCTTTTCTTGCCGATCTCCATTTGGAAAGTGCGGAATGTCTCTTCGTCCTTCATTACATCCAACACCTTAACAGTACAGGTCATGTTGACAGTAGTGTCTGCGTTGGGGGGTACCGGACCGCCGAGTACGTCTTTGAAGAACTTCTTGGTGGGCAGCGTTACGTATACGCTGTCGCCTTTTGAAAGCATGCGGAATATTTGCTGCATGCCGATTTCGTTCTTCATATTGGTGCTGTCGGCAATCTTAACGGCTCCGGGGAATCCGCTGTCGTAGGTGCTTTGCCATATGGAGTCCTTTGAGTCCTTTATGGTATAATCGAACACCAATATCTGATCGGATTTGGGTATAACGCCGTCTCCGGCCTTCACTACTGTGAACTTCAGGCCGTTGGGGGTTTCTTTCTGGGAGCTGTTGCATGCCACGCACAGCAGAAGCAATCCGCCGACCAGCACATTAGTGATTTTCATCATGTTCATGGAGTTAGACAATTATTAAGGTTATAAAGTTGTAATGGTTAAATGGATTTTCAGATATCGTCAGACACTAACTGCTCTTTATATTCCGGCAGCAGCTCCAGGAATCTTTGGAGCGTTTGCTCGAGCGTTTGGGACGATTGGCCTCCGGCGGCATTTCTGTGGCCGCCACCGCTGAAGTGTTTGCGGGCAAGGTCGTTTACGGAGAAGCTTCCGAGCGAGCGGAACGATAATTTTATGCTATCCTTCCGATCGGATATGAGTACAGACAACCGGATTCCTTTTATAGACAGACCGTAATTCACAAGTCCTTCGGTATCGCCCGTCTGCGAGCTGAAGCGCTTCAACTCGTCTGCCGAGAGCACAATGTAGGCAGTGTTGAACTCGGGTAATACCTGTAATTTCTGGCTGAGCACGTACCCCATAAGCCGGAGCCGCTCGATGGTATTGGTATCGTAGATAAGCTTCGATACACGGGACGGATCCGCGCCGCAGGCTACCAGGCGCGATGCGATCTGGAATACTTTGTAATTGGTATTCGGGTGCCTGAATCCGCCGGTGTCGGTCATGATGCCGGCGTAAAGACAATTTGCGATCGACTCGTCGATAAGCTGTTCCTCACCCAGGTCATGTATAAGCTGATAGACGAGCTCGGCGGTAGAGGCCGCCGTGGCATCCCACTGCTCGAAGTCGGCGAATTTTTCGGGTTCGAGGTGATGGTCGATGAGCACTTTGGTGGCGTTGGCCGTTCTGACCATCTCGCCAAGTTCATTGATCCGGTTGAGTGATGAAAAGTCGAGGCAGAAGATCGTGTCTGCCTGCGCTATCTTTTGTTGTGCGGGTTCAGGTTTTTCTTTCTGGAACACGAGCACTTCGCTGTTTCCAGGCATCCACGCCAGAAAATCCGGGTAATCGCTGGGTGTGATTACCGTTACGGAATGCCCTTTCTTTTTCAGAAATCCGGCCAGTCCGAGCGACGAGCCGAGGGCGTCGGCATCAGGCTTGAAATGTGTCAGAATGATCACATTCCGTGGTTGGCTCATGTAGGCGCTGAAAGCCTGAATATTCTGCATGGTCTAGGGAATAAAACGAGGCGCAAAAATGGCAAAAAATGGATGATAAAACTATAGCGGCTGGGTTATCGCACTGCGCTTATTTCTGACGGGCAGGGAGCGCTGTTTGTGGCAGGTTCGTACAGTGCACTGATCATTTTTCTGCGGTGGGATGCATACACTTATGGCCATTTCTCTATTTTTGCGGCCGTTTACGGGGGCATCCGTTACTTGTTATTCGATGCCAGCCTAACCAACGAACAAAAACAAACTACGAATACTATGGCAGGAAACAGAACTTTTACCATGATCAAGCCCGACGCGGTTAGCGCGGGGAACACCGGTGCAATTACAAAAATGATTGAAGAAGCAGGTTTTCGCATCATTGCGATGAAGAAGACTCAGCTTACCAGAGCTCAGGCCGGCGAATTTTACGGCGTTCACAAAGAGCGTTCATTCTATGGCGAGCTGTGCGACTACATGTCGGCTGGCGCTATCGTGCCGATGATCCTTGAAAAAGCAAACGCGGTTGAAGACTTCCGCAAGCTTATCGGCGCTACAGACCCTAAGAAGGCCGAAGCCGGTACTATCCGTGCTCTTTTCGCAAAATCTATCGAAGCTAATGCTATCCACGGTTCGGACAGCGACGAGAACGCAGCGATTGAAGGTAACTTCTTCTTCTCTGGTCTCGAGCGTTTCTAATCGGCTGATTTCAGCTTTATGTTTTGAAAGCCTTCCCGAAAACTCGGGAGGGCTTTTATTTTTGGTCGAACAGCCCCATATTTTTAGACAGCGGTGGCACCGCCTTCAGGTGCTTGTATGCCCGTTCCGTTGCCTCCCGGCCACGCGAGGTGCGTTTGATATATCCCTCCTGTATCAGGAATGGCTCATATACTTCCTCGATAGTCTCCGCTTCCTCACCCACCGCCGTTGCGATGGTTGTTAAACCTACAGGGCCGCCTTTGAATTTCTCGATAATGGTCAGCAGGATGCGGTTGTCCATATCGTCGAGGCCGTTCTCATCTACGTCGAGGGCTTTGAGGGCGAACTGGGCGATGTCTTTTGTGATGGTTCCGTTTCCTTTTATCTGGGCAAAGTCGCGTGTGCGTCTTAATAAATTATTAGAGATACGCGGGGTTCCACGACTCCGGCGCGCAATCTCAAAAGCCGCGTCCGGCTCGATAGGAGCGTTGAGGATTCCCGCAGATCGTTTTACAATACTGGTGAGCAGCGTGGAATCGTAATATTCAAGGCGTGCGTTTATGCCGAAACGCGCGCGAAGAGGCGAAGTGAGCAGACCTGCGCGCGTAGTGGCGCCGATGAGCGTAAAAGGATTGAGACCGATCTGTACAGAACGCGCGTTGGGGCCGGAGTCGAGCATGATGTCTATCCGGAAGTCTTCCATCGCAGAATATAAATATTCTTCTACAATCGGATTGAGCCGGTGGATCTCGTCTATAAAGAGAACGTCATGGGCTTCGAGGTTCGTAAGCAGGCCCGCAAGATCGCTCGGTTTATCAAGTACAGGGCCGGACGTAATTTTAATGTTCGACTCCAGCTCGTTTGCGATGATGTTGGACAGGGTGGTTTTACCCAAACCCGGAGGACCGTGAAGCAATACATGGTCGAGTGGCTCACCGCGTTGTTTGGCCGCCAGCACGAATATCTTGATGTTATCGACTACCTTTTGCTGCCCTGTGAAATCCTCAAATGATAATGGGCGAAGAGCTCTTTCAACTTCCTTTTCAGCAGAGCTGAGTTTGTCGCCGTCTCCCTTAAGATAATCTTCACGCATAGATAAAATTGAGCTACGAAGGTAATTGTATAAGAACGACGAACCAACTCCCGCTTCGTAAGCAGACGGATAAAGACGACCTGGTGAACTAACCCAATTACAACATTGTTGCAAGTGTTGATTTTCCCCTAAATTGCGGGCGGAAACGGAACACAATGATTTTTTACCCTGTTTTAGCTTTACTCCTTTCGTGGACCCCGATTTCTATCGGGGCGGCAGGCGCGCCGGTTGTTATTACAGGGCAAACCATGGGCACGACCTATCACATTACGTATTTCGATAGCCGGGGACGCAATTTCAAATCGTCGGTAGATTCGCTACTAAAGGTCGTAAATCAGTCGATCAATACGTACGATGCAGGTTCGGAAGTGTCTGTTTTTAATCGCAGCACACGGGGCGTCGGTTTCCGGCTGCCTTACTTTCACCCGGTTTTGGCAAAGACCCACGACGTCTGGAAAGCTTCGGATGGCGCATTCGATGCTACGGTTATGCCGTTGGTGAATGCCTGGGGCTTCGGTCCCGGCAGGGCATTTACGTTAAACCGCCGACAGGTAGATTCTATTCGCAGCTTTGTAGGTTTCGACCGCGTGATCCTTCGCAACGACAGTGTTCTGAAAACGGACCCGCGGGTGCAGCTCGATTTTGGCGGCATCGGCCAGGGCTACGGAGCGGACGTGATCGCCGGATTTCTTTCGGCTAAAGGTGTACAGAATATGTTGGTCGAGCTTGGCGGCGAAGGCGTGGCGCGCGGGCGTAACGTTGCCCAGGACCGTGCATGGCAGATCGGCATTCTTGATCCAGGCTCTACATACGATAACCAGTTTTTCAAAGCTTATGTGTCCCTGCAAGATCGCTCGTTCACTACAGCTGGAAATTATTTCAACTACCGTGAGATCGAAGGCCGCAAGTATTCGCATACGATAGACCCGCATTCAGGCTACCCTGTTGACCTGCCGTTACTGAGTGTATCAGTCTTCAGCAAAGACTGTATGACGGCCGACGCGTGGGATACCGCTTTTATGGTGATGGGCCATACCCGCACGATCACTTTCCTGGAAGCACACCCGGAGCTGGATGCTATTTTATTTTATTCACAACCTGATGGCTCGGTCGCTACGTACGTTACGGCGGGCATCCGGCCTTTTGTTACACTGGAACCCTAGACTTTACTTTTTCGATATACATGACTTTAAAACTACTTGTTCTTTTTCTCACACCGCTTCTTTCAGGGTTGTCTATTTACCTGGTTCCGCGCGGCAAGCGTACGAGCTTCAAGCTGCTGCTTGTTTTTGCCGGCTCCTATCTTTTCTCGATTACCGTTATACATATTCTACCCGAGCTGTACCGGCATTACAGTAACCTGGAATGGATAGGCCTTTTTGTGCTTGGTGGTTTCTTTCTGCAACAGGTGCTGGAATATTTCACATCCGGAATAGAGCACGGACATATTCATACACACACGCATGGCCATCATGATGGTCACCACCATCATCACCACGGCGCCGAAACGACACGCTCTATGTCTGCGCTGGTACTGCTTACAGCATTGTGTATTCATGCTTTTCTGGAAGGCGCCATGCTGGCCGAACCGGCACGTATGGGGCCGCATTATGATGTGAACGCCATCCTGGTAGGTATTGCGCTACACCGCGCGCCGGCCGCCTTTGCTTTAATGACGGTGCTGGCCTTTCAGCTGGGATCTGTTAAGAAGGCGCTGCCTCACCTTATCGGGTTTTCATGCGCCGCGCCTGTCGGGTTGTTGCTCAGCAGTTATTTAACAATGCACGATGTGCTCACGGAAGACGGTCTGATTTACCTGTATGCGTTGGTTAGCGGCAATTTCCTGCATATCTCTACTACCATCGTTTTTGAGAGCAGCCCGGAACATCATTTCAATGTGAGAAAGCTTTCGGTTGCGGTGTTCGGTGCCTTAGTTGCCGTGTTTGTGGAGCACTTCACCTAGGGTTAGTCCTTGCGTTGCAGATCGATAATGAAGTTATCGGAAAAAGGGGCGAGCGATGCTACGTTGGTCAATCTCTGCTCGAGAGCGTTGAACACCATGAGCAATTTCTTTTTGGTAGCAAAGAACGGTTCCATATATCGGGGCGGGAGTGCGATGCCTACAGGTACAGTTGCCACGACATTAAAATTTTTCTGAGCCCAGCTGCGGATCTGGCCCGGCTGATAATACCATGTTTTTGTGAGCACGCCTTGCACGTCGGTGAGCCGGTCCTTTTCGGACCATCGCTGGAAGGCTTTTGTAATGCGAAATGTTGCGAGCCGGGAGAAGCATTCCCAAAGGCAGAATCGTGGCTGAACCAGCGCTACAAACCGGCCGCGTGGCGAAAGTACAGATGGCGCCCAGGCAAGCAGCTTCTGTACAGCATCCGGCGGGATATAGTTGAGACCTCCAAAGTTTGCGAAGATTAGATCGAATTTCTTATCGAATACCTCCTCGAAATTATCGAGATCGAGATAATGTGTACTTATGCGATTTGCAAGAGAATAACCCGGATGTGTGGCGTGGGTAAGGCGACAGGTCTCTTCGGAAATGTCTGTGGCGAGGAGATTGAAGTCTTTTGGACCGAATAGCGCCGCTTCTTCACCATTTCCACGGTTGAGCTCCAGCATCTCGAGGCCGTTCAATGCAGGGACTATCTTTGCCAGATAGTTCCAGGCAAGCTTACGCTGAAGCTGACCGATGGCGCTTTGCGCAAGGACCGGGTCGTAAGAGGCGATATGATCGAAGGGAGCGCCCATGCCGTAGTTTCTGTTTCACCGGAGAAGTTACTGTATCGTAAGTTGCTTATCAAGAATAAGACGTAAGTATCGGCAAAAGAGTTTCTTCGGCTATCCATACTTTTTACCGCCGGTATGTGTAAACAGACCTTCAAAAGCTTAACCTTATTTGAAATTTTTAAAAAAGAGCAGAATTTTATCAATATTGGCGTTGGCAACGTTTTACGCACAGTATTGACTGTGTGTGCGTGTGTTTATATGATTCAAAAACAACCCTATTTTACCCTTTAAGTAGTTATGAAAGACATCCGTTCGTTTGAAGAATATCAGGAAACGTACCGCAAGAGTGTTGAAGATCCCGAAGGTTTCTGGGCAACGATAGCTGGGGACTTTGTGTGGAAGAAGAAGTGGGACCGTGTGCTGGAGTGGGATTTTACAAAGCCCGAGGTGAAGTGGTTCAACGGCGGGAAGCTGAATATTACCGAGAACTGTCTTGACCGCCATTTACCCGAGCGGGCAAATCAAACGGCCATTATATGGGAGCCCAACAACCCGAAAGACGAGGCGATGCATATCACGTATGCACAGCTCCATCAGGAGGTATGTAAAACGGCCAATATGCTGAAGGCGCACGGCGTAAAGAAAGGCGACCGTGTATGTATCTATCTGCCTATGATTCCGCAGCTTGCTTACGCTGCCCTGGCGTGCGCGCGCATCGGTGCAGTGCACTCCATCGTGTTTGCGGGGTTCTCGGCAAAGTCGCTTACAGACCGGATAACGGATGCCGGCTGCTCGATCGTCATTACCTCGGATGGTGGCTTCCGTGGAGATAAGATTGTGCATCTGAAAGACATTGTAGATCAGGCGCTGGAGCAATGCCCCGGCGTGAAACGT
>Ga0247762_1000364_pt1 | contig 13961 bp, 5 predicted proteins | sample UWRJL081202R4_FD_181016 | JGI IMG/M metagenome (GOLD analysis project Ga0247762, IMG submission 181016) | Plant litter microbial communities from Arlington Agricultural Research Station in Wisconsin, United States - UWRJ-L081-202R-4 | ecosystem: Environmental > Terrestrial > Plant litter >...
ACAGCACAGAAGAGGAAGATGAGAAAGGAGAAACCGAACGCAAACAAAGGGAAGAGGCCGAAACGCAGTCCTTCCTGGATAAGTATAATATTCAGCATCTTTCATACGATGAGGTTTTAGGGAAACTGAATGTGGAAGAGCTGTTCGACTACTGGGACGGAGAAGAACATCACGGCATTGGCGAAGATTATGAAACCGAGCGTGATTACTTTGAGGAAAGTACGATCTATTTCTGCGACGGCGACCTGACCCTTGACGGCGACCTGAAAATTCCGCACGTGTACTTCTCACTTTTTGTGGTGAAGGGCAACCTGACGGTCAACGGCAAGATCGCCAACCAGTTCAACGACGCAGCACAGTACTATGTAAGCGGCAATACGACGGTGGATTACCTGAGCCTGGGAGCATTCCAGAAAACTGTAGGCACTGAAACGGTGCGTTACGTAGCCTCCGCATGGGGTCAGGACGATGAGGTTGTTCACCAGATGCCGTCTCGCCATATCAATGCGCCGTACTTCTTCTCCTGGTTTTACGATCTGCATTGTTTTTCGTTCGAGCCGCACACCGTCATTACAGCATTGTACAACTACGATGAGTTGGCCGCGTATAACACCGACAATACTATCCTGATCTGGCATGACTACGCTTATGTGTTCCGACCGGATCTATACTATACGGTAGAGGAATCGCACCATGATGGCATGAGCCTAAGTACGCACGACTTCTACGATCGTCTCAAAGAAGGCATTGAACCGTTCCTGGAGGGTGTAACTGCTGATGGGATCACGCTTGTTCGCGAGGGGTTACAGTTGAAGCAGGAAGGGGATACTTCCGGCGCTTACCAGGCATTTCGTGAAGCGATGATCAAGTCGCCGGGCTATTACCCGGCGTATCATCATGCGGGTAAATGCCTGTTTGACGCCAAAGCCTATGCACAGGCTAAAGAAGTATTTGCCAAGGCTATTCCACTCACACCAGAGAAAGTGTTATATGAATATGCCTCTTTGGAGCAGGGCGCATTGTGTGCCATACTGACCGGTGACAATGACACCGCCGAAACCTGGGCAAGAGCTGCCGTGGAAAAGAATGCTTCCGCCAGCTTTGGACTCCGCGTACTTGGCGAAGCGCTGATCCGCCAGCAGGCGCTGGATGAGGCGGAAAAATATCTCAAGCAATCGCTCGCTATCAAAACGATCTTCTCGGCCAACTGGTTGCTGGGTCTGGTTTATCACTTACAGGGTGATGCGAAAAAGGCAGATACGTATTACAAAGCCTCCGTTAAAAATAACGCCAAGGCTAAGCCTTACTCTAAACATACCGACCTGCATTACATTTATGGTGATAACGTTACGGTTGACTGGGACAAGAACCCGCCGGCACGAAAGGTAAAGGACCAGGCATACTGGGATCAGTTTTTTGCCGATATCCTTGCTCAATATGGGCCGGACATGTATAAAAAGACGGGTGTGTGGCCCTGGGAATGGCTTGCCGGAAAAGTACATGCTATTCCGGAACGACACCGTTCGCAGAGCATGCTCCTGGCGCTGTTAGAACATCAGACCCACGGAGAATATGATGTGGTGGGCGAGATTGTCCGGAGTTTTAATACCAATCTTTATACGACTGATATTATTCTGAAGGCTATAACACGCCCCAGTCCACTTGCTTACCATTATATTCCCAAAGAGTTTCTCACGGAGCAGATCCTGGAAACGCACCCCAGCGGTCTTAATCTTGAATATGCTTCAAATGACCTGTTGACTTACGACCGGTGCTTTAGGGCAGTGACACAGAGTCAATACAACTATAAGTATGTGCCCGAAGCGTTTCAGGATGAGCGCATGACGATTGCCCTGATTGCCGGCGGCAACTTACAAAGCTCGCATCACAAAGATCTGCCTGCGCGTTATTACACCAACGAATACATTCTTCAGGCGGTTGAGCTGGGCATCAACGTGATGCATAATATCCCGGCACAGTTAGTTGACCAGGAGGTTTATCAATATGCAGTAGCCCGGTATGGTACGGATCCCGCGTGGCCGTTTATTGTAGAACAATACGATCGCGATCGCTGGCGTTATGGTGATCAGTCATCAGTAAAAATGATGGGGCAGAAAGTGCGTGATTTTGGCATCAACGTATTCGATCATGTTAATGAGGAAGCAATAGACCGCCACAGCTTTGCGTATTACAAGAAGCACCTGGGGCATCTCCCGGAATTCAGCACGAAAGCCAAGGATTATGGATGGACGGAACGCAGCAACACAAGCGACCGCTACAGTGTTTCCAAAGAATTCGATTATGATACGTTCTCAAGAGTATGGGCCTGTTTCTGGGACGAGGAGTTTATCATCAAAGCGTTTACAGTGAATGCCGACTCCGGCGAGCACCTGTACAACCTGCCTGAAAAATACCGCACACAAAAGGTTTGCGAAGTGGCGGTGTCAAAATCAGGATACAATTTCCAGTATGTACCCAAGGCCCTCATTACCCAGGAGATGGTGGAGCAGGCCTGCGGGCTAAACTACGGTTCTGCCCTGGAATATGTGCCGCTGGCCATGCGCAGCGCCTCGGCTTGCCAGACGGCTGTAGCCAAAGACGAGGATAATATAAAATTTGTACCTATCGAGCTGCGCACTGCCCAGCTTTTTGTGAGCGTGATCATCCGCAAGAGCGCACTTACCAACTATATTCCGCACGATCAATATGCTGCTGTGTTCGAGATCCTTTATACCAAGTTCAAAGACCGGTTCGCCGAAGACTTTTTGCTGACGCAATGGGGATTGGGTCTGATCATGAAGAGAGATTACGAAGGGGCCCGAAAGAAACTGTTGGCCGCAGAGAAAGACCCCGAGCCCTACGCATCTAACCTGCATAAAGCCGCTTATTATACCGGCTGGACATACTTCCTGGAAGGCAACACTGTCAAGGCCGACGAGTACTGGGATAAAGCGCAGGCCATTCTGAAAGATGAAGATGTTGACGATGAGCATCAACTGAAATTCTCCTATGAAGAGTTTCAGCTGCCGCCTGTTCCCGGCGCCTACGATTTCAGTAAGGAAGATTTCGATAAGCAGATGCGCGAGGCTACTCTATTGATTCAGGACAAGCGCTTTACCCCGGCAATAGACGTAGTTGCTGCCGCCGAAAAGCAACTTACCGATGCGCAGTGCAGCGAGATGCGCCTGTGGGCTTATGTGTGGGATTATAAACGTTACGTGTTGTTCGAGGCAGGCCAGAAAGAGGAGTCGTATGCCTGCTGTCGCAACACCATTAACGAGCTTAGCAAAATTACGCTGTGGCCTTACCTGGAAGAGTTTAATCCTATACGCGCGGCGTTGCGTGCTGCTCACAATAACCTGGCTTATCTGTGTTATGAAACAGCAACCGATCTGAAAGACATCAAGGAAGGTCTCAATCACATCAAGATCACGATGAAGACCGTTGCGCCAATCGAAGAGAAAGAAACACTCAACCTTTTCTATGAAACGCATGCGCTGCTGCTGCATAAAGCCGCAACCTTTGATGCCGCTTACCAGAAGGACCTGGATAAGGTGGTAGCCAAGATCAAAAAGCTGAAGTTGCGTGAAGCTGGAGTGCTTACGGATGAACTGCTCTCGAAAATAGAGTTCTGATATTTAGATTTTAACCGACCTCCGGTGTGGAGGTCGGTTGAAGTTCATTAGAGTTTGTTTGTATTGTCCATCACTTTTTGTTCCAGATTCTGTAGCCGCAGTCTAACCTGGTCCGGCCGCAGCGTGATAAGGGGGCGGGTGATCGGTATGGCGTCGCCGGGATTTATGTCGAAACGTTTCAGGAAGGCTTGCAGAAAGATGCACATCTCGGCCATGGCAAAGTTGTTGCCGATGCAGAGGCGTGGTCCGGCGCCGAAGGGATAAAAAATCTTTTTCGTGTTTTTTTCAGCTTCGCCCAGAAAGCGTGCGGGTTTGAATGTGAGTGGATCTTCCCATTGTTTCGCATCGCGGTGGAGACCATAGAAGAAAGACACGACGACTGTTCCCTTTGGGATCCGGTAGTTGTTGTACATATCGTCTTCCAGCGCTACGCGGTCGTTGATCCATGAAGGTGGATATAATCGCATGCTTTCTTTGATAACGGATGCCAGCGCGGGGTTCATAGCGGCGCTGTTTACGTTCAGGCTTACTGTTGTGTTTCGCAGGGAGGATAGTTCGTGCCGGTTATTGGCGAGCAGGTAAAGGGTCCATGACAATGCATTAGCGGTTGTCTCGTGGCCGGCAATGAGGAGGATCAGGATCTCATCGATGATCTGGGTCTCTGTCATCGGCTCGCCGGTATCTTCATAGCGTACATCGAGCAACATATCGAGCAGGTCGTTATGTTTGGTGTTTGCTGCAATGCGCTGACGGATCAGGTAGCGAATTACTTCGCGGGCGCCTTCGGCTTTTTTCAAATTGGCTTTCATTTCGCCTGAGAGGCGGAACCACCAGCGCTTGTATGGCTGCCGCACATCTTTGATCACGAACTCCTGTACTTCACTGATAAACCGTCCTAAGATGCCGCGTTTTTCGGCCGGTACATCTACGTTAAACAGTGTATCGATCACTATGTCAAAGGCCAGGCGGTGCATCAGCGGGTAGATATCGATCATGCCTGTGGGAATGCCATCGAGAAAACGTTCGATCGTATTCCCCATGATGGCATACAATGCCTGGATCTTGTCTGTATGGAAACCGGGTTGGATCAGTCTCCGTTGTCTCAGCCAGTATTCGCCGTTCACTGTCAGCAATCCCTTGCCGAGGAAACGCCCCAGGTATTCGATCTGTATTTCCGACTTCTGATAATTCCGATGATTATTCTTCAATACATGCTCGATCAATCCTGGATCCTGCGTGGCGATCACCCGCATCATTCCCAGGTTCACGGCATACGTGCCATTAAACCGGGCCATGCTGTCCTGCATTGTCTCGATCGGATGCCTTACTGATTTATACGTTTGTATAAGCGATTTCAGGAATCCGTATCCCGGGAGCTGTGTGAGGGTGTTCGTCGTTTGTGGCATAGGCGAATCGTTGCAGCAATTTAACGGCAAAAGGGTCGTGTTCGTTTAGGGTTTGCCGGTAAAACTATAAAGCCAGTTATTGTTCATTTATCAACTCCAACACTTTTTCGAGCTCAGGGTCTCTTTCCTTCATAATATCGTTTATTCCGGGCCGGATCTTATAATCCGGGATGACGCCATGACCTGTGTTTTTTAAAGCTACGTTCATTTCTACCAGTTGCAGCGGTATGGTGCCGGTGATGTGGGTATGAGGAAGATCGACGGGTACGCTTTCGCCGCCGTTGAACGTTACGGGATTTCCTCCGGCTTCCTCGCCTATGAAGATCGCTCGATTCATATTTTTTATGTGGCCGATAAATTCTCCGGCGGCGGAAACTGAGTAGGCATTCATCAGTACATAGACCTTGCCATGATAGACATCTTTTGCTGGCTTCATTTTTCCGGTCCAGTCTCCTTTTCCTATTATTTCATAACCGTTTCCTTTTTTTATGTGCTTTGCGTTGGGTTTCACTATGGTATAACGTCGCTTATAATAATGAAAGGTCGTATCGCACAAATGTGAAAGGAGCGACATGCCGACCGGATCGGTGCCTCCGTGATTGTTTCGCAGATCGATTACAAGGTGTTTTATATTGTGTTCTTTCATTTGGGCAAACGATTTATCAAAGAATGCTTCGTATTGCTGTCCGTTTTCTTCTATAATGGGAAGGTAAAATGTATGTACTTTTAATATGGCCAGGTCTTCCTTTATTTCGAATTTAAGAGCGGGTTCTTTGCTTCTGATCCAGGCATCCCAATCTTCGCAGTACTGACTATATTTTCTAAGGTATCTTTCGGTTCTGCTTTTATCCAGCTCCAGCCCGGTTAGTCCCTGTACTGTGGCGGTGTAGCCGGCGCCATCGGGAGAGATTATTTCGAGTGTGTATATTTTTGGTCTGTCGATAAGCTGCGCATAGTAGATGCCGAAGTTCCGGGTTGCCTGTGCTAATGGATAGGTCTCGTTATATCCATCGCGTACACGGCAGTCCGATATTTTTTTGAAGACACTTTTGGCATCCTGACCATTGATCGTTTTGATTATGGTGCCAGGTGCGATGCGTTCATCGGATGAATGATTCCGGAGTACATACATCTTCGACTGATCCCAATAGATATCTAACGGGAAACGCGATGAGTCTATCTCGGTTGCTCTTTCATCGATAGCGGATGGCCAAAGGCGGGTATGCAGATTTTTTAGGGTTTTGTTCAGCGGGGCGACATTTCTGTAGAACTCCAGCGAGGTCATGGGAGCTGTCAGTGAATTGCTGATCGTGTTAAATACTTTTGTGAGTGAATCTTCGGTGATATATAGATATAATCCGGGTTGTGATGTTTGCAGCTGGTTTTTCAGGGTGTTGAGGTCTTCGCGCAGCAATGCGGGGGCGATCTTTTTATCGGTGTCTGGTATAGATTGCCCGTTTGCAAATGATACGGTTATTAATAATAATGTTAGCCATTGTAGTTTGGGTTTGCTCATAAGGTATGATGGTTATGGAACAACATCGGGATCGCCTGTTTGGTGCGATTGGATGATGATTATTATTACAACGGGTAACTATGGTATATAATTACTAAAGAAATGAATTTTATAAGAGGATTCCAATAAGGAGGCCGCTTTCCTGGTTTTCCCCGTGCAGATCGGACCGATTTTATTTTAGATAGTATTAATAATGGAGACGCGTTCAGGAACACGGTAGATGTGTGGCATATTGATTACAACGCGGTGCGTCGTCACAGCCATCCTTTTCGTTTGAACCATATGTAGATGACCAGGGTTACGGCAGTCATGACGGCAAGCACCGCGGGATAACCCAATGGCCATTTCAGCTCGGGCATGTGTTGGAAGTTCATGCCATAGATACCGACAATAAAGGTAAGTGGCATAAAGAATGCTGAGAACAAGGTCAGAACGCGCATCACTTCTCCGGCGCGCTGAGAGTTGAGCGAAATGTAGATGTTCAACAGACTGGTCAGGCTTTCTTGTATGTGACCACTCATCGTTTTCAGCTTCACGAAAGAGTCTTTCAGATCGTTCAATTCCGGGGCTGACATTTGTTTGCTGAGGCTGTCCAGGATGGAGCGCGTCAGCTCCAATACGCGGTCAATAGCGGCCGCACGCCGCTTGAGATAATAAAAGGTCTTCAGCATTCCTTTTGTACTTTGTTGCAGGAAGATGCGGGGCTCGAAGTCGTCAATGTCTGCTATGATCGTGGCCAGGGGTTTTTCGTAGGTTGCCAATACGTACTCCATAATGTGTTGAAGAATTTCGTAGGGTGAACTGCATTGGTTCGTATCGACATAGTTGTCTTTGATGAGCCCTAAGAAGTTGTAGTCGGTTCGGTGGATCGTGATAATTACATCACTTTTAATAAAGATCGCTATTTTATCTGTTACTTCCTGGATGGAGTCTGCCTTCTTATCGATATTACCCGCATATGCCCGTAAGATTACAAACTGCATGGCGTCGTTCTGTTCATACTTCGGCAAATGTGCGGGTTGTAGTGAGTCTTCTACAAGGGTTTGGTGGAGGCCGTATTTCAGCGCGATTTCCTGCAGCTCCGTTTTTTCAGGTTGTGCCAGGTCGATCCAGGTAAAACCTGAACCGTGCTTTTCTTTTAGGATAGTGGTCATACGTTTCTTAGCGTACTGTCTTCTGGTGGTATAAAATCCCGATGATTGTGCTGTGTTTAGAGTATCAAAAAATTATGCCGTCCCTTCTGTGAGGCGGCAAGTCTGTATATTCGGGAAAAATAACGCTATGCGCCGGTTACGAGATCACCAAAAAATCAAGCTTGCATTTGTTTTCTTATTCGTGACATTCCGATGCTGGTCTCAGCCATCGTTTGAGATTGTGGACCTGAAAACGGATTATTTGATAAGTCCGCTGGGCATCGATACGCAACGTCCGCGATTCTCCTGGCGCCAGAAAGATGACCGAGCAGGGGCAAGGCAAACCGCTTATCGTGTTATGGTGAATACAGATTCCCTGGCATTGACGCGCGGGCAGGGTACGGTTTGGAGCACGGACTGGAATACTTCCGATAGGAATCTTGTAACGTACGGCGGGCAAGCGCTGATGCCCTTTACCAGGTATTACTGGCGTGTGGATGTTCGTGACCAAACGTCTGCGACGGCCTTTGCGATCGCGAGCTTTGAGACGGGTATGATGGATGGGAGGAACTGGAAAGGTTCGTGGATCTCTGATGGTTATGATATGCGCCGTAAAGAAGCTCCTTATTTCAGGAAGAAGTTTAGTCTGGTTAAGAAGGTCGTTTCGGCGCGGGCATATATCGCTGTTGCAGGATTGTATGAGCTTTCCATAAATGGTGTTCGGGTGGGGGATCATTGTCTCGATCCGATGTATACACGTTTCGATCGCCGTACGCTATACGTTACGTACGATGTTACGAAACTGTTGCGTGGAGGCGATAATGCTATCGGTGTGTTGCTGGGCAACGGATGGTATAATCACCAGTCGACGGCGGTATGGTTTTTTGATAAGGCCAGCTGGCGTGGAAGGCCGACATTTTGCCTAGATCTGCGTGTGACCTATGATAATGGTAGCATCGAGACCATCACTTCGGGTAAGGACTGGAAGACGATGCTCAGCCCGGTGATATTCAATAGCATTTACACAGCCGAGCATTATGATGCGCGCAAGGAGATAAACGGTTGGAATGTTGCGTCTTTCGACGATAAGGGCTGGAAGGATGTGATCTATCGCTCGGCACCTTCGGGCAATATTGTAGCCCAGGCGTTGCACCCCATCAGGAAGGTGGAGACGATCCATGCCCAAAGCATTCGCAAGTTAAATGATACGACGTATGTATTTGATATCGGGCGCAATATTTCGGGCATCAGCAGTATCCGGTTGAGTGCGCCCGCGGGTACTATTCTTCGTCTGAAGCATGGGGAGCGCCTGTATAGTAACGGGAGGGTAGATCTTTCAAATATCGACGTGCATTACAGACCTACCGATAACACCGATCCATTCCAGACGGATATCTTTATCCTGAAAGGTGAGGGCGAGGAGGTGTTTGCGCCACGTTTCAATTATAAGGGTTTTCAATATGTAGAAGTGACCAGCAGCCGGCCCGTGACACTGGTGAAGGAGAGCCTTGTGGCTTATTTCATGCACAGCGACCTGCCGGTAACGGGTTTGACGCGCTCGTCGAATGAGACGCTTAACAAGATCACTTTTGCCACGAATAATTCATACCTCTCCAATATGTTCGGTTATCCTACCGACTGTCCGCAGCGGGAGAAGAATGGCTGGACGGGCGATGCAGTTATTGCCAATGAGACGGGGCTGTACGGTTTCGACGGTATTACGGTATATGAGAAGTGGCTGGCCGATCACCGAGACGAGCAGCAGCCTAACGGTGTGTTGCCTTCCATTATTCCTACGTCAGGGTGGGGCTATGAATGGGGAAATGGTCCCGACTGGACGAGTACGATTGCGGTGATTCCCTGGAATATATACTTGTTTTATGGTGACAGTAAGTTGCTTGCCGACTCTTATGAAAGCATGAAGCGGTATGTGGATCACATCACGGAGATCAGCCCCGATGGGATTACCACGTGGGGGCTGGGCGACTGGGTGCCCGTGAAATCCAAATCCCCGGTGCCGTTAACATCCACTTGTTATTATTACGCCGATGTTACGATCGTAGCGCGGGCGGCGAGGTTATTCGATAAGAACGAGGATTATCAAAAATACAGTGCGTTGGCTGAACGTATTAAGAACGCGTTCAATGCCAGGTACCTGAATCGCGCTACGGGTATCTATGGCAGCGGGCTTCAAACTGAACTGAGTGTGCCGCTGTTCTGGGGTATAGTGCCTGATGATCTTAAAGCTACCGTTGCCGCTAATCTGGCCAGGCGGGTAGAGGCCGATCAGTTTCATTTGGATGTAGGTTTGTTGGGACAGAAAGCGATACTGAATGCTTTAAGTGAAAACGGTTATGGTCAGGTGGCTTATAAACTGGCATCGCAGGAAACCTATCCATCGTGGGGATGGTGGGTCAAGAACGGTGCTACCACGCTTTATGAGAACTGGGATATTCAGGCGGCGAACGATATTTCTCTGAATCATATTATGTTTGGCGAGATCGGTGCGTGGTTATACAAAGGATTGGGTGGAATTTACCCGGATCCGGAGAAGCCGGGGTTTAAGCATGTTATTTTCAAGCCAACTATTGCCGACGGTATGGATCATTTGGAAGCGAGACATACGGGGCCATATGGTGAGATTGTTTCGTCCTGGAAAAGGGATGGAAAGGCATTAAGCTATACGGTTGTTATTCCTCCCAATTCTTCGGGGACGGTTTATCTGCCTCAAATCAAGGATCGTAAGGTGATTCTGGATGGGAAGGTAATCACGGGGAGTATGTTCTCTGCGGAAGCTGGTATTTATCGCTTTACCTGGAAATAGCAGACAGCCAATGTTTGTAAAATAAAATGCGTGCGGAGAGTGCACGCATTTTATTTTTAAACTCAGTAGTTCGTGTTATTCTTTTCGTCAGAATTTTACTGTTACGGAAGCATATATTGCCCTGCCTGGTCTGCCTGGCATGGAATACACCTGTCTGGTGGCGATGTCGGGAATATTGATCTTCTCGTCCAACAGGTTTGTGCCGTAGACGCTCAGTATTATTTCGTCCTTCATATCGAGCGCGAACATCTTTGGGATATTCAGGCTGACGTTTGCGGACAGGGTGTTGTAGGCGTTTGTCTCGCCGTTATGTCCCGGCAGGGCATCCTGACCGGCGAATGAATGGAACTTCGAGACATACATGTTATACAGCCCCAGTGAGATACCTTGTGAGCTCTGGTATCCGACGCCAATCTTTGCGACATGGTTTGGCATTAGTGATGCTTCGTTTGTAATGGCGCCGTTGTCGGCTACGAGTCTGTTTGTTTGGTATGCATACGAGCCGTTTACATAGAAATGTATATTGGGAACATACTTACCTTCCAGTTCAACGCCGTGTGCTTCATTTCGGCCGGCATTGATAAATGTTCCATTGACGCGGGTGATGTTGTCTTCTTTGCGACTGTTAAAATACGTAGCCGCCAGTTCGAACTTTGTCAGATTGTAGAAAACCTGTACGTCGAGGTTTTTTAATATCTCCGGGTTCAGGTTTCGGTTTCCGGAGATAACGCCAGACTTGATGTCGGTTTCAATGGCATACGCGGCGCGGAAAGCCTGTCCATACAGTACTTTGGTACCGAGGCTTTTGGTAAAGTTATAGATGGCGCCAATACGGGGCACGACATTCACATCGACTCCCTGGATCTTATTCACCTGGAATCCGCCGATCAATTTTAACGGTGCGACCGGGCGATAGTCTGCCTGAACATACCCGTTGTACCAGGCCTTGTTATATTTCGGCACAGACGACACGAACTCACCGATCTGCTTATATCCGGATCCGCCGAATACTACATTCCATTTCTCTGTCGGGCGAATGAAGTTAGATACTTCTACGATGATGTCGTCGCTGTTGCCGCTGGCTACTGCCGGCCCTGTCAGTTTAAGGTTGGAGCTGTTCAGGGTGGCATTAACCTTCGTGGTTACCTTTTCGGAATATTTTATTTCATAGCCGATGTCTGTTGAAACTCTTCGTGAATAGGTTGTCTTATCCGCAAGATTGAACCAGATGGGGTTAGCAAAGCCGAAGATTGTCTGTGTGCTCTCGGTGATGAGGCTGTTGACGGTTAATCCTTTGTATCCCAATCGTACGGCCAACCCGTTGTTTTTCTCGCCATAGTTGGTGGTGTCTTTTGCGCCGGTCATGTCGGCGGCTGTGAAGTTCCATCCTTTTTCTTCGAATTTCTTGTAGCCGATCATCAGGTTCAGATCGCCTTTGTCGATGCCTACGTAGCCGTCGATACCAGCGCCTCCGAAAGAGCCTAAATAGGTGCTCACTTTGTTTTGATCGCCGCCTTTTTTCAATATGATATTGACAACACCGGAAAATGCATTGGATCCGTACAGCACGGATCCCGGGCCACGGATGACCTCTATGCGATCGATGGCTGTTATGGGTATGCCCAGTAACAGGGAGTAGTCAAGTCCTCCGTAGATACTTTCGCGATTAGGGCGGCCGTTGATCAGGATCAATGTGTGGTTGTTACTTTCTCCTGAAAGATCGCCCCGGAACGAAACGACGTTCTGTGGATTTGTACTGGTACTCATGTTTACTACGCCCGTGATGCGTTCCAGGATCTCCACCAAGCTGAGGCCTCCGAACTGCTCGATCTCCCGTGATGAGATAGTCGAAATGATCCCGGGAGCGTCTGAAGCCTTTTCTGCTACTTTCGATGCCGTGACGATGTTCATATTCATGAGCTCTTCGAGCGATAGGGTATAAAGCGTGTCGATAGATGAATCATCTTGCGCAAACCCCACGAAACAACACACCAATACCAAATTGCAAGTGAGTAAAATTCTTTTCATAATCAGCGTTTACTTTTTTAGGAAGCTTCCAAAATTCGATCCGTCGATGATTACGGCTTTATTATCAGGTTAAAGCGACATGGCCGCTCTGCATGTATTCAATTTGGGAGAACAATTCCAACCTAAAGAATTCAAGGCGATACGTTCGTCTGAGTAGGTGGGTAAAAAAATCCTCCACGGTCGACGAAAAAAAATACAAAAAACTAACATGTTCATCCGTTCATCTGAAAGTCTGGAGCGATGTGTAGATAGGGTTATCGTTGCTTAAAGGTGTATGATTTTTTGTATGACTACTCCTAAAGGAGTATGGCAAGATAACGTGTGTTCTTTTATTTGATAGTAGATCATACATGCGGTAATCAGAGAGGTAAAATCCCTTTAATTTTGCGGGTCTATGAAATCACATCTACCCCTTAATTGCCCGGATTCCGGGTCTTACAGCGTTTTACGCGTTTTTAAAAATTGGAGCGCAACGGTTACGATGTTGACCGCGATACTGGTATTTTTAATATCACAGGTTTTTGCGCAGGCGCCGGTCAAGCTTTTGAAGGATACCAATACTAAAGGTGATGGGTTCATGATTCCATCGAAGTGGGTATTTTTTAAAGGTTATTATTATTTCGCCGCCTATGGGGATCTTCAGGGCGTTGAGCTGTGGAGCAGCGACGGAACCCCAGGAGGAACCTCCTTATTCAAGGAAGTACTTCCCGGTGCTTTCGGGGGTGAAATTTATATTACAGCGATAAACGATATGCTGTATTTTGTTACAAATCCAGGTGCTCATGCGGCGCTATGGCAATCCGACGGTACACCCGAAGGGACGGAAGTGGTGGAGGATATTCTGGTGCAAGGCAGGGGTACCGAGGTTCTTGATTTTGCCGTTGTTAATGGCAACATAATGGTGCTGGCTTACGGCAATGGCAAGCGTCAGTGGCAGGCATTTGCTCCGAGCGCAGGAGTATTTTTTGCGTGCACGGATGTGGCGGCTCTGTTTAGCTGGGACGCGCCTATGTATGTATCGACGGACGGTACTTACGGAATTTTTTACTGGCAGACCTCGGCGGCGGGTATTGAACCCTGGCGCACTGATGGTACGCCGATAGGTACCGCGCTTCTGAAAGATGTAGTGCCTGGTACCGCGAATGGAGCCAAGCAGGGTAGTAAGCCTATGTTTATAGGAAATACAATCTTATTTGAGACTACCCAAGGAGTGAATCAGTTGTGGCGTTCGAATGGAACAGAGGCTGGTACGCGCGCACTTACGTGTAACGGCAGCTGCCCTACGCAGTTCTCTTCGTATACAGTAAGTGGTAATACGTTATATATGGCAGCATACGATTCAGAGCACGCATGGGCTTTGTACAAGACGGACGGCAATAACTTGCAATTTTTGAACGATCCGCTGCCCGGTAACAGTCA
>Ga0247762_1000365_pt1 | contig 13937 bp, 15 predicted proteins | sample UWRJL081202R4_FD_181016 | JGI IMG/M metagenome (GOLD analysis project Ga0247762, IMG submission 181016) | Plant litter microbial communities from Arlington Agricultural Research Station in Wisconsin, United States - UWRJ-L081-202R-4 | ecosystem: Environmental > Terrestrial > Plant litter >...
TCACGTTTAAACTCACTGCTAAAGACCTCTCTTTCTATAAAAGAGACATGACCTTCGGCGCTGAACCCGGTAAATTTGTCGTATTCGTCGGAGGAAACTCCCGCGACGTAAAAACCGCAAACTTCTCCCTGAAATAGCTTTGTGGCTCCGAAACTTAAAAGCCCCCTGTTTTCCGATTTTTCCGCACTCGCACCCCGCACTCGCGCTGTTTTCTGCCGTTTGTCGCGTGATTTCGCCGCCTTGTAGCGATGCCTGGAAAAAGTAGAATAACAGGCCGTTTATTTGCTAATTGGATAAGAGCGGTCTCATCCGAAGAAGACTGCAACGGAAAAACAAATCAAGGAAAACTACTACTATGCAAAAAACGATCATGCTCATTGCCGCATGTTTACTCTGCACAGCCTCTATGGCGCAGCTAAACCTTAAAAAGCTCAAAAGCGCTGTCACCGGTGGCGGTGGCCTTTCAACCGAAGAAGTAGCCGACGGGTTGAAAGAGGCACTTACAAAGGGCGCATCAAATGGCTCTGATGTCGTATCAAAGGTCGATGGCTACTTTAAAAACGCGGACATCAAAATCCCCTTTCCACCCGAAGTAAAGCAGGTAGAAACGAAACTTCGCCAGATAGGCCTCGGTGGTGAGGTAGATAAATTCGTCCTCTCGCTGAACCGCGCTGCCGAAGACGCTGCTAAAGAATCAAAACCAATATTCGTATCGGCCATCAAACAAATGACGATACAGGATGCCTTCTCGATTCTTAAAGGCGAAGACGATGCGGCTACACAGTATCTAAAAAAGACAACGACTACACAGCTCACCGATAAATTCAAGCCCATCGTGCAGGCGTCTCTCGCTAAGGTAAACGCTACGAAATATTACAAAGATCTTGTAGACCGCTACAACAAGATCCCTCTTGTAGAGAAGGTAAATCCTAACCTTGATGAGTATGCAACGGGCAAGGCTATTGACGGCCTGTTCGTAATGGTGGCAAAAGAAGAAAAGAATATCCGCGACAATCCCACTGCCCGTACAACAGACCTGCTGAAGAAGGTGTTTAACGCGCAATAAGATAAAACAGTAAGTTATAAGTACAGAGCACAACGTGGCCGTCCGTTACCGGGCGGTCACGCTCATTTATGCACATCGCGAATACTGCAAAAGGTGCAAAAAAGGGCGATTTATGACTTGGCACGAAGATTAGCATACAGATGCCAAACCTGAACGCATTATGCTGAAAAATTATATCACGATAGCCTGGAGAAGCCTCCTTCGTAACAAGCTTCACACAATAATTAACATCATCGGGCTATCGGTTGGAGTCAGTGCATGCCTGGTCATATTTCTGATCACGTTCTTTGAGTTCAACTACAACCGTGGGATTCCCGAAGCCAATAACCTTTACCGGGTGTACTCTTCCTTCGGCGGGGTCTTCTCGGGAAAAAATCGGGGTGTGCCTGCTGCCGTGCCCGCATACCTCCAGGAAAATCTTACTGACAGAGCGTTGGTCGTTCCGTTCCACATGTTCGGAAACGATGTAACAATACCACAGCCCACTGGCGAACCGAAGATTATGAAATTACAGCGGGATGTCATTCTAACGAGCCCCGAATACTTCTCCGTGTTCCAATGGTACAGCTGGACTATAGGAACCCCACAAACTGCCCTGTCCAAACCCTTTCAGGTGGTGCTCACCGAAACTAAAGCCAGAACTTACTTCGGTGATGTGCCCTTTGAAACGATAATCGGAAAAACACTCGCGTACCGAGACTCGCTGCAGGTCACCGTATCAGGCATCGTAAAAGAAAGCAACATTCGTACAGACTTAAGCTTTGGTGATTTTATATCGTTTTCAACTATCGACGCCAGTTGGTTAAAACGAACAATACGTCTAACCGATTGGCAGAGTACTAACAGCGCTTCGCAATGCTTTATAAAAGCAACAGATACACTGGCTGTACATCAGCAACTTGCCAAAGCAAGCGCTCATTATAAAGAGCTCAATAAGGAGAACGATTATTATGCAGCGTATCAGCTGCAGCCCGTTAGCGAGCTCCATTTTGATGCTGAGCTTGGTCTCTTCGACGGAGCGCAGCGCAGCCCGGCGCATAAGCCAACGCTGTTGATATTGATAGTTGTGGCAGTGTTACTTGTAGTAATAGCATCGGTTAACTTCATAAACCTGGAAACTGCTCAAGCTATAAAGCGGGCCAAAGAAGTAGGCATACGCAAGGTAATGGGAAGCTCGCGTATGCGACTGGTTGCACAGTTTCTGCTGCAAAGCTTCATTATCACGTTGTGTGCCGTGCTGCTTTCTATACCGTTGTCGGAAACGGCGGTTAATGTATTTCGTGAGTTCATCCCCGCCGGAATGACGTTCTCCCTGAACAGCACCACAATAACGTTTATGCTTGTAATAACGGTTGTTGTAGGTATGGCGTCAGGCCTCTATCCGGCGTTTGTATTGTCTTCTTTCCTGCCTGCGCGCGTGCTTAAGGGTAGTGGTCATTCTACAGGTGGCGCCCATGCCACTTACTTACGCAAATCACTTATCGTGTTTCAATTCACGGTCGCGCAGATTCTAATTGTCGGAACCCTTATCGTGATCGCCCAGATCCGGTTTATGCTGGACAAGGATCTTGGCTTTACGAAGGTGGCAATCATAAACATAAACACCCCGTGGCACGAGCGTGAAAGGGTAAAGACGTTCCAGAACAAACTTCAGCAACTGTCAGCTATACAGGATCTCACCGTGTGTATGGCACCTCCCGCCGCTTCCGGATATAGCTCGTCTGTGTTTAAAGTCGATAACGGTAAGCAGATCGTGGAAACAAACGTTTACCGTAAGTTCGGTGACGATAATTTTATCCCCTTTTTCGGGATCACGCTGCTGGCCGGCCGCAATATCGGCCGCTCAGATACCACCCGGGAATATGTGATCAACGAAACCTACATGAAACAATTGGGCCTTCAGGATCCTAAGAAGGCGATAGGTCTTCTGATGGAAGTCGACAGTGTGCGATACCCTATCGTCGGCGTGATAAAAGACTTTCATACACAGTCCCTGCATGAGGCCTTGCAGCCCGTTGCCATCTCCAGCGAAAAAGACATCATGGGCACAATAAGCGTAAAGCTTGCAAATCAGGCCGATGTGCAGAATTCGCTTATTCAGATTGAAAAAGTGTGGACGGAAGTTTTTCCCGACAACAAGTTCAACCACGAGTTCATGGACGAAACCATTGCAAACTTCTATAAAACCGAACAGCAAATATCCAAACTTATATCAACGGCTACAGCCATAGCCATCATCCTCTCATGCCTGGGATTGTTTGGCCTTGCCTCGTATGCAGCTACCCAACGTACGCGTGAGATCGGTATCCGGAAAGTTCTGGGAGCAACGGTAAATGCCATCGTGGTTATGTTGTCCAAAGATTTTATTAAGCTCATCGCGCTTGCGTTTATTATAGCAGCACCGGCAGCCTATTTTATGGCGGATCGTTGGCTTCAGGATTTTGCGTTCCGCATCAGCATCAATGTTTGGTTGTTCATGGCTGCTGCCCTGTCGGCCATCATAATAGCGCTAATCACGATAAGCTATCACGCCATCCGCGCGGCCATAGCCAATCCTGCAGAATCGCTGCGGTCGGAATAATTATGGGTAACAGTACTCGATGCGGATCACCGTGTTCTGTAATAAACGTGTGGCGCCAGCAGGCGCCGAGCCATCGGCAATTGTAGCAATGCATAGGCGATAGTCATTCCGATGGCCGCGCCTATGCTCACATCCAGCGGGGAATGCGCGCCAAGTGCCACACGTGAAAGCGCCACGAACGAAGCCCAACCTAATGGGATACATGCCAGCCAGCGGAACCGTGTATGAAACAACCCGAACGCGAGGAATGTACCTAACAAAAATGCATTGAAAGAATGCCCTGAAGGGAAAGAATAACCGGCTTCTGCCACCCAATGGTTAAGGATCACTTCATCGATATCTTTAAAGGAAACAGTATCCGAAGCAATCAGCTCACGAAAGAACGTCCGGCGATCAGCTTCCGGTATATGGTACAATGAATCCAGCTTTGCTGCTGATTTGGTCTGGTTGATAATAAAAGTATGACTCGGTCTGAACCCGCCGATAGCCGGTTTTAGAACATGCTCATTCAGATAGGAGAAAAGCAGGAGCACAACGCCCAGCATAATAAAAATACCAAAAAACGTCTTTACACGCTCCAACCAGCTGCTGGCATAAGCAGCATAGACCAAACCTGCGACTAAAAGAATTACTATCGTCCCTATTCTCCCTGCTGACTCGGTAGTCCAATAAACGGTCGCACACCAAAGGCTTCCTTTACTGCATCCGGTAAATTCGAGATCGAAAAGCCATACTGCACAAAGCAGCAGAGCATAGAAAAATAACGATAGTTTAAGAAGCGTTTTTATGGCCATACGAATAAGGCCGGAAAAATACAGTAAAAAACGAACTGACGAAAGAGTAGAAACAGATAGGCGTAAACGGAATGTTAATTTTCTATAGGCCACAACCTTTATACAGATATCCGTGTCTGATTATCTGTAGGCGCACAGTTGCATGAATCAGTGGTCCCGGATAGTGCTCCTCCAGATTGAATGCGTAACACGTCGCACTTAATATAGTATTGCTATGCTCAGGTTTATTATTTTCATTGCTTTCGTGCTGGCATTTACAGCATGCGGAGATGACGATTTGCCGTACTTTCCGGTAAGAGAGGTTGAAGGCTACAGGCCGATATATGTGTCCACCGAAGCCGCGCTGGCTGGTGTAACGTTGCAAAACTCGCGCGCACTGTCCATCCCGGGTAAAATATACATCATAGGTAAATATCTGCTTATCGGTGACAACCTCAAGGGTGTGCACGTTTATGATAATACGGACCCGGTGCATCCCGTATCACTCGGATTTTTAAACATATTAGGTAATACTGATGTAGCCGTAAGAGGAAAGGTGCTCTATGCCAATAACCTCACGGACCTTGTAGCAGTAGATCTTACAGATCTCAACAGTGTAAAAGAGCTGAGCCGCTTTCCACAAGACTATTGGTCGATTAGGCTTCCGCCGGCAAGCGATACGTATTTCGAGTGTGTGGATAACACAAAAGGAATAGTCTTGGGCTGGCAAAAACAGACACTCAAGGCCCCTAAATGCTACCGGTAGTATGAAAGCAAAAATATTCACATTGCTATTGTTTGCCTGCCTCCTGGCTTGCGATGAAGACTCAGGCGATTCCACCACGCTCAATCCAACTGGCAAGGCAGGATCGCTCGCGCGCTTTGCTCTTTCATCAACGCACCTCTACGCGGTAGACGAGCAGTCGCTTAATGTATACAGGCTTTCAGAGAATGGCGCACTGGCAAAAACAAACCATACCTATCTGGGCGCAGACATCGAAACGATCTATATAAAAGGTAGCGAGCTCTATATCGGTGCGCAGGATGGCATGCGCATTTTTAATATAACAGACCCCGATAATCCTAAGTATAAATCGATGTATGCCCATATTACAGCGTGTGATCCCGTTGTCGTGCAGGACACTCTTGCATTTGTGACATACCGGGTTAGCAATTGCCGCAGATTAGGAGTCAATGCCCTCGATATCATAAATGTAAAAAACACAGAACGTCCCGTTTTGCTTAGCAGCTATACACTGACAGAACCGTATGGGCTTGGTGTTAAAAATAACCTTCTTTTTGTCTGCGATGGTTCCGCCGGTCTCAAAATAATAAATGTCACCAATCCCTATAAGCCTGCGATAATCAGAGTGTATGATGACATCGTTGCACAGGACATTATCATCGATGGCGATAGAATCATCCTTACAGCCGCGACCGGAATAAGTCAGTACAGCTTTACGCCTCTGGGCCAGTTGCAAAAACTAAGCGAAATAAACGTCAGCAAAAACTGAACACAAAAAGAAGCTTCTATGGCAAAAACGTCATGCAAGATTTGTATTACAGCAATTCTTCTGTTGTCTTTCGCGATTGGCGTAAACGCGCAATCGCTGGATAGCAATAGAACGTATATACCAAAATTTGCAGTTAAGTATAGCCCTTTTCACTTGCTGTACAAGTATCCATCCATGCAGTTGGCTGTAGAGCATAAGGTGTGCCGTAACCTGACCATGCAATACGACGCTGGCATCGTATTCAGTTACCCCGGCAATAGTAACAATAATGAAGATTATGCGAATAAGCGAGGATACAGGCTTATCGCCGAGCTGCGCTACTACCTGCCCTTCACACCAAGAGTCCCTTTCTATCTTGCCGCGGAAGGCTATTATCACAATATTGTTTTTGATCGCCGCGCAGTTGTCGGGTATATCAATGATAATGGTACGTATTCATACTATGAATACATAACACACGCTGTAAGAACCGGGCAAAGTGGCGGAGGCCTCAAGCTGGGAATGCTCATTTATCCCGGCCGTTGGAGCAAAAACAGCCGCTTCTTTCTCGACATCAACGGCGGACTCGCTATTCGCGGCATAACTTATACAAACGAACGGCTTCCTCCAGGCCGGTATACCTTCTTTGAAAATAAAACCCATGGCCTTTTCGATCCCGACGAAAAGAATCACACCGAAACGCGCCCCATCATAGGCATCCGCCTCGGTTATAGAATCAAATAAAGAGTCGTAAATCTTTAAGCCAAAATACCCATCAGGCACCTAAAAACTCTCGCACCAGGTCTTCCCACTCTTCCTTCAGCGATACTTTCGGCATTTTTCGCCCTGCCCGGCTATACCAATACATGGCGTTCCCTGCATCGCCTTCCTTTCTGTGTAAATAGGCATGGATCAGCGAGCCGTCTGCCGTCTCTATATCCTGGGCTACTGCGTGAGCTCCCTCCCAATCACCTTTCCCATCATACCACAAAGCCTCTAACACACCTGTGCATCCTGCTGGAACGTCATTCTCTTTCAGGCTCGACATAAACTCCTCGAACGTCATAAAATCTCGTCGTTATATTCCAGCCCGAATATGCACAATTCCATCTAACGATAATACCTACGTGGTCTCCAAACGCTCCTTCAGGCTATTCAATCCCTCTTCATACTGGCCGCCGAGCATACCCTTCATCACAACCCAGAAGGCTTTCCCCATAAGCCCATCGTTCGGGCCATCGTAAGTCCAGGTAACCTTTGTGGCATTGTCTCCCTGCGGCTCAAGCACAAATTCCGCAAAAGCCTTGGCGTCATAACCTTCGAACTGTAAGCCGTTCTTCACGCGCTGGTTCTCTATACTTTCGGTAATCCATTGCGATCCCTTGCCTACCTTCTTGCCTTCCCACGACATCTTCGCGCCTACTCCAGACTCTGGCCCTTCAAACTTATAGGTTGCCTCAGGGTCCATCTTCGACCAGGGCGACCATGTACGGAAATCACGGAAACTGTTTATCTCTGCGTAGACTTTAGAGATAGGCGCGTGAATAACAATGCTGCGTTCAATGTGCCCCTGAGCCGGTTGTGCCAATGCAACCATCACAACCAGTACGATAAGGCCCAGCAGAATAACACCGATTATTTTTAGAGCTTTCATAAATATTTAGAGGTTAGGTTTGCCTGTGTAAATAGTCAATAGACGAGCACCGCAAGCAAAACTGTGTCTGCGCACACGCCTGCGGATTGAATTATTGACATGAATGGAAAAGATGAGATTTAATTAAAGATAGCTAAAAATAAGATGATGATCGCTTTCCGGGGACCATTTCGGGAGAGCTTCCGTAATTCCATAAATTAACCTGTTAAAACGTTTGTATTAGCTCACAAAAAGGGTATATTCATTCTTATACATAACCCTGAATTCATGAATATCCTTTCAAATCCTGAGCGGATACCAGACAACTATGGTATCCGGATTGCCGCCGCATTGACGATCTATTTCCTCTTTATGAAATTGGTCGGCCTTAGTCACCACGTAGAGTTACGTTTGATAAACCTCGTCATCCTTACGGTCGGTGTGCATGCCGCGCTGCGCAAATTCAAAGATACACACGCTGATAATCTGAACTACTTCAGAGGCCTTATCACCGGCGTAGCCACGGCAGGTATAGGCTCAGTACTCTTTGCAATATTCCTCTTTGTATATATGAAAGCAGACGCAAGCCTTATGCAGTCTGTTATCGATAATGAACCTATGGGCCGATACCTCAATGCCTACATGGCGTCCTTCGTCGTGGCGCTTGAAGGCTTTTTCTCCGGTCTGCTCGTAACCTTCGTACTGCTTAATTGGGTCACAACAGATGAGGTAAACATGCCTCAGCAGTAGCACTACCGCTGCTATAGATAAGCGACTCATCTGGCATAATATTTTTAATTATGCAAAACGCCGCCTCTTCGGTCACGGGGAGGAGGCGTACTTTCATTGCAGAACTTAAAAATATTACGTCATGAGCATCTGGAATAGACCCGATCGTATCCCTGAAATATATGGGACGATCATCGCTATCGGATTGATAGTTTACTTCTTTGCCATGTATGCACTGGGTTTGGTGCATGTTATTGAGCTACGGCTCCTCAATCTCCCCATTATGCTGGGAGGTATATATTACGCGCTTAAACAATTCAGCCGAACACACAACGGCCACCTTAACTATTTCCGGGCTATGGCAACAGGTGTGGCTGCATCCACCATAGGCGCAGCTACCTTCGCAATCTTCCTGTTCCTGTACTTGAAAATAGATCGTGGATTAATGCAGTCCATCATTGAAAATGAACCTATGGGTCCGTACCTCAATGAATACATTGCTTCAGCCATGGTGCTGATCGAAGGCGTTTTCTCCGGATTGTTTTCAACATTTCTGCTGCTTAACTGGGTCACTACCGATAAAGTAAACGAACCCGTGTAGTAGTAATTAAATAATTAAACACGTAACCCTGTCCCAGGAAAGTAACCTGAATGAACATAACCGAAAGCCTACCTGTCGTGATGCCGTCTGCGAGCGAAATACAAAGCCGGCAAACAGTTGTACCCTGTCTTATCGTAAAAGACCCCGTGCAATGCATACGCTTTCTGAAAGAAGTATTTCATGCAAAAGAGCTGATGAGTATTCCCAGCCCTGATGATAACGATATCCTGCATGCCGAGTTATACATCGGCAACGCACTCATCATATTGGCCACCGCCGGCGAAGATCACAAGCCGGCACCTGCCAGTATGTTTGTATATGTCCCCAATGCAGACGAAGTATTCACGAAGGCCCTCTCTCTCGGTGCAAGAGCCGTACGCCAGCCGCAAGAGCAGGAGTACGGCCGCACCGCAGCCTTCATCGATCCCTTCGGCAATATTTGGTGGCCCACTACGGTACGTTGAGAGCCTTATTTAAGCTCCAGCGCAATTACCGTGTCAGTAATATCACGCTTGTCGCGTGGCACCCGTAGCGTAATGCCGTACTCATTTTCGGTAAACTTGATAGGAGCGTTGTCTTTGAACAGCCGGGCCGATTTTATGTGTTTTCCCCACGAAGGGATAATAAGCGAATCGTCGGGCCAGTTTAAAATATGTACGTAAACGGTATTACCCTTTTGCGTGGTCACACCCCATTCGCGTGCGGTAAGAGGGCCGCCCCGCGTACCGTAGATAGTCTCGCCATACACGGTCAGCCAGTCGCCCATAGCTTGCAGCAAGGCCGTATGCTCAGGCTGTATACGACCGTTGGGCATAGGCCCTACATTCAGCAGGAAGTTCGCGCCATAGCCCGCAGCCTTCACCAGGTACTGGATCAGTTCTTTGCGGCTTTTGTGCTGGTCGTCTTTCAGGTTGAAACCCCAGGAGTGATTTATCGTTTCGCAGGTCTCTTTGGGCAGATCCCCGATCTTTTGCTCTGGAGCAAATCCGGTAGTATTATGGCCGGGCAGATCCTTCTCGAACATCTGGAAATCCTCGCCCGCAAAGGGGGCAACGTGGTGGTTGCTGCCTACCAGCGCACCCGGTTGAAGATCGTGTATAAGCTTATAGGTCTTGCCTAGCCGCCAGTCTGCATCCTTTTTGTCCCACATGCCGTCGAACCATATCCCGCCGATTTCCCCATAGCCTGTCAGCAGCTCTTTGAGCTGAGCGTCCATGTAATCCAGGTAGGAGTTCCAGTTGCCGCTCTCCGGTCGCCCGGTGTAATTATTACCGGTCCGTCCCCGGGGAAAGTAATCCGGGTGATGCCAGTCCAATTGGGAGTGATAGAAGAATAATTTGATACCGGCCTCCTTACACGCGTCCGAAAGCATCTTGAGAACATCTTTGCCATACGGAGTCTTCTTTACGATGTTATAGTCAGATACTTTACTGTCCCACATAGCAAAACCATCATGGTGCTTGCTTGTGATAACGATATACTTCATGCCGGCAGCCTTCGCTATCGCCACCCAGGCCCGCGCATCGAAGTCGATGGGGTTGAAGAACGCCGGCAGCTTCTCATACGCTTTTATCGGTATCTCCTTATTGTTCATTACCCATTCGCCATCGCCCAGAACGCTATAAACTCCCCAATGAATAAACAGACCGAACCTGGCGTCCTGGAACCACTCACGGTTCTTCTGGTTCGCCTCGGTGGGAACATAGCCTTCCTGACCGTAGACAATACCGGTAACCAGAAAAAAAATAAAGGTAAACGACTTCATGGTGCGTATCATAGCGTCTGTGGTTTTCATTAAATTGCGCCCGTCTCATCCACCCCCCGGCGGATCCGCGACAATGAAAAATAGAAGATAATCATGAGATACAAAAACATCGGCAAAGAACTCTTTATATCCAACCGTCAGAGACTTGTTAAAGAACTCAAACCGCACTCTGTCGCCGTCGTCAATGCTAATGACATCATGCCCACCAACTCCGATGGCACGATGCGCTTCCGCCAGAATAGCGACCTCTATTATCTCACCGGCGCCGATCAGGAAGAATCTATCGTTGTTCTCTGCCCGGACTTTCCCGATGAGAAATACCGCGAAGTGCTCTTCCTCCGCGAAACAAACGATCATATCGCCATCTGGGAAGGGCATAAGCTCACAAAAGAAGAAGCCCGCGAAGCAACCGGCATAAAAACAATCCTCTGGACTTCCGACTTCCATAAAATATTCCATACCCTCATGGTGATGGGCGACATAGAGAACGTATACCTCAATACGAACGATCACTACCGTGCAGACTCGGAAGTCGAATCTCGCGAAGGCCGTTTCGTAAAAGAATGTATGCGCCGCTATCCGCTGCATAGATATGAGCGTCTCGCACCCATCATGCACCGCCTGCGCAGCGTAAAATCTCAATTCGAAATAGACCAGATGCAGCGCGCCTGCGATATCACCGAAAAAGGATACCGCCGCGTACTGAAATTTGTGAAGCCCGGAGTAACCGAATACGAGATCGAAGCCGAATACATACACGAGTTCGTCCGTCACGGCTCGCGTGGCTTTGCATATGAACCCATCATCGCCTCTGGTGCAGACTCGTGCGTACTGCACTATATTGACAACAGCAAAGCCTGCGCCGCCGGTGATGTATTGCTGCTCGATGTAGGCGCTGAATATGGTAACTACAACGCAGACCTTACCCGTACAATCCCGGTAAGCGGCAAATATACCGAACGACAGAAAGAAGTATACAATGCCGTTCTCCGCGTAATGCGTCAGGCCATGACCATGCTTCGCCCCGGCACATTATACTATGAGTACCACCGCGAAGTGCAGAAGATCGTCGAAAGCGAGCTCATCGGTCTGCGGCTTATCGACAAGAAAGACGTAGCCAACCAGGATAAAGACAAACCCCTCTTCTCCAAATACTTCATGCATGGCACCAGTCACCAGCTCGGTCTCGATGTGCACGACGTAGGCAGCATGTATCACAAAATGCAGGTAGGCCAGGTATGGACCGTGGAGCCCGGCATATACATCCGCGAAGAAGGCCTCGGAATCCGTATCGAAAACAACGTGATGATACAGGAAAACGGAGTGTTCGACCTTATGAGAAACATCCCTGTTGAAGTCGATGAGATCGAAACCATTATGAACAGTAAGTAGGAGTTTTTCTATAGTAACGACATGAAGCGAATCGCCTGCACATGTATACTCGCAATCTGTGCCGTCTGGGCGCAGGCGAGCGACACATGGCTCAAACCTCTTAAGTTTGTTTACCAGCCCGGAGAGACCGCGGGTATCAGTTATCAGGTGGGAGATAACCTGATCGGTAAGCCTCAGTCGTTTAACAAAAATAACATAGAAAAACTCGAGCTATACGAGCAGAGCGGTGTTACGGACCTTAGACCTGCCATCAACACAGGTGAAGCAGAAAGCCTTTCACTCGTAATGCGGCAGGAGGGAACCTCGCTCATAGCATTCGAGACCCGACCAGCATTCGAGATATATCCTACCGTAGAAAAATTCAACGAATATGTCAGGAACGAAGGTTTTGAACAATTTATTAGCAAAAGATCTGCAGGCGAAACAGTGACCGAGCAGACTATACGCTATATGAAACTTGCGCTCCAGGTAGGAGCGAAGCGAGACGAAACAAGCACAAAGACAATCGGTCACACACTGGAGCTGGTGCCTGACATAAATCCCTATACACTTAAAAAGAAAGGTGAGAAGATCAGGTTCACCGTGCTTTATAAAGGCAAGCCATTGTTCGGCACACGCGTGAAAGTCCAGAACCGTGAAGACAGCAGAACAACGATACAGAATATATATACCGAAAAAGATGGCACCATAGAGATGATCGTTAGTAATACCGGTATCTGGATGATAAGCGCCATCGTTATAGAAGCCTCGGGTACCCAGGGTATTGGGTGCAATGGTTATCATGCGAGTTACGTCTTCGGAATAGAGTAAATAAAATAACGAAACATGTCACAGGCTATCTCCTCCTCTCAGGCTCCAGATCCCGTAGGTCTCTATCCACATGCACGCAGGGCAGGCAACATGTTGTTCTTATCTGGAGTAGGTCCCCGCAAGAAAGGGTCAAAAGAAATTCCCGGCGTAACGCTCGATGCCGAAGGGAACATCACCGCCTACGACATAGAACAACAATGTCACTCCGTCTTTCAAAACATACGCTACATACTCGAAGCCTCCGGTGCCCGCTGGGAAAACCTGGTAGACGTAACAGTCTTCCTCACCAACATGAAAAAGGACTTCGCCACATACAATAAGATCTACGCCGAATACTTCAAAGATAACCAACCCTGCCGCACAACGGTCGAAGTCAATGCCCTTCCAACCCCTATCGCTATTGAGTTGAAGTGTATTGCTTGGATTGACTAAGACGATCAATAGACCATAAAGGTCATTCAAGTAATGCAACGAAATTTGTATATTTACAGAAACGTTTAACGAATGGATACGTTTATCTTGCGAGGTAGCTTTACAGGAAAGATGACAGATGAGGAATTCCTTAAGTTCTGTCTGGATAATCCTGAGCTGCGCATTGAACGTAATAGTAATCTTGAAATCGTTATCATGTCACCTGCTACATCGTTGTCTTCTTTTTTTAGCGGCGAAATCTTTAAACTTCTTTCCGTCTGGAATGATGAAAAATTAAGTGGAGTTACTTTTGACGCATCTGCCGGCTTTACATTACTTGATAGATCTGTTTTATCTCCGGATGCCTGTTGGATACGGCTGGATCGTTGGAGCGCATTAACAGATAAGCAACAGAGTAGTTTCGCTCCCCTGTGCCCTGATTTTATAATAGAAGTTCGTTCAAAGAGTGATCAACTCAGCGAGCTTAGGGGGAAAATGAAAATATGGATCAAAAATGGAGCTCAGATCGGTTGGTTGATAGATCCGCTGGACGAAACGATATACATCTATCGTCCCGGTCAATCTGAACTTATATTAGAAGGGTTTAACCAATCAATCCGTACAGAAGATCATATCGCCGCTGGATTTACGCTTGACCTTTCTCGCCTCAAACAAAAATCCAA
>Ga0247762_1000366_pt1 | contig 13932 bp, 9 predicted proteins | sample UWRJL081202R4_FD_181016 | JGI IMG/M metagenome (GOLD analysis project Ga0247762, IMG submission 181016) | Plant litter microbial communities from Arlington Agricultural Research Station in Wisconsin, United States - UWRJ-L081-202R-4 | ecosystem: Environmental > Terrestrial > Plant litter >...
TTTGCCTCCAACTGCCTTTGCTGCACCTAGCTGCTACCCCGATGCTGAAGCTAAGTTGAACGTTTAGCCGTGACCGAAACTCGGAATCTGAGCGTGGTCAGACCGGGAATGAGCTGCTCGCGCTCATAGTTTCCTCTTCCGTCTTGTTTCGGAAGATTTCTCGCCATGCTCTCTTTAGGGTTGCGGTTAGGGTTATGCAACGTAGAATGCGGGCGCTTGTTCGAGAATTCTGGTGTCGAGCGGTGAATCCAGGGTTAGGGATAGAACCACCACAACATGAAAATGGGCACTGTGAAGTACTAAATGACTTCAATTGATGCTAAGAATCGAGATCTAGTGTCAGAATTTTAATTATTATTATTTGGGTGGTGTTATTCGCGTTCAAAATATCGAGATTTCCAACTTTTTCAGTTTTTCCTGAGGCCTCAGGCTGCATATTGGACACAATAATCGAATTGGGACTAGTGTTGGACACAATAATCGAATTGGGACTAGTGTTGGACACAATAACCGAATAGAGAATAGCGCAGGACAAACCTCTATTTCAGGGTTAGCGTCTTGGCATAACGAATCTGAAATTCGAATTGTTGAGCGGGTGTGGCCGCAGAAAGTACGTGGGTATGCTAGCCCACCAGGAAGTCTGTCTACAGTACAGCAGAAACAAGATTATCGCTATAAATATACTTCATCCTATGTAGCGCTAAAAATACCATGCCCACAGTATCAAGTCAAGCGACCGAAACATGTTTGGCAAAGTCCAAATGTATTTGGGGAGCCCGGCTTCGGCGGCCTTTGCCCCTCTGCGCGAGGCCGGGGATACAGCACTTTGTCAAGCTTGAAGGGTACCAAAATCCTCAGATGTGCTAGATCCTTTCTCGTAGAATATTAGAACCTAATTTAGGAGAGATATTATGTTGTGGTGTCGAGCGCTTTTGTTGTGAGTCTGAAAGTAATTAAACTTGATGATATCGCTGTTAAATTCACGAACTAGAGATGCGACATTTGCGCCGGTTTACATAAAATACATCCATTCGCGGATTATCGCCGCCCCAAGAGCAAGGAAAGTCATTAATCAAAATTAGCAGCCAAAAATCATCGAGCAGGTCAACTGAAAACCGACTGCGAGACAATCGCCGCAGCAAATAGGCACGGCTGCTTAGAAGTCGCTACCAAGAATCCATTGCGGAAACTGCAAAAAATGGCCTCGACCGGATAAACGCAGAAGTCCTTGCAGTTTGCAGCGCGATAGTGACTTGCTATTACGCTGGTGTTTCATTGAAATTCTAGGCCCTTGCAACATAGTCGCCGGAAACCCGCTGCAGAGGCCACAAAAATGGCTCTGGCAGCAGCGTTGGCCGCAGAAATTCGGCTTGCTAGTGGGACGGCGATGAACCCCCTTGCGTTGACAGTGCGGCCGCAGAAAATCGCTTTCGTAGTAGCCACGGAAATCACCATACTTACCGTGCGTCTGCAGAAAATTGCATTAGTCGTAGCGCAGCCGCAGAAATTCCTCGGACATACGCTGCGGCCGCGAAACTTCGGGGTCTGCTCACAACGCGGCCGCAGAAAATTGCATTGGTCGTAGCGCAGCCGCAGAAATTCTTCGGAAATACGCTGCGGCCGCAAAATTTCGGGGTCTGCTCACGACGCGGCCGCAGAAAATCGGTGTGCTAACAGGATGGCTGCCGAAAATCGGCATATGTATACTGATAAGATGGCTGCAGAAAAGTCGCATTAGTTGTAGCGTAGCCGCAGAAATTCATCGGACAGACGCTGCGGCCGTAGAAAATCACTTTCGTAGTAGTGCGGCCGCAGAAAATCGGTGTGCTGACAGGATGGCCGCAGAAAATCAAGTTAGTGACATGGCAATCGCCAGCATGATGCGTGCTAAAAACGTATACACACTCCAAAGCTACGGATATCTCGGATCGGGTAGGGAGCTGCATGAGTCCACCAAAAATGCATGCAGTGGTAGCAGAAAATCCAGAAGGGCGCGCGGCAGGTCCCCACAGACATTTTAGGGCCTGTCACTGATAGACACACGATTACATTCTCACCGCTACAGCCCCACAAGCGACAGGTGATGTGCGAGTGCTCCTCATATGTAATGCCAGCAAGAAAAAACGGCTTCAAGCCGAGCAGCTGAAATATGTTTCCATGTCGAAACACATTTGGGATGCCCGGCTTCGGCGGCGACTTCGCTAGAGACGTGGCTCCAGTGACACATGAAATGATTCGGGCGATAAGAGCCTGGCTGAACGCCACTACATTATTAGCGTAGGAAGCATATACGGCTACGGCGAGCGCACAGACCAGCTGCCGAGTAGGAACGACATCTCCTTCGCCTGTACTGCGTCGGCTCTCATTTCTACTACAGCAGTGGCATGAGACTGATGGAAAAGGACCACTACCACGCAAATAGTATAATGGACACACAAAGATTGGAAAGAGAAAGCAGAGCATTGGGGTTGGAATCACAGGAAAGGCTGCCGTGGGGGGCCTACACAGGTACTCTCAAAGTCTGTGCATGCGGAGGGGTACGCCCAGCGATGTTAGGAGATCAAGTGCAATGGAGTAGGGCAGACGCAGGAGGCGGCATCATTCTCGGGCATGCGTCGATAGCACAGCGGAAATCTGCAGCCAGAGGAAGCTCACCGACGCTACTGCCACCTCTATCACAACTTCTGCCACGCCTGCTGCCGCCGCCGAGCTCATTATCGCTGCAGTCACAGTTGCCGCCCATCAGTTTCGCGGCTTCTATGCCGGCTAGAGGTCACGGGCAGCCTGCTCTAACGAACCCAGCAACATTATCATATTCTCATGACTCGGCCAAGGACATCTCACAACATATAAAGACCAGCCGGGTCGTTGGGCATGAGACCAGCACTTCCTCACCATCAATTATCACTCATACACCAGTGTACTCAGCCAGAGACATCAGAATGCCGTCAAATCAGTCCCCCCCGCCGCGACCGAAGAAGAGAGGTCGTCCATCAAAGTACAAAACCCAGTCTGACAGACAGGCAGCTCGGCAGATCCAGAGCCGAAACAGCAAGCGCAGACGCCAACAGAGAAGACAAGAACAGGCACTAGTACTGCCGACACAAGAGGCTGACGGGGGGATCTCCCTTCAATTCGATCCGTTGTCAATGCTGCGGCAGACAGGGCCCACTATCGATGAGTCCATAGCCCTGCCAGGTGTTGGGATAGTGGGTGACTATCTGACCATCCCTATTGACGAGGATCAACAAAGCGCCTTCGAGGTATGATCTAGCCATGGCGAGTAGACGGCTACGCAGACTAGAATGAAGGAGACTCCTGCTGATCATGGAACATGTGCCGAAACAGACGGGAGATATTGTGGCTCAAGATCAGTCAAATAATCTCTCCGATAGACCGTCAAATCAGGACGAAGATCGAATTGTGGAAGACACGGAACACGGTCTGAGGGGACACAGCGAGGATGAGAGTGTTAGCGACACCAATGAAAGAGGTAAAGAAGATGGGATATCAGAGGAGACAGATATCATAGCGGCCATGGTCAATCAGCTTTTAAATTTCCATGGGTGCAGCGATGTACACGCAAGATGCAATCGCCAGCAAGACAGTGCTTCGTCCGAACCTGAGACCGGAAGTAACGGTGAAAGCACACATCTTTCGCTTCAAGACTTTGCCCAATTATGTGCCGAGCTGCCGAATACGCTCCACAACAGTAACATCATGCTACCTGGAACCGTCAACCCAGCCGAAGCCGAAGGATGGGAGCCCTTATATACAGGAGCTATGAATGGCAATGTGGACGACATCAGCGAAATTTGCGTGGACTGTTCTACCAAGGAGGAGCATCTGCGGCAGGTGGAGATCGAGTTTGATATCGATAGTGTCCTTGGGTTTTCGACAAGCTTAGCATTTGCCAAGCAAGGATTTTCTGTGGAAGCTAATCCTCAAGTGACATCGAACTTGCATAGGAACGTCCATCTAACCATTGGCTGTCCAACAATCAATGGCAGAACAAAACAAGTGCCGCTCCACAAAGTGCCTCACATGAAACTCGGCCGAGTGACCGGATTTGAAAAAATGGACATATACGTGTTCTTTCCGCGGTTATTCCGGAGTGACCTGAAAAATAACTACCTTAAACAAGAGACCATTAAGCAGTGGATGGACACAGTCCTAATGCCAGCCATGTACTCGAATAGCAGCTCTTCAGCATCTCAGCACTACCCTGCCGACTTCGCAGACGCAGTTTACCGCTGTCAAGCGGCCTACAGCGAGCGTCCATCACGCAGTGCACTGCCTTCGGCGAGAACCGAAGCGCAGATTCACCACGTATCAGCCCCCACTATGACCAGCATATGGGAGAATGTTCTCCGATCCATCGAAAAGCCTGGGCTACAACACTTTCGAGATGCTACCATATTCTTTAGCGCGAAGAACTTGAAGGGTACCACCAAAAGAAAAACATTGAAAGAGTCTTGGGAATTTTTTACTAAAATGTGGGATTACACTATTGACGAAGAGTACATATCGCCTACTACCGTGTGGGTTGACTTTGCTAAAGAGTTTTGTGCTTCCAAAGAGGAGCTGGACGAAGAGCAAGAAAGCGAATACCCCACATATGGAGAAGTATATGTATGGAGAGAATGTTGTCTCGACAGCTACCGCGAATGGGCTAGGCACGGTGCAGAAGACAGGCCCTCTCTGTGGACAAAGTACCAGAGCTCACTGCTGCGGGACGCACCAGCCCTTACGATACTCACCAGTCCATCGTCTCTCAGCAGGAAGAAGGGGTTGCTATACACACAACTGTACATGAGCGACAAGGAATTGTTCGACGCGAACAAGCATATGCCCTTTATGCACGAAACACTGGAGGCACTTGCCCTGGATGAAGAGCTGATTCGGGCTGTACAGAGTGCGGGCAAAGCCAAGACATACACTCCCGCCAGTGTCCGCGACGCCTACCAAAAAGCCAAGACGCGAGTCTCAAACGCGATCAAAAAATCACTTAAAAGGTCTTTCGGCGTGCGCGAAGAATCTCGCTACACATTGGCGATGATTAGGAGCATCATGGACGGTCTTCGGAGCACCGCAATGTGGCATCAAAAGGTTGTAATGCTCGAAAACGCTGTCGTGCCATTTAGACGGATCCGTACCGACGTCTACTTTGACTATCTCGCCAGCAACATTAACAAATTTACCACTATCATCGAGTGTATCCTGACCTTTGAGAATAATGCGGAGCGCATAACATGGGATCACAGCCAAGTACTCATAATGTTCATACGGCTACTGAAGGCCAGTATAAGCAGTCATCAATTGAGCCGGCTTTACTCCCTCTGGACGCGGACGGCGCAGTCTCGAAAAACATTGAAGGACTATTATGGCGCTGGTCTCAGCGAAACCGTGCCCAAATACGGCTATGGTTGGATAATCAATCTGCTAGATTGGTCCAACCTCACCTTCCGCCTCGCCCTGACCGGAAGCAGTCTGTTTGGTAACATTTCGATTGCAAGCAAGTTCACTGCGCGTGCGGCGGCGGTCCGGATGACAATGACAGACATGCAACTGGCCGATGCGTTAGGGCGGCTGCTTCAAAAACATACAGATGATGGTAGGATTCGAACGGAAATCCATCGAACGATGGCCTGGCTCTGTCTCAGAGCGTTCCGTAAGGACGTATGGTCTTCAGTACACGCGGAAATTTTACCCGGACACCTACAGAAGGCACTTTCGGGCGAAATCACGCTGTGTAAGACCAACGTGGAAGCCCTTCGTAAAAAAAATGGAAAGGCGCGAGAGTATGTCATACCAACCGGCAACAAAATGAGGTTCAAGGTTCTGGCCAAATTCATTGACTATTTGTGGGACAGTAATGACGGCATTGTGCGCAAGCACTGGGAAGATAAGCCATACCGACAACTATTCCAGCGGTGCAAGGAAAGAGCCTTACAAGCAGGAGGCGGTAAAGCCGAAGAGGAATTCGCATGCATGGTGAAGCGGCTATTTCCAATGTCTAACTGGTACTGTCCCTGTCCAACGAGCAACTCCTTCTGGACATTGACCAAGGGTTGTCGGCGCCTGTGGCTGTCCATTTATAACAGGCCCGTGGCTACACTGGAGAAGCCATGCGTGAAGGCCAACTGGGACACGGTGTCTCTCAGATCGTTTGAGGCGGACTGGATTGTAGGACGCCATCCAGAAGATGAGGTTATGGAGGCTATCGCCGTAGTAGATGCCAAGTATGAGCGTTTGGAGTATGGAGAAATCGAGACTGCTATTAATCGGATAGCCGACGGCGACATGGATGAACCGTCTGATCAGCTAAGCAATCGACCAGCGAAGGTAATGATCATCGTCGGCGCGGGAGGCGTAACTCGGCTAGTACCTGTGTATCATCAATAGTGTCAACCATACGTTGCATGGAGAGAATGTTTGGCAAACGACTTGATGACGCAAGCAAGTCGAGCGATTGACATATGTTTGGAGAACTGAAATGTGCACGTAAACAACGGATCAGCATTCCAAAGAAATGGGCAGGCGACTGATGCCTGGGGGGGTAGCCTCGCCTCAAACATAAGTCAGTTGGGCAACTTCTCTTACAATTATAATTGATGTCTGATATCAAAACAGAGTGTGATTTCGTGTGCCGCCCATACTCGATTGATCCCAAATCGAGATGTTGAGTTATTTTTCAAACAGAAACCAGGTGCGCAAGTGCACCAAAGCAAGAAGAGACCTGTAGGAGTCGAGATGTTGGAAATAATAGATGTAATATTAATAATCCTCTAGAGAGTGAACATAGTAGTATATAGCTAGAGGTAGGTAGTGAACAACATAGTAAAGTCGAGCAACCGAATCGTATTTGGAAAATCCAAACATAAGTCAAGAGGGCGACTGCATCAAGACGGGGGAGAGGTAGGTGGATTGCATGGAAAATATGCGAAAGGCAGGGAGCGACCACGGGCTGGCCAAGCGACGCTAGTGTGGTTGAACAGGGTTCGCATGCGTTCCATGGATGTAGGGGAGCGAGATATAGTAAGCGTGGGCTTGATGGTGATCGCTCCGAGAGACGGGTTAGCGAATGGACCAGGATAATGCTGCGGCTAGGACAATGGAAAATGACGAGTCAACGGCATGGCAAATAGATTCGACGCGATGTAGACGGGCTTGCAGGCAGAGTACGCAGTGGTAGTACTTGGCCAATGGCGAGCAGCATACTGACCGGAGGTAGGTCCCGGGCAGCTCGCGATCGTGTTCGAAGGTCCAAACAGAAGTGAAGACCTCGACTGAAATATCACACGGACGCAACGTCGGGTCGTGACTGGTAATTTGAACGACAGCTTCGCATTTCATGAATTCGGAGGTACTTCATCCCTCGATTTGCAATTGAACTAAAGCTCCCTTCATGCTATCTAACTTAAAGGCCCCTTTATGCTAATTGATTTGAAACCCACTTCATGCCACTCAAGCTAAAGCTACCTTCATGCTATTTGAATTAAAAGCTACCTTCATGATAATTATTGCTCTTGTGCAGGTAAGGGCTAATGAAAAAAAACTTCTGTCCTGCATTCCTCCATCTGAAGCGAATGGGTTTCGAATAAGTATCTTATTCGCGTCTCTTGACCTGATGACCTTCGCTCTGACCATCGTCTGAGGCACCGGAGCGGCGACGCTTTCTTTCCACTAGAGGCGAGGGATGCACACTTTCCTCGTCGTCCGATACATCCATCTTATCAGAGTCGCTGGACACTGGGGACGTTGGCGACTCAGGCTTGATATTCTGTCCATCATCTTGTTCGGAAATGGCGGTAGAAGCAGGCGTCCGGTCGAGAGAGTCGGATGTAGGCCTCACGTCGGATAGGGCAGAGGATGGAACAGCAGGCTCACTAAGCTCCAGTTGTTGGCGAGCCCTGACTGGAGTGGCGAGCGCCGGTGCGGCACGAGCCTCGCTGGCAAAGGTTACGATACAGGCGCGGCACTGGAGCGCAGCCTGGCGAGAAACAGACCACATTGTATCCAGCGCGTCATCGAGATACTCTCCGTCGTCAAGTGAATCGAGGAAAATATCTATGGCTTCTTGATGGAACCTACAAAGCATGACGGTAGGGTTGTGCTCGTTTGCACACATCGGCTCGCTCTTGCTGACCGTGCACGTTTCCACTGTGCTGGATGCTTGACAGTCTAAGCAATGTGTAGACTTGTCGAATGAAGGGACCCATGCAGGCGAAGCATCAAATCCGCGATGCGAAGGAATGTCAGCGTCCAGTACTCCGGCCTGGCATCGTCGAGGGTGGTGCTGTGGCTTTGGGCATCGTGATGCAGCTTTATTCGCTGCATCGAAAACGAAAGCGGGCAAGGCGGATACCGCATCAGCTAGCCACTTGCTATCCGGGTCCGTATCGTCGCAAAGCTGCTGGGCGCTTTTGAGCTTCGTGACGAAGGTATCGTTCCAAACAAGAATGTCCAAATGTACCATAGATCGGCCAATAAGGAAGGAGGCATTATTGGCCTTCTCCTCTCGTACTTGTGGTGTCGCTTTGGTCCACTTCTCATGGGCTTGGGACGAAAAGTTAGTGAGATATTTCCTAAATCTCTTCCTGCAACTACGACTGCAATAATAAATGCAGTTCGTAACTCGACCAGCGAATTGGTCACTATTTTGTTCCAAGTGACAATGTCGACAGACAGGCATGGATGATCCACAGTCTGCGGGATCCACGCCCAGAGCATTGCAGAGAGCGCACGTATGCTGTGCGGCGATAGTCAGTCCAGAGTCTCGAGCAGCGCCTTGGCGAAGTCGCTTCGAGTCTTCAAATCGAACGGCCGCAAAGGGGTCAGCAAGGCCCTGTTCCTTTTTCTGCGCCTCCGCACTGAGGACCTCATCGACGGTGTTCAGTAGAACTTTGCTCTTGGTGTATGGAGTCGCGAGGGGCGAGGACACCAAACCAAAGATGCGCTGGTATATGTGATCCGCACATTGGATCATTGCATTTCGTTCAAACTTCCTGACGTCATGAGGATCTTCGCCATTGTTATCGTCGCGGTATTGCTGAACCAAAGTCGACGCCACGGCCTTTAGTAGCTTGTCGTTATCACCTGCCATCGTGGCATAGAATTTACGCGCGTTTGCGTAGAGCACGAAACTGTCGTAAGTATGATCAACCGTGATAAGATATATCGCCTGCGGCTTGAGCTGGCCGAGACGATGAATGCGACACATGGCCTGGATTCCGATGGATGAATTTTGCGGCAACTCCATGAGCACCATGGCATTGCATTGGTGGTGGAGATTGACTCCTTGGCTAAGTACGCGGTACGAGCTGAAGAGCACCTGCAATGAAGTTAGCTCTGCAGCTGGGTAATATGTTTGGGGGTAATGCGTTCGGCTCAAGTCGGGCTCTCGAATCATGATTGAAAGTTCAAACATGATTCGAGAGCCCGGCTTGAAGGGCTACACCTACCTGTATCTTTCCATGTTCACTGTTGAACTCATCACAAATTTCGGAGCGCAGGCTTGGTTTCGTAGAGGATCGAATGCATGCAATTTCAAGCCCGAAAAGCATGACGAACAACTCAGTTACCCAACCTGGTATTTGCCACTCAGTGAAGATTATGAGCCGCTCGTTTCGGTCGACGCAGTGGTACTTGATTATCGTTGCTAGTGTCTGCAGCTTGACTGATTTGCCGGCGAATACTTCGGCCAAGAAAACAGGATCATCCCAGCGTGCCGGACTAATTGGCATATCATCCAACATGCATTCCAGAAGATGGTTGAGACCATGTTTCGGACTGGTAAGCCAGCGTCCAAGGTTCTTAACTTTGTCCTTGGAGTCAACCAAGTGACCGAGTCGGAATAAAGCCGGCATAAACACGTGGTGGTACATCCGCCTCACCGCGTTGAAGTTGGTACCACCTAGCTCTTCGCCCTGGCTAGTGCGAGTGCGTCCTACGACTTTGTGAAGTTCCGATACCCAGATCTGGTTACTCTGAGTGTATAGCGCTTGCTGGGATGCTGGAAGGCGAGGAAGTCGTATCTCACTGACTAGTGCGGTAGGGATACCATCGCCAATGACAACGAACTGGCCTGGCTTGGTCTCGTAAGTCTGGCCCATCAGGCGTCGGATTCGAAAAACATTCCAAATGATAGGTAGCACCTCCACTGCCGAGTTGAAGTCCATGTGCTGCTTCTGCATCAGTAATGTGATTGGCCTAGGGTCAAGCAGTTTCGCCGAATTCATTGTGCCGGCTTGAACCTCGACTTCAGCATTGCGGTACAACTGAAGGATTTCCTGGCTGGATCGAACGCCTTTCAATTCGTCATCTGACCATGTGTGCACGGCAGCGTCGACCGAGAGCGGGCGCGCAAGGAGCAGGTACGCGTGAATATCCGACACGCGATTCATCAGAAGCGTGGCGGAGAGGAACAGATGGAATTCCGCCTGCATGCGCGAAATCGAAAGGTGTATCCGAGAGAAAGTGTTTTTCACCGAGTGCGCCTCGTCAAGTACCGCGGCGTTGAAACGACTGGTCAGAGCGGATGCGAGGTTTTTGGCTAGCCGTGTCCTAGCCTCCTCGACTACGGCAGCGGAATGCGACTGAGCATTCTGGCCCCGACGGGCATCCTGCTTGATGATGCATCCCAGATTGTTATTTGCGGTATAGCCAGCGGACAGTATAGCCGAAACCCGCCACTCTTTGTCGTCCAGATTCTTGACGTCGTCTTTGATGCGCTGGTAGATTCGTTCTAGCTCCCGCTTATTGTCAGAAGCCTTCTTCATCGTGGATTCCAACTCTTCTCGCTCGGGGTCAGGCACAGGGGTCTCGTCAGTGTCCATAGTGGCGGGTAGCGCCGAATGCTCGCGCTCTAACTGGCGTAATCTGTCCTCCGCTGCGCCGAGCTTTTTGTGCTGTATCGATGTCAGTATGACCGAAAAGGCTGGAAGACAAAAGGAAGTGTATGAAGTCGAGCGACCCAAACATGACTGAAATGCGAAACACGTTTCGACTGCTCGGCTTCCACAGCGCGCACACGGCGCAACAAGAAAGAAATTAGGTACTTACTGCAACGTCGAGCTCGTTCCTCGTCTTGCTATCGTGAGCGGTCAGTGCACCGCTATCGTACAGTGTACGAGCAGCCCAAGTCGAATAGGAGCACAGAACCACGCAGCGCGCAGTTTTGGGCTGCGTTGGATCGAATATGCCCTTTTCTTTGAAGGCCACGGACATGTCCGCATTGGATATGCGGCCAACGAGCGAAGCAGCACGCTTGGCGCCGTCACTATCGCCGACGAAAGAATACATGATCAGCAGGCCTCGAAAAGGTACGTACTCACGTTCCCAGTTACTGAGCAGTTGGGAAGGGCATAACACGAGGTTGGGTTTGAATGGTTCGCCATCGGTCCTGGCGGCTTCGCGAGTGGCCAATTGTGAAAGAAAGGCAAGAGCAAGCCTCGTCTTGCCAGTGCCTGCGTCGTCCGCGATGGCGCCGGCGCGCACGTGTCTCCGATTCTCGTACCAGGCAAGGGCATTGCCTATGCCTCCGATCTGGTGTGGCTTCAGTTCAATCGTGGTGCTGAGTTGGGCGTTTGGTATTCCATCCGAGTCTGGGTCGATTCCGATCGCCTTGCAGCCGTCGAGAAACTTCAACGCTCCTTGGTCGGCCTGACGATCAAGTTTGCGGATGGCGTCGAGAGTATTGTTTGCATCTGGGCCGTTTTCTGGTCCAGGTTCGTGTTCGGTGCCTATGAGGGCGTCGCCAAGGTCTGTGCCAGCGAAGCCAGCAACTCCACTCGTTATCATGCGCGCGAGCTCTTCCTGATGGGATTTCACCCCTAGTGCTTCCAATGAACCCATTTCTACAGGGTTTGCCGCCGGTGGAGTGAAGTCACTCCCTGATTGTAGATGCGTTGGCAAGCATTCCACCTCTAAACCCATGTTAATAACGTGTTGCAGTGCATTCCTGCGCGTGTCCGGGTTAGATATGTGAGGGAAATTCACAAGCGACGGCCTTGATGTCGAACTGGGTGCCGATGACACATCGAAGTCGTCGTCGCTCTCCGCCTCCGTGTCGCTCTGAGGTTCAGGCTCCAGTTCTGAGGCGTCACTCTCCTCTCCGAAAAGGTCCAGGAAGTTCTGTCGCTTCTGGTATAGCTCATTCATCGTGACGCGACTGACTGGCTTCGTGTCAATGATGCTCAGCGGCAGGCCGTCCATGTTTGCCAAATTTGCCGATTGGACTACACGGGTTGCATGAATCGATGTGGAGGCGGCTGATGGTTGATCGCTGGTGGGGAGCTGGAAATGGTCAAAGTATTTGGGATCAGCGTATACGATGGCCTCTTGTTCAGCGGATGACTTGGCCTTCTTCCTTTTGGGATTATCCGGAAAGACCTTTGCATATTCGCCCTTGCTCGCCTTCCAAAGACACATAGAGAACAGAATGGCCTTCTGCAACACCTCTGCATGATGAACATATTTGTCTGTTGCTGAACATGGCCAAGAGGGTTCCCATAATGAACCCCATTTGCGAATTGCGAGATCAACGTGCCTCGCATATGCTAGGACAGACAGGTCTCGGTCCGTCAGACCTCCAAGTAACTCGACAATTTCATGCTTGTCCTTTGTGAGATATGCGTCGGCACTAATGCGATCGAGGGCTTGGGTCATCGTGTCGAAGTTGTGAGCAGGCAGTTTGAACACGGCCGCCACAGTAGTCAGGCCATACTGAAATCCAGTCTGGAGGTTCTTGTCTTCGTCGGTGTGATCTTTTGATAAAGGATTGCCGAAGCCCCAGTCTGTGACTCGGGTAGCCACGCGTTTCCTCCGAGCGGTATTTCTAAATCATGTTAACAAGTAAGTAAAAACAGTCGAGCTTTTGAATCATGTTCCGTTCGCAAATCATGTTTAGGAGACCCGGCTTCAAGTGGTGAACAAAGCCCGAGCTTCCGAATTGTATTTGAACAGTACCCAAACATGATTAGGTCGCTCGACTTCATTGGGTTGAGCACTTACGTCTTTGGGCCTACGGCCGAGCTCGGTATCGGAGCCACCCCTTTGCGCAATGTAAAGAATTGCTCGGCAAACGCCTCAACCTCCTCTGAACGCAGGAATTCAACGAAATCATCTTCAGTGTCGAAATATAAGTATGCGGCCATTGCATCGAGGTTGTTGAAGGCCTGGCAAATCTTTGTTTTACCTCCGGCCAGTCGCACGGCCCACGTTCCCTTGACGCAGTTGGTCTCTCGAACGCCGCGATGATCCCAACGCTCGCGAGGTCGCACAGAAATACCCGGTGGCGGGTCTGTGGGCGTCAGTGGCGCCGTAAGGTCCGGATTGGCGTTGTCTGCAGGTGCGTCCTGCATATCGATGTCGGCCTGGCCGGACATGGTGAATTAATACACCCACAGGGTTAGTGTGTGCCGACCGACAAAAACGAGTCAACTGAAGCCGAGTGATCGAAATATGTTCTGTCTGGATGAGCTGAAGTCGCGCAATCGAAATATGTTTCTCAACCGTGCCGCCCTGTTCAGCTTTTGTTGTTAGCAATCGCAATTGCAAGGACTCAATTTCCAACGCCATAGTTAACTATTCTACTTGGTTCTGCTTTGATACCTGTCTTTTGAATCGGTGTATTTGCGCGACGAAACAATAGCGCGCGATGGCGGGCGGGCGCGCGATGGCGGGCGGGCGCGCGGAGGGAGAGCGGAGAGCGGAGAGGTTGTGAGATGAAGGAAAGATGGAGGGGGACGGACGGAATATATATAGTGTTTTTTTTTCAAAATCAGGTTTGTGGTGGGTGAAGTGAAGTGAGCGGTGTTTGTTAAAATGAAATCGCCTGAGCGTGCTGAAGTCGGCTCACCAGGTTGAGGCCTCCGGCGGCGCTCACTGCAAAAAATGTATGGTAGAGCTGCGCGTAGCCACGGCTCGGCG